>Ga0308168_1001482_pt1 | contig 21341 bp, 18 predicted proteins | sample PhyCR2_FD_202133 | JGI IMG/M metagenome (GOLD analysis project Ga0308168, IMG submission 202133) | Phyllosphere microbial communities from UC Gill Tract Community Farm, Albany, California, United States - DLSLRC.R2 | ecosystem: Host-associated > Plants > Phyllosphere > Unclassified | place: USA...
ATTTGCCCGAACCGTTGAGGCCGAGCACGCCGATCTTGGCGCCTGGGAAGAACGACAGCGAAATGTTCTTCAGGATTTCGCGCTTCGGCGGCACGACCTTGCTCAGCCGATGCATGGTGTAGACGTAAGAGCCTGTTTTTCCTGCTTTGTCAGTTTTGGACATGGTTTGATTCGCCTTTAATCCTGTATTTTCAGTGCTTTGAGGGTAGAGACAGGCGCTTAAACTCTGGAAATAAAACGTTAAGTTTTGCGCTGACCGTCCGATACCCCTGACTATACTTAGAAAAGTTATGTTTTATGAGGGAGCTACATGGGTTTCCAGGTCATAGAGCAGGTGGTGAATGCTGCTCGAAGAAAGCTGTTGGTGCAAGACTACATTCCTGTGTACTACCCCAACCTATACATCACCATGGAGCACTCGGGCAGAGCCCTCGAAACAACCAAGAAGTACCTTGAGCATCTGGCTATGTTTGAGGAGTTTCTGGCGTTTTCCTCCATTGATCTGATTTCTCACCTTGAACAGCGCCCTCACAGCAGGTACCTGACAGACAGTGAGCTTTCCAGGTTTGTGTCGGACGCGGGGTTCAGCAAGCAAACCTTGGCCATGAAATATGCGGGGATGCGTTTGCATCCGACTGCCTACAAATCCGTTGGCAAGGTCCACGCACAGCAGCGAATCGAGGCTGTACGCGACTATCTAGCCTTTCTCTATGACAAGCTGGGTGATCACTCAACACGATATGAGGCGGTTGACGATCTGAAGAAGCGCATCAACCGCAAGATCAAAGCGGCCAGACCTGCGTGGAAAAAAACGCGAACGAAAGAAATGAAGGGGCTTACGAGTCAAGAGCGAACTCGATTGCTGGAAATCATGCATCCAGATCACGCCGAGAACCCCTTTTCAGATGAAGCCATCAGACTGCGTAACTACATCATTTTGCTGCTGGGCCTCGACATGGGGCTGCGACGCTCCGAGATGCTGCTGATCAAGACTAGCGATATTCACTGGCACAGTCGTCAACTAGCGGTGGTCAACCTTGAGGATGAGAGCCTCGATCCACGAACGATGGCCCCGCAATTCAAAACCAACGAGCGCATGCTGGTGATGACCGATGACTTGTATGACGCAATAACTGAGTACGAATCGAAATATCGCCACAGAAAGCTCCGTAGCGGTGCATCGCTAGCGAGAAGGCATCCGTTTTTGCTGGTGGCGCACAAGCGAAATGAGGGCGGACCTCTGACCATCAAGGCAGTGGATGGCGTTCTGTCCAGAGTCCGCGAAATAGCGCCGGAACTGGCTCATGTGCACCCGCATATTCTGAGGCATGACGCGGTTTGCACGATGCTGGAAAGCATGCGTGAGGAACTTGCACTGCTCACGCCGGAGGACCGCATAACGCAAGTCCAAAAGACCCTAACCTGGATGTTCGGCTGGAGTCCCGACTCGAACATGCCCGGCCACTACGGCGCGAAATTCTGGAAGGAAGAGGCAGACAAAGCAATTCAGAAACGGGCCGAGCGGTTTACGGCCAGCCGTCAGAAAGCCGACACGACACGAGGAGGTTCATAGTGAACATTCCCGTCGAAGCACTTCAGGCACCAAAGCAGAGCACCCTAGATGCGTGGCTGAACACGCCTCGCCTGGCGAAATGTGGGGAGGTGTTCACGCCCGCTGACCCCATGTGGAAACCGGATAAGTCGGCTAGTGATTCAGTTAACTGGAAAGCGGCTATTGCCTGCGTCTCGCCGGACTGGCGGCCTTGGTTGCACGCCGCCCTGGTGTACCGAATGGGCGATGTGGCAGCGCGCACGGTTGCTAACACTGCCAGTGTGTTGTCGCGGGCTGCTCAGGCTGGGCTTGACCCGCTCAACGAGGATCAACTGATCGCACTGCGGGAGCGCTTTAGCGATAAAGAGTTTAGTGTCATGGCCTCCTTCATAGCGTTTTGGCACGATTGCGAATCCCTCGAACAGCGCCCGTCGCAATCCCTGATCGATGCCTACAAGGAATTGCCCAGGAAAAAGAATTCCAGCAACGATGTGATCCTTAGCCTAGACCCCGAAGAAGGCCCGCTCACACAGGTCGAGCAGGACGCGCTGCATCAATGGATACATGAGCAGTTTTGTCACGGGCAGTTAGATTTCGAGCAGTACATTTACCTGCGCATGTTGATGATTTACGGACAGCGTGGCTATCAGGTGCGAATGATGGTTTTTGGTGACTTCACGGAGAGCGAGGTCAAGTTTCATTGGGCAAAGCAAAAAGGCGACGAGGCGGGTTGGCGAAAAAAATCCGAAAGATTTAGGCTGGATGAGGACCTCTACAACACAGTGCAGGCCTACAAGGCAATGATTCTGGCGCAACTTTGGCAAACGTACCCAAACGGTGTCGATTGGAATGTAGCCATCCAGAATGTGCCGCTCTTTCGTAAGAAGCTGGATCGTGATGCAGCAGAAGCTTGGAAACGGCGGTGGAATCCCCCTGTGTTGCTCGATAGCCCCCTTCAAAAAGCCCTCGAAGACGCGCCGCAGCCCCTCTTTCATGTCGGATCAGGCACGGTCAAGCAATGGCTTCGTCACATCGAGCGGATGGAGAGTTTTCCAATTTCGCCTCGCACCCATCAGCCGCTGAAAGTGACGGGGCACCGGTTCAGGCACACCCTCGGCACGGACCTTTCCAATGCGGGGCTGAGTGAGTTTGCGATAGCCCGCGCATTGATGCATAGCGATACTCGAACAGTGCGAAAGTACCGCGCCGTGTCGACGGAGTTGCTGGCGTTGATCGACGCGAAGATGAACAACCATATGGCCTTGATTGTGAATGCGTTCACCGGGATCATCGTCACAGATCTCACCTCAGCCATAAACGGGGATCGAGCGGATCGCCTAATCGAGGATGTGGCAGTGTGCGGTGCCACGACCGCCTGCCTTCTCGATGCGCCGTATACCTGTTATGCATGCGGAAAATTCCAGCCCCTTTTGCACGCCAATCACCGCGAGGTCCTTGAGCGATTGGAGCGTCGCCGGGAGCAAACCATTGCCACGGATAAAACGACCGGCGTGCTATGGGATCGGGCCATTCTCGCTTGCCGAAAGGTTATTCTGGATTGCGAGGCCATGCGCCGATCATCGGACTCAAGGGCACAGAAGAATGACTGAAGCGTTTGATTCTGAACCGCCGAATAACATTGTTGATTTTAATCCCAAGAGCCAGCTGGATGCGGAGGCTCACCTCGTGGCGTTTATCGAATGGGCAAAAAACACTCTGCCCAAAGGCATTCCCAATCGAGTGAACGCGAGTATTCGCTGGGAAGACGGCAGTTGGCACCCGCATGGCCTCTCAAGCTGTAGCTTCACGGCGCTCGGATCGACCTTATCTGCCCGAAAGACGATGCAGGCACCCTTCACGGAATTTACCAAAGCCATACTGGTGTACCGAAGGGTGTATTTGCAGAAAAAGGGGATGAGTGACTGGATGAACGCTCTTAGGGGGCTGGAAGTCGCCCTGTTCGAGTTGACCGGCACGCTGGATGTGACGCGGGTGTCCGCCGCTGTCTGTAATAATGCGTGCGAGCACATGAGACGTCACTGGACGAAAGGAAACACCGCATACGTTTACAGTAAGTCACTTGAGGCCATCATCGCCCTGATGCTGGCCAAAAAACTGCTCAAGTCGGATTTCCGGTGGACATCTCCGCTGAGGCAGAGCCAGAGAGGCACGCTCAAGCAGCAAAGAGAGGATCGGGAAAAGAAGCTGCCTAACCCTGAAGCGATCAGAGCCCTCGGGGAAGTGTTCACAAACGAATTGACCAGCCACCTCGACATCGTAGTGACATCCGCCTGTGCGCTGTTACTGAGTGTACCCAGTCGCGTGGGTGAATTGGCGGATCTTCCATTGAATTTCCTGCTATTCAAAGAGGATGCCCAGGGCAATCGGCGCATGTTCCTGCGCTGGTACGCGGAAAAGATGAACCAAATGACGGCGAAGCCCGTCGTTATCCCTGAGATGGAGCCGGTCGTCGAGCGGGTCATCATGTTACTGAAACCGATCACCGATGAAGCGCGGGCTTACGCCGCCTGGCTGGAAGACCATCCCGATGAGTTCCCCCCCCACGCAGGAGTGCCACCCAAGGGAGCTGATGAACCGCTCACATACGTCGAAGCTTGTGCCGCGCTGAAACTCGCCGCTCATAAGGGGCACGCGCGATCAGTATTCAATGTCAAGTTACTGAAAAGCCTTGAGAAGCAAAAGGCGTTGAGCCCCGCCGTCCGAGCGCTCTTGGCCGAGATCCGTGACGGGTGGGATTCCAGCAAAGGGAAGAGAATACATGTTAAGGGAAAGCTTGGGGTCCAGGGTTGGGAGTTTGACGACCGATGTGTGATCACGCTACGCAGACTCAATATGCTGTTGCGGGAGAAGTATCTTCCAAAGGATTTTCCATACACCACGCCGTACACGGAGGGCAAAGCTCGGTTGAAGTACCGTGATGCGTTGTTCACCATGCGCACGGGAGCACTGGCTGGAGACTCAGGTACATCTGGTGCGCAACACGGGTTTGGCGTGGAGATCGCGGCGAGCACTAGCCGAATGAATGCGCAGTTAGGAGGTAGTAACAACCCAGCAGTGAAAAGCCTGTTCGAACGCTATGGTTACCCCGGCGTCAAGGTCAACACGCATGCGTTTCGGCACGAATTGAACACGCAGATGCGCAAGGCCGGTCTGTCGCAGCTCTTGATTGATGCTTTCTCCGGGCGCTCGTCGATGGGATCGGTCTACAACCATGAAACAGTCGAGGAACGCACCCAAGGGGTTGCGGATTATCACCCCAAAACGAAGCACGGCACCGCTGCCCTGCGTCTGGACAAGGTTAAAACCAATCAGCCTCTGAGTCTTGCAGATGTAAGGGAACTGCGCGAGGGTGAGCAGGATCGCATTATCCATCAAACCCATCTCGGCGTTTGTGTGCACAACTTTGCTTCCGAGCCCTGCCCGAAAATGGGCGCCTGCTTGGACTGCGGGCGGCTCGGATGCGTCAAAGGGGATGACGTGAAGCTTGGCAACCTTAAGGAAGAACGCGACGATCTTAAACGACGCCTCGATAAAGCCCTGGATGCGCAGTCTCGGGACGTGTTTGGGGCGTCGGAGTGGGCCAAGAAACTGGGTGAGAAGCTCTTTAAGTGCGAGGAGCTCATCCAAATGCTGGAAAACCCCGGACTCGAAAAGGGTGCCATTGTGTGGAACGCTGATAACGGTTGGACGCTGACCAAGAACGCCGTCGCAATGTCAGGTCTGATCGCAGTCAAAGTCATTGAAGAGCACCCAGCGCAAGAGGCGTTATCATCGTTAGATGACGTCTTGGCTTTGCTGAATGAGATTGAGGGTTAAAGATGGGGCATTTAACGCCAAAGGATGAGAAGCGCATCATAAAGCTGATTGAGGAATGGTCAGAGCCGAAGCTGACCTGGCCTTTGCTCGTTGAGGCCTGCAAACAAAAACTGGGTATCAGTCGTGCTCGCCAGTCGCTGATGAATCTACCTGCCGTGGATTTAGCGATGAAGAACTGCAAGGCGGCATTGAAGGCTCAGAAGCTTAAGCCTGGCTGGATTAGCGATATTCAGGCAGCCAACGAGCACATTGAGAAAGTGACAGCGTCCAACCAGAAGCTGTTAGCCGCTGTTCGAGATATGCATAGCCGATTTTTGATCTGGCAAGCCAATGCAGATATGCACGGGCTAACGCAATCAATGTTGGAGCGGCCGGTTTCACAGCTTCAGAAGAGGACCTGATCTCATTTGAAAGATAACTACCTTACCCAATGCAGGCGCCTATGCGCGGTTCCGCACGTACGGATTTGTGCGGGGGATGACTGCTATTCGTGCCGCAACCAGAATTTTAGCCCAACAAAAATAAGCGCCGCTGAGCAGCCTTTTTTATCGAGCTAATCATACTCTTCCACTTAAGCCTCATAGAATATAATTTCAAATATCAACATTATCTTTATGGAACTGTATAGATGGTAAAAATGTAATCTGCACTCTAGGAGATGGAATATTTTTTTCTACACGAGGCAGATCTTTCAAAACTATCAGTACGCCATTTGGAATTGATTGAACCTTGTCCTCCCCCAACTCCGTAATTGGTTCTCTCGAAAAGCCGTCTATCATGCCCTCTTTAAACTTTACAAGAGTACTGAATGACTCAACGCTTTTCAGAGCTGCAGAAATATCGGTTACGTTCTTTATTAAGCCGTTTGGAAATCCCTCTTTCAATAGCATTTCACTCAGACGATCTGATAACCAACGATGAAGTTCCCCAGAAAAAAGCAGTCGTTGCTTGATTGAGCTAGCGATTTTTTCGCTGCGCAGCACGGCCAAGACAGAACTATTATTCAAACTAACAAAATAATCAGAAAGTTCAGACTTTGCAGAAAACACTCGAATTTCAACAGCACCAAAAAAAACACGATAACCTGGAACAATTGGGACGCCAATACGGCCTAATTGATGAAGCGCTGTGTGCTGAACCTCTAAAGCATAAATTTCGTTAAGTCGCCCCAAATAGGAGAAGCCCAACTCTTTACTTAACGTTTTTTGATCGACGGTAAGGAGATTTTTATTCCCCCACTCGATCTGGGTAAACTTTTCGCCATTTCTTATTAAGATATCACCATCAGAACCCATCTGTTTTATTGTAGCGCGCAGCAGTTCAATCTCAGTAGGTTCGACTTGTCGCCCGCTACCTTGAACACATAACACCTGGCCATTTGTAATTTTTCCTTGTAACAAGTCACAAGTTTGGGATATAACCATTAAAAAAGTTGCATCCGGCGCATTGACGATAGCTTCCTTTCCACTACCGTTAGATGTTTTTGATGACAGCTTTACAAAAAGATCGCCAAAACGAATTTGCCTTTGCTTGTTCTTATTCCTAAAAAGTTCCCCTGATGCAGGTTTAACAGAGGAAAAATCAGAAAACAAATTAGACACGTTTTGCGTTGGCTCACAGTGCCCTAGCAATACCTCATAGCTTTCCGGTGGAAGATCCATAGACTTCTCGGCCAGTGTGATATCTTTCTGGATTGAAGCGGTCAAAAGCTGACCCGAGAGCCACCCCAAATAGTCAGACAAAGGTTCTTTCTCTGTGACCAATTGAGCAGTATAAAGAGTAGCTAAGTCCTCCAGTTCCAGCCCTTCAATTTGCTCAAGGAGATTGTGCGCAGCTGACGAGATAGCTCTCTCAAGGCTGACATGAACACTTCTAAATTTCTTTAATTCACCCTCCTGAAGAGAAAATGTATCTACGGCATCAGAAAACTCTGCTTCTGCCGTTAACTTTCTTACAAACCGAAAAAAACCTCCAGGAGTTGAAGAACTTTTGCGAAAGTTATAAGCATCATTCTCCGCTAAATTAGGAAGACTAGAGATAAGGATTACGAAAGGATGAGTACAGCCTTCCTCTTGTTTTGCGCGAGTGATTACTGACTTTAAGAATGCAATACTTTCCGCAACCTTTCCTTCAATATCATCCGGCACCTCATTACTAAGAAGGTAATCTATAATTATTAATGAAACATCTGTTTCAACAAGATCTAAATCTGGAAGAGCAGGTGTTTTCACCACGCTCCACCCTTTACTTTTTAAAATCCTTTCAATTTTAGACAAAGGCTTATGATGCTGGCTAAGCTCTTCAACCAAATCAGAAAAAACGTGCTTAACTAGCTGGTTCTTTGATGGTGACTTATTGCGTATACTCCAGAATCTCAGAATCTCTTCTGGTTTAGAGGTAAGAGGTTCAAAGTATAAGCGTCCTGAAGGTTCACCATCCAGTCCGAACTGCTCATCAAACCAAACTCTGGTCTCAACATTATCCTTTAGAAATCTTCGCAACTGCACAGTTTGTTTCTGGAAATCAGAAACAGTAGGGCGTGCAAAAGCATCATCGATAAACAATGCTTTTCTTTTCAACTTCCTTGTAGCCATTTTTATTTGCTCTCAAATCCAAATACAAAACCAGCATGAGTATCTCGAGAATCTGCTTTAATAAGTGATACCGAGATATTATTTTCAGCGCACAAGTTTTTTACTATATACAATCCGATCCCACGACCTGACGGCTTTTTACTAAAAAAGGGATCGAAAACTTTCTCGCCATCGGCTTTTCTTATACCAGGCCCGTTATCTCTAAAAATAATTTCTCGCGCATTAACATCGACTAAGATTTCTATACAGGGCAAATAGGTATTTTTTTCACCATTAGCCTCAAGAAGCATCGCGCTGTGGTGTGTTAACCAATAGACTGAATTGGATATCAAATTTTCAAAAATTTGATACATCTGGCCTTGAACGACCGTAGCAAAAAAATGGCTAGGCTCTTCAAATGAAACGTTAATCTCATGCCTCTCAAACTGAGAACTATGGGCCTCCAATAAAGTTTGTATTACCTGTACAACGTCCGTACTTTCTTTTCTCTGTCTCCCAGGAGTGCTAACCGGGTCGAGTATCCTCAAACGCTTTTCAAGTGTTTTAAGCTGAGCATTTAATGACTGTAAAGATGGAGGAAGCTTATTAAAATTCACCTTATTGAGGTCGGCTAACGTTGAACGAGTCATCCGATTAAGCTCATGAACTACGAACTCCATGAGCATTCCAGCGCCAGCAAGATGAAGGTAGACATCCGACTGATCTTGCTGCTTTCGAATCGTAGTTTTAGCTTTAGACCAAGCTGCTTCTAACTCCTCTACGTAGCCGCGAAGAGCGTGCACTGTTTTCTCTTCATCTGGAAGCTGCCTTGCTAACTCACGAAGTTGAGCCCTAGCGTCTTTGGAGCTTTCTTTAACCTTATTATCTATCTCCTTTATACTGGACATAGACTTGGAGGTACTTTTTAGCTCATATTTTTTAACAAGGGCTCCGAGCTCTTTCCATATTACATATTGAAGGCATTGAACAAGTTTTTTTTGCTCTGGTGAGTCACAAAGACCTTGTCTGTTGGTTTGATCTTTCAGAAAAGGGTTATCTCGTGAACTAATTTTCACTCGACCGACAAATTGGCCTCGGTTGAGCTTAAAAGAACGCTGCTTAAGAGCTTTCTGATCCAGCTGAAGCCAGTCGTCATCGGGATCTGCATAAGGATAAACTCGATAGCCATCCCTGTACATTAACAAGCCACCGGCCCACTGAGAGAGCCACTCACCAAACTCGTTGTATTTCTCGGTAGGTAGCTCCCTCCTCTTTCTCTGCCTATTAAACCAGTAACCGACAGCGCTAAACTCGCCTAACGTTTGGATCCCCGCAAATCGTGCTGGGCCATTTTCCGTACCGCCCTTATACAAAGGCTGATCTATATCTGCAAGAAGGCTATATAAATCATCACCTGCAGAATATATCTCCCCAGAATCGATCAACTCGTCGTCAACATTCTGGCCATCCTTTTCTGGAACTCTGAACTTTGCGATGCCTTTAATAACAGGCTCTCTCACTCCATTGTTGTCTCTATAGGAAAAATCAATCTTAAAATACCCGTGCCATCCGGCCAGCCAATCCGGATTCATTTCCTCGATCACATCGACATCTTTTCCATTAAAGCTAATTCTTAAATCGAGTACAGATGCCTCAAGATCAAAAGGGTCTTGAAGCTTAGACAGTTCGGATTTAGAAACTTGGGAAACTCTTTGGAATGACCAATCACTTCGTATGTCACTAATTCGAATTAGAGTGCCATTGGGTTTTACACTGTTCTTCTTCTTGCCTTTTTCAGCCTTTACACTAAACGCACCGAGATCGAGGTCAATATTATCACCAAGTATCTTCCAGTCTACGAACAGATTCGACCAATTAGTGTCTTTTTTTGTGCCAGTAATTAGCTCTAACTTCTCTCCGAGTCGCATCGCAGAAAGTCTACCGATTCCTTTTTCACCTAATATAGGACGCTTTCCCTCGGAATCTTCGCCCACTAGCCGCTCGCTTGCTCTATGCGGCGTACCTATGGTCAAGAAATTTTTATCTAAGTCAGCGTGTGTCATCCCGCTTCCCCAGTCCTCCACCTCAATATAAGAGTGCTGACAATAAAAATCCCTAAGAGCGACTAAAGAATCAGTACGATTAAGCCCTGACAGCTTCTGCACCAACGACTCTCGAATAGCAAGAGGTGTACTTGGTTCAAAAAAACGGGTTAGATTACTTATAAGCAGCGTATCGGGAATAAAATCTTCCTGTCCATTTTTGATACTAGATACAAGAGCCTGATATCCAGAAGCGGTTAATGCGACGTTTATACGCACTTCAATTTTTGGAGTCCCGGCATCTATGGAGTTTTTAATCAGCTCGTAAAGTGCTACTCCATCAGAACTGATAAGCTCTGCTCCTAGCTCCAGCAAGACTCTAGCCTTCACTTTGAATGACATATTACATTCCTTCGTCTAAAGCGAGCATACCAAGCATCCCTGATCATCATCGTCATCTGGAGCCTCAGTTGAGTCAAGCTCGGAAAAAACCGCAATCAGTGTTGAATTATCCTTCCGCTGAGCCATTCTTTCCACGCGAAGCGCATGATCACGCTTAATCTGAGCCATACGCTCCGGTTGTTCAAGCTCCGCAAGGCTTTCACCTTGGCTCCAAGTAAAGAAGTTACCTGTTTTTTCAAAGGGCACTTCATACTCTTTAGCTTTCTCGTACAAATCGGGATGTGTTTCTTTTAACTTCACCCACTCGATTTTTTGCTGATAGAAGCAAAAGTAGCATCCAGAGCGGGTTCTTCCCCATTTCGTGTAAGGGGGCATCCCAACCCCAGAAACTCGTAGAATCTCTTCAATATCGCGCAGGATTAGCCCGTCCTCCTGGAACGGGTACACAGCTTCGATATTTGTCTTATGGCTGATGTACCCCGTGCGGTTTTCATCAGCACGGAGCCCAACGTAGTTGATTATTGGTTGGTCACCGCAGAAATCCTCAAAAGGCTTAAGCTTGAGCATCTTCGTGCACCAACGACGATGATTGGAGGGAATCATCCCTCCATACATGTCATACCAGTGATCGAAGCCTAGGTCAGCATTCAAACGATGCAACGGCTTCCCGAGGTAATTTTCCAGACGCTGCAGATAGTCATACGTCTCTGGTAACTCTTTGCCGGTATCGCTGAAGATGTATTCCATTTCTGGCACACGATCTCGCATGTAAATCGCCAGCGCTGCGCTGTCCTTGCCCCCTGAGAGGCTAAGGATATGTCTAACCTGCGGTTCGTTGCTCATCGCTTAGCTCATTCTCATCGTGTTCAGTGGAGCCCTGCTGCAATTGCAGCAACGCTTGAGCAAGGGCTGAAGCGGCCAAATTCAAATTGCCGCCCACTTGCTTAGTGAGAGTCTCTAGCAGGCCATTAGCCATGATCTTGGTCTCATGATCAGAGGTCAATAGCATCGCTGCTTCTTCGCCGCTGGGGAGAGTCAAAGTCACCCCGACGAAGCGTTGCGCTTGACGCTCAAACTCGCCTTTACGCATAGCTACCCTAAGCCAGCGCTTGTAGCGCCCGCATAGCTCAAGAACGGACTCCGCAAATATCGGAGCGTCACTGTCTTTCCAGATATCTAAGGGTCTATGAACGACAACACTCGCAATGGAATCCATCCACTTGTCGTCAGTCAAGGTGATGTCCGAACAGCGCATGATGAAGGCTTTAAGATCTACCTCGGCAAGAGACTGCGCAGTATCAGCGCACTCTTCCTGGAGCTGCGATCGAAGGGCCTTCAGAGGGCCTGTGATCTCAAAAGCCTGCGCCATGGAAAAGCTAACCTCATCCTGCAACCGTCGGTATGCCATACCAAGCTCAGTGAGGCTTTTCGCCAGCAGATCGGGGAAGCTACTAGCGTCCTTCCCCTTCCCAGCCTTCACCACGCGCGGCATATCAACGGCGAGCAACGAAACTGGGTCGGTAGCTCTTTTAATTACGTCGCGAAGGGCTTTGGTTTGGTTTGTAAGTCGCAGTGTCTCTTGCGAATATTGCGGAAGACGCCCGTACCAGCGGATCAGCTCCCGCGCAGCATCCAGGTAAGATGCGTTCAACCCCAACTGCACACCTACCGCTCCAAATGCCTTTGCATAATCTTTGATCAGGTCTTTGCGCTCTGCTGCAATGTCGAAGCGGCGGAAGCTAAAGGTGTGAGGGCTTCTGAACATCCGTTGCTGATGATCGGAGGTCAACTCTAGGATCAGACTTCCTCGTTCGAAAATCGCGCACGATTCCTTGTTAACAAGAAGGTAAACCATGAACCACACGCTGGCCGGCCCACTTCGGACCCCTAGCGGCGGAAGTGCCAGACTGGAAATGACCTCAGCAAAAGTGACCTGCCCGTCAATCATCAGTTGCTTATCAAGCTCCGCCCAAACTTTACGTATGCCGGCAGGAGAATTACCGTCCGGTGCCGTTAACAACCAACGGCCGCCAGCCCCTTTCTGATGCAGTCCAGTGGATTGAAGCAGAGAGCTGTAGAGCAATCGTTCGGGTGGGAAGTCGACGATACCTAGCAGCTCTGAATCAACCTTTTTATCCAGCAGGTCAAATAGACGCTGCCGAGCTGCATTGATTGCAGATGAAGGCTTCTCTTTGTTGATCAATTCGTTATTGATCGTCGGAGCCGCCTCGTAAACCTTATCGAACAGCCAAGAGGCGGCTTGGCTAAGGTTCATTGCTCCGCTATCGGCGATCACCTTGCCTTTATGCCAATACTGCATACCGGAGGACCCTTTTGCTTGCCGGTTCAGCAATGCCAAGACCAGTCGGCTAACACGCTCACGTGCCGTACTGAACCTCGACTCGACATAACGCTCAGTCCAGGGATCTAAATGACTAAGCTTGACCTGGTCATGAACCATCAACCAGCGGGAGTATTCAATGAGAGCATTTCGCTCATCCGGACCGACTTTGACAATTGCGGTAAGCGATAAAACGTCGTCAGTAGAGCGAGCTACCTCTTCAGCAGCACCGACTAAAGCAGACGATTCGGCGTCTGCGAATATCAGCCCCACACTGCCATCATGGCGACCATGAACACCGATGGACTGCGCAATTCTATCCGACGTGCCTGCAGTCACTCTTACCGAGCGGATTGTTCCTGTCTGCTGATAGTGACGACTTGCAATAACGCTTCTTTCAGATAGGGCTTGTGAAACGCCATTGAACATCAGTTCATCAGCAGAGCGCTGCATCGTTTCCTCGTATAAAGCCTCGACGTTGATAGCGTGACTGACGGCAAAACCATAATCATGACTCGCAGGACGATGTACTAGGATTCTTTTGGCAGTTAGCTCACTCAAAGCTTCGGAGATAGCTCCAAGGTCTTCCCCCATAGCAAATCTAAGGAGCTCAACGGTCAACACCACATGGAGGACTTGAGCGACCAGCTCGATGACGGCAATCGACTTGAGTAATTCAAGCTGTAACGCCGTCATCTCCGCGTCATTACGCTCTACGACAGAGCGAGCGAAATCCCAGCGTCGCTCAGCTTCAAGATCACGGAAGCGAAGCCCTACCCCTGTCGTGAGGTAGTCAAAAAGCTCGCTCATTCCATACCAAGAAGAATGATCGACAATATTACGCTCCGCGAAGTCTCTCAGTGCTCCGGACTCATATCCACGCATGAATGCGTGAAATGAACGCTCGCTCTGACCAAATCGCTTAGATATGACCGCTAAGCAAGCCAGAGCTGCTGGGTGCAATGGGTACAGGCGCTCTGCCTGAGAGAACAGCTCACTCTCACCAGTTCCGCGGAAAAAGTTGAAATCAATTGCTTGCTTGTAGATGCTCCGGGCATCTTTTTTCAGGGTAACCGACTCAGTAATGGTTTCATCCGCGCCTAGGGCATGAAGAGCGAAATGCGCATACCGCTCGACCGGCTCATCAAAAGGCACTTCATCGAAGCGTGCTGAGACCTTATGCCACTCATCGGAAAGTGTCCGACCTACACCTGTGGCATAAGCATCAAAGTGCTGGTGCAGCATTGATATGACTAGTAGACCATCGTCCTTAGGATGAGATGCGACCTCAGCGATTTGCTGCAAAGACATCAAATCGCCGGCTTCCGGATTTAGAGCTGCGTACTCGATGAATTTGCCAAGCTCGTCAATCAGCAATAGGACACCGGAACATCCAGCACCTTTGGTGATTAGAACAAAGTCATTCAGCAATCTACTCGTCGCTGCGTTAAGGGGTACGTCACGATAGGTCTGAGCTTTCGTATCCAACTGGCGCTTAAGCTCAGTAGCCAGCTTGCTTTTTGGCAGGTGCTCAAGCGCTTCGAGAATAGACTGTGCTAACGCGTCACCCAACGATACGCGCGAACCGCTTATTGCCAGTGCAAAGCGATTTTGCCCTTGTGGGAAAAGCTCAGCGACTTCTGTAGAGGCCTCAATGAGCTGTTTGTAAATTGCATGAGAGCTCTTTTGCCCTTCTAACAAACGGGCTAGCAGCAACCCTAACGCCGACTTACCACTGCCATAGGGCCCAATGAGTTTCCAGGCGCGTTGTGCGCTTCCCGACTTCAACGCACCGCCAATCTGGCGAAGCACTGCCAAGACAGCAGGAGTGATCAGATAACTATCGAGCGAATCTTGTGACCGCAAATCTCTAGTCAGTGAAATGGAGCGCAGGAATTTGGAGTCCAGCTCAAGATGATCTATCAGTCGATCAGACATTCGATTCTTCTCCCACACCCAGCAAGCAATCAGCCCAAGCGGGCGCGAAAGTTGTATCCAAAATAATTTGCTGGGTATCAGCGGTATCAATAAATCGCACAACACCACCAAACTCTTTTTCTACACCTTCTAACAAGCTACTCACTTGAAAGTTATCCAACCTGAAAACGCTACCGGGACTGAATTCACCATGAACAATCTTGGTGAGACTGAGAGAGTTGGTATTTTGACGCTCGAAGTAATCAATCAAGGAAAAAAGGAAAACTCTTGGAGACAGACCTAAGGGCGCATTTCTACCTACCAGGTAAACAGTTCTGCCGTCGTCGGCAGTGACCTCTTCAAAAAGTCCCAAATCTTGCAGTGGGCACCACGAGGTATCATCACCTGCAGACTCTTCCCGCTTGTACGAATGCAGGAAAATGCTTGAATGCTGCTCAAGGGTGGAGACCGCCAGCTTTTTGTTGCTAGCGGATGCCTGATCCACGAGACCCGCGATGAGAGTCTTTCGATCAAAACGGGAATACATTGCGCTCCCGAAGACCAAGTTCCAAACTGCAATCTCCGCGTGAGATGAAATCCACCAGTGAAGCAGCCAAAGCGACTCAGGCTGTTCGAGGAAAGGGTCCCAACCATCTTTCGAAAGCAGCAAGCTTCCAATCGGGCCGGATTGCAGGCCAGAAGAATCGCGACCATCGACTATCCCGAAAGCCTCACCCCAGAATTGAATCGACTTGACCATGTTGCGGCCAATGCCCAACGTAATCGTCGCCTGAGCTTCATCTTTCAGCGCAAGGGGATTGTTGATAATTGCTTGATGTAGCTTTGGCAGCCATCCGTAACGGCAAACGAAGGACTCATGTCCCGAGAAGCGCTCATCTCGTCGTTGAATACTCGACATCAACCTTTCCTCCCTGGTGCCAATTTCTCCGAAGCAGCTTGGTCGTTGCTCTGAGCTGCAGGCTCGATAATGATGCGTTTCGTGGCGGCATCAAAGTAGATATCTACTTGGTCGCCTTCATGTAGGCCGGCATTCCTCAGCAATTGCTCGCTAAGCGAAACGCGCCCTAGCTTCTGGATCCTGCGGGTGTCAAACAAAACCTTCATCCTACTTACCCCAAGCCTCGTGGCAGGCTTTATCAATACTCGTATGATACTTTATTGAGAGACCTAACACAGGGGGAGCGCCTCCTAAAGGTGCTCATTTCCCCTGTCTTTTGTCCGTTAGGCCAATCTCGTCCTCAGGCTTGGCACCATTGCCACTGATAGCTGACTTGGCAGCAGGTCACGCGGTCGACTTCTGTCTACCTAGACGGCTGGCGAGCATAATTTTCTCGCCCACAGCGACCTAGTTCCAGAAGGATCCGTTGTCAGCAGAGCACTCGATTACAGTCTGAAACGCTAGCAGCGCTGTCGCGCCACCTTTATGACAGGGCCATTTGAGGCCGGACAGGAGCAGCAGAGATGATGAGGTTCACCCAGGTATGCCTACCTCAAAGATTTACTGACACGCTTGCCGACGCAACGAGAGAGTGAGATGGAGGGGCATCTGCCGCACATATGACGTCCGCTCTAGTCACACAAGATGGATTGGTTGGACGATTACAGAGAGGCTGACATTTCTTTGCGACAGACCGATCGCGTATAATTTGCAAGAGGATGAGGAGGGTACGGTTCCCCATCACCTGCAAGCTAACCTCAAACATAAACAGGAAAATTTATGGGCCTACAAATTTCAGCGTCCGGTGATGTCTCCTACAAGGTAGAGGATGATGAATACCGCCTAGATTCAAGCGATCTGACAGAAGGCGAGTGGGTCCTCAACGCACCCGCTCAGTACAAGGAAGACGACGAGGAGTGGAATGTGACCTGGTTCGCTCACACCGATCACGGCACCTTCACTTGGCTTTTGAACGTCACCATTGGCGTGAATGGATCAGATGTTCAAGACGCATGGCGTACGGATCCAGAAGGCGTTTCCGAGGTCGAAGACTGTATGTCGTTCGAACTGCAGCACATCCCTGATGCAGCCACATGGTAGCTAATTTCCAGCGCATACCAAGGCCCGCACCCAGCGGGCTTTTCTTTGTCTGGACGATTGGCATAACTAAGCTAACGATCCGAGGGGTCACTGTATCGCCTGACAACGCGGCTTGTGAAGGCATCTTCGGCCGGCTGAAAACGGAACTGTTCATCCTGGCAATTGGCAGTCAACGAGCATAGAGCCGTTCATTCAGGCCTTGGATTCATGCATTCGCTGGTACAACGAGAAACGTATCAAAATTCCCCGCGGCGCTCTCAGGCCCCATTGAGTATCGTGAGATTACTGGGCCACGCGGCATAACCAGTCCAGGTTTTTGTCCGCATCCCCACCGGGTCAGTTTTCGGTCAGCGGCAACACCGCTGGGTCAAAATCGTATCAGCACCGACACCAAGCATTGCTTAAGAGTGTGTCGTAACAAACGCAATGATGGATTTCGTCGAAGACAGCGAACACACGGTAATCGTCCAATAGCTTCCAAAAAGCCTCATCACGGTTTTCCATCCCAGATAGGTGCATCCAGCGCCGACCGTACCAATCAGCCCAACGAGCCGTCTCGACAACATCTCCAAAAAAGTGCGCAGTAAGCCTCCATGCGTTGCGGGGCCCGATCTTCGAGACGTTGCGGCAGCGGCCAGGGAGCATGCGGATTCCACGCACACTTGGACAGTAAGCATCGGAAGCAAGAGGCTTATCAGAAGATTCCGTGCTCGAGGCGGAAAAGAGTGTCCATGACCAGAGTGAATTCGTGAACGTTGTTCATCAGCGTGCAGGGCAGCTGCTTATCCAAGCTACGGATGCGACCCTCAAACCAGTTACGGGCTCTTGATGGTGACCCCAACACCACAGTGGCGCGGGAGAGAACCAGCGCTCGAGCTGATGTGAAGCAGCGGTGTTCAATGCTCAAGCAGCCCGTGCCTGCGGGTGCAACCAGTCCCAATATTCGAAAGCTGGCGGCCACCATACTGTCCTCTGTGCGAGGGCTGGGTTGCAGCGCGGTATAGCCAGCCACAACCGGTGGAGCACTCGGGTGAGAAGCATCGTGGATTGTAGGGTCGTAGAAGAAAGGATCAAGAAGAGGCCAGGTCGAAAGTGCGGGATGCAGTGCTCTCGGACTGCCAGAGAGCTTTGAAACTTCATCCTGCCTGATCGCTTCGCATCGCCCAGCCAGTCTTACAGCTTCTGCCGTGGGGTAGTGACGCAGCAACTGCCTGGCTTGCTCGCGGACGTAGTCGGGCAAGGTTTTATCTCGGGAAATCCTCGCCAAAAATCCGCCCGTTTCAATTACGCTGCGTGTCCGCTCATAGGCAGTGGTCATAGTGCTTACTCCCCACTCGGTAGGAGGGCGCACAGTCTCTTGAAGACTTCGGTCGCCTTCCCAATCAGCATGAGCTCATTCTGCGCGCCGGTGCTGACATCCTCCGTGTTGACGTGAATCACCGTCGCACCATACGACAGGGCAGTCCTGGGGATGTCAGCTGCGGGCGTAACGATTCCAGATGTACCTACGGAGATCAGAACGTCGCAGCTCTTCACCAAGGCGATTGCCGACTTCCAAACGTCTGAAGGCAAGTCCTCGCCGTACCAAACTACGCCAGGGCGTAACTTCCCGTTGCACCTGACACACCGTGGCGGTTCGACCTCGCCACCGATAACAGAAGTCACCTGCGATGGAGGTACTGCTGCCGTTCGATGGCATGCAAAGCACTTTGGCGCAGAAAGGCTCCCGTGTAGATGCAGTACATCCACGGATCCCGCTCGCTCATGCAAGTCATCGACGTTTTGAGTGATCACGGAGACGTTATACCCCGATTTGGCCAATCGGCTCACCGCGAGATGTGCAGCATTGGGGGTGGCATTAGAGACCTGTTGGCGCCGCCATAGGTACCACCCCCATACCAACGGAGGATTTTCACGAAAGGCCTTGGCTGTTTCCATATTGCGCGGATCGTATGAAGCCCAAATACCGGTCAATGGATCGCCGTACGTGGGGATGCCACTTTCAGCAGAGATTCCCGCACCCGTGAAGACGACGATCTCGAGGGCGTCCGACAAGGCCTTCGCAGCGTTTCTAAATTCAGGCACAGAATATCCTCGGTACTGACCCGGTAAAGACGGACGAATCTGGCGAGCATCATTGACTATTCGCCCTAAAAACTGGTGCTGGCTTAAGGTAAAGGGGAGCGTACATCTGGTGAGCTGCGGACTTATGGGCTGGCTCCGACATTCTGGGCTGGTGATTTTCTAGCCGCTTTTTCGAGAACCATACCCGTGATGTTTTCTTCCTGCGAAGGTCTAGATCCCCCATTTTGTAAACGCCTTGCGAGGTGCGATACACCACAGCACTGTCCTCAGTTGCGACGCCTTGGAAACAAGTGATTCGATCTAGATCCTCGAGGCTCCATTTGCCAGAGCGGCTGATCGCTGGTGGACAAAGCATTTGGACATGGCTGATCTCCACATTCGAGGCGGCAGTCATGTAATGCTGAAGCTCATACGCGCAACTGACCATTGCAGCGCGATCACACATCCCGGTCTGAGTGGAAGAGATAGTCAAGAGAAAAACCATGCCCTCCAATTCACAGTGTGTCCTGGTGGAGACAGTCCGTTCTGCAGGGTCAAGTACGTATATCAATTGCTAAGCCACTCCCAATTCAGTCGGCGCCGCATGTATCCACTTTGTGGAAAAACAATGGGTAGCGCAGCACATCGGTGATACGAAGACTCATGTCATCCAGACGCTTGGCGTAAGCATCCCGCAATTCACGAGTCGTGAATCGTGTGAGCCTTTCCTCCTGAAGCAGCTCATACAGACGCCTGTCAAAGATGGAACGAGGCTGATTTCATTGAGGTACCAAAGGAGTGGATTTCCAAAAGTACGGATTATAGTCCGTGGCTCGTGTGTCCGCAAACGCAGGATAGTCCCGCCTCAAGTGGAATTGAGACGGTCATGGACAAGTTGGCGAAAGCGTTAGGGAGACGCATCCGAACGCAGAGGAAAGCCTGCCAGATTTCTCAGGATGCACTGGCGCTGGCCTGCAATATCGACCGCAGCTATATGGGCCGGATCGAGCGTGGCGAAGTAAATATTACAGTCGAGAAGCTTTATCGCATCGCAGGTGTGCTTGCATGCGACCCATCCGGCCTACTGCCTCAGGTGTCAGAGCTGCATCCCGCCTGATCGACCATGGCGCTTAAACAGGTTTGAAGTTACTAGTGTAGTGGTCAACTGATCCCGGACACTGAATTGAGTTTTTCCTCAGCGACCGCAGGCGCTAGCCCTTCGTTGAACTGATACGGTCGCCGCCAGTTGTATCGCTCCATCAGGAACCGGCCGATATCCTGTTGCGCTAGCGCAGCGCTCATGTAGCCCACTGTCGGTATCCATTCACTTTTTAGGCTGCGAAATAGTCGTTCCATCGGCGCATTATCATGGCACTTGCCGCGACGACTTATGCTCTGTGTGGAGCGGTATCGCCACAGTCTCTGACGGAAACCCCGGCTGCCATATTGGCTGTCCTAGTCGCTGTGAAACAATACGTTTTGCGGCCTGCCACGCTGCTCGTACGCCATGTCCAATGCCTTGATTACCAGGTCGGCGTCGGGCGTGGATGAGAACGCCCAACCTACAACACGACGGACACAAAGGACGATGACAGCCGCCAGATAGTGCCATCGGCCTTCAGCCCAGACGTACGTAATGTCACCGCACCAGACCTTGTTCGGGGATGTAATATTGAACTCTCGATCAAGCACGTTCGGGATTTCAGGCCGCTCCACGGTAGCCTTTTTGTAGGCATGGGAGCCCAGCTGTTTGCTGATCAAGTTCATCTCGCGCATCAACCTACGTACCTTGAATCGCCCGATCTGCATGCCGTCCTCTTTCATCATCAGCATGATGCTCCGGCTGCCCGCATCGCTTCGGCTTTGCGTAAGCAGCTCGTTCACGCGGCTGCGCAAAACCACCCGTTCGGCATTCGGATACCGACGTTTCCGGCAGCGGGGGTTGCCAGCTGGGTTGCTGATAGGTTGATGCTTGCCATGGCCTAGATGGTAGGTCAGTCGCGCATCCAGTGCGCGCTCGGCCAGTATCTTGGTCAATTTTGATCAGTTGGTTGAGGATGCCGTCAGCATCGACCAGGTTTTCAGACTCCTGATAGTTAGCCAAGAGCTGACTCAGCATCTCCTCAGTGATGAAGTGTTACGCCTTGCTCATGGTGTCTGCAGTTCGTAGCGACAGTGTCGCTCATCAGCCGGTGACACAAAAAATCGGACGTCTCATTCCTTGACAAGAAGCGATCATAGGAACACTTACAAAAAAGTTAAGTTTTGGAGTCTAGATTTGACCCAAAATCAGCAAAAGCTAACCAATTTCTCCTCCCTGACACAGGTTTGAGAAGAAAGAGATGCTGGACAGGCTCGAAAGCTAGTGGCCATGAGGGACCGACTGCAGATCGTAAAACACGACTAAAAGTTAATAAGGCAGATAACCGTATTGAGCCAAAACCAAGCCCTCTATAGATAGGTGAAGACATCCGAACTACCCGGCTGATGCCAGGGGGATGTGCTTACAGGGTGTCAGTGAACAAAGGCGACCATTCTACGCCAACTGCGCGCG
>Ga0308168_1001487_pt1 | contig 21305 bp, 17 predicted proteins | sample PhyCR2_FD_202133 | JGI IMG/M metagenome (GOLD analysis project Ga0308168, IMG submission 202133) | Phyllosphere microbial communities from UC Gill Tract Community Farm, Albany, California, United States - DLSLRC.R2 | ecosystem: Host-associated > Plants > Phyllosphere > Unclassified | place: USA...
ATGCCGCTTCAGGCTCCTGTTGTTGCACGTCCTGCTCCGTCCATTGCAGGTAGCAGACGGTGAGCGGCATGCCGTGCGCCGCGCAGTACTCGATCCAGCGCAGCTGGTTGTCCTGCAGGCGGTCGCCGGGGCCTTTCACTTCCACCATGTTGTAGCGGGCCTCGTCCGGCCAGAACTGGATCAGGTCGGGGAAGCCGGTGCGGTTGTCGCGCACGTCCTGCAGGATGCGCTGGCACCACAGCTTGAGGTGGGCGGCCGGGATGCAGTCGAGCGCCAATTCGATGATCGGCCAATCCAGGTAGTCCCAGGACACGAAGGGCGATTGCAGGCCGGCTTTCTGTTCCCAGGTGGCGCGCATGGCGGCGCGGTAGCTGCCGTCGTCCAGGCGCGCCAGGCAGGCGTCGAATTCGCGGCGGCGGCGTTGGTGGAAGTCGGCGCTGTACAGGTCGGCCGGGCCGCGGTGGAAGGGGTGGAAGAAGGCACCCGGGATGGCTGCGAACACGGCCGGCCAGCACAGCAGGCCGAACAGGGTGTTGGCGAGGGTGTTCTCGACGTAGAACACCGGCGCCGCCTCGGTGCGCAGATGTTCCAGCACGATACCTTCGACACGCCACTCACCGCCCGGCCGCGCCAGGCTGAGGTCGAGGCGGGTCACCGGGGCCGCGCGCCGCGGCGCGCCCTTCGGGTGGCCGAGTTTGCGCGCGAGGCGCGGGCCGATGCGCAGCAGGTGCTGGCGTTCGGCCTCGTTCTCCGGCGCCGCGTCGGCCTGTTCGAACAGGGCGTAGGCCTGGTCGAACTTCTCGTGCTTTTCCAGCACCCGGATGGCGCGGCCGCGCGCGCCCGGATAGCGGCATTCGGCGTACACGCCATGCGCCTGTTCCCAGTCCTTGTCTTTCTCCAGTTGCTGGCCGAGCTGGAACAGCAGGCGCTCGCGGCGGCTGTCGAGCCAGTCGTTCTGGAAGGCGTGCGGCGGCAGCGCGCGCACTGCCTGCAAGACCTCGAGCGCAGGCTCCTCGGCGTAATAGCGTTCCTTGCAGGCGTGCAGCTGCAAATAGTGGTCGATATCGGCGCGGCTGCGGAAACCGCGCGAGGCGGGCGAAAACTCGACCTGCTCGTAGCGGAACAGGCCCAGGTCGGACAGCACGAATTCGGTCCAGTCCTGGCTCAGGTTACCGAAGAAGAGCAGGCGCAGGCGGTCGCACAGCGGCTTGAGCAGGATGGCGAAGACGGTATCGCTGCAGCCCCCGAACCAGGCCGAAAAGGCGCGCGCATCGCCGCAGCTTTCGCGCAAGGCTTCCAGCTGCTCGTTCTTGCGCGCCTGGCGTTGCTGCGATGGGAGCTGGAAGGCCTGGGCGATCTCGGGCTTGGACAGCAGGTCGAACACCTCATCCAGCGAGATCACCGGATCGACGGCGATCCAGCCGGTGGGCAGCAGCGCGCGCGCCGCTTCCACCGGGCAGCCGATCTCTGCATAGCTGAGTTTGCTGGCGCGGAACAGCGCGCCCTTGCGCATGACCATGCGCACGAACAGCGCACGCGCGGCCTGCGGCAGGGTGGGGAAGCGCTCGATGAAATCGCGCTCCGCGGTGTCGAGCAGGTCGGCATAGCGCTCGGCGATCCAGTCCAGCACACGCTGGAAGTTATCCAGGTAATAAAACTCGTTTTCCAGAACCCTGATCATCGCCGCCATGCTGATACCTGTGAATCGCCCGCCAACCGCCAACTGTAGTTTTGTACAGTATAGCGGCGTGGCTTTCCACAACCCAGCGTTTTTTCGGCGCGTTTGTAACAGGCGCGCCACATTCGTGGCTGCCTGCGGGTTTCTATTAACGCTTCGTCATCGTTGCCGGGCAGGGCTGCTCGCCGCAGTCCGGACCATCCTTCAGTTCGCCGCGCTTGTTCACATGCTGGATGATGGCCGAGATCAGGGCGACGTCGTTGTCGACGCCGGCCGCTGTGTTTCCCTGCTTCGCCGCGATGGCGCCGCGCCGATGGTGCTGGATGACGGCCGGGCGCTGCGCAATGGCCGTCCTGGCTGCGGTTTTGGCGGCCACCTTGGCAGCCGGACCTGGCGTAGGGACCGGCGCCGGCTTCGACGCCTGCCGGGGCGTGGCGTGGACGGTCAACGGCGCGGCGGCGGGCGGAACGGCCGCTGCAATCGGCGGACGCGTCACCGAGGCGAGGCGCTCCTCGCGCAGCGCCGGCTCGTCGGGATGGAAACGTGGTGGTGGCGCCACATCGTCTGGCGCCGCCGATTCGACGATCGCGGCGCCCCGGACTGAGGGCGCAGCAACCCGCAGGGCGGGGTTCGGCAGCATATCGTCCGGCGCATCCACGGGCGTGCCCGAGGCGCCCTCGAGCGTGGCGTGCACGGCGCGCCCCTCGAAGCCGCCACCGACCGGATCGTGCAGGAGCCAGGCCAGCCCGCCCAGCAGGGCGCAGCTCATGATACCGGCGCCGCCAACCCAGGCAATGCGCGGCCAAGCCAGGAAGCGCCTGGACAGCGGCCTGCCAGACTGCCCATCGAGCATGGCCAGGATATTGATCTCGCCGCTGGCGCGGCGCGATGACGACATCAGGTTGGGACGCCTGGAGCCGGTTTGATTTTCATCTGTAGGGCGCACCGTGTTACTCCTAAGATTTGAACACTAGTTCCAATTAGAAACAAACCGGAGAAACAGATGCTGATATTCATCGCATTGCTGTACTTTTTCCTGGCATGCAGCCTGATCTGGCTGGCCATGTTCCCGGCTGGGCGCGCGTCCGTCCTGCAATTGCTGGGATCGCTGCAGCGGCGCCTGCTGTGGCGCGCCGGCGCGCTCGGCCGCTCCGGTGGGGCGGCGGTCGGCGCCGGCTGGTCCGGCACCCGCGGTCAGATCCGCAGCTGGCGCGGGCTGTTGCGGCGCCACTGGGCGTTTTGCGCGATCGGCTTGCCGCTGATCCTGATCCCGACCCTGTTGGCATTATTGATGCGCAAACCGGACATGTTGCCCGGTTACGAGCCGGTCGAGACCGTGGTCGACGTCCAGGTCGCGGCCCTCCTCAAGGGCGAACAGCTGGTGCCCCCGGCCGCGCTGCCGCCGCTGGCTTTCGGCACCCGCGAAGTCGAGCTGGTGCGGCCGATGCTGGTGAACGCCAGCCGCAACTGGGGCTTGCTGCATCCCGACTATAGCCAGCGCCTGCTGCTTGCCTTCAAGATCATGAAGGAAAAACATGGCTATGAGATGGCCTTGCTCGAGGGCTACCGCAGCCCGGCGCGCCAGGATGCGCTGGCGCAAATGGGCAGCGCGGTGACCAATGCGCGTGCTTTCCAGAGCTGGCACCAGTATGGCCTGGCGGCCGATTGCGCCTTCTGGCGGGACGGCAAGCTGGTGATTTCGGAAAAAGACCCCTGGGCAATGCGCGGCTACCAGTTATATGGCGAGGTTGCCGAATCGCTGGGCCTGACCTGGGGCGGACGCTGGACCATGATGGATTTTGGCCACACCGAGTTGCGTTTGCGCGGGGTAATGCGGCGCTGATCCTGAAGGCGGTCCCCCTCGGGCGATCGGTTGTGCATGTTTTTAAGCCATTGTTTCAGGTCAAATTTTCGCGCAGGAAATGGTGCCAGTATTGCCTGTGGCATTCATCAACTTTCCGAGCGAACCCCTATGTCCCGACTCTGGCAGTTCCTCACCAACAGGCGCGTAGTGGCCGTCATCGGCCTGGCGGTCTTCGCGGCTGTTCTCTTCCTGGGGGCGGAAACCCTCGAAATCGCAGCACTCTGGGCCGTGCTGGCCGGCTTGCTGCTGCTGGCCGCCTGGGGCGCCTGGTGGCTGTTGCGCGTGCGCCGGACCCGGCGCCTGGCGGCCGAGCTGAGCGCAGCGATCGCGCCCTCGTCGCTGGAGGACGACAAGAACCAGGCGCTGCGCAAGGACGCGGCCGTGCTGCGCAAGGGCATGCAGGAGGCGATCAACACGATCAAGACCTCCAAGCTGGGCCTCACGCGCGGCGCGGCGGCGCTCTACGAGCTGCCCTGGTACATGATCATCGGGAATCCGGCGGCCGGGAAAAGCAGCGCGATCAAGCATTCCGGCCTGACCTTCCCCATCCCCGGCAGCAAGGCGGTGCAGGGCGTGGGCGGCACCCGCAATTGCGACTGGTTCTTCACCACCGACGGCATCCTGCTCGACACCGCCGGGCGCTATTCGGTGCACGAGGCCGATCGCGCCGAATGGTTCAGCTTCCTCGACCTGCTCAAGAAGCACCGCGCACGCGCGCCCATCAACGGCATCCTGGTCGCGGTCAGCGTGGCCGAGCTGGCGGGCGGCTCGCCGGAAGCCTCGATCGAACTGGCCAAGAGCCTGCGCACCCGGGTGCAGGAACTGACCGAGCGCCTGGGTGTGTATGCGCCGGTGTACGTGATCTTCACCAAGGCCGACCTGATCGCCGGCTTCGCCGATTTCTTCCACGGCAGCGAACGCGGCGAACGCGAGCGCGTGTGGGGCGCGACCCTGCGCTACAACCGGCGCAGCTCGCCGCAGGACGTGCTGGCCTTCTTCGACCAGCATTTCGACGAGCTGCACGACGGCTTGAAGGAAATGAGCCTGGCCAGCATGGCGGCCAACCGCAGCATGGCGATGCGGCCCGGGGTGTTCACCTTCCCGCTGGAATTCGCGACCCTGCGGCCGCAGCTGCGCGCCTTCCTGGCCACGCTGTTCGAGGAAAACACCTGGCAGTTCAAGCCGGTGTTCCGCGGCTTTTATTTCACCAGCGCGCTGCAGGAAGGCGCGGTCGACAACCTGGCCTCGCGCCGGGTCGCCAGCCGTTTCGACTTGCGCCTGCACGAGCAGAAGGGCGCTGCGAGGGGGGAAGTAAAAGGCGAGGCGGCAGGTGAGCAAAGCGGCTACTTCTTGCTCGAGCTGTTCCGCAAGGTGATCTTCGCCGACCGCGACCTGGTCAAGCGCTACACCAGTCCGTCCAGCACGCGCCTGAAATACGGCGCCTTCTTCGCCGCCACCATCGTGCTCGGCTGCGCACTGGGCGGCTGGAGCTGGTCTTACATGGGCAACCGCCAACTGGTGGCCAATGTCCAGGCCGACCTCGACAAGGTCGCCAAGCTGCAGGCCAGACGCAGCGACCTGCAGTCGCGCATGGAGGGGCTCGAGATCCTGCAGGACCGCATCGAGCAGCTCGACAAGTACAAGGCCGGGCGGCCCTGGGCGCTGTCCTTCGGCCTGTACCAGGGCGAGGCGGTCGAGCGCAAGCTGCGCGACGAATATTTCGCCGGCGTGCGCGAGGTGATGGTGCTGCCGGTCGCGGGCGCGATCGAAGCCCTGCTGACGGAAACCAATGCCAACGCGGCCCAGCTCGACCCCAACGCCAAGGCGGCGCCGGCGGCGCGCCCCGGCCAGCCCTACCAGGACGCATCGCCGACCAACGTTGGCGACGCCTACAATGCGCTGAAGACCTATCTGATGCTGGCCGATAAAAGCCATGCCGAGCCGGGCCACCTCAACGACCAGCTGACCCGCTTCTGGCGCGGCTGGCTGGCGGCCAACCGCGGCGCCATGACGCACGAGCAGACCATCCGCAGCGCCGAGCGCTTGCTGACCTTCGTGCTGGCCCACGTCGACGACCAGGCCTGGCCGCAGATCACGCCGAAACTCAGCCTGCTCGACACCGCCCGCGAAAACCTGCGCCGCGTGGTGCGTGGCACGCCGGCGCGCGAGCGCGTGTATGCCGACATCCGCACCCGCGCCGCCACCCGCTTCCCGGCGGTGACGGTGGCGCGCATCGTTGGCGAGCAAGACCAGGCACTGGTGGTCGGCAGCTACGCCGTCAGCGGCGCCTTCACCCGCGACGCCTGGGAAAAATACATCCAGGGCGCGGTCCGCGACGCCTCCAACCGCGAGCTGCAAAGCACCGACTGGGTGCTCAAGACGGTGGCCAAGGACGACCTGACGCTGGAAGGCAGCCCGGAGCAGATCCAGAAAACCCTGGTCGACCTCTACAAGGCGGACTATGCGAAGGAGTGGGCCAGGTTCATGCAGGGCGTCACCATCGCCGAGCTGAATGGCTTCGAGGGCAGTGTCCAGGCCATGAACCGCCTGGGCGACCCCCAGGCCTCGCCACTCGCCAAGCTGCTCAAGACCGTGTACGAGCAGACCGCCTGGGACGATCCGACGCAGGCGCGGGTGGTCTCCAGCCAGGTCAAGCGCGGGCTGATGGGCTGGTTCCGCGAGGTGGTGTTGCGCCAGGCGCCGAGCGAAGCGCGCCAGGTGGCGGATGCAATGGGACCCTTGCCGGCCGCCGGCGTCCAGGCGGCCGGCCCGATCGGGCGCGAGTTCGCCGGCGTGGCACGCCTGGTTGGCGTTAAGGAAAAGGATGCGTCGCTGATGACCGGCTACCTCGACGCCTTGTCGAAGCTGCGTAGCCGCCTGAACGGTTTGAAGAACCAGGGCGACCCCGGGCCCGGCGCCAAGCAGCTGATGCAGCAGACCCTCGAGGGCAACGGTTCGGAACTGGCCGACGCCCTGAAATACGTCGACGAGCAGATGCTGACCGGGATGAGCGATTCGCAAAGGCAGATGCTGCGCCCGCTGCTGGTGCGGCCGCTGGTGCAGACCTTCGCAATGATCGTGCTGCCCTCGGAATCCGAGATCAACAAGACCTGGCAGGCCCAGGTGGTGGAACCCTTCCAGAAGTCGCTGGCCGCCAAGTACCCGTTCGCACCGGGCGCCCAGGTCCAGGCCACGGCCGGCGAAATCGGCCAGGTCTTCGGTCCCGAGGGCGTGGTTGCCAAATTCGTCGGCACCACCATGGGTCCGCTGGTGGTCAGGCGTGGCGACGTGCTGGCCAGCCGCACCTGGGCCGACATCGGCATCACGCTGGCACCCCAGGCGGTGAGCGGCTTCCCGGGCTGGGTGGCGCCGTTGTCGGCCAACGGCGTCGCCGCCAGCAGCGGTCCGCAACAGGTGTTCCAGCTGCTGCCGATGGCGGCGCCCGGCGTGACCGAGTACACGGTCGAGATCGACGGCCAGCAGCTGCGTTACCGGAACACGGCGCCAGTCTGGGTCAACATGGTGCATCCGGGACCGCAGGGCTCGAGCGGCGTCAAGATCAGCGCCATCACCTTCGATGGCCGCACGGTGGAGCTGTTCAGCGAGCCGGGCCAGTTTGGCCTCGAGAAGATGATCGGCGCCGCCGAGAAGAAGCGGCTGGGCGCCGGCCTTGCCGAATTGCGCTGGAGCGCGGCCAACGTCTCGGTGGGGATCACGTTGAAGGTGGTCAGCAATGCCGGCGCCGGTGCGGGCGATACGCAACAGGCCGGCCGCGGCTTCAACGGCCTGCGCCTGCCGGATGCTATTGTCGGCCGCGCCTTGGGATCGCCCTCGGCCACCGCAGCCGCAGCGACCGTCGCGGCGGCGGGCGCCGCCCCAGTGCCGACCATTCCAGGAGCGGCGCAATGAACCGCGCCGGGAGCGGCTGCCGAATCGGTTACTTCGGCAAGATTCCGGCGCACGACGATTTCGTCAAGGCGACCGACGACCAGCAGATGGTCGGCATGCTGGACGATTGGATGGCCCAGGTCATGACGCGCCTGCCGGCCGACCCGCGCTGGAAGCTCAACTACGATGCGATGGCACCGGTCAGCTTCGCCTTCGTCGGGCCAGGCCGGCGCCATGCGGTGGCCGGCCACCTGGTCGCCAGCCATGACCGCTCGGGCCGACGCTTTCCCTTCCTGACGATGCGCAAGCTGGACGTCCCGGATCCGGCCAGCTTCGTGATGCGCTGTCCGCTGGCCTTTGCGCCGCTGTGGCGCTTCCTGGAGGCGATCGCGCCCCAGGTCATGCAGGCCACCGATCCGAGCGCCCATCTGCAGGCGATCCTCGATGCGCCGGGGCTGGGCGAAGCCGATGCGGCGATCGATGCCGCGCTGACCGAATTCCTGGCCGTGTCCACTGTCGGTTCGCTGTCCGGCCAGCTCGGCATGGAGGCCGACCGCATGATCCTCGGCCTGGGCCTGCTGCTGCAGCCGGTGATGCACAGCCGCCCGGCTGCGCTGCACAAAAGCCTGGTGCTGCCGCTGCCGGCGGATGAGGTCGGACGCTTCGCCGCCGCTGCATTCTGGCTGGCGCTGGTGGCACCCTTCGTCTACCGCACCGGCCATGACCTGGCGCTGTTCGTGACCACCGTGGGCGGCCGGGCGGCGCTGGTGGTCGGCTTCGGCGGCGCCGCGGCCGGTACCCTGCATGCGCTGATCGACCCGCTGGTCGCCGCAGAGCAGCAGGTGCACCTGGACGATACCGGCTGGATCGACGAGCAGCTGGGCATCGATATCGACGTGCGCGCCCTGGCCAGCTACCTCGAGCAGCCGATGCTGCCGCTGCGCACGGCGCGCGACCTGTTCCTGAAAACCTTCATTGGAGCCGCTCCGTGAAAACCGCATTCCTGTTTGTTGCAGCGGCATTGCTGTCGACGTCGTCGCTGGCAGAGGTCAACGCACCGATCGTGGTCTCCGGCACCGTCGCCGACGAGGCCAGCAAGGCGGCCTTGCTGACCCGCCTGCGCGCGCTGTACGGGGCCGAACGCGTGGTCGACCAGCTAATGCTCGGCCGCGTTTCCGCGCCGCCCAACTGGAACGAGTACGTCGGCAAACTGATCGGCCCCAACCTCAAGCTGATCAGCCGCGGCCAGCTGCAGGTCGACGGCACCAGCGTCAGCCTGCGCGGCGACGTTGCCAGCGACGCCCAGCGCCAGCAGATCGCCGCGGACATCGCCCTCGGTCTCGATCCGGCCTACACCGTCAACAACGGCCTGCGAGTAGCGGCCTCGGAGCAGGGCATGCTGGACGCCGCGCTGGCCAACCGCATCATCGAATTCGAATCGGGCAAGGCCGAGCTGGCCGATTCCGGCAAGGCCATTCTCGACCAGATGAGCGTGGCGCTGCTGCGCCTCAAGGACAAGAAGGTCGAGGTGATCGGCCACACCGACAACGCCGGCTCACGTGCCGGCAATCTGTCGCTGAGCCAGGCGCGCGCCGAGGCGGTCAAGACCTATGTGGTCGGGCGCGGCGTCCACGCCGACATGGTCGCCGTCTCCGGCGAAGGCCCGGACCGCCCGGTGGCCGACAACCGCACCCCCGAAGGCCGCGCCCGCAACCGCCGCATCGAATTCAAGGTCGTCCAATAATCAGCTTGCCTTGCCTCAAACCGGGGTCAGAGCCCGGTTTTTGGCAATATCCCTGTCTCAACGTGCGCTTGACCGGACAATTCGGGGTCAGAGCGCTTCACCGATACTTATTTTGACAGCAATAAAGCGCTTCCCAAGAGCGGCGACGCAGCGTCAAAGATCGAAAAACCGCATCTTTTTTTCCTCGAAACCCTTTCCCGAAGAAGCGCTCTGACCCCGAAGTCGCAGGCGGAAATGCTCTGACCCCGAAGCTGGGTTGCTCCGGGGTTATTGCCAAAAACCGGGCTCTGACCCCGGTTTGATGTGGCTCAGGGGAGGGTGATGGTGACGTTGGCCGACCTGGGCGGCAGTTTGACCAGGTCGTTGTAGCTGGCCAGGGCGGCGTCGGTGTCGTGGGCGAGGGCTGTGCGGAAGCCAAGGTAGGCGCCCAGGGCGACCACGGCGAATACCATGCTCAGCACCCACAGCGAGAGATCGCTGCCGAGCTTGTGGACGATCTGGTCGGGGCGTTCGGCGTGCGGGGCGAAGCCGCGGCTCTTGCCGCGCATGCGGGCAATTTCGTCGCCCAGGCGCGCGGTCAGGTAATTCAGCTTGTCCTTGCCGTCAAGGGCGAAGCGGCCCTGGAAACCGAGCAGCAGGCACATGTGGAAGACCTCGAGCGCCTGCAGGTGGGCGCTGCCCTTGGCGCGCAGGTCCTCGAGACGCTGGAAGAAGTGCTCGCCGGCGAGCTGGTCGCCGAAAAGGCGCAGTTGCAGCGGCCGGGTTTCCCAGGCTTCGCGGATCTCGTAGTCCGAGCCGAGGATGATCTCGTCGACTGCTGCACAGAAGGCGTACTTGGCGGCGGTGACGTCGTCCGCCGGCACGCCCAGGGCTTTGGCGTTGCGGTCGACGTCGCCCAGGAAAGCGGTCATGTGATCGGCGAACCCGGTCTTGTCCTGGGGGCCGCAGCCGCTCTTGAGCAGGAACAGCGCATAGAAGCCCTCATACATGATGTCGACCAGGGACTGCGGGGCGCCGCCGGCGCCGTTGCGGGATGCGGACGGCGCCGCGCGGCGCTCGGTATGGAGGTGGGCGGGAGAGTTCATGCGGCGATCGCCATCAGGTCGAGTTTGAGGTCGCGCAGTCCGTTCGGCACGTAGATCGAGATCGACTGCGCCTTCAGCATGCTGTCGTACAGCAGGCCGCGGTTTTCCAGCACGAAGTAATAAGTATCGGGCCGCACCGGCAGTGCCGCCGGCACCTGGGGCGCATGCACCAGCTTGACGCCGGGCATGGCCGACAGCACCAGCTTGTCGACGTCTTCCGGCGCGCCGATCTTGAAGCGCAGCGGGACGATCTCGACCAGCTGCAGCGCCGGCATGTCGGCCTTCACGCCAAGGTAGAGCGTGGTCTGGGGCGTGATCTTGCCCGAATCGAGGGCGCCGAGATGGTAGGAGGGGCGCTCGTGCGACAGGGCGATGGCGAAGTATTTCGACGAGATCACGGTGTCCAGCAGTTCGCGCAGGATGGCGTCCAGGCGCGCGAAGGCCGGTCCCGGATCCTGGTGCGCATATGCCGGCAAGTCTTCCAGCCTGACCGCGCGCGAGAAGGTCATCAGGCCGCCCGCCAGCACCAGCAGTTCCTGGAACAGGCGCTCGGGATGCAGTTCGCGGTGCGCCAGGTAGTGGCCGAGCGCGGCATAGCCCGAGCTGGCGGTATGCAGCAGCCAGAACGAGGACACGTCGCCGCCGCGCAGCTCGACCACGTTCTTGCTCGGCTCGCGGTGATGGCCGTAGAGGGCGTTTACCTTGGCCAGCAGCTTTTCCATCAGCCGCGCCAGCCGCGCCTGCAGTCCCGGCGCGCCCTCGATCGAAAGACTGGGCGGGATGAAGTCGTGGTCGACTTCGAAGCCGCCGGTGGCGACGCGGCGCAGGCGCAACAGCGGAAAACTGTCGAAGGCTTCGAGCGGATCGAGGTCCGGCACCAGGCGCAGGTTGCGGGTCAGGAAAGCCACCGGCGCGGCGGCCGCCTCGCTGTACAGATCCTGGGTATCGTGTTCGCTCTGGCCGAAGCGGGCGTCCGGCCGCACGGCGCCGCGCGCCGCGCAATTCTCCCCATGCACCTTGAGCGCGGGCAGGGCCGCATGAAAGGTGACGCTGCCGTCGAAGGGCGGCAGATCGGCCAGGCGCACTTGCGGCGGCAGCATGTCGTGCTCGGGCGCACGGTAGACCTCGCCGTCGGGGAAAATCAGCGACAGTTCCGTGATGCGCAGCACGTCCGCCCTGAGGGCATCGCTGTCCACCGCCAGCTGGCGCACGCCCCAGCAATAAGGATGAAGGGCCGCGGCGGTCTGGTTCAGCCGCGCCTCATGATAGCGGTCCTGCTGCTGGAAATGCTGGGGGCGCAGGAACAGCCCCTCGCCCCACAAGACCTTGGCCGCAGTCGTCACGCTTGCCTCCTTGTCGATGAGTTGGCGGAGTGGTTTCCGCAAATCCCTAGCTTGCTGGAAACATTTTCAGGCTCATTGACAGCGCACAAGCGACAAAGGCTTGACACCTGGGCCGCCTGCAGGCGCGCCGCTGCCGACGCTCATCGCACACGCATGCAGGCCGACCGTCGCGCCGGCCGATTCGAGGTCGGCCGCCGCGAAATCGACGCGCCAGCCGTCGCGGCCCGGTGTGTGGAACAGCGCAACCACGCCGAGCCAGGCGGCGTCGCGCGTGAGCTTGTCGGCGAGTTCGAGTTGCTGCCCCGGCACCAGGGTTACTTCCTTGACTTCGATCAGGTCGGCGCCGAGGGCGTCGCGTTCCGCCTGGGCCGATTGAAAGGCCGCATACGGCGCCTGTTCAAACGCCGCCTGCTGGCGCAGTTTGTAGACACGCACCAGTAGTGCCAGCGGCTGGCCGCGGCGGTCGACGTTGAGCCGCTTGGCGGCATGCAGGCGCAGCACGACCTTGCGCGGCGATAGCTGCGCCTCGGGCAGGGGCGCGGGTTTGCGCAGGCCGGCCGCTTCCAGTGCGGCGCCGGCCAGGGAGCCGCCATTTCCGCTGCCGGCGCAGGCGGTCAACAAGCACAAGGTGCACAGCACGGTCGATATCGGTGCAGGACGAGATGTCATGGTCGGATCCATCGATGGGTTGAACAGGATGTTGCGCTCGATAAATAGTTTGAGACAGGGCTGATTTAACGGCAACGAGCGGCGCCGACTGTGTGCTAGCGCAAGACCAGCTTCGACCAGGCGCAATCGCGCGGCAAGCAAAAGTTGACCGTACGCAACTACGGGCGCAAACCGTTCACCAATAATTGGCGCTTGCATCCAACCCCGGAGGACCCGATGACCTTTCAACGCCCGATCCACCGCAAGACCCCACGCTCGATCGCCGTGAGCACGGCCTTTGCCTGCGCCGCATTCCTGTCGGCCTGCGCCAGCAGCGGCCCGGCCGCACCAGTCGCCAAGACCGCACCGACGGTGGCCGCCGCCATGGCCGAAGTCGATGCCGCCGTGCTGGCCGGGCAGAACGACAAGGCTTACGCGATCCTGAAGCGTGCCGGCGCCACCTACCCTACCGACAAGACGCCGTGGGTGCGGATGGCCCAGATGCGCTTCGACAGCACCAACTACGGCGAGGCGATCGTCAATGCGCTCGAAGCGCTGGAGCGCGATCCGGACGACACCCTGGCCAACAGCATCGTCGCCGTCAGCGGCTTGCGCGTGACCAGCAAGGCGCTGGCTGACCTCAGCCACAAGAACAACCTGAGCGGCAACGTGCGCAGCGAGGCCCAGGAGCTGGCCAAGCTGCTGCGCACCAGCCTGAATGAAGAAGTGCTGGTGGCGAACGGCCGGGCCGGCGGCGCGCGCAAGGACAGCGGCGTGAAGAAGGCGATCAGCGCCCCGCCGGCCACCGCCGCACCGCGTCCCGCCACCGGCGGTGACCCTTTCGGCGCGCTCAAGTGAAGCTGCACTGACATGCCTGGCGCAGCCGCCTTCCCATCCCCGTCCCCCTGGAGCCCCCATGCCCAAGAATGAAAGCGTGCAGAAACGCCTGCAAAAAGTGCGCGCGCCGCGTGTGCAGATGACCTACGACGTCGAGATCGGCGACGCCATCGAGAACAAGGAGCTGCCCTTCGTGGTCGGCGTGCTGGGCGATTTCGGCAGCGACCCGGACGCGGCCCGCAAGCGCCTCAAGGACCGCAACTTCGTCAACGTCGATGCCGACAATTTCGACGAGGTGCTCGACGGCGTGGCGCCGGTGGCGAGCTTCCGCGTGCAGAACCACCTGTCGCCGGAAGGCGGCGAATTCGCCGTCAAGCTGCAGTTCCGCGAGATGGCCGACTTCCGTCCGGAAGCCGTGGTGCAGCAGGTCGCGCCCCTGAAGGGCTTGCTGGAAGCGCGCAGCAAGCTGGCCGACCTGCGCAACAAGCTGGCCGGGAACGACCGCCTGGAAGACATCCTCAACGAGGTGCTGACCAATACCCAGAAACTGGACAGCCTGCGCCGTCCCGGCAATGGCGGCGACGCCGAGAAAGGGGAATGACCGATGGCGGCCATCCTCGACAATATAGCCACCGCCACCGCCACCGCCGCGCCGGCGACGCTGGAGCTGGACACCGGCCTGCTCGACCAGATCGTCGAACAAAGCCGCGTGGCGAAATCCACCAGCGAGCATGAGCGCGCGCGCGACATCATCTCGGAACTGGTGACCCAGGTGATGGAAGGGACGATGGTCGTCTCGACCAACCTGTCGGCCACCATCGATGCGCGCCTGGCCGAGCTGGATCGCATGATCTCGGCCCAGCTCTCGAGCGTGATGCATGCGCCCGAGTTCCAGAAACTGGAGCGTAGCTGGACCGGCCTGCATTACCTGGTCAAGAACAGCACCACCAGCGCCGGCCTGCAGATCCGCATGCTCAACGCCACCAAGCGCGAACTGGTGAAGGACTTCCAGTCGGCGCTGGAGTTCGACCAGAGCACGCTCTTCAAGAAGGTCTATGAAGAGGAGTTCGGCAGCTTCGGCGGCGCCCCTTACGGCACGCTGATCGGGGACTTCGAAGTCTCGCGCCAGCCCGAGGACATCTACTTCCTGGAGCAGATGTCGCACGTGGCCGCGGCCAGCCACGCACCCTTCATCACCTCCAGCGCACCGGAGCTGTTCGGGGTCGAGAGCTTCGGCGACCTGGGCAAGCCACGCGACCTGGCCAAGGTGTTCGACACCGTCGAATACGCCAAGTGGAAGGCCTTCCGCGAGTCGGAGGATTCGCGCTACGTCGGTTTGACATTGCCGCGCTTCCTCGGACGGCTGCCCTACAACCCGATCGACGGCACCGCCACCGAAGGCTTCAACTTCGTCGAGGACGTGGATGGCAGCGACCACCACAAATACCTGTGGTGCAACGCCGCCTATGCCTTTGCGACCAAGCTGACCAAGGCCTTCGAAGACTATGGCTGGTGCGCGGCGATCCGTGGTGTGGAGGGCGGTGGTTTGGTCGAGAACCTGCCGACCCACACCTTCAAGACCGACGAGGGCGAGGTCGCGCTCAAGTGCCCGACCGAACTGGCGATCACCGACCGCCGCGAGAAGGAACTCTCGGACCTCGGTTTCATCTCGCTGGTGCATTGCAAGAACACCTCGTATGCCGCCTTCTTCGGCGCGCAGTCGGCGCAGAAGGCGCGCAAGTACGCCAACGATGCTGCCAATGCCAACGCGCTGCTGTCTTCGCAGCTGCAGTACATCTTCGCGGTCTCGCGCATCGCCCACTACATGAAGGCCATGATGCGCGACAAGATCGGCAGCTTCGCCGCCGCGGCCAACGTCGAGGATTACCTGAATCGCTGGCTGACCCAATATGTGCTGCTGGACGATAACGCCAGCCAGGAACAGAAAGCGCAGTTCCCGCTGCGTGAAGCCAGCGTGCAGGTGGCCGAAGTGCCGGGGCGGCCGGGCGTCTACCGCGCGGTGTCCTTCCTGCGTCCGCATTTCCAGCTCGACGAGCTGTCCGTTTCGCTCCGACTGGTCGCGGAGTTGCCGCAGTCGACCAAATCCTGATCAATCATTTAACGAGAACTGGAGTAGAACATGGCAATAGACGTCTACCTGCAAATCGACGGCATCAAGGGCGAGTCGGCCGACGACAAGCACAAGGACTGGATCGAGTGCAAATCGGTGAACTGGGAAGTGCTGCAGCCGAAGTCGGCGACCGCCTCGACCGGCGGCGGCCACACCGCCGAACGCTGCGAGCACAAGGAAATCGAGATCAGCAAGCTGGCCGATTTATCCTCGCCGGTGCTGCTGCAGACCTGCTCGTCCGGCAAGACCATCCCCAAGGCCAAGCTCGAATTCATGCGCGCCGACGGCCAGGGCGAACGCGTCAAGTACTTCGAGATCGAGCTGGAGAACGTGCTGATCGGTTCGATCCTGCCGAGCGTGGAGGAGGGTAACTTCCTCAATGAGAAGGTCGGCATCAAGTTCTCGAAGGTCAAGTGGAAGTACACCCAGCAAAAAATTGGCGGCGGCGCCGGCGGCAACACCTCCGGCGGCTGGGACCTGGCCACCAATAAGGTCGCCTGACCCATTTCTCCCGGCGCTGGCGTCGCCTGCAGCGCTGTCCTCCCCCGCGGCCCCGTGCCGCGGTCTTTTTTGGAGCCGCGATGACAGCTGTCCTGCCCGGCTTGCTCGACCGTTTGATGGGCGCCGGAACAGCCGCCGGCCGCCCCGGCCTCGAGCAGCTCAGGGAATGCGTGGCGCGCGACCTCGAAGCCTTGCTGAATACCCGTGCCGGCTGCCCGCCGCACACCTTCGACGATTTTCCGGAAGCGCGTGCCTCCATCCTCAACTACGGCCTGCTCGACTTCGCCGCCTTCAGCCTGTCCAGCAGCGAAGACCGCGCCGCGATTTGCGCGAGCCTGAAAGACGCGATCGAGCGCCACGAACCGCGCCTGCGCCAGGTCAGCGCGACGCTCCACCAAGACGGTGTCGTCAATCGCCTGAGTTTCGTGATCCAGGCCACGCTGCAGCTCGAAGGCAGGCAGGAAGCGGTCAACTTCAACGCCGTGCTGCAGCCTTCGTCGCTGCACTATTCGATCAGTTCCCCTACCCAAAGGACCCGACGATGGACATCAACCTGAAGACCCTGATTGGCAAGTTGAACGACACCAGCCGTGTGGCCGCGACCCGTGCGGCTGGCATCTGCGTCGGGCTTGGCCAGTACGAGGTCGACATCGAACACCTGTTCCTGGCGCTGCTGGAGCAGCCCGGCTGCGACCTGGTCGCAGCGGCGCGCCCGGCCGGCGTCAGCCTGACCGGCCTCGAGAGCGACTTGCGGCGCGAGGTCGAGCGCCTCCCCGGCGGCAGCACGCGCACCCCGGTGTTCTCGCGCCACCTGCCGCTGCTGTTCGAGCACGCCTGGCTGATTGCCTCCCTGGGCGGCGGTGGCGGCACCGGCGGCGGCCAGCAGCGCATCCGCAGCGGCCATTTGCTGCTGGCGCTGCTCACCGAACCGGGACTGGCCCAGCTGGCCCAGCGCGCCTCGAACCAGTTCGCCGGCTTCCCGCTGGACCGCCTGAAGCACGATTTCGACAAGCTCACGCGCGGCTCGGAAGAAGCGCAGGTGGCGGCGCCGGCGCCGGATACGGCATCGGGCGACCCGGTCGGCGAACTGGCCGCGACGGCGCCGGGCAAGACACCCGCACTCGACCAGTACACCACCTGCCTGACGGCGCGTGCGCGCGAGGGCAAGGTCGATCCCGTGATCGGCCGCGATGCCGAGATCCGCCAGGTGATCGACATTTTGATGCGGCGCCGCCAGAACAACCCGATCCTGACCGGCGAGGCCGGCGTCGGCAAGACCGCTGTCGTGGAAGGGCTGGCACTGCGCATCGCGCTGGGCGACGTGCCCGAGGTGTTCCATGGCGTCGAGATTCACACCCTCGACATGGGCCTGCTGCAGGCCGGTGCCAGCGTCAAGGGCGAATTCGAGAGCCGCCTCAAGAACGTGATCGACGAGGTCAAGAAAAGCCTGCATCCCATCATCCTGTTCATCGACGAGGCCCACACCATGATCGGCGCCGGCGGCACTGCCGGCCAGAACGACGCCGCCAACCTGCTGAAACCGGCGCTGGCGCGTGGCGAGCTGCGCACCGTGGCGGCCACCACCTGGGGCGAGTACAAGAAATACTTCGAGAAGGATGCGGCGCTGGCGCGGCGCTTCCAGGTGGTCAAGGTGGAAGAACCGGACGAAGACACCGCCAGCGCCATGCTGCGCGCGATGGCGCCGCTGATGGAGCGCCATTTCGGCGTGCGCATCTACGACGAGGCGATCACCGAGGCGGTGCGCCTGTCGCACCGCTACATCAGCGGGCGCCAGCTGCCGGACAAGGCGATCAGCGTGCTCGATACCGCCTGCGCCAAGGTCGCGCTTGGCCAGAACACGACGCCGGCCGCGCTAGAAGAATGCGCGCGCCGGCTGGAGCGCCTGGATGCGCGCATTGGTTCGCTGGTGCGCGAGGAAAGCGCCGGCGGCGACCATGGGAAGGCATTGGACGCGCTGCGCACCGAGCGTACCGACACGCTGCAGGAACAGGCCCGCCTGCGCGAACGCTGGGAGCGCGAACAGGTGCTGTCGGGCGAAATCCACGCGCTGCGTGCGCGCCTCGAAAGCGCCGTCGCCGATAACGCGGGCAACGCCGGCGCCGCCGACCTCAAAGCCAAGGTCGAGGCCTTGCGCCAGCTGCAGGGCGAAGCGCCGCTGGTGCCGGTGCAGGTCGACGGCCACACGGTGGCCGCCATCGTCGCCGGCTGGACCGGCATTCCGCTCGGACGCATGGTGAAGGACGAGATCCGCACCGTGATGAATCTGCGCGGGCTGCTCGATGAGCGCATCCTCGGCCAGGGCCACGCCAGCGCCATCGTGGCCCAGCGGGTGCGCACCGCGCGCGCCCAGCTGGAAGACCCGAACAAGCCCAAGGGCGTGTTCCTGTTCGTCGGCACCTCGGGCGTCGGCAAGACCGAGACCGCGCTGGCGCTGGCTGACCTGCTGTATGGCGGCGAGCGCAAGCTGGTCACCATCAACATGAGCGAATACCAGGAAGCGCACAGCGTCTCCGGCCTGAAAGGTTCGCCGCCGGGTTACGTCGGCTATGGCGAAGGCGGGGTGCTGACCGAGGCCGTGCGGCGCAATCCCTACAGTGTGGTGCTGCTGGACGAAGTCGAAAAGGCGCACGGCGACGTGCTCGAACTGTTCTTCCAGGTGTTCGACAAGGGCGTGCTGGACGATGCCGAAGGCCGCCAGATCGATTTCCGCAACACGATCATCATCCTGACCTCGAATGCGGCATCGAGCCAGATCATGCAGGCTTGCCTGAACAAGCCGGCGGAGGAGCGGCCGACGCCGGAACAGCTGGCGGAACTGATCCGCCCAAGCCTGGTGAAACACTTCAAGCCGGCTTTCCTAGGGCGCCTCAGCGTGGTGCCCTTCTACCCGATCGACGACGCCGTGCTGGCGAATATCATCCGTCTCAAGCTCGAGCGCATCAAGGCGCGCGTGGCCGCCAACCACCATGCCCAATTTCACTACGACGATGCGCTGGTGGCGGCGGTGCTGGCGCGCTGCACCGAAGTCGACTCGGGCGCGCGCAAGGTCGACGCCATCCTGAACGATACGCTGCTGCCGGAAATCGCGGACTCGGTGCTGGCCACCATGGCCGAGGGTGGCGCCATCGCCAGGGTCAAGGTCAGCGCGACCAGGGCCGGCAAGATCAAGTATGCGATCGAGACGGTGTAAGGAGATCACGATGGACGCAAGCTTGGATATCGATAAATTGCTGGCCCCGGTCAGCGCACACCAGCCCTGTGGCGAAGACCTGGCTTTTTCCAGCGAGATCGACGCCATCGTGCGGGCGCGCCAGGCCGACGATCCCTCGATCGAGCAGGGCGCCTGGGTCACCGAACTGAAGGAAGCCGACTGGAAGTTCGTCGCCAGACAATGCGCCGCGCTGATCGAGCAGCGCAGCAAGGACTTGCAGCTGGCGGTCTGGCTGGCCGAGGCCGGCGTCAAGACCGGCGGCGTGCGCGGCCTGGCGGGCAGCCTGGAACTGATCGCGGCGTTGTGCGAGCGCTACTGGGACGCGCTCTATCCGCTGCCCGACGAGGATGGCCACGAGCGCCGCATCGGCAACCTGGCCTGGGTGGCCTCGCGCATCGCATCCTGGCTGCGCGCGGTGCCGCTGACCGAGGTCGCCGGTGCGGGCGGCAAGGGCTACGCGCTGCGCGACTTCGATGTCGCGCGCGCGCATGGCGGCGAAGAGCTGGCGAAGCTGGAGACGGCGCGCCAGCGCGGCGCACGCGGCTTTTACCAGGCCCTGCTGCGCGATTGCCTGCAGTGCAAGGCAGCCATCGACCGGCTCGAGCAGAGCGTGGATGCGCGGCTGGCCGCCGACGGCCCCAGTTTCAGCGCCGCCAAATCGGGCCTGGAAAGCGTGCTGATGTTCGTGAAACCGCTGGGCGGGGAGGCCGAGGCGCTGGCATCCGCGCAGGCTGGCGAGACGGGCGTGGGCGGGGAGGGCGGCGCATCGGCCGTCCCGCCATCAGGCGCAGCGGCAAGCATGGCGGGAAGCACGGCAAGCACTTCGGCACCCGCCGGCGGCCCGCCCCAGAGCCGCGCCCAGGCCCTGGCCCAGCTGCGTGGCGTCGCCGAGTTCTTCCGCCGTACCGAGCCGCACAGTCCGGTGGCCTATCTGGCGGACAAGGCGGCGCACTGGGGCGAGCAGCCCTTGCACGTGTGGCTGCGCGCCCTGGTCAAGGACGACGCCTCGTTCGCCCATATCGAAGAGCTGCTGGGCGTCGCGACGAAGTCCTAGCGCCGCAGTCGACTGAGGCTGGGCGGATCAAGGCGCCTTTGCCGCCTGGCCGCCGGCCTGGGCCACCTTGGCGGTGGCCTGGGCGATCTGCTCCTCGACCCGGCGCATCGCTTCGCGCGTCGACTGGGTCACCTGCTCGTAGCCCTTGAAGGCATTGTCGATCGCAGCCTTGATGATCTCGACCGCATTTTCCTGGCCCGGCTTGACGTTCTGGGTGACGTCGTAGATCAGGGCGGAGAGCGTGTTCTTCGCTTCGACCAGGTGGGTGTCGGCGGCCTGCTGGAAATCCTTCTGGATGTCGCCGATGATCTGGCGCAGCTGTTCGCCATAGGCGGTGGCGTCGGACACGCCCGGCTGGATGCGCGATTGCATGGCATCGAGGGCCGCCTTGGCGTCGGCGGCCTGGCTGGCTTCGCGGCTGCTGGCCAGCGTGCCTTCCATGGCATTCCTGGCGGTCGTCATGTTCAGTGCAACCACCTGCTCGACGCCTTGCACCGCCTTGCTGGCGAGGGCATTGAAGGTCTGGACCTGGAGGTCAAACAGGGTCTTGGTGGCGGATGCGAATTGCTCGGGATTGGTGAACATCGGTATCTCCTCAGTTGGATTCCTACGGCTACCTGGTACGGCTCATCGTTCTAGTTATGCACTTCCTTGCACCTGCATCGCATTATTTAACAGGCTTGCGCTTTTCGCAACGGGCGTCCCGATAGGGGCCGTCGATCTTTTCCCAGCCTGGTCCGAGCGGCGTCTGGGCGCAGGCCAGGCTGCCGTTGGCCTTGCTGCGCCACTGGAACCAGGGCGCCGGCTCGGCGTTCAGGATGGCGGGGGCGGCCAGGGTCATGACAAAGCCCAGCCACGACAGGGATACGATGGTGTGTCTCATTGCCTGCCGAGCTTATACCCTTGACGCCGCAAGTCAAGCGGACCAGCCCGATCGTGCGCAGGCGCCTGAACGAGCGTAAACGCAAAACGCCGCAATCCTTTTGCAAAGATTGCGGCGTTTTGCGCCAGTAGTGCCGAATACTACGGCAGGTGACTGCGCTGGAATGCTTCAAACAGGGTAGCTTTTGGTGCCCACGGAGGGACTCGAACCCCCACACCTCGCGGCACATGGACCTGAACCATGCGCGTCTACCAATTCCGCCACGTGGGCATGCAAACAACGGTACAACGGTACAACGATACTACGAACAACAGGGTAGCTTTTGGTGCCCACGGAGGGACTCGAACCCCCACACCTCGCGGCACATGGACCTGAACCATGCGCGTCTACCAATTCCGCCACGTGGGCATTTACATA
>Ga0308168_1001489_pt1 | contig 21298 bp, 23 predicted proteins | sample PhyCR2_FD_202133 | JGI IMG/M metagenome (GOLD analysis project Ga0308168, IMG submission 202133) | Phyllosphere microbial communities from UC Gill Tract Community Farm, Albany, California, United States - DLSLRC.R2 | ecosystem: Host-associated > Plants > Phyllosphere > Unclassified | place: USA...
TCGAGTTACTGCAACGGATCGTCCGCCTGTTTTCGTATTATCTGGAACTCGAGCGGTTTGCCTGGCGTGACATGTTGACGGATCTGTACAATCGGCGGTATTTGACACATCAATTCGACCAACATCCTCAGACGGAAGGCGCTTTGTTCTTCCTTGATTTGGACGGCTTCAAAAATGTCAACGATCTGTACGGGCACGATGCCGGGGACGCTGTTCTGCAGGAGGTCGCAAGACGATTGAAGACACTGATTGCAGGACAAAAAGAAGCCTATGCCGTCCGCTTGGGCGGAGACGAATTCGTCATTCGGTTTACGCACTTTGATTCTCAGCAAGCATTGATCGATCAAGCAGATGAAATTCTTGTCCGGTTGAGTACGTGGGACACATATGAACTGTCGACCAGCATCGGAATCGTCGCCTACAAAGACGCTGACATCAGTCTGAAAACGCTGCTCCGCCAAGCGGATATCGCGTTATACGAAGCAAAATCATCAGGAAAAAACAGGTACAAACTGTTTACAGAATGATTTGCCGAACATATACACAAAAACACCATGAATTTCGACGTCTCCTTTTCCGGAAGCGAACGAAACAGCATGGTGTTTTTGTGTAGCGTCAAACGGTCAATTCAATCGTCAGTCCTTCCGGATCAAGAAAGACACTTTCGTAGTAGCCGTCGCCTGTCAGACGCGGACCGTCGAGCCGGGTATAGCCGTCCCCCTCCAACCGTGCCGTCAGCTGATCGACAGCGAAGCGGCTGCCGAGCGAAAAGGCGATGTGGGCGTAACCGATCCGGTCGCGCGGTGCATCATGACCGATATCCGTCCGGTGCATCAACTCGAGCCGGGCGCCTGATTTAAAGTGGAGAAAGTAGGACGAAAATCCTTTGACCGGATTATGGTACAACGCATTGGCCTGCGCCTCGAAATACGTTTCGTAAAAGTGTTTCATCCGTTCAAGATCCTTGACCCAGACCGCGATATGTTCAATTTTCATGAGAGCAGACTCCTTTTTCAGTGATTTAGGAAGCGCGAGATAATGCCCGTTTCGCAAGGACACGGTTCAGCCGTTCGGAACAGAGCAACAGGAATAAAATCATCAGGAAACCTGTCACCGGGAACAGCTGTAACGTTAGGAACGAGGCGAGAACACCGAACAACGGCGGCAAAAACGTACTGCCGCTGTAGGCGAAGGCCATTTGAACCCCCATCAGCCGTTTCGCCGCGTCCTGGCCGAACCGGACCGGCGTCTCATGTAACATGGCCGGATAAATCGGCGCGAGTCCGAGTCCGATCAGGATAAATCCGGTCAGCATCAAACCGTCGAATGGCAGGAAGAACAGCAGACTGCCGAGCAGAGCCGTCCCTTGCCCCAACCGAATCAACTGGCGGTTCGTCATCCGGAGCGATAAAAAGCCGCTCAAAAACCGGCCGACGGTGATGCTGCCGTAATAGACGGAAATCCAGGTGGCCGCTGTTTCGACGGAAAAAGATTTGACCTGGACGAGATAACTGCTGCCCCATAAACCGATCAGTGCTTCAGCACCGCAATAGAGGACAAACGAGGCGAGCGCGAACGGGAGACCGGTCAAACGCTTCGCCTGTGTTCCGTGTAAGGACAGTTCTTCAGGCGGTGCTGCAATTGCGACCGGTGCCTGTTTCCAAAGCGGAACGCTTAAGACGAGCAGCAAGGCAAGACCGAACTGGACCAGAGCGACGGTCAAATAGCCGTTCCGCCAGTCGCCCGATTCGCTCATCATCGCTGCCATAATCAACGGTCCGGCCGTAGCGCCGACGCCCCAAAAGCAGTGAAGCCAGTTCATATGGTGTGCTTTGTAACGGGTCGCGACAAAATGATTGAGTGCCGCGTCGACGACGCCGGCACCGAGACCGAGCGGAATCGCGAGCAGGAACAGCCAGAGCAACGAAGGGGCAAAATAAAATCCGAGCAGGCTGCCAGCCGTGACTGCAGCACAGAAGGCGGTGATATGACTCGTTTCGAACCGGTTGAGAATTTTGCCGCTGAAAAGACTCGAGATGATCGTTCCGCCGGCAATCGTCATGAACAGCCAGCCGGCGACTTCGAGATTCGCCCCGAACTCTGTCCGCATGACGGGCCAGGCGACGCCGAGTAACGAATCCGGTAATCCTAAACTGATGAAGGCAAGATAGATGATGCTGAGTAACCAGACTCCACTCATGTTGATGTCCCCTTTATTGGTTGTTCTGTCTGAAGTTGTAATCCGAGACGTGTCAAGCCGTTCAGATAATCGGTTTCCCAGTTACTCCGGACGAGCCGGGGAATATGGGTTTCCGGGATATAGCGGGCTGTTGTCGTCCGGATTTGTTCCAAATCTGACGCCGTCACTTCCGCGCTGTTAAAAATCAACAGATGCGGATTCAGTGTCGCGGCGAATGTCGTCGTCAACCGGCTGATCGCATCAATCGTGTCCGCGTTCAAGACATCACTTCGTTCGGCGATCCGTTCTCCGAACGTCGCCTTGTCATACTGCGGGACAAGGGAAATTTCACCGGCAAAGTGGCTGCTGCCGCGGACGAGTTGTCCGTTGATTAAAATCCCGGAACCGGGTCCGTTTTTTCCTAAGTACAAATAAATCAACGATTGTTGCCGCTGCTGATAGGCTTCGTGAAAGCCGACGACGGCGGCATTCATATCGTTTTCGACGACGACCGGCAAATGGAACTCGGATTCAAGCGTCTGTTTCAGATCGACCTGTTGCAAAGACGGATAATCCGGTGCGAAAAAGACTTGCCCGTTTTCGACCGACGCCGCCACCCCGATACTTAAAAAAGTGATGCGTGGATCTTGCGCAAGCAACCGGTGAATCAGGCGGACGAGAGCTTGAACGTGCGGTTGCTGACGGGGAACGGATTCCGTTCCGTTCGTCAGTAATGTGCCGACAGCGTCGAAGATCCGGTAACCGATGGCATCGAGTTCGAGATACAGCGCCAATCCGTGAGTGTGATCGGCCCGGGACCGATAGCGTTTAGCCGGACGTCCGCCGCTCGATACATCCGAATCCTCTTCGGCGACCTCACCGTTCTCGATTAGAATATCCAAATGTTTTTTGACTGTCGGGAAACTCGTCGAGAGCGTCCGGCTCAGTTCCGGAATCGTCTGAAGCCGTTCGAATAAAAGGGCTTGCCGCAACTGGGTTAATAAGTCCGTGTTCATACCGGCCATCAGGGACCTCCTCACTACTTTTTAAAATATTTTAATAAGTACTCGGGTTGAGTGTAGCAAGCAGAGGTTTAAAAAGCAAATGCTTTTAAAAACTTAAGTTGTTTGTCGTACGCGAATCAAGAGGAGCATGATGTAGGTAACGGCTGCCAAAGTTCTTGCACACATGACCCGCACGGCTGAAAGGGGCTGGATGATCGGCAGGGAAATCTTTTGAAAATGGAGAAATATACAAAATCACAGCTTGGTTCGATATTTTAAGCAGAAAGAAGGGTTCTTATGAAATTATTGCTGACTTCAGGCGGCATTCAAAATGACAGTCAACGTCGGGCGCTCGTCGATCTACTCGGAAAACCGATTGAGGAAGCATATGCCCTCTGCATTCCGACAGCCGTCTACGGAATGAAAGAAGGACCTTACCACTCATACTCGTTCATCACAGGAACGGGTTCCACTCCGATGTGTGAATTAGGATTTCAGTCGGTGGGTGTTCTCGAATTGACGGCACTGCCCAGTCTGGATGAATCACTTTGGGTGCCGCTTGTCGAACAGGCCGATGTGTTGTTGGTAAATGGCGGTGATCCCTTATTTTTAAACTACTGGATGAAAAAGTCGGGACTTGCCGACCGATTGCCTTCGCTAAAAGCAGTCTACGTCGGATTGAGTGCCGGCAGTATGGTGCTGAAACCAAGGATTGGTCATGCGTTCGTGGAGTGGACAGCACCTCATACAACGACAGATGAAACCCTTGGATTAGTTGAATTTTCGATTTTCCCCCATCTGGATCACGAACTGTTACCGGAAAATACATTGGACGAAGCCGTCAAATGGGCGGCTGATCTCACAGGACCATCCTATGCGATTGATGATCAAACGGCGATTCAGGTCATTGACGGGGTCATCGAAGTCATTTCGGAAGGGAATTGGAAACGATTTAATTGAACTGAGGTGAGACCAGTGGAGATCACGACACAATTGTACGTCGAACATATCGGGCAATGGCGGAGTTGGCTGGAAAACCATCATCTGACAGAGACCGAAGTTTGGCTCGTATTTGATAAAAAAGATGCAGAAAAATATCAGTTGGATTATATCGAAACCGTCGAAGAAGCACTTTGTTTTGGTTGGATTGACGGGATTAAAAAGAAGGACGGGGACCGTCTGCTTCAGCGATTTACACCGCGTCGGACAAACAGTCACTGGACCGAACTGAATAAAGAACGGGTTCGTCGACTGATGGCACTCGGAAAGATGCGAGAACAAGGGATAAAGGTGACACCTGACTTGACAGTACCGTTTGAAATTGATCACATCATCATCACGGAACTGAAAAAAGATCCGGACACCTATCAATTTTTCCGGACGTTGCCGGAGCTCTACATCCGTGTCAGGATCAGTTATATCCAGGACTGCAAGCGAGACAGCACGGAGTATGAAAAACGTCTGACCAAGTTTTTGAACTATACGGCGCAACGGCGACTGTTTGGTCGCTATGACGACGGAGGGAAATTGACGGGAGACTATAAAGGAGATGACTGATGATGGATTCTGAACAGGAGAAACCGACTTTTGGTGTGAAACTGAAGGGACGACACTACCAGTATAAGCAAAGTGTCTATGGCATCGCATACGATCAACGACAGCAGACATTTTTAACCGTCGAGACTAAATGGAACAATCTTTTGTTGCCGGGTGGGGGAATCGAGCGGGGAGAAACAGCGGAGCAAGCACTTCACAGGGAGTTGCTCGAAGAGACCGGGTTTACGATTCAAATCGATGCGCCAATCGGCCGTGCCGAGCAGTACGTGCTGACACCAGACGGGAAAGCGATTCTCAACGACGCGTTCTTTTTTGAGATACGATTGCTAAAGCAGATTCAAGTTTCCCGTGAACTGGATCATCGTCTAGTCTGGCAGCCACTTCAATCAGTGAATGAATTGTTTCATACACATCAAGCGTGGGAAGTGAGGGTAGGGTTATAGTATAAGGAAGAACACCTCTGAATCTAATACCTAGAAAAATGAAAAGCATCAGGTATTCGGGATTGTCACGTGTACTCGATGCTTTTTCATTTTTAGAATCCTAGGACGAGTGGTAAGATCAAGGTTATCTTTTGATCCATTTTGCTCCACGTCCACGTCCTGATGGTTTGATAAGCCCTTCATCCCGAAGTTCACGTAGAATTCGATTAATCGTTGCCTCGCTGACATCAGGACAGGCGTTTCGGACATCTGCTTTATTGAACGGTGTAATGCGGCTTTCGACAAATTGGCGAATTCGTCCCGCCTTATTTTGTTTGCCGGTCGTAATCAGTCCGACCCGGTCCTCGAGTTCCTTATACGCGGCAAGGATTGTACTCAACAGATAGTTGACCCACGGGAAAGGATCTTGCTGATTCTGATGCCAGTGGATAGAGGATAGTCGAAGCGATTCATAATAATCTTCTTTACGCGACTCGACGATCTTTTCAAGACTAATGTACCGTCCTACCTCAAAGCCATCTTGATAAAGCATTAAAAGCGTTAATAAGCGTGACATCCGAGCATTTCCATCATTGAATGGATGAATGGACAAAAAATCGAGGACGAAGAGACTCGTCAAGATGAGCGGATCAACGTCTTCCTGTTGTCGCCGCTCACGCAAACTATCGCATAATGCCTGGACTGAGGCAGGAGTCTCGAATGCCGGCACCGGAACAAAACGTGTTCGTCGTGTCCCGTCAGGAAAGGTTTCACTGATTTCGTTATCGATATTCTTCCATCGTCCACCCTCGACGGGAACGAATTTATAAAGCTTCTTATGAAGTTGTAATAAGAGGTTCGCATTGATTGGGATATCTCGTGCTGAAGCATGAATCAAATTCAATACATCTCGGTAACCGGCAATTTCCGCCTCTGAACGGTCGGCAGGATCGGCTGATTTCGACATGATGGTATGGAGGCGGCTTTCTGTGACGACAATTCCTTCAATCGCGTTCGATGCTTTTGTCGACTGGATGACGGCAACATCACGTAGTGTGTTAAGAATTTGTGGTACTTGTTGTTTATATAAATCTTGTTTCCCTTTATATTCATTAATCCGACTGATTAAGCGGACTGTTTCCATCGGCAGTGCAATGGTATTTAAATAACGATACGTATAGTTTCGCACAGATAGCGCCTCTTTCGTTAATAGACTCATTGATAGCTAAACATATTCATTTGTTAGAGAAATGAGTATGTTTAATTAAAGTATAACGTATTTAAATATGTTCAAAAAGAATAAACATACTCATTTTAGGGTGAAATGAGTATGTTTATTCAAAAATGAACTAATTAATATGGATTTAAAACGGTTAAACATACTCAAAATCAATCAAAATGAGTATGTTTATATAAAAATGAATTAATTTATGATTCAAACGATTGCAGCTACTCCTAATGTCACAAAATCGGTGACAACAGACGCGAGATACTTTCCTTAAAGCGAATCATCCGCGGACGGGCGGCGTATTTTTCTCGTGTCAGCAAGGCACTGTCGGCGACGTCCGATAAGAAGAGCAGCTCCAGTTCTTCTGCAATCGCCGCATCGTACAAAATCGCATTCATTTCAAAGTTCAGCCGGAAGCTCCGGGCATCGATATTCGTCGTCCCGACCGAAGCGATTTTCCCGTCGACGACAATCGTCTTCGCATGCATGAAGCCGATTTTGTACGTGTAGACTTCGGCCCCGTGTTGAATCAATTCGCCGACCGCTGCATAGGTCGCCCAGTAGACAAAGGGATGGTCCGGTTGGTTCGGAATCATGATTTTGAGCGAAACGCCGGAAGCCAGGGCAATCTGGCAGGCGTCCATGAAACTGGCATCCGGAATGAAGTAGGGCGACTGGATGTAAACCGATTTTTCGGCAGAATGAATCATCTGAATCAGCATATTTTTCAAATACTCCGTCTCGGATGTCGGACCGGACGTCACGATTTGAACCGGTACATGATCTGTCGCTGCAGCATGCGGCGGAATCGGTGCGGTCGACCAGTCGGTCCGCTCGTTGCTCGCAGCGTCCCAGTCCTGTTCAAAATGAAATTCGAGTTCCTCGACGACGGGACCGAGAACCCGCAGATGGGTATCCCGCCAGTAGCCGAACTGTTCGTCTTCTCCGAGGTATTCCGAGCCGACGTTAAAACCGCCGATGTAGCCGATTTGCCGGTCAATCGTACAGAGTTTCCGATGATTGCGGTTGTTGATCCGCAGATTGAAGATCCCGAGCGGCGACGAGAAAAACGACCGGACTTCGCCGCCGTCTTGTTTGAACGCGGCAAAGTCCTTCGCTTTCAGCTTCCAGGAGCCGACTGCGTCGTAAAGAATCCGGACTTTGACGCCGCGTTTGGCCTTTTCAAATAAAGCGGTCAACAACCGGTCGCCGAGCGAATCACGTTTTAAGATAAAGTACTGGATATTGATTTCGACCTGCGCTCTTTGTATATCAGCGAGTAACGTATCGAATTTTTGATGACCGTCAAACAGCGTCCGGACGTCTGTCGCTTCCGTCAACAGCGCACCTGCTGTCCGGTTTGCCTGAATCAACTTTCGGTATGGATGAAGCGGTGCTTCCAGGGCGATCGGATCATTGGTTTGGAGCGTCAGTTGTTGTTCGCGTGTAATCCGGCGATCTTCCGGGATATGATAAAAGGAGTCCTGTTTTAAGGACCGGCCGAACAGTAAGTAAATCAAAAAGCCGATGACAGGCAGGAAAAACAGAATCATCAGCCAAGCCCAGGTCGCACTGACGTCACGCCGCTCAAAAAACAGGATGGCGATCGCCGCAGCGACGTTGGCAAGTAACACGACGTAGAGCAAAATCGTCAAGAGTAGGGTATAGTCCATCAATACGAACACCTCGTTTTCAGTAAGAATGACTTCGACGGGAGGGAAAACACATGGTTTAGGAATGGATCCGGTTCATCTCGAGTATTTTATTCATCCCGATTTCGGATGATCTGCTGGTAATCCGTCAAATCAGCAGTTGGCTTCGGCAGGATCAGACTCCCGTCGTGATTTTTCTGCTGGTCTGGTCGGCCAGTTTCGTCTGTTTTATGGCATTCCCCGATTTTTTCGGGAACTCCCTCTCTTTTCAAAAGGTGTTAACGAATAAACACCTGGCGAAGGCGGAAGCCATCTTACAAGAAAAAGGAACGGTCTCCATCGCGATGTCGTTTTTCCTGCCGGGCGTCCGGCGTCCGATTCACTACATGGCGGGTTTACTTGCATGAACAGACCGATACAAAAGGAAAGATTGGAAATCAATCCGGACAAGAGTATCTCCTCCCTCGAACATGAACCATATGCTGTATCCTTTCCCTGAAACTCGCGAATATAGTGTGAAAATTCTGGGAAATAGATTCTTTTTTCAATCGTATTCGTTAACTGAAACAAAAAAGGGGGAATCATAGATTAATCTCTAATCATTTTTCATATCATCACCGGTATTTTAGCGTCATTCCTCTACTAAAGGGAGGCATTATCATGGGACTTGGAGAAGATATCAAACGGTTAAAAGGATTTGACGGTTCGACATACATGTTGTCGGTGTATCTCAGTACGGCTCCGGATAAACGGAACCAGTGGGAGACGATTCTGCGGAATGAGAAGAAACGTCTCTTGACGGAACAGGAAGATCAACAAGCTGTCGAAGCCGTCTTTTCGAAACTCGAGCAAGCGATTAACAATCAGCGGACGAGTTTGCTGCGCAGTATCGTTGCCTTTGTCTCAAGCGATGAATCCTTGCAAGAAGTCTATTTCCTGCAACTCGATGTGACCGATGAAATCAGCTATTACGCTAAACCGAATCTTAATCAACTCGAAGTGCTCGATCAACAATTCCCGCGAACCGGTATCGTACTGACGCATCTCGATTCGGCGACCGTCCTCGACGTCCGCCTTGGAAAAGTCGAGGCAACGCACGAGTACGAACTGAATCTCGATACCGGACAATGGCGCCGTTACCAGGGACGGAGCGGACGGGGGGGCGCTTCGAGCAGCAATCAGACGGACGATTTCCGCGATCGGGTTGAAAAACAGGCAGAACGGTTTTACCGCGAGTTGTCGGGGGAGGTCGAAAAACTGAATCGCTCCCTCGGTTGGGAGCAGATTGTCGTCATCGGCGAGCGGTCGGGGGAGGTCGAAAAACTGAATCGCTCCCTCGGTTGGGAGCAGATTGTCGTCATCGGCGAGCGGTCGCAAGCGAACTTCCTCGAGCAGGCGTTAACGACAAAACCAAAAGAAGTCATCCACAAAAATTTGTCGCAATCGAGTCAACAACAGATTCTCAAGCAGGTATTTTGAGCGTCGGTGTCTAAAGTATAACTTTAGACGTACATAAGGAGTGACGAAACATGTTCATGCATCACATCACCGAACAACTGGGTTTGAAATTAATTGAACGTCAGGATGCCGAGAGGCTCTACGCCTTGATCGACGCCAATCGGGAACACTTGCGCGAGTGGTTGCGCTGGGTCGACGGGACGACCGGACCGGACGTCTATCGAAACGAAATCATTCCGGCCTGGTTGACAGACTATGCGAACGGCAACGGTTTTGCCTGCGGGATTTATTTTGAGGGCGAACTCGTCGGGACGATTGCCTTACACGAAATCAATCAAATGTTACGGCAAACGTCGATCGGGTATTACCTGACCGGGAACGGGCGCGGCAAAGGACTGATGACGACGGTCGTCGCTTTCATCACCGACTATTGTTTCACGACATTACAACTGAACCGGGTCGTCATCGAGTGTGCCGTCGATAATACCCGAAGCCGGAAGATACCGGAACGTTTGGGTTTTCAGCAAGAAGGGATTCTGCGTGACGCGGAGCTTTTGTACGGGGCGTATCATGATATTGCCGTTTATGCGATGCTCGCAAAAGACTGGTCCGACACGTGCGTATCATCTCTACAAAATCAGCAAGTGAATTAAGGCAGGAGGTGCCACGGAATGGTTCAATTCATAAAAATGACAGAAGCGGTCTATGCTGCATACTTACCGGAAGCCATCCAAGAATATGCGGAGGATAAGATCAAGGCCGGAACATGGGCAGAAGTGGAAGCGCTTGACCGGTCAGCCGCCGAGTACGGGCAACTGTTGCCGGACGGGGTTCATACAAAACAGCATTATCTGTTTTCGATTTTGAACGATCCCGAACAGACACCCATCGGCATGATCTGGTTTCAATTAAGTGAATCGACGCACGGACGGACCGCCTTTATCTTTGATTTCAACATCGAAGAAGGTCATCAAGGGAAAGGGTACGGACGGCAAGCGATGGAGATGCTGGAGCAGGTCGCCCGACGGATGAACATTAAAAAAATCAAATTGCATGTCTTTGCGCACAACACGCGGGCGATTCATCTTTATGAGACGACGGGGTTCCTGACGACGGACTTACATATGACCAAAACAATCGACTGAAAAACACCTCTGTGCATCCGGAAAATGGATGACAGAGGTGTTTTGTGTTTTTCAGCGCCACGTCTGAAGGGTATTTGCGAACTGGATATCGGTTTCAAGTTCTCCATGAATGTGTGTTGACGAAAAGTCGTTTCCGGCCAGCCAATCCTTAAAATCAAACGCAACCGGCTCCTGATCACCGCCGAGCGCAAACCAGACTTTCATGTCGGTCGGGAAATAGGCTGACGTATGAATCGTGCCTGCCCAGTGGCTGTACAACTCGGAAAAAACCCCTTTATCAGAGTCGTTTAACAGCCGGAACGCCGATTCCGCATCCTGAATCAAATGCTGATGCGTCTTCAGTTCCATCATCCGGCGTTTTGAATCGTCGAGATGAAACCGGTTTTCGTGTTGCAACAGATCAAAATGATTTGTACAGAGATTCGTCTCGCGGACTTCGATATCACGGGCTGTCGCTTCGATGACGAATGACCGGTTCGACCGGTCATGGACGACATAACTGAAAGATCCCCGGTGCGGCATCTCTTTGACGAGCGAAATCGCATCTTCGACCGAGGTACATGTCTCGAGGATGATCCGTCCAATCATGAAACTGACGAAGCCGTCTCCCGGACGACGGCGGTTGATGAAGTTGTACCCCATCGCGAGACCATGTTCGTTCATTCCGTCCATTCGTCCGGTGACGCGGGACGCCGGTCCGATGATGGCGGAGCCGCCATCTGTCGGCTGAAAGACGGAGAACCGTCCATCGTACGTCATCGGATGATAATCATAATTACGGACGAGGAAGTTATCGCCCGTCATGATGGAACAGCCGCTGCTCGGTCCTTCGACGCGGTAATGGCCAAAATGAAGCAACGTATCGGCGAGCGATAATTCGAGCTCATCCTGTAAGCCGAGTAACTCATCCCAGATATACGGGGCGTAGCGGAGAAACATCTCTTTTGTTTCGGCCGGATCGACCTGAAAACGGGGAACCCGGATTTTCCAGTTATCTTCACGGTTATGAAGCAGTTCGTTGCGTTTGACGTAACGGCCCTGTTCGCGACCGAACTCATAGTGCGTGCCGCGGAACTGCGTAATTTCGTTTGAGACAGACTGCACAGCGTTCACTCCTTTGGTTTCTGTATGGTTCTGATTATATCGAATCTGCCACGACCTGTCGTAAACCAGGGCTTAGTACAACACATCCGGAATATGAAAAATGAGAAAAGACTGAATCATTTGTGGAACTGACCGATAAACAGGTGGGAGGGGTCTACATAATGAAAAATTTATCTGTACGGAAAAAGATTCAACTGTTGATTGCGACAGCGATTGTCGCAATGATTTTATTAGCCAGTGCGGGACTCTATTTTTTAAATCAGATGTCGAATGCCTCGCAGGCGATGTACGAAGAAAACTTGATTCCGGTCCAGGAAGTGGCACAAATCCGGATTGATACGCGGGCGCTTGATTCGTTCCTCGTCGAAATGATGTTGACGAAAGATCCGGCCCGGGTCGAAGAACTGGGGGCGCAAATCGATCAACGGCAAGCGCAAATCCGTTCTTCCCTCAACAAATTTGAACGCACATCTGTACCGACGAAACAATCAGAAAAACAAGTCGAGAACCTGAAGGACAGTGTCCTCGCTTACGATAACGGCTTGAGTACGATTCAGGACCTGGTCACACAGGGCGATGAAGAACAAGGCTACCGCTTCTATTCGGAAAGTCTCGAGAAAACACGGGACGAAGTGGCCAATACGGCGAAAAGCCTGATGATGTCGATGACAAAACAGTCGAAAGACATCAACACATTGAACCAGCAGGAAAAGCAGACAGCGTTTTACATCATGCTCGGGATTTTCCTCCTGGCCGTATTGTTGTTTGCCGGTCTTGCAATCTATATCACGCGTCTGATCACAAAACCGATCCGTTCCCTTCAAGGATGGATGAAGCAGTCGGGTGAAGGCGATTTGTCTGTCCGTGGCGATTACGTTTCAAAAGACGAACTCGGTCAATTGACGACATCATTCAACACGATGACAGAGCAGCTCCATCACGTCATCATCGAGATGACGGATACGTCGAAACATGTCGCGACAGCATCGGACGAATTAAGTACGAATGCAGAAGCGACGACAAAAGCGACGGAAATGGTTGCCGTGACGATGGAAGAAATTGCAAGCGGTGCCAGCCAACAATTAAATCAGGTATCCGGTGCATCGCGGACCGTTCAGGACTTGACGTCCGGCGTCAGTCAGGTTGCCGGTAACGCCCAACAGATGACGGACGCAACGGGTGATGCGATGGAGAAAGTGACGCACGGCGGACAGGTCGTCCGTCAGCTCGGTCAACAGATGGAACGGATTAACACCGACTTTACGGAACTGGGTCACGTTATCGTCGGTCTCGGAAACCGGTCGCAAGAGATCGGACAAATCACCGATTCGATCACCGGAATTGCGGCGCAGACGAATCTGTTGGCGTTGAACGCGGCAATCGAAGCAGCTCGCGCCGGTGAACAGGGACGCGGATTTGCCGTCGTTGCAGCGGAAGTCAAGACGCTTGCCGAGCAATCGGCTCTTGCGGCGAAGCAGATCGAGAGCTTGATCCAAGTCATCCGACAGGAAACGGAACAATCCGTCGTTTCGATGGAAAAGGTGACGGCACAGATGACAAACGGGATTCAAGTGGCCGGTGAAGCAAGCGCATCATTCGAGGCAATTGAACGTTCGATCAGTGACGTGACGGGGCAAGTCGAAGAAGTGTCGGGAGCCGTCCAGGAAATGGCGGCCGGCAGCGAACAGATTTCCGCGATCATGCGTGAGATTCAATCGGTGACGGAAAGTACGGCCGCCGGAACGGAAAACATCTCGGCTTCGACGGAAGAACAGATGGCCTCGATGCAGGAAATCTCATCGGCGTCACAATCACTGGCGACGATGGCAGAAGATTTGAAACGATTATCGAGTCGTTTTCATGTCTAAGTCGTATCTGTTCATCTGACTAAAAAACAAACGGTCTGAATTCTTTTCGACAGAATTCAGACCGTTTGTTTTTTAAAAGAAGAGTCAAACTCACTTCTCTGCATAGAATGGTTCTGCTGATTGCCGCGTCTCTCCCGACTTCGACAGCTTGTTGTCGACGAGAATGACGACGACTGAAACGGCGAGCGCAAAAGCACCAATCCATGGCAAATAATGTAACAAGCTGTTTTTGACAGCAATCCCGCCAATCCCGGCACCTGCTGCCATCCCGATTTGTCCGAACGCGCTATGCAGACTTAACACAATACTAGCGGCTGAAGGCGCAAGCGTAATCAGTCGGAATTGGATCGGTGTTCCGGAAGACCAGGCTGCCAGTGCCCAAAAAACAAGTAAAACGTAGAACAGGGAAGCCGATTGTCCGATGAACGGGAACAGGAACAAGACCAGTGCATGAAGCAACATGCTTCCAGCCAGCGTACGGAACGATCCCCACTTGTCGGTTCCGAATCCGCCTAATTTCGAACCGATGGCACTTGCGATTCCGAATAGGAACAGGGCCGTCGTCACTCCCTGGTTACTCATCTGAAAGACATCCAGGAAATACGGAGAGATATAGGTGAATACGACGGAATACGAACCCAGCCAAAGGAACGTGATGAGCAGATAGGCAGAAATCCGCGGTTGCATGAAGAATTTAAATTGTTCACGCAACGGCACGGGTTCTTCAGCCTGGGTTTTCGGAATCATGACCAGTGCCAATCCGGTGAGCAGTAATCCAATCAGACCAAGACCGACGAAAATGACATTCCACTCGTAATGGGTGGCGACGACTCGTCCGATCGGAACGCCGGCGACTAAAGCTGTACTATTCCCCATGACGACCGTGGCAATCGCACCCCCTTGTTTTCCGGGGGCTGCCAAGACGGCCGCGAGTGTCAATAGCGTCACTTGAATGACTCCTGCGCAAAGGGCGGAAAGGATTCGTGCGCCCATCAGCATATCGTATCCTGATAAGAAGGCAATCCCCACATTAACGATAGAGAAGATTGTCAACGCATAGACGAGCAGTTTCTTTCGTTCCCATCGTGCCGTCATCGCGATCAGGAAAGGGGTTCCTGCTCCGAAAGCAATCGAAAAGACGGTAATGAGTTGTCCGGCGGAAGAAACGGAAATATGACTCGTATCCGCGATTTTGTCTAAAATACCGGCAATGACATATTCAGATGTGCCATTCAAAAAGCTGATTGCCGCTAATAAATAAATTTTCCATATGTTTGACATGATACTCGACACCTCGGTTTATGAATTCTGTATTTACAAATCTCTGTTTGCTTGAAATACTCACTCATAGTACAGTAGCTATACTTATTAATAAAATGCATATTTGTCATAGGGGGCATATCAAAAACGTTATGAACAGGTCACAAATCGAACTCATCATCCAAATTGCCGAGACAGGAAGCTTTACCAAAGCAGGAGAACACGTGCACATGACACAACCCGCGGTCAGTCGAACTGTCGCTTCGGTTGAAGCGCAGCTCGGAACCAAGCTGATTAAAAGAGATAAGAAGAACGGATTGTTTTTTACGGAAGTCGGCGAACAGGTCCTAGTGATTCTTCGAAAAATCATGAGTGAATTTCATAAGGTAGATGAATTGGTAGCAGCTGAACGCGGATTAGAAATCGGAACGGTTCATGTAGGTGTCTACCGGACCGCTTATACACGATTTCTGCCTAAGATCATTCGGACGATGGAGGAACAGTATCCTGGACTGGAGATTAAGCTGTGGGAAGGCACAATCGATCAGATTAAAAAATGGCTACGGACAGAATGCGTGGATGTGGGAATCATCACTTCGACGGATCAAGAATTCGATACGATTGCCCTTGCAGAGGATCAACTGATTGTCCTTTTGCCGGAAAATCATCCATTGGCTGTTCAACAAACTGTCAGTATCCTTGATTTAAAGGAGCAATCCATCTTGATGGGCAAGGATGGTGTCGAAAAGCACATTTACAGTCTATTCGAAGAACATGATCTGATTCCGAAAGTCAGATTTGAAATGGAACAGCTCGAGACGGGAATCAGTATGGTTCAGGAAGGATTAGGGGTGACCATCACGACGAAACAAAGCATCGGGACGTTACCCGATCACGTTATATATCGTGAACTCACACCGAAGACGTTTCGTAATATCCAATTGGCCGTGCGGGACAAAAAAGATACTTCAAAGGCGACGGATGTTTTTATTCAAACAGCACTCACGCTTTTTACTCCCGACACACTAGAAAAATGACAGAGCTCTGTTTTTTTCATAAGAAGTCATAAATCAGGTCAAGGATTGATTATTTGAAACGGGTATCCCAAACGGATGTCTGTTTTTTGATGGAAAAAGAAGGGATTTGAAGTAGTGAACAGTAATAAATAGAAACAGTGAGAAAAGGAGGCTACGGATATGGGACCACATGAACTCATTGAATGGATTCTTTACGGGGTATTCGGTTTGATTGTGCTTCCGATTGTCGTGTTCGGCTTTGTGAAGACGGGAAAAAAACGTATGCTGGCTTTGATGACGGCAGGAGTGCTCTGTCTGATGTTCGGCAGTTTTTTAATGAGTCAGCCAGATGATGAGGACATCAAAGCAGAGATTCAGGAAAATGTAGCAGCCGTCAAACCGTATCTTGCGAAAGAGTTTCCGGGTGAAAAGTGGACGATTTCGACCGTACCCTTTCAAAAAGAAGGATATCAGCACGTCAATCCTTATTTCATAACCGTTGTTTTTCAAAATGAACCGGATGCTGCGTATGAGTACAATGTTAATCGCAACGGACGCGTCGAACTGGTCGGGTTTTCCAGTAAAAGTGATTACCATGAGTTTAACCACTTGGAAAAATGAAAAGAATCAAAAAAACAGCCCACCGCGAGGCGGAACTGTTTCAAACATCCGTTCAGGACGTCAGCGTTTTTCCTTTGGAAGACGATAGCGACGACATCGTTTTGACGGCGAAGAAGGCAATCAAACCGAACCCGACCTTGTTCGTTAAATCGGCAAAGTTGTAAATCAATTCGCGGACGAGCTGGATTTCCACTCCCGGCGCAAACAACGTGACAGCGTAACCGATCGGATAGATGGCCCAACCGATCAGGATGAACAACCGCATTTTCAGAAGAGCATCGCGAATTGGATCCGGTTTGTTTTCCGCCGCTTTCGTGACATTCGTAAACAGCAGATAGATGATATAGATCAAGGCGAAACATCCAATCAGATACGACCACAGTCCGAGTTGCGTGAAACCGCCGGCGATGTTGATTGAGGATTCGCCGATGTAGCCGCCGACAATCATGATCACGTCAGCGATTACGAGTTTCGTCAGCAAGGACCGACCAAGCCGACCTTTCAGACCGAGCAACAATGGAAACTTGACGAGCAACAGCGGCGTCGTGACGAGCCAATCGATATAACGGATTTCTGTTGGAAAACCGTCGATTTCTGACAACAGACCGGACGTTCCGACGGCATCTTTCTTGAACTACCTCCACCTACGCTTCACTTAGAGGTGAAGGATTCCTGAGTGATCCGACCTGACGGTCGAAACCTGATCAGGCTAACCCCGTCGTCCCGACGGTTGAAGAAGCTAAGATGCGTTCGGCTTCTTGTTTGAGATTCAGTCCTGCGTTCACATCCCGGTCGTGATGGATCCCGCAACTCGGGCATGTCCATTCACGCAAACTAAGATGTTTCACGTCCTTGTGTTGATGACCGCAACTCGAGCACAGTTGGCTCGAAGCGAAGGTCTTGCCGACCTTCACGACGATTTTCCCGTACCAGTCCGCCTTGTATTCCAGCATGCGGAAGAACGCCGACCAGCTGACGTCCGAGATGGCCTTGCTCAACTTGCGGTTCTTCTTCATGTTCTTCACTTGTAAGGTCTCGATGCCGATGACGTCGTGGTTTTTGACGATCTCGGTCGATATCTTGTGCAGGAAGTCAGTGCGCTTGTTGGCGATCTTCTCGTGGATACGGGCAACCTTCCGTTTCTGCTTCTGGTAGTTCCTCGCCTCGGACAGCTTGACTTTCTTGTTCAAGGCGATGCGTTGACGGCGGGAGAGCTTGCGCTGTTCGCGCGCCAGTTTCTTCTCGAGCGTACGGAAGTAACGATCGTTCTTATAGACCGTGCCGTCCGACAGGATGGCGAAGTTCTTGAGTCCGACGTCGACGCCGACGGATGAACCGGTCTTCGGCAGCTCGTTGATTTCCTGCTCGACGAGCAGGGAGACGAAGTATTTGCCTGAAGCGTTACGTCGGATCGTGGCGTTCAAAATACGGCCTGTGACCTGTTTCGAATGGACGAAACGCACCCATTTCAGCTTCGGAAGTTTGAGCTTGTTTCCGACGATTGACACTTCAGTAAGCTGGTTTTTGCCTTGGATATTGGTCGTGTACGACTGGACGGGATGGCGCTTGGACTTGAATCGAGGGAGTTTGTTCTGCTTCTTGAAGAATCGATCAAACGCATCGGCAAGATGTTTGACGCTGATCTGAACAGATGTGCTATCGACTTCCTTCAACCAGTCGAACTCCTGCTTCAACAAAGGAATTTCTTTGGAACAAGAACCGTAGGACAGTCCTTTTCCAGTGGCCTTGTACGTTTCCTCCCACTTCGCCAAGAAGTGGTTGAAGATGAAGCGCGAACACCCAATCGTCTTAGCGATCAGGATTTCCTGCTCTTTTGTAGGGTAGATTCTGAATTTGTAGGCCTTGTGCTTCAACACCATGTTTCACCTCCTTCAAAGGGAATATACCCGAAAGGGAGGCTGGCGATTCATCTCCCACTTTCACTTTGTTTAGAAGTGGGCGTATTCTCGCCTAATTTTGATAAAGTAGTAATGAGTGGCGGCGACAAAGGTGACGAGTGCAGCGACAGTTGCGGTGGAGCGGTATTCCGGTGCCAGTGAATTCCGTTCGACTAAAAAGTAGAGTGTCCCGGCAGCCATTCCGACGAATCCGACCCAAAACATATACTGCGTGGCAAGAACGAGTAAATTGACTTCTTCCATGATCAGTCACTCCTTCATTACAAAAACACGCGTTTCTATACATTTAGTATAGGATGACACCGACAACAACGAAGTGCTTCAACCGTTGCGTGATGTGCGGTCAGGTACTGAAAAGACACAAGTTAGACGTACTTTTTAAATAGTTCGGGACGAAGAAACCAAAACACCAAAATGGAGGAATTCAGATGACCTTTCCCACTTTAGAAACGACTCGTTTACAGCTCGTTGAAGTAACACCGGAACACGCTTCGGCACTCTTTCATATCTTATCGAACGAAACCGTCACCCGCTTTTACGGAATGGATCCACTTCGTGAACAAAACGATGCGTTGAACATCATCGGGTCTTTCAAACAGACGTATGACACGCAACAAGGCATTCGTTGGGGTATCCTGATCCGTGACAGCGGGACGTTTATCGGGACGCTTGGTCTGAATCACCTCAGCCTGTACAGCAAAAAGGCGGAGATCGGCTTTGAACTTGATCCTGCGCACTGGCGGCGTGGTTATGCAGCAGAAGCGATTCAAGCTGTGTTGGAATATGCCTTCGAGACACTGGCATTACACCGGATGGGTGCCGTGACATTTTTAGAAAACGAGGCATCCGTTCAACTGTTAAAACGACTCGGATTCGAAGAGGAAGGGATTTTGCGTGGTTATCTTTATCAAGACGGCTCGTCGCACGATGGACGGATTTTTTCATTGCTGCAACCAGATTATCAGTTGATGGTACGGGAACAACACGCACAGGAAAAACCGGTATGAAAGTGAACCGGATTGATCATGTCAGTATCAACGTACTAAGTTTAGTGGAAGTGACACATTTTTTCGTCAGCCTGGGATTCGTCGTAAAAGGTGAATGGGAATCGTCCGGACCGCAACTCGACCGGATTACCGGTCTGCGTAACGTCAAGACTTCATGTGCCGCTCTCGGCGTACCCGACGGAGAGACGTGGCTTGAACTCGTTCAATATCAGAATCCAGTCGATACTGGTCAATCATCAAACGAAGTTCACGCGGCAGGTCTTCGTCATCTTTGTCTCAATGTCGAGTCGCTTGACGCGATGATGACAATCGTGAACGAGCAGGGCTATACTTCAATCAGTCCGGCAGAGCAGTTTGGAGAAACGTACCGAATTTGTTATGTCAGGGGACCGGAAGGCATCATACTGGAAATAGCAGAAAACTATCTTAAACTAAAGGAGGGAAAAGATGTTTCGTAATTCAAAAGGCAGCACGCAAGTCTGGCTCAATGATCTTGGTGTTTGTTTATTCGTCCTGATCGGTCTGACGCTTGCGACGCATCCTGTCGTCATCACGGCATCGGGACGGTTGATGTACGATGAATCAATCTGGCTGAGTACAACGGAAATGAACAAATTCATCACCTTTTATTTTTCTGCATTTTTTGCCTATTTTTTAATCGTAAATCAATTGTATCCCCGTTTTAATAGACGTCAGCTAAAAAAAGACTTGAATAACAAAGAGGTTATATAATAAATTGGTTATATAGAGAAAATCGTCAGTCTGAACGTGTCGGCTGACGATTTTCCCGTTGAAGCTCAATCCGGAAAGGAGGAATTGACTTGATTCGTACGGCGAACCCTGTCGAAGAGATGAGCCAGTTCTTGAAACTGCTCAGTGACAGTACACGTCTTGAAGTGTTGCGTCGGTTGCATGCCCGGGAACATTGTGTCTGTGATTTTGTCGAAATGTTTGATATCTCACAACCCGCCGTCAGCCGTCACTTAAAATTGTTGCGTCAAGCACAGGTGATTTTGGAACGGCGTGAACGGCAATGGATTTATTTCCGATTGAATCCGGATCATCCGCAACATGACTTGTTGTTGACGATCTTAAACTCGATGGAACCATTACCAGTTTCTTTACCAAAGAGTTGCTGAGTTTTAAGTAAATAAACAGGGCTGATACATAACGGAAATGTTATGTAAGAAAAAATGTATTCAGCCGTTGTAAAACAGAGGAAAAAATTAATCAAGAAATGAAGTGAACGCATTGACCGGAACACATCTACTTGCGATCGGGATTTTCCTGATCACCTTATTTTTAATCATCAAACAACCAAAAGGTCTAGGCATCGGCTACTCCGCGATAGGAATGGCATTGATTGCCTTACTGACCGGCGTTGTGAATCTGGATGATGTCTCGACGGTTTGGGGCATCATCTGGAACGCAACCTTTACCTTCATCGCCCTGATCATCATCTCGTTGATTTTGGACGAAATCGGCTTCTTCGAATGGGCGGCGCTTCACATGGCACGTATCGCAAAAGGCGGCGGCGTCAAACTGTTTGTTTACCTGACATTGCTCGGCGCACTCGTATCCGCCTTGTTTGCGAACGACGGGGCTGCCTTGATCCTGACACCGATTGTTCTTGCCATAGTCCGCTACTTAAAATTACCGGACTACGTCGTTTTGGCGTACGTGTTTGCGTCCGGCTTCATTGCCGATACGGCGAGTCTGCCGTTCGTCGTCTCCAACCTCGTCAATATCGTCTCGGCCGACTTCTTTGACATCGGTTTTACGGAATATGCCTCACGGATGGTCTTCGTGAACGTCTTTTCCGTCATCGGCAGTCTGCTTGTGTTGTATCTTTACTTCC
>Ga0308168_1001491_pt1 | contig 21282 bp, 21 predicted proteins | sample PhyCR2_FD_202133 | JGI IMG/M metagenome (GOLD analysis project Ga0308168, IMG submission 202133) | Phyllosphere microbial communities from UC Gill Tract Community Farm, Albany, California, United States - DLSLRC.R2 | ecosystem: Host-associated > Plants > Phyllosphere > Unclassified | place: USA...
TCGTCTCGTCTCGTCGTTGACGTTGAGGGAAGAGATAAATATTTCTGAGCCTTAATTCGGTAATTTATTGAGAACCATAAAATGACTATGAAGGAGATAACGCTTGGCCAGTCGTCCGATCTCATTGGGTCAGTCTAACGATGTTGCGCACTGCAACACCTCGTTCAACAGCGTAACCGCTTGACGTATCGCTTGCGGAGTCAGCGCCGCGAAGCCGAGTATCCAGCCATTAATCACTGGAGTGGTCAAACACAGTGGGGCAAGTTCAGCGAGCACTAGTCCTTTACGGCTGGCAGCAGCGGTGATTGCAGAGGTACTTCCTCTAAGATATTCGATAGCCAGTTGTAGCCCGCCTTCGGATGGCAGCAAACGAACGGTATCTGCTGGGCACTCTTTCAGTAACTCAATCAGCAGAGCGCGTCTTGCGGCATAGAGTTTTTTCATCAAACGAAGGTGGCTCGCAAAATAACCTTCTGAAATAAACGCAGCGACTACGGCTTGTGATAATACGGCGGTGTGACTGTCTAGACGTTGCCGTGCACTCACCAACTGGGGGATAAGGGCGGGGGGCACGACCATATAGGCAAGTCGGATACTGGGAAAGAGTGTCTTGGAAAATGTTCCAAGATAGATAACCTTTTGGCCACGGTCGAGTCGTTGCAGGGAGGCCTGAGGGTTAGTGCGGTAATGGTATTCACCGTCATAGTCATCCTCAATAATCCAGCTTTGATGTCGAGTGGTCCAATCTAGCCACTGCTGACGTCTAGATTCGCTCATTGTCATCCCTAAAGGGTAATGATGCCCCGGTGTAAGATAAGCCAATTTAGCGTGATGGGTCGGGGGGATCGCACCGTCATGGTCCATAGGCTGGGGGGCAAGAACCGCACCCGCTTGCCGAAAAGCATTGACCGCTCCTGGGTAGCATAACGCCTCGGTCACAACGGTCTCTCCCTCATCCAACAGTAAATGAACCAGCCATTGCAGGCCTTGTTGTGAACTGTTCATCACAATAATTTGCGAAGGCGAGCAATTAACTTGGCGGGATAACGCTAAATAATGGCTAATGGCTTTGCGGCACTCTGCCAGTCCCTGCGGGTCACCGTAAAGCAGATGCTCTGGTGATAATGATTCGGTTACTCGACGAGTCACCTCGGCCCACTGTTGTAACGGAAAAGCGTTCACATCGGGTACGCCGGCACTGAATGGCTGTATCGTCCGCGGGTCGAGACACTGAGGCTGAGCTAAGAGCTGTTGTCCCCGATTTGATAACGTCGGGGGTAATCCTTGGTAAGCCGGTGACGATAGCGCTAAACCACGTTGTGTCACGAAACTCCCTTTACCGAGAAGTCGCGTCAGGTAACCTTGTGTGGTTAACCGTTGATACGCCGCTTCCACCGTCGTTCGGGAGCAGCCCAGATCGGTGGCTAATTGACGACTAGAAGGCAAACGCTCCCCGGGGCCTAATTGCCCCTTTTCAATAGCCGCTCTCAGGACTCGGCATAGCTGTGTGACGCGATTCCCACGTTCGGCTAAGGTCAGGGATAACCAAATTGAAGAGCGCTGTGTCATAGTGGTCTGATACTTTATCGGTAATGGGTCTGATTAGAGCCTTAATAATGCGATATTCTGTGATGACCACTCAAGGAGAATGACGATGACAGACTCAATTTTTCATTACGCGGACCCTGCCGACAGTGCAGCCTACTTAACCGCCAAATTGGCGTATTATATTGATGCTTGGGACTTAGCAGAAAGCTGCCAGCGTGATAGCGCAGAATGCATCATACTCGATGTCCGTTCTGCCGACCATTACAGCCTCGGCCATATTCCCGGCGCGATAAACTTTCCCCATCGCGAGATGAATGCTCTGACATTGGCGCCGTTATCTAAACAGGCTCATTATGTCACCTATTGCGATGGAATAGGGTGTAACGGCTCAACCAAAGGGGCGTATAACCTCGCGCAAGCTGGATTTAAGGTGAAAGAATTGATTGGCGGCTTAGATTTTTGGCGTCGGGATAACCATCCAATCATCGAAGGCAGCGAGCCAAGCACTTGGCCCACTGATGCAGCCTCGATACAGTGTGGATGCTAATTAGAGCCAGACAATAAAGAGAAACAGTAGCACTATCCCAATAATCGTTAGGGTAACCCGGGAAGAGAATGGCCAAAAACTTGTCTGCCCGGTAACAGGCGGCGCGGGATGATAAATCGGAATAGGACCCGCGGTGAGTGCACCTTGTGGCGGGCGCCAACCGAAGCCAGCACGGTGGCTAAATAGCACATTAAGAAGATCTTGTGCTTGTACACGTGATAAGCAGGCGTCCGCAGCCAAGTGGTAATGCTGTTGGCAGTATACAGCTGCCTGTTCAAGTTCTAGGCTGCTTGCGGGGTGTTTCAAGCCTTGCAATAACTGTGGCAGTAAAAGGCTACTTTGTCCCACCAACTGCTGGCGAGCCTGTAAATATTGAATTAACAGAGGGTAGTGCTTGGCGGGAATCGGGTCGCCATCTTTTAAGCCGACCAAGCTGTGCAACGTTTCCCAGACACTGATAGGTGACTCACCGTTGGCGACGGATAATTTAACCACTTGCTGGCTAAGTGTCGAATGCTCGGCTGGCAGTAGGCTCCGCGCGGTGGCGGTGGCTTGTACCGGTTGCGGGATCGACATCTGACCTTGCTGAAGACGGGTTAATACTTGCTGCAGTTGTGCCTGAGTCAGGGCACTTAGCACGGTTTGCCCAAATTGCTGGCGAATGTATTCGCTGACGGCTTGCCGATTATTTCCTTGAGGAAGTAAATCGGTAAGCTGCTGTAATTGGCGGCGTGCTAGATGATTATTCTGTTCTTGTTTAAGGACGCCTTGTAACCAATTTTCTGCTTCTGGAAAGTGAGACGACAGCAGTTCGGCGTCGCCACTGACGTTAACGTGGTGGCGGATTCCGGCCCAAAGCGCCGGCGGTTTAAGGCTACTGAGCGCCAAAATTTTAACGATGATGCGTTCCAACGCAGTACGTTGCGCGGAGGAAAGTGCTTCACTGTGCAACGGCTTAGCATTTAGGCTATTCGGGGAGGTTAAGTCGTGACGGTGTGGACCGTCGGAATATCCGCGAGGGCCGCTGAGTGGCTGCATGGCAACATCCTTACAAAAACTAAGAACCGGATGACCGGAGAATAGCCGGCTATCATAACAATCCCCCAATAAAATCCCAAGCAACAATCTGCCTTTTACCGCATTATTTGTCCTGTTGATGAGAATCGATCTCAGGTGTTTTCAGCCTAAGAATATGACAGAATATCTTAACGCTTTCTTTTTACCTTCTAGGCCAAATCATGAAAATCGTTGTCGATGAAAATATGCCCTATGCGCAAGAGTTATTCAGCCGTAAAGGAGAGGTCGTACGCGTCCCAGGCCGTCCCCTGCCGGTAAGCGAATTACAGGATGCCCAAGCACTAATGGTGCGTTCGGTCACGCCGGTTAATACGCAGCTGGTGACCGACACGCCGCTAGCTTTTGTGGGGTCGGCGACGGCAGGCACTGACCATGTCGAGTTGGCGGACCTCGAGGCGGCAGGTGTGGCGTTTTCCGCGGCACCTGGCTGTAACGCTATTGCGGTGGTAGAATATGTCTTTTCCGCGTTGCTGCTACTGGCTGAACGCGACGGTTATGCTTTATGTGATAAGACGATTGGTATCGTCGGTGTCGGCAATGTCGGGAGTCGCCTGCAAGCTCGCTGTGAAGCCTTGGGGATGAAGGTACTATTATGTGACCCGCCACGAGCCGATCGTGGTGATCAAGAAACGTTTCTTTCATTAGAAAATGTCGCGGCACAAGCCGATATCTTGACCTTCCATACACCGCTCATTAAACAGGGTGCCTACCGAACCTGGCACTGTGTCGATCGCCATCTTCTCGAAACATTACGGTCTGGCTGTGTACTGATTAATGCTTGCCGAGGCGCGGTGGTAGATAACCAAGCCCTTAAGCAGGTGCTTACTGAGCGCAACGATCTGAGTGTGGTATTGGATGTGTGGGAGCCAGAACCCGATCTCGACCTGCAACTGCTGGCTCAAGTCGATATCGCGACGGCCCATATCGCTGGCTACACCTTAGAAGGTAAAGTGCGGGGAACCACCCAACTTTATGAAGCGTGGACCGCGTTTATCGGCCAGCCAGAACACATCACCCTGAGTGAATTATTACCTCAGCCTGATATTAGCGCGATTCAGGTCACAGGCGAGTTTTCGCAGTCACTTCTAAAACGTTTAGCCCATCTCGTGTATGATGTGCGCCGCGATGATGCATTGCTTAGGCAGCATATCGCTGATGAAGGGGGATTTGACCGGTTAAGAAAGCAATATCAAGAGCGGCGCGAATGGTCTTCATTAACCGTTAGCTGTTCGACTGCCTCGACGGCTGAACGACTTCGTCAACTCGGATTCAATACCTTGTACTGCGCTTAGGCTCAGTTGTTGTTGGGGTGGGTGAGACTCATCCCGTTAATTTAGTGTGGAGTACCCCATGTCCCAGGGTTGGAATATTGCTATTTTAGGTGCGACCGGTGCCGTTGGCCGTGCGTTAATTGAGTGTTTAGAGCAGCGTCAGTTTGCAGTCGGTAACGTTACGCTACTGGCCACTGAAGAGAGTGCAGGTGAATCTATTCGTTTTGCCGGAAAAAATTACCTCGTTCAGGATGCGCGCAATCACGACTGGAGCGACAGCCAATTAGCCTTTTTTGTCGCGGGACAACAAGCCAGTGCAGACTATGCGGATCTCGCCGCGGACGCAGGATGTATTGTTATCGATAGCAGTGGACTCTTTGCGTTAGCTCATGATGTCCCCCTAGCCGTAGTTGGCGTCAATGACAACACACTGGCCGACTACCGTAATCGTAACATTATTGCGGTTGCCGATAGCCAAGTGAGCCAGCTGATGAACGCGATTGCCCCGCTTAATGAGGCAGCCAGTGTCCAATCTATCCAGCTAACTGAATTGTTATCTGTTTCGGCTCAAGGGAAAACTGCGGTCGATGCGTTGGCGGGTGAAAGCGCACGCTTACTCAACGGTATCCCGCCTGAGAACTATCACTTTGGTCGTCAATTAGCCTTCAACATGATGCCGCTGGCGATCGATGAGCAGGGCAGTGTCGCGGCAGAACGCCGTGTCGTGGACCAAGTACGTAAAATATTACAAGATGAAAGTTTCCCGTTGAGTGTGACATCGCTCCAAGCGCCGGTGTTTTATGGTAATGCGCAAAGTGTTCGTGTGATCACTGCGCGTCCGCTGGAAGTGGATGAAGCCCAACAAGTATTGGGTGAGCAAGCTGATCTGGCGGTAAGTGAGGAACACGACTTCCCGACCCCGGTAAGCGAAGGTACAGGTCAAGATCAGCTGTATATTGGTGCTATCCGTCAAGATTATGGCCAGCCTGAAGGGTTACAGTTTTGGTCAGTAGCGGATAATGTCCGTTACGGAGGTGCCTTAATGGCGGTGAAAACTGCAGAGCGCCTGATCGAGGATTATCTGTAATGTCGACAGCCGAAGCCCCGTACAAAATTGCACTGGGGATTGAGTACGATGGCAGCCGATATTATGGTTGGCAACGCCAACGCGAAGTACGCAGTGTTCAACAGGTCCTCGAAAAAGCCCTGACCCAAGTCGCTAATCATCCCATCGATGTATTTTGCGCCGGGCGTACGGATGCTGGGGTACATGGGACAGGACAAGTGGTTCATTTCGAAACGCAAGCTAAACGGGCGGATGCCGCTTGGACGTTAGGGGTCAATGCAAATTTACCCGACGATGTTGCGGTGCGTTGGGTTAAAGCTGTACCGGATGAATTCCATGCCCGCTTTAGCGCGACGGCACGGCGTTATCGCTATGTGATTTATAACGAGCGCTTACGTCCCGCTATTCTTGGGAAAGGGTTGACGCATTTTTATCATCCCTTAGACACCGATAAAATGCATCGCGCTGCACAGAGTCTGTTGGGAGAGAACGATTTCACCTCATTTAGAGCAGTACAATGTCAATCGCGGACGCCATGGCGCAATATTTCACATATTCATGTTGTACGCCAAGGCAGCTTTGTGATTATCGACATCAAAGCCAACGCTTTTGTCCATCATATGGTGCGGAATATTGTCGGCAGTCTGCTAGAAGTGGGGATGGGAAATCAGCCTGAACAGTGGATCGCCGAGCTCTTAGCATTGCGCGATCGGACAAAAGCGGCGGCAACTGCGAGAGCGGAAGGGCTCTATTTAGTTGCGGTTGACTATCCCGATCATTTTGCATTACCGACACCTGCGTTGGGGCCGCTTTTCCTCGCAGACGATAATCACTTTCCTCAATAAGGAGTTATGCAATGCTATCAATGATCATTGATTTTATATTGCATATAGATGTTCATTTAACGGCGTTAATCGCGCATTACGGATTATGGGTCTACGCCATCCTCTTTCTTATCATCTTTTGTGAGACGGGGCTGGTGGTGACGCCATTTTTACCGGGCGACTCCCTACTGTTTATCGCGGGTGCGCTGGCTGTTTTACCGAGCAATGGGTTAAACGTGCATATGATGGTAGGATTATTGGTGATTGCCGCCGTACTGGGCGATGCGCTGAACTACACCATCGGGCGCTTATTTGGCGAAAAACTCTTTAGCCGCCCGAATTCGCGTATTTTTCGCCAAAGCTACCTCGATAAAACGCACCAGTTTTACGATAAGCACGGCGGGAAAACCATTATCTTGGCGCGTTTTGTTCCGATCATTAGGACCTTCGCGCCTTTCGTTGCAGGAATGGGGCGCATGAGCTATCGCCAATTTGGCTTTTATAACCTTATCGGCGGCGTATGTTGGGTGGCATTATTTAGCTACGCTGGGGCAATTTTCGGTGATCTACCGGTGGTGAAAAGCAATATTAACTTGTTGATCGTCGCGATTATTGTGGTCTCGGTACTGCCTGGCATTATTGAAGTGATCCGCCATCGGGTGAAAAAGAATAATACAGATACTTCAGCATAATGCTGATATCTGTATAATCGCTCCATATTTTTATCCACAGAACCTCACGGTTGTGGTTTAATGAGCGCTATTTATTGGCTGTTGAGTAATCATTCAGCAGAAACACAGTGACTGGTAAAACCAGGTTCAAACAGAAAGGTCCTCAATGAGCTGGATTGAACGCATTCTTAACAAAACAAATGTTGCCCCTGCCCGTAAGGCGAGTATTCCTGAAGGGATTTGGACAAAGTGTACAAGTTGTGGCCAAGTACTCTATCGTGCTGAGCTAGAACGTAATCTCGAAGTCTGTCCTAAATGCGACCACCACATGCGTATGCATGGGCGTGACCGTCTGAATACTTTTCTTGATCAGGGAACCACCCTTGAGCTGGGAAGCGAATTAGAACCGCGTGACTTACTGAAATTCCGCGATTCTAAAAAGTATAAAGACCGTATTGTCGCGGCGCAAAAAGAGACCGGTGAAAAAGACGCTCTGATTGCAATGAAAGGGCAGCTTCATGGTATGCCTGTCGTGGCGGTCGCCTTTGAATTCTCCTTTATGGGGGGATCGATGGGTGCAGTCGTCGGAGCGCGTTTTGTAAGAGCTGCAGAACAAGCATTAGAAGATGGTTGCCCACTTATTTGTTTCTCCGCGAGTGGCGGGGCACGTATGCAAGAAGCGTTAACATCCTTAATGCAGATGGCAAAAACCAGTGCAGCGTTAGCGAAAATGCGTGACCGGGGTTTACCTTATATCTCGGTACTGACTGACCCTACAATGGGCGGTGTTTCCGCAAGCTTTGCGATGCTGGGTGATCTGAATATCGGTGAACCTAAGGCGCTTATTGGTTTTGCGGGTCCGCGAGTGATCGAGCAGACGGTACGTGAAAAATTACCGCCTGGTTTCCAGCGCAGTGAGTTCCTTATCGAAAAAGGGGCGATTGATATGATTATTCGTCGTCCTGAATTACGCTTTAAGCTGGCAAGCCTATTGGCGAAGATGATGAATCTTCCGGCTCCGCTTCCTGAAGAGCTGCCGCCAGAGCCTGAGAAGGTTGAGCAAACGCCTAGCGACGCTTAATTCTATATTGCACATTGAAAGACGCTCTGGTAGCGTCTTTTTTATCATTGTTTTAGCGAAAAATTCATACCATGCCCAAGCCTCATCACCCACACTCGTCTTCCTCATTAGAGGAATGGCTGGTTTACCTTGAACAGTTACATGGTCAGGCCATTGAACTTGGCTTAGATCGTATCCGTCATGTTGCGACCGAACTGAATCTTCTCAAGCCAGCGCCATTTGTGTTTACGGTAGGGGGGACGAATGGTAAGGGAACAACGTGCCGTACCTTAGAAGTCTTGTTAATGGCAGCAGGATATCGCGTTGGCGTTTACAGCTCCCCGCACTTTATTCGCTATGCTGAGCGCGTGCGGATTAACGGTCAAGAACTGAGTGACCAACAGCATATTTCGAGCTTCGACAGCCTTAACCAAGGCCGTGGTGAAACCTCGTTAACCTTTTTTGAATTTAGCACTCTGTCAGCGTTACAACTGTTTAAGCAATCTGATCTCGATGTGGTGATTCTTGAGGTGGGATTAGGTGGACGACTTGATGCGACCAATATTGTTGATGCGGATGTTGCGGTGCTGACATCGATTGCGCTCGACCATACCGATTGGCTAGGGCCTGATCGGGAAAGCATTGGCCGAGAAAAGGCAGGTATATTCCGTCAAGGCAAACCTGCGGTGGTCGGTGAACCGGATATGCCCGTTACCATCAGTAAGGTGGCGCAGGATAAAGGCGCGATTCTCTTAGCTCGGGGTAAAGAGTGGTCCTATAGCGCTTCGTCGCACAGCTGGCAGTTTCAAGATATTCAAGGGAAATTGACAGAATTACCGCTACCACAGATCCCCTTAGCAAACGCCGCTACCGCGCTGGCTGCACTGCGCGTCTCTGGACTCACGCTAAGTGAAGCCGTACTGAGAGAGTCCATTGCTACCGCAACCTTGCCTGGGCGATTCCAGATTGTGCAACATTCTCCTTTAGTGATTTTAGATGTTGCGCATAATCCCCATGCGGCACGTTATTTGGTGGAAAAAATCGAACAGCTCGCCCCCAAGGGAAAAGTTCACGGCGTACTGGGTATGCTTCACGATAAAGATATCGAGGGGACAATCACGATATTATCTGAAGCCGTGGATCAGTGGTATTGCGCAAGTCTAGACGGGCCACGAGGGGCTTCGGCACAGCGGCTACAGCAATCGTTGCCTGAGGCAGAGTGTTATGACCGGGTTGAGCAGGCTTGGCAGGCAGCGTTGTCGCAAGCGGATGCAGACGATGTCGTCTTAGTTTGTGGATCTTTTCATACCGTTGCGGCGCTTATGGCGTTGAGCAATAAGGAGCAGTAACGTGGCCAGTAAATTTCAAAATCGGATGGCGGGAACGATCATTCTGGTGGCACTCGGCGTGATTATTTTACCCGGCTTACTGGATGGTAAAAAAAAGCATTACCATGAAGAGTTCGCGGCCATCCCTTTAGTGCCTAAACCGGGTGACCAACTGAATGATGAGATGGTTCCCCCCGTCACTCAGCCAATCCCGTCAAAAACGATTCGTCAGCAGGCAGCCCAGCACATCCCGGCCGAGGCTAACTCCCAAGAGGCTTCTCGTGGCAGTGTGGCGACACAACCTCATGAAACAGGGGCTAATGCCACACAGCTACAGATGCAACGCGCCCAAGAACAGCTCGCACAGCGTGAAGCGCAACGGCTAAAAGATCAAGCGCGCCAACAGCAAGAAGCTCAACGTCAGGCGCAAGCGAAGCAACAACAGTTGGCCGCACAGCAACAGCAGGCTGAGGCGCAGCAACGTCAACCAGCACAGAATAGCGCCTCGTCAACGCCTACCGGTCAGGCATATGTGATTCAGTTGGGTGCGTTGCGTAATGCCTCACGAGTCTCTGAAGTGGTTGAACAGCTACGAGGTGCGGGCTTTAAAGCCTATTCCATTCCTGCTACACCGGTCCAGGGGCAAATTAACCGTATTTTGGTGGGGCCGGATACGTCGAAGAGCCATCTTCAGTCACAGGTTGCTGAATTGAAGGCGAAAACAGGATTATTTGGGGTGGTCATGCCTTATCGGGTGCATTGATTATCCCAAGATAATCCCCCTTACAGGGGAAAGAACAGGGCAGGGCAATTCCTAAAAATAAGGAATTGCCCTTTTTTAACTTGGCGCAGGAAAACCATACGCAAACGTTTTCTTTTTCTGTTAGAATGCGCCGCGATAGAGGAAACACTGTCATGAAGTGGTATAGGTTACGCGGATGAATTGGATTGATTACGCCATATTAGGCATCATTGGACTCTCTTCATTAGTGAGTCTCATCCGTGGATTTGTGAGGGAAGCCCTCTCATTAATTACCTGGGGTTGTGCATTTTTTGTCGCGAGCCATTACTACCCTTTACTGGCGGATTGGTTTTCGGGTTTTGAACAACCCATGGTCCGAAATGGTATCGCCATTGCGGTGCTCTTTATCACTACGCTAATTGTGGGCGCTCTGGTCAATTATGTGATTGGTAGTTTAGTGGATAAGACCGGCCTGTCAGGAACCGATCGTGTATTAGGTGTCTGTTTCGGCGCGCTACGCGGTGGATTAATCGTCGCGGCTATCCTCTTTTTTCTCGACACCTTTACGGGGTTTTCCAAAAGTGTCGATTGGACACAATCACAGTTGATTCCACAGTTCAGTATCGTCATCAGATGGTTTTTTGACTATCTGCAGAGCACATCGAGTTTTCTACCCCGATAGTGAGTCGGGACAAGCGGCTATGAGGAAATGACACCATGTGTGGGATTGTCGGTATCAGCGGATTTTTACCTGTAAACCAAGCAATTTATGATGCGTTATCGGTGCTACAACACCGTGGACAAGATGCAGCAGGCATCTGTACGATTGATCAGCTTAATTGCTTTCGCTTACGTAAAGCGAATGGACTCGTTAGTGACGTGTTTGAAGCACGCCATATGCAACGTCTTCAAGGAACAATGGGTATTGGCCACGTTCGTTACCCAACTGCAGGTAGCTCAAGCGCCTCGGAAGCACAGCCTTTCTATGTGAACTCACCGTACGGTATTACGCTGGCACATAACGGCAATTTAACTAATGCCCATGAGCTGAGAACCCGTCTGTTCGAACAAGGACGTCGCCATATTAACACGACATCTGACTCGGAAGTTCTGCTCAATGTCTTCGCTCAAGAACTCGATCGCTTCCAAGATTATCCCCTGACAGCGGATAATATCTTTACCGCTATCGAGTGTATGCACCGCCAAATCCGTGGTGCTTACGCTGTCGTGGCAATGCTCATTGGTCACGGCATGATTGCCTTTCGCGATCCTAATGGTATCCGTCCTTTAGTTTTAGGTAAGCGCCAACTGCCAGATGGCCGTAACGAATATATGGTCGCCTCAGAGAGTGTTGCCTTAGACACACTCGGTTTTGAATTTATCCGTGACGTTGTGGCCGGTGAAGCCGTTTATATTACTGAACAGGGTGAACTCTTTACGCGTCAATGTGCGGATGCGCCAAAGAATAATCCTTGCTTATTCGAGTACGTCTATTTCGCTCGTCCCGACTCCTTTATCGATAAGATCTCTGTCTACAACGCAAGAATTCGCATGGGTACCAAGCTAGGTGAAAAAATTGCCCGTGAATGGCGTGACTTGGATATCGACGTCGTCATTCCTATCCCTGAAACCTCGACGGATGTTGCACTGGAAATTGCGCGCATCTTAGATAAGCCTTATCGTCAGGGATTTGTGAAAAACCGCTATGTTGGACGGACCTTTATTATGCCTGGACAGCAGCTGCGTCGCAGCGCCGTTCGCCGTAAACTGAACGCCAACCGTGCTGAGTTCCGTGATAAGAATGTACTGTTAGTCGACGATTCAATCGTTCGCGGAACCACCTCCGAGCAGATAATTGAGATGGCTCGTGAAGCAGGCGCCAAACGCGTTTACCTCGCTTCTGCCGCACCTGAAATCCGCTTCCCTAACGTGTATGGAATCGATATGCCAAGCGTCAATGAGCTGATTGCGCATGGTCGTGAAGTGGATGAAATTTGCCAATTAATCAAGGCTGATGCCCTTATTTTCCAAGATCTGAATGATCTGATCGAGGCGGTGAAAGAAGAGAATCCGGATATTACAGACTTTGAGTGTTCCGTCTTTAATGGTGTCTACGTCACTCAGGATGTTAACCAAGAATATCTGGATTACCTGCAATCCCTGCGTAAAGACGATGTGAAAGCCGTGGCACGGCAAAATGAGGTAGAAGGGCTGGAACTTCATAACGAAGGTTAAGCGCTTTTTCTTCTCGTAAACAGGGCGAATATCGCCCTGTTTTGCTTTCTGCTATACTAATCCTTCGCAAAATAGCGCTCAGTGTGTGGGATACTCGTCATTATGACCAAAAGATTAATCGTTGGCCTTTCCGGGGCAAGCGGAGCACAGTATGGTGTACGGCTGCTCGAGGTATTAAAATCAGTCACCGAGGTTGAAACCCACCTTGTTGCGAGCATGGCTGCCCGCCAGACCCTCTCTTTAGAAACTGACTACAGTTGGCGAGATGTTCAAGCGCTGGCAGACGAAGTCTATGACGTGCGTGATATTGGTGCATCCATCTCATCGGGATCCTTCAAAACGCTGGGTATGGTGATCCTGCCTTGTTCGATTAAAACCCTCTCCGCTATCGTCCACAGCTACAGCGATACCTTACTTACCCGCGCCGCTGATGTGGTATTAAAAGAGGGCCGTAAACTGGTACTCGGGGTACGTGAAACGCCCTTACATCTTGGACACTTACGGATGATGACCACCGCGGCTGAACTTGGGGCGATTATCATGCCGCCCGTCCCAGCGTTTTATCATCGCCCTAACTCTATTAACGATATTGTCGATCAGACCGTTAACCGTATCATCGATCAGTTCGATATCGAGTTACCCGAAGACCTCTTTACCCGTTGGCAAGGTCACTAATGGTGCACGCAGGTTTTTTTGCACCACATTCGTGCTAATATTCGCGCGAATCGCGATAAAACCCCACTAAGCCTTGGCATGTTTTGTGCATTTCCAGTGAGAATTCTCCCTCACTGGTGATAGACATGAAAAAGTTCACTGTATTTGCTTCGCTGTTCTTAGGTTTAACCCTTTCTAGCCATGCTTTCTCTGCACTGCCTACGCATCTTCGCTTTGGTACTGACCCGAGCTATCCACCTTTTGAGTCGAAAAGTCCTGATGGCAAACTTGTTGGCTTCGACATTGATTTAGTCAATGAAATTTGTAAACGCATTGCGACGCAATGCGAATTTGTACCAGGGGATTTCGACGGCCTTATTCCTTCATTAAAAGCTGAAAAAATTGATGCGATCATTTCGGCTTTATCGATTACTGAGAAGCGCCTCCAACAGATTGATTTCTCGGATAAATTATATGCGGCCAATGCGCGTTTAGTCGCAGTGAAAGGCTCGCCTTTACAACCGACCGTGGCCTCATTAAAAGGGAAAACTATCGGTGTCGAGCAGGGAACCACTCAAGAAAGCTATGCCGATAAATACTGGCGTGGTGCAGGCGTCACCATCGTACCTTACCAAGCACAGGATCAAGTTTACCAAGATTTAGCCTCAGGGCGCTTAGATGCAGCGTTTCAGGACGAAGTCCAAGCTAGCGAGGGCTTCTTAAAATCGGCGGGAGGCAAAGGTTATAGTTTTGCGGGGCCTGCCGTTAAAGATAGGGCTATCTTCGGTGTTGGAACAGGAATTGGTCTACGCAAAGGGGATACGGAAGTAACCCAAGCCATCAATAAAGCGATCGCCGCAATGCATAAAGATGGGACCTACGACAAATTGGCGAAAAAGTATTTCGATTTCAATATTTACGACGAGTAAGTCCGACAGTGACAGAGCGTCATCTGGTATGGCGCTCTGTATTCGTAAGTTAAGAGGGGTCGTAGATGCTAGAAGGTTACGGACAGGTGATTCTGCAAGGAACGTGGATGACAATCGAGCTTGCGCTCAGTGCTCTAGTTTTAGCAGTGATTATTGGGTTGGCTGGCGCCGCTGCGCGTCTTTCCCGTTATCCTTGGTTACAGGCTATCGGTGCCACCTATACCACGATTGTGCGGGGTATTCCTGATTTAGTCCTAATGTTACTGATCTTTTATGGTTTACAAATTGCGCTGAACCAAGTCACTCATGGTTTGGGTATCGCCCATATTGATATTGCTCCACTGCCAGCCGGAATTTTGACCTTAGGATTTATCTATGGGGCATATTTTACGGAAACTTTCCGTGGCGCAGCATTATCAGTCCCCCTCGGTCAACGTGAGGCCGCGGTTGCCTACGGGATGACACCTTGGCAATGCTTTGCCCGCATTACCTTTCCCCTGATGATGCGCTTTGCGCTGCCCGCAATCGGGAATAACTGGCAAGTGATCTTAAAAGCGACGGCGCTAGTGTCGATTTTAGGCTTAGAAGAGTTGGTCAAAGCGACGCAGCTCGCCGGGAAAAGTACCTGGCAACCTCTCTTTTTCGCACTGGTAGCAGGGGCTATTTATCTACTTTTCACCTTAGTTTCACAACTTATCCTAGCTGGACTGATGCGATTCTACGCTGTTGGCGTGAAGAAGGTGACATTATGACTGCGATCCTTCAACAATATTGGCAGTCGCTGCTTTGGACCAATGGTTACCAACTCAGTGGTTTAGCTATGACTCTCTGGCTACTGGTCTTTTCTATGGTAGTGGGGGGAATACTCGCTTTATTCTTATCGATTGGCCGTATCTCGTCCCGTCGCTGGCTGTCGCTACCCATTGCGCTATTTACCTTTGTGTTTCGGGGCACACCTTTGTATGTCCAACTATTAATTATCTACACTGGGCTCTATACCTTACAGGTGGTTAGAGATCATCAATTGCTGAATGAGTTTTTCCGTAGCGGGTTACATTGTACGCTGCTGGCGTTAACGCTGAATACTGCAGCCTATACCACGGAAATTCTTGCAGGGGCGATACGGGCCGTTCCCGCCGGGGAGATTGAGGCCGCCCAAGCTTACGGTTTCCGAGGCTTAACCTTGTGGCGTTCAATTATTCTTCCCTCAGCATTTCGCACTGCATTACCCGCGTACAGTAATGAAGTCATTTTATTATTACACTCGACCTCGTTGGCATTTACCGCGACGGTTCCGGATATCTTAAAAGTGTCTCGGGATATTAACGCTGACACCTACCAACCTTTTACGGCCTTCGGTATTGCTGCGGTAGTTTATCTTTTTATCTCCTGCGTTTTGATTATGGCGTTTCGCCAGTTAGAGAAGCGCTGGTTACCTCATATCAGTTCACGCTAAGGGTTTACGTATGGTGTCCACCGAAAAATTAAAAATTGAACAGCTACATAAATCTTATGGTCAGCATGAGGTATTAAAAGGCATCAGCCTTACCGCCAATGAGGGCGATGTCATTGCAATTATCGGCGCGTCGGGATCAGGGAAAAGCACCTTTCTACGTTGCCTAAACTTTCTTGAGTCGCCGAATAAGGGCGATATCTGGCTCAATCAACAGCAGATCGCGCTCGCCGCCGATCGTACACAACAGTTACAAGTTTCGGATAAACAGCAACTGAAGCTATTGCGCAGCAAATTATGCATGGTATTTCAACACTTCAATCTGTGGAGCCATATGACCGTGCTACAGAATGTGATGGAAGCCCCGTGTAAAGTCCTTGGTATAGCCAAAGCCGAGGCGCAAGAGAAGGCGGAATATACGTTGAGTAAAGTGGGGATCGATCCGGTGAATTGGAAAAAATATCCCGTCCACTTATCGGGAGGGCAGCAACAGCGGGTAGCTATTGCTCGGGCATTAGCCATGGATCCTGAGATTCTATTGTTCGATGAACCGACCTCGGCCTTGGATCCTGAGTTAGTGGGAGAGGTGTTGCGGATCATGCTGCAGCTGGCTAAAGAAGGCAAAACCATGATTATGGTGACCCACGAGATGGCGTTTGCCAAAGAGGTCTCCTCACAGGTGATTTTCCTCCATCAAGGCAAGATTGAAGAGCAGGGTTCCCCGGAGGAAATTTTTAACAGTCCTAAGTCGCCACGTTTGCAACAATTTCTCAGTAATCACTTAAAATAAAATGAAAAGCATTTCTTCATAATGCTAGAGATTGCGAAATTAAATTTTACTTATTACTCTTAGGGTAAATCAAAGCACATAGCGTCGAGTAGCGACTCGCGTTAAAAAGGGTTAACCATGGTTGAACAAATGCCTGTAGGTCAGATTGAATGGGTTGATATTGTTGATGAGAATGATGAAGTCGTTGCGACGGCTGCCCGTCAACAAATGCGCGCGGAATCTCTACGCCATCGCGCAACCTATATCGTTGTGACAGAAGGCACAGGCCGTATTTTGGTCCAACGTCGCGCAGAGAATAAGGATTTCGCCCCGGGGAAACTCGATGCGACAGCCGGTGGGGTGGTGCAATCGGGTGAAGAGCTTCTTGCTTCCGCGCGCCGCGAAGCAGAGGAAGAGTTGGGTATCGCAGATGTGCCTCTCGCGGAGCATGGGAAGTTTTATTTTGAAGATGAGGGATGTCGCGTGTGGGGAAGCTTGTTTAGCTGCGTCTGCCATGGCCCCTTTGCGTTACAAGATGGTGAAGTGACAGAAGTGTTTTGGATGACACCCGAAGAGATCACCGCTCGTTGCGATGAATTTACCGATGATTCGCTAAAAGCCTTAGCGTTGTGGTTAACCCGTAACGGCGAAAACCGTTAAGGCATACACACTGAATCGCCACCTGTTACCAAGATCGCAGGTGGCGTATCGGTTACGGTTAGCCTCTGTTTTCAGCTTGCTGAGACTGAATTGCAGTGAGCGCAATGGTATAGACGATATCGTCGACCAATGCCCCCCGCGAGAGGTCATTCACTGGCTTACGCATACCCTGCAGCATGGGTCCAATGGAAATCAATTCCGCCGAACGCTGAACGGCTTTATAAGTTGTGTTACCGGTATTGAGGTCAGGGAAGATAAACACTGTCGCGCGGCCCGCCACCCGTGAATTCGGTGCTTTAGACTTCGCCACATCTTCCATAATTGCCGCGTCGTATTGCAATGGCCCATCGATGATTAGGTCCGGGCGCTTCTCTTGCGCAAGACGCGTCGCTTCTCGCACTTTATCAACATCGCTGCCGCTGCCAGAATTTCCCGTTGAGTAAGAGATCATCGCGACACGGGGTTCAATACCGAAGGCTGCGGCGGAGTCTGCCGACTGAATGGCAATTTCCGCTAATTGTTCAGCATTCGGATCCGGATTGATCGCACAGTCTCCATATACCAGCACTTGTTCAGGTAACAACATAAAGAACACGGAAGAGACGATGCTGCTGTTCGGCGCAGTTTTGATTAACTGTAGCGGTGGGCGAATAGTATTGGCGGTAGTATGTACTGCGCCAGAGACCAATCCGTCGACTTCACCTTTTTCCAACATCAGAGTACCGAGTACAACGTTATCTTCTAGCTGTTCACGGGCCACAACTTCCGTCATGCCTTTGTTTTTACGTAGCTCGACCAGTCGAGAGACATAGTCTTCTCTGACCGCTTGCGGATCCACAATGCTGACACCCTCCCCAAGTACGATCCCTTGTACTGAGGCGACGCGTTGAATTTCTGCGGGATCCCCGAGCAATACGCATTGGGCAATTTTACGTTCTGCACAAATTGCGGCGGCACGTAAGGTTCGCGGTTCGTCGCCTTCCGGTAACACAATGCGCTTACCGGCTTGACGGGCCAGCTCGGTTAATTGATAACGGAATGCAGGTGGTGAGAGGAGGCGGCTGCGTTCAGCGACCGATCCAAGGGAGTCAATCCACGGTTTATCAATATAACTGGCAATAAACTCCTGCACCTTCTCAATACGCTGAGTATCATCCACCGGAATTTCTAAGTTGAAACTTTGTAGCGTCAGTGAGGTTTGCCATGTATTGGTTTTCACCAAGAAAACGGGAAGGCCAGTCTGGAATGCCCGTGAACAGAGTTCCTGTACCGCTGGATCAATCTGATAACCGCCTGTTAATAAGATCGCACCGATTTCTACGCCGTTCATTGCTGCTAAACATGCCGCCACTAGGACATCGGGGCGGTCAGCCGAGGTCACTAGCAGGGAGCCTGGACGGAATAATTTAAGCATATTCGGTAGGCTACGTGCGCAGAAGGTCACTGATTGAATCCGGCGAGTGGTGATATCACCCTCGTTAATAATCTCAGCCTTAAGATGTCGACACATATCAATGGCACGGGTAGCAATCAGGTCGAAATTCCAAGGGATCGCGCCAAGTACTGGAAGAGGGGAGGCTTGACTAAGCTGCTCAAAGGTAAAATTAGCCACGGTGGCTTCATTGGTATCATCGAACATTTCCGATAGGTCGGGTCTGGTGCGGCCTTCTTCATCGGTTGGGGCATTGATCTTATTAATGATCAGCCCAGCGATATTTTTATTCTTACGACCACCGAAGCTATTGAGTTGTAGCTCAACCCTCTCTTTCAACTGAGTGGGCGTGTCGGTGCCAGGCGAAACGACAAAGACAATTTCAGCATTGAGGGTTTTGGCAATTTCATAGTTAAGGGTTTGCGCAAATTGATTCTTGCGCGTTGGGACTAATCCCTCAACTAAGACCACTTCCGCATTCGCGGTATTATCATGGAAGTGGGCAATAATCTCTTCCATTAGAATATCTTGCTGATTATTACTCAGTAAATTCTCAACATAGCTTAAGGCCAAGGGTGCCACGGCCGGAATCGAGGATGTCGCGTTGATAATTTCCGTGGTATGGTCCAGTGACTGCTCGGGATCACGCGCTTGGGCGATGGGCTTGAACAGGCTAATACGCATGCCTTTACGTTCCATCGCACGGATCACCCCTAAGCTTACGCTAGTCAGACCCACACTTGTGCTCAGTGGCACCAGCATAATAGTACGAGACAAATTAACCCCCTCTATAATTCTTGAAACTGATAGTAAATCTGTTAAGCGGTAAGTGTTGCTGCGTCTTGTGCAATGACCCATTCTTCGTTAGTTGGAATCACTAAGATTGGGCAGCTACCGTCACGTTGAATCGCACCAGCCTCACCAAAGCGCGCCGCTAAGTTTTTTGTCTCATCGATAGCGAGATTTAAGAGTGCGAGCTTCTGCACCGTATGTTCACGAATTTTAGCGGAGTTTTCGCCGATTCCACCGGTGAAAATGACCGCATCGAGTCTACCGTCCATCAGCGAGGAGTAGGCACCGATATATTTTGCGAGACGATGGCAGAAAACATCTAAAGCACGCTTGGCTTCAGGCTTGTCGGCGAAATTATCCTCGACAAAGCGGCAATCACTCGTCACACCCGTCAGCCCCAGTAATCCGGACTCTTTGGTCAGCATCTGATTAATCTGTGCGACGTCCATTCCTAAATTATCGTGGAGATAGAAGATGATTGCAGGATCGATATCGCCACTGCGGGTGCCCATGACTAGTCCTTCCAACGGCGTGAGCCCCATTGAGGTATCAACACATTTACCTTGGCGGATAGCGGCAACCGACCCACCGTTACCTAGGTGGCAAGTGATAACATTCAGATCGTCTACCGATGTTTCGAGGAGCTTAGCGGCTTGACGAGAGACATAGAAATGGCTTGTGCCGTGGGCACCGTATCGACGAATACCATGTTGCTCATAGAGCGCATAAGGCAGCGCATAAAGATAGGCTTCTTCCGGCATAGTCTGGTGGAAAGCGGTGTCAAAAACGGCCACGTTTTTGGTCGTTAAATGAGGGAAGTTTTTGAACGCCTCGCGAATGCCAATTAAATGAGCAGGATTATGCAGCGGCGCGAAACAGGTCGCTTGTTCAATGGCGGTGATGATTTCATCGGTAATCACCACCGATTGAGTCAGATGCTCGCCACCATGGACAATACGGTGACCGATAGCCCGAATTTTTTCAGAAAGCTCAGGTGCGTCGACAAGAATACGATTAACGATAAAGCCCAGTGCCTCATTGTGGGCGGCGCCTGCACCCAGTGACGACTCTTGTTTCGCCCCCGCATATTTCCATTTTATACGGGCTTCCGGTAATGAAAAACACTCGGCTAAACCGGAAAGGTATTCTGCGCCAGTAGCGGGATCAAGAATGGCAAACTTCAGAGAAGAACTGCCACAATTTAGAACCAGAACTAAGTTATTCGACATAAACGCACCTGTAAATGTTATGTGTAAGCACTCCCCAAAATCCTCTGAATAGGGGGGCGCTATCGTTAATGCTAATATACACTGGTCAATAGGAATAACTATGTTCTGAGGCAACACCTTAGCGATTTATAGGATTGTTCAGAGTAATCAGTGTAAGTTTGTGTCATCTTTCTCATCGATTGACGATCGGGGTGGTATCCTTGACCCATTCATGCACGCAGAGAGTGTGGTGCGAATGGTACTCCCAATTAATCGGGATTTAAAACTTTTTAAACTCTTCGGCTTTTGAGGCAAAAACAATGAACGATACGCATCGACCAGGGCTGTTTGCTACACTGCGTCTTGGCAAAAAGTATATGAAAAGTTGGCCACAGGAAAAGAGTCTCTCTGCCATTTTTCCTGAAAATAGAGTGTGTCGAGCCACGCAGTTTGGTATTCGTTTTATGCCACCGATAGCGGTCTTCATTCTATGCTGGCAACTCGCGTTCCATGCGCAAATCGGCCCCGCCATTGCGACGGCGGTATTTGCCTGTAGTTTACCTGTGCAAGGGCTGTGGTGGTTGGGCAAAAGAGCACGCAGACCGTTAACGGGCGGAACGTTAGAATGGTTTCACACTATTCGTGAAAAGCTACAAACCTCTGGCCAAGCCATCAACCTTCCTCAAGGCGAGGTGACCTATCAACACCTTGCAGAATTATTAATGAAGGCTTTTAAACAGTTGGATAAAGCCTTTTTGGATGAACTGTAGCGATAAGAGAAGTAATTATGTATCAAGGATTCCTTTTTGACTTGGATGGCACGCTAGTTGACTCCTTAGCTGTGGTGGAAACTGCATGGTCGAAATGGGGAGAACGCCATGCCATTCCTGCCTCAGAAATTCTAGCGTTTATTCACGGTAAGCAAGCTATTACCTCCTTACGTCATTTTCTCCCGCAAGCGGACGAAGCGACTTTACGTGAAGAATTCTTGTGGCTGGAACATCTTGAGTCGACGA
>Ga0308168_1001494_pt1 | contig 21258 bp, 14 predicted proteins | sample PhyCR2_FD_202133 | JGI IMG/M metagenome (GOLD analysis project Ga0308168, IMG submission 202133) | Phyllosphere microbial communities from UC Gill Tract Community Farm, Albany, California, United States - DLSLRC.R2 | ecosystem: Host-associated > Plants > Phyllosphere > Unclassified | place: USA...
AACCGGCGACGGCGCCCCACTGTCGCGCTATCTGGACGCCGTCCACCCCGACGACCTGGCGCCGACCGAGGCGCGCCTGCGCCAGGCACTGGAAACCGGCGCGCCCTACGACGCCACCTTCCGCGTGCGCACCTTCAGCGGTGCCTGGCGCTGGCTGCTGGCGCGCGGCCGGGTCGAGCGCGGTGCGCACGGCGCGGCGCGGGTGCGCGGCGTGGTGATCGACGCCACCCTGCAAAAGGAATCCGAGGCGCGCCTGCAGGCCAGCGAAGAGCGCTACCGTACCCTGTTCGAGTCGGTCGACGATGGCGTCTGCCTGATCGAGATGCTGCACGACGCCACCGGCAAGCCCTGCGACTACCGCTTCCTCGAAGTCAACCCGGCATTCGAGCGCCATACCGGCCTGAAGGACGCGGTCGGCCACACCGTGCGCGCGCTGAATCCGACCCACGAGCAGCACTGGTTCGATATCTATGGGCGGGTCGCCCGGACCGGCGAACCGGAACGCTTCGTCAACGAGGCCGCCGGCCTCGGACGCTGGTACGACGTGTACGCGGCGCGCGTGGGCGCGCCCGGCAGCCACCGCGTGGTGGTGCTGTTCAGCGACATCACCGAGCGGCGCCGTACCGAACTCGAACTGCGCCGCCTGGCCGACGACCTGGCCGAGCAGGACCGCCTGAAGACCGAATTCCTGGCTACCCTCGCCCACGAGCTGCGCAATCCGCTGGCGCCGATCCGCAGCGGCCTGCAGCTGATGCGCCGCGCCAAGGCCGACGCGGCCGCGATCGCGCGTGTGCAGGACATCATGGACCGCCAGATCGACCACCTGGTGCACCTGGTCGACGACCTGCTCGACATTGCCCGCATCACGCGCGGCCAGGTCGACCTGAAACCGGCCCTGATCGACCTCGGCGACGTCCTCGACGCCGCGGTCGAGACCAGCATGCCGCTGATCGAAGGCGCGCGCCACCATCTCGATGTCCGGCTGCCGGCCGCGCCGCTAACGCTGCACGCCGACTTCACCCGCATCACGCAGGTGATCAGCAACCTGCTCAACAACGCCGCCAAGTACACGCCGCGCGGCGGCGCCATCGTGCTGGCGGCCGAGCGCGACGGCGACGAGGCCCTGATCGCGGTGTCGGACAACGGCATCGGCATCCCGCCCGAAGCGCTCGACGAGGTCTTCAAGATGTTCACACAGGTGTCGCAGCACGCCCAGCATATCCCGGGCGGACTCGGTATCGGGCTGTCGCTGGTGCGCAGCCTGGTGCAGCTGCACGGGGGCTCGATCACGGCGGCCAGCGGCGGCGCCGGCCAGGGCAGCGTGTTCACGGTGCGCCTGCCGCTGGCCCGGACTGCGGCAGCCGACGCACCCGCTGCGGCGCCGGTGGCGCAGATGGAGGCCGCAAGCGCCGCGTCATCGCGCCTGCGCGTGCTGGTGGTGGACGACAACCGCGACGCCGCCGAGACCCTGGGGGCGCTGATCGGCATGATGGGGCACGAGGTGGCGGTGGCCAACGACGGTTACCAGGCGCTGCGCATGATGACGGCCATGCCGCCGCAGGTGGTGTTCCTCGACATCGGCATGCCCGGGATGTCCGGCTACGAGGTGGCGCAGGCGGCCCGGCGCGACCCGCGCCTCGACGCCACCCGGCTGGTGGCCCTGACCGGCTGGGGCGGCGAAGAAGACCGTGCGCGCACGCGCGAGGCCGGGTTCGACGAGCACCTCACCAAGCCGGCGACGGTGGCCGCGATCGAAGGCGTGCTGGCCAAGTTGGCGTAGCGTGGACGGCAAAGCCGTCCGCGCTACCAGTCGATGGCCATCAGCCGCTCGGCCATGCGCGGCCAGCACAGGCGTGCCGCTTCGGCGCGCGTGGCCCAGCGGAAGCCGTCGGTCTCCGGTGTCGGCTTGCCGGTCACGTGGTGCGGGAAAAAGCTGTGGCAGACCAGATGCTCGAGCGTCGGCAGTGCATCCCCGGCGTCGACCCGGAACAGGTGCAGCGCCTTGTCGCGCCGGTACGCGATGCGGCCGATCTCGACGAAGCGCTCCGCCGCGAACACCAGGCCGGTCTCCTCGCGCAGCTCGCGCATCGCCGCCTCGAGCAGGTTTTCGCCCGGATCCTGCATGCCTTTCGGGATGTCCCACTTGCCGGTGCCGGTCACATGGCACAGCAGCAGGCGGCCCTGTGCGTCCACCACCAGCGTGCCGCAGGAAATCGCCTGCTCCTTCGTCGTTCCCTTCATGGTCTCCTTTACACCATCGTCACGGCAGCGCCCGCGCGACTGCGCCGAGCGCCTGTTCCAGTGCTTCCAGGCTGACCGGCTTGGTCAGGTGCTGGTCGAAGCCCGCTTCCTGCGACTGCTGCTGGTCGCTGTGCGCACCCCAACCGGTGAGCGCGATCAATACCACCTGCTGCATCGTGCCCATACGCCGGATCGCCCCGGCCAGGTCGTAGCCGTTCATGCCGGGCAGGCCGATGTCGAGGAAGGCCAGGTCGGGCTGGAATTCCTCGGCCAGGAACAGGCCCTCCGGACCATCGTGGGCGACGCGCGTGGTATGCCCCAGCAGTTGCAGCAGCGCGGCCAGGCTTTCGGCGGCGTCCTCGTTGTCGTCGACCACCAGCACCCGCAGCGGTGCCGGGGCTGCCGCCGCGCCTTCGGTGCCGTGCTCCTCGGCACGCGCATGCGGGGAGCCGGGCCGCAGCGGCAGGCGCACCGTGAAGGTGCTGCCCTGCCCCTGGCCGCCGGAAAAGGCGCTGACGCGGCCGCCGTGCAGTTCGACCAGGCGCCGCACCAGCGACAGCCCGATCCCGAGGCCGCCCTGGGCCCGGTCGAGGCTGCCGCGCACCTGGGTGAACATCTCGAATACCGAGCCGATCGCCTCCGGCCCGATGCCGACGCCATTGTCGGACACCGCGATCACCGCGTGCCCATCCTCGCGCCAGGCCGCCAGCCGGATGGTGCCCCCGTGCGGGGTGTATTTGGCGGCGTTGTTCAGCAGGTTGGACAGCACCTGCACCAGGCGCGTGACATCGGCCTCGAGCTCGAGCGGATCGGGCGGCAAGTCCACTTCCAGCCGGTGGCCGTGCGCTTCGACCAGCGCCGCGCTGGTCTCGACCGCCATGCCGACGACCGTATGCAGCGGCACCGCCTCTTTTTTGAGTTCGATCTTGCCGCGCGTGATGCGGGCGATGTCGAGCAGGTCGTCGACCAGGTGGATCAGGTGGCCCAGCTGGCGGTCCATCATGCCGTGCACGCGTTTGGCGGCGGCGCTATCCCCGGGCGCCATGCGCAACAGGTCGAGCCCGGTGCGGATCGGCGCCAGCGGATTGCGCAGCTCGTGCGCCAGCGTGGCCAGGAACTCGCTCTTGCGCAGATCGGCTTCGGACAGGTCGGCCGCCACCCGGCGCAGCTCGTCCTCGGCGCGCTTTTGCTGGGTGATGTCGCGCGTGATCGTGGCCAGGCCGAGGTTGTTGCCGTCGCCGTCGCGCACCGCGAAGCCCTTGAAGTACACCGGCAGCGGCGCGGCGCCGTCCGGCTGGGCCAGGCGCAGCTCGCCCTCCCATTCGGTCTGGTCGCCGGTCAGGGCCGCCATCACCTGCTCGACGATGAAAGGCCGGTCTTCGCGCGGGAAGAAATCGATCATGCGCCAGGCCGCGATGTTGGTCTGCGCGCCCAGCCCCGCCATGCTGCGTCCGGCCGGGTTCAGCCAGATGCCGCCGGCATCGGCCGTGAAGATGCCGATGAAATCCGAGGATTGCTCGGCCACTGCGGCCAGGCGCCGGATCCCGGCCTCGGCGCGGCGGCGGTCGCTCTCGTCGCGGAAGTACAGCGCGGTGCCGCCCTCTTCCATCGGGAAGGCATTGATCTCGAACCAGCGTTCCTGCCCCGGATCGAAGGTCTCGATGCGGCTGGCGGCGCGCCCGGCCACGCTGTCGCGCAGCGCACTTTCCTGGGGCGTGCCGCGCAGCGCGCGGAACAAATCCCAGAACTGGGCCCCGACCAGGTCTTCGTTGCGGCGCTGCGTGACGTCTTCGGCGGCACCGTTGGCATAGGTGATGCGCCATTCGCGGTCGAGCGCGATGAAGCCCTCGCTCATGCTGTCCAGGATCGCGCGCGAACGCTGCTCGGCAGCCTGGCGCTCGGCGGCCTCGTGGCGCTGGCCGATCACCAGCGACGCGGTGTTGGCCAGCAGCGCCATCGCGGCCTGTTCCTGCGGCGTGGCATGGCGGCGGTCGCGGAAGTACAGCGCGAAGGTGCCCAGCACGTCGCCGGACGGCGCCAGGATCGGCATCGCGCGGCTGGCGTGCAGCCCATGGGCGCGGGCCAGCTCGCGGTGGCCCTCCCACAGCGCGTCATGCTCGATGTCGGCGCTGTTGACGGTGGCGGCGCGCCAGGCGGCGCTGGCGGCGGCCGCACCCACCGGCCCGACCCGGATCGCATCGACGCCGTGCTGGAAACCGGCCGGCAGCGACGGCGCCGCCGCATGGCGCAGGCGCCTGCCGTCGGACGTCATCAGCTGCACCGAGGCCAGCGCCGCGCCGCCGCTGTAGTCCTCGGCGGTGCGCGCCAGCACGTCCAGCACATCGCCCAGCGGGGCGTCGGTGACGGCCAGTTCCAGGGCGCCACGCTGGCCCACCGCCAGCAGGTTGGCGCGGGTGCGCTCGGTGACATCGACGCCGTGCAGCAGCACGCCGTCCACGCTGCCGTCCGGCTCGCGCAGCGCCATGCACACGAAGTCGAGGAAATGCTCTTCCAGCGCCGCGCAGCCTTCGCCGCCGCGCAGCATCACGCGCACGTTGTGGCCCTCGAGCGCCTGGCCCCTGGCATACACCTGGTCCAGCACCTCGACGAACTCCTGGCCTGACAGCTCCGGCATCGCATCGCACAGCGGCAGGCCGTCCAGCGCGCGCCCGCAGGCCAGTTCGCGGTAGCGCTGGTTGGCCATCTCGATCACGTGGTCCGGACCGCGCATCACGCCCATGATGGCCGGCGCGCGCTGGAAAATGTCGCGCAGGGCGGCGCGGTGGCGTTCCTCTTCGACCCGGGCCAGCTGCGCGCTCTTGCGGTACAGGTCGATGAACACCGATACCTTGGCGCGCAGCACCACCGGGTTGAAGGGCTTGGTCATGTAGTCGACCGCGCCCAGCGCATAGGCGTGCTCGAGCGGGAACTCGTCGGCGTCGCCGGCGGTCAGGAAGATGATCGGCAAGCCCTGGGTGCGCGGGTGCTGGCGGATCAATTCGGCCAGCTCGAAGCCGTTCATGGTCGGCATGCGCACGTCCAGCAGCACCACCGCGAAATCGCGCGCCAGCACTTCGCGCAGCGCCGCCTCGCCCGAGGTCACCGCGACCAGCGTGCCGACGCCGGTCAGGATCGCCTCCAGCACGGCAAGATTCGCGGGCTGGTCGTCGACGAGAAGGATATTGGGGGTGTGGTCGGTGCTCATCGCGCCGCAGGCTCCGCGAGCAGTAGGATTGTTAATAAGGCAATGTAGGCGCGAAGCTGCCGAAAGTCAATTGTGCGCGGCAGTTTAACGCGGGACTCCAGACTAGGCGGTTCGTTTCATGCAGGATCCCTGGAGTTTGCCGATGCCTTTCTCGTTCCACTTGCCGCTGCGCGCCGATGGCCGCGCGTTTTCCTTCCTTAACAACTCGCTCGAAGCCTGGGGACTGGCGCTGGCGGTCACGGTGCTGGCCGGGGCCGCCATGCTGTTCCTGCGCCACTATGTGCTGCGCCACGTTGCCGCCAATGCGCGCAAGGCCGAGACCCATATCGACGACTTCCTCGCGACCATGCTGTCGCGTACCTATTCACTAAAGATTTTGAACATTGGTTACAAAACGAGACTGACGGACTCTTCCTACATGGCGGCCTCAGCGTGTCCTATTCCGTGTCCCATGCCACACGCATAGGATGACTCCACCTCGACGAGGCACCCAATGTGAACTACTAAAGGAGAACGATCATGGCATCGAACAACCAGGGCGGCAACAAGGGTAGCAATCAAGGAAATAACCAGAGCGACACCAGCAACCGCGGCTTCGCCTCGATGGATCCGCAGAAGCAGCGTGAAATCGCTTCGGAGGGCGGCCGTGCGGCCCATGCGTCGGGTAACGCCCACGAGTTCAACTCGGAAGAAGCACGCCGTGCCGGCTCGATGAGCCACAAGAACGACGGCAACCAGCAAAGCCAGGGCGGTGGCGGCAGCAAGCAGTCGGGCAACAGCACCCGCGGCGGCACGCCGGAACAGCACGCCAAGGCCGGCTCGCAGAGCCACAAGAACGACAAGTAATCGTTCCGCGGGCCAGTCCCGTGCAACAGCCGCCGGCATTGCCCGGCGGCTTTTTTTTGTATGGACGACATCGGTTTCGCGATGTTCAAGCGGTCTCAGCTATAAACCCCGTGCATGACGCGGCGCGGCAATCGTGCGGGGGCCAAGGGCCAAATAGTGATATATTTTTGTCACAATATCGGCACACAACATGTTGCAATGGTGTGTGGAATGTTTTGTACGACGTGCCGACGGTACGGGCAGGGCCAGAAGAATTACTACTCATCATTTAGGATAAATCAATGAAAAAGAATGTTGCCATCGTCGGAGCTGGTTTTTCCGGCGCTGTCGTCGCCAATCAGCTTGCGCACGCGGGGTACAACGTCGAAGTATTCGAGTCCCGTTCCCATATCGCGGGCAACTGCCATTCCGAACGCGATGCCGAAACCAACGTCATGCTCCACGTCTACGGTCCGCACATTTTTCACACTGACAATGAGCGCGCTTGGGAGTTCATCAATCGCTTCGGCGAGATGATGCCGTACGTGAACCGCGTCAAGGCAATCACCAACGGCCGCGTCTTCACCCTGCCGATCAACCTGCTGACGATCAACCAGTTCTTCAACAAGACCTTCCGCCCGGCCGAAGCCGAGGCGTTCATGGCCGAGATCGGCGACAAGACCATCGAAAACCCGCAGACCTTCGAAGAGCAGGCGCTGCGCTTCGTCGGCCGCGAGCTGTACGAAGCCTTCTTCAAGACCTACACGATCAAGCAATGGGGCCTGCAGCCGAGCGAACTGCCGGCCAGCATCCTGAAGCGCCTGCCGGTCCGCTTCAACTACGACGACAACTATTTCAACCACAAGTACCAGGGCATGCCGAAGGATGGCTACACCACCATCGTCGAAAAGATGCTGGACGTGCCGGGCATCCAGGTTCACCTGAACACCAGGTTCGACCCGAACGCGAAAGGCGACTACGACCACGTTTTCTATAGCGGCCCGATCGACGCCTGGTTCGGCCACACCGAAGGCCGCCTGCCCTACCGCACGCTGGACTTCGAAGTCTTCCGCGACACCGGCGACTACCAGGGCAATGCGGTCATCAACGTCTGCGACAACTCGCAGCGCTATACCCGCGTCACCGAGCACAAGCACTTCGCACCGTGGGAAAAGCACGAAAAGACAATCTGCTACCTGGAATACAGCCGTCAGGCCGAGCCGGAAGACACCCCGTACTACCCGATCCGCCAGGCCCGCGAAAAGGCCCAGCTCGAAAAGTACGTCAACCTGGCCAAGCAGGAAACCAACGTCACCTTCATGGGTCGCCTGGGTACCTACCGCTACCTGGACATGGACGTCACCATCAACGAAGCGCTGGTGACCGCGGACAAGTTCCTGGAATCCGCGCAGGCGAAAGGCGCGATGCCGGCGTTCGTGATCGATCCGCTTGCCTGATCAGTCGGCACATCGGGGCAGTTCTTCATGCCCCTGAATAAAAAAGGCGCTGCGGCGCCTTTTTTTGCTTTTACGGTGCCTGCAATTTCCGGCTATTGTTACGGACGGCCTGCATTTTCGTGATGCGAACGAATACGAGCCTAGGATACGCGAGCAACGGCGGGCCAGCCGCCGCATTACCGGTAGGGTGGACGGCATCGGCGCCGCGTCATCACAGGCGTGGGGGGGTACAGCCGTCCACCCTACCCTTGTCCTGTCTACCGTTCGCGCATGCGCTCATGCAGGGCATGCACTGCATTATCGTGACGCGAACGAAAACAACCGATCACGCTACCGTTGCTGAAGATATATCCAGACGAAAAAAAACCGCCGGTGCAAGCGCACGGGCGGTTCTGAAAGCACGGGCCGATAAGGCCCGGTCAGTCCGGCTTAGCCGGCAGCTTGCGCCGGCGTATCGGTGACACGCGCAGTCTTCAGGTTGGCCGCGACCGGCAGCACCTCGACGGCGTCGTTGGCGCTGACTTCGACCTTGGCTGCGTTCAGGCGCTCGGCCTTGTTCGATGGCTGAGTCGACTGGATGATCTCGTGCATCGCGTTGGCGGTCTTGTCCCACGAGGTGTTGGCCACGACCTTGCGCATACGCTCGGCCAGGTCGGCTTTCTGGGCGTCGTCCAGGGCCAGCATGCGATCGCAGGCGGCGATGAATTCCTGGGCGTCGTTGGCGATTTCCACCACGTGGCTGTACGGCACCTTGACGTCGGTGATCGGGGTCGAGACCGACGGCAGCTCGGCTGCCATGTATTCTAGCACCTTGGTCGGGCTGATGAACTTGGTCGACTCGTTCAGTGCGAACGGCAGCAGGCAGACATCCCAGCCGGCCAGGAACTTCGGCAGCTCGTCATAGGTGCGCTGGCCCATGTAGTGGATGTTGGCGCCTTGCGGCAGGTTGGCCGGGTCGATCTTGACGACCGGGCCGACCAGCACGATCTGCCAGTCCGGACGGGCAGCGGCGACTTCCTTGATCAGGTCGGTATCGAAGCGCTCGTCGATGACGCCGTAGAAGCCGAGGCGCGGATGGGCGACTTCGGCCTGGGCCGGGTGGCTGTTCGACTTGTCCAGTGCCTGGCGGAAGTGCTTGGCATCGACGCTGCTCGAGAAGCAATAAGCGTTGGCGTGGCGGTTACGCTTCGATTCGTACAGGCTCGGGCCGCCGGTGAAGCAGATGTCGGCGATATTCAGCAGTGCGCTCTCGCGCTGCAGCAATTGTTTAGGCGGATTCTTGAATGCAGCCAGTTCATCCATGCAGTCATAGATGACCAGCGCAGGGTCGAAGCTCTGCAGCAGCGGCAGGGCCATCGGGGTGTAGAACCAGACCACCGGACGTTCGCCTTGCGGTACCAGGTCGGCCAGCAGGGTCTGCAGGGTCGGCAGCTGGTCGTCGTGGAAGCCCCACTGCTGGATCGGGGTGTGCGGGCGGCACACGGTGATGTTCTTGGCGACTTCGTTTTTCTGCAGGAATGCCTGCCCTTCATGGTGCACCGGTTCTTCGACGAACAGGATGTTGTAGTGTTCCGCCAGGCGCGTCATCAGGTGCTGGGGACGCTGGAAGACAAAATCCCAACGCAGGTGGCAAAACACGATCAGGGTCGGCATATTCAAGTTCCTTTTCGCCTTCGTGGCGTTTCTAGTTAATCTGGATTGCGACCGGCGGGTGGCGCACGCTCTTGGGAAGCGACGCTCTCATCTCGGCGGACATGCAATCCTAACATGCATTTTTCCCAATATTTTTCATTTGTGCAGCGCAAAATCTCTTTATGGAAATTGTTTGTCTCGGCCGGCCCTGCTCTTCCCTAGAGAAAGGCCTGTTTACCAGGGCTGATGTAGGTTACGTCCTACATATAGAAAGGGTAAAACCGTACGTCGACTCATCCTGTACGCCTTGCGTGCGCATCCTTGCGCAACCCTGTTTCCCAGGCCGGAACAGGGCTGCGCATGCGCTTGCCTATACCCTCAGGCAGTCAGGTAAGGCTCGGCGCCCTGGGGTTCGCCGTCGGCATCGAAGCCGGTCGCGACCAGTATGCCATCCAGCCCGACCGTGACGAGCGCATCGCACAGGTCTTCGAGCTCGATCTCGAGGTCGTCGGCCAGGTCGACCGGCTTGTCGATCGTGGCCAGCGGCGCTCCGCCGCCGAGCGCATACAGGTTGATGCGCAGCGCCGCATGGTCGCCGGCCTCGACCGGCGCCACCACCGCCTTGATGCGCTCCGGCGCGAGGTCCTGCCCATCCAGGCGCCAGTTGACTTCGGCCAGCGTGGCCAGCATGGCCAGCTCGGACACACCCTGCTCCATCGCCCCATAGAACAGGTCCTGGTACAGGAAATTGAGGTCGAGTTCGGTCGGTTTGCGCGACAGGTTGCGCTGCAACAAAGGCGCGATGCTACCGGCCCACATGCGGTAGCGCGCCAGCCGTCCTTCGAAGTAGGCGTCGGCCGCTTCTTCGTCCTTCGGCGCGCGGTAGAACGGATCGTCCGCGTGCTTGAGGGAAAAGCCGAGCAGGAAGCGCAGTTCCATCGCTTCCTCGTGGGCGTCGGCCAGGCCCGGCTGCCAGCCGCGCATGCTGGCTTCGATCGCCGGGGCGGCCACCAGCTTTTTCGAGCGCATCGATTGCAGCGCCTCGCGCAGCATCTCCTGCAGGTCGCTGTAGCGTACCGCTTCGACCTCGTCGAGGTCATACAGGTGGCGCACCAGCACCACGCGCGCATCGGCACTGGCCAGGCCGGCCTGGCGGAAGCTGTCGTTGAGTTCTTCGAAGGCGGCGTCGTCCTGGAACACGTCGGCCTCCGCCAGGCCGCCGGTACTGGTGACGAACAGCGGGATCATGAAGGCGTCGATCTCGAGATCCTCGTCGCCCTCGCGCGCATGCACGGTCGCGGCTTCTTCCTCGATCTTGTCGCGCAGCCAACGGCAGGCGTCCGGATCCGTGTAGCGCGCCAGTTCGATGGCGCCGTACAGCACCTCGTCGTGCTTGCGGCGCAGCGCGCGCCGCACCAGGGTCTGCACGTCCTGTTCGCGCGCGGCCAGCACGGCCGGCTCGAGGTCTTCGCGCTCGGCGATCTCGAGCGCGAGATCGACCAAGTTCTGCGCCAGCGCTTCGTGGTCGGGCTCCACCGCCTGTTTCACGGGCTTGCGGGGTGCGGGGCGCTTGTTTTTGGGCATGGCGAAATCATAAAAGAGTCATTGAGCCGCCATGGTAACAGGATGAAAATAGGCCGCCAAACGCGACGGCCGCCTTCAGCGCGCCGGGCGGCTATTCAGATGTGCGGTAAAGAACTCCGGACGCAGTTTGCGCGTGACTTCCAGCACCGGCATCACGTGGTCGAGGTGGTCCAGCAGCGCGGCACGGGCGCGCGCCGGATCCTGGGCCTCGATCGCGTCCACTACCGCCCGGTGCTCCTCGAGCACGCCGGCCATCCTGCCTTCCAGCGGCAGGGTCAGCTGGCGGTAGCGGTCCATCTGCGTCTTGGCCTGCTGGATGATCGGCCACACCCCGGGATAGCCGGACAGTTCCGCCAGCAGCGCATGGAAGCCCTCGTCGGTGCGGTGGAAGCCGTGCAGGTCGTTGGCGGCGATCGCCACTTCCTGCTTGGCCAGGGTCGCACGCAGGCGCGCCACGCCCTCGGCGCCGGCGCGCAGCGCCGCCTTTTCGATGATCGCGGTTTCCAGCGCATGGCGCACCAGGTTGGCTTCTTCCAGCGCATCCAGCGGGATGCGGGCGACGAAGGTACCCGAGCGCGGGATGACTTCGATCAGGCCTTCGTCGGCGAGACGCTGTACGGCTTCGTGCACCGGCGTGCGGCTGGTGCCGAACTCCTCGGCGATGTCGCGTTCGACGACGCGTTCGCCCGGCAGCATGGTCATCCCGACGATGCGCTGGCGCAGGCACAGGTAGACCCGGCGCGCGGCCGTGAGGCAGGGGTCGGCAACGGATTGCGGTGGTGTCGGCGTATTCATGGCTCGTAGTCTAGCGAAAACTCGGGCATTCTAGCGTCACAGCGGCGCCGGCATGGCATCGACCGGGATAATCGCGCCACGCACGCGGATCACGGCGCCGGCCAGGCGGTGGCCTGCCCTGGCCGCTTCCTGTGGATCCTTGCCCGACAAACGCGCCGCCATGTAGGCAGCGCCGAACGAATCGCCGGCCGCCGTGGTGTCGACCACGTCCGCCACCGGTTCCGGCGCCACCTCGTGCAGGCTGTCCTCGGCCCACACCACGCAGGGCGCGGCGCCGCACTTGACCACGACCTCGGCGACGCCGTAGCCGCGGGTGCGCTCGATCACCTGCTGCACGCTTTCCTGGCCGTACAGGGCAATCTCGTCGTCCAGGGTCAGCAGCGCGATGTCGGTGTTGGCCAGCACGCGGCGGTAGACTTCGCGCGCGGTCTCCGCGCTTTCCCACAGGCGCGGGCGGTAGTTGTTGTCGAACACCACGCGGCCGCCGCGCGCGCGGCATTGCGCCAGCGCCGCGATCAGCAGTTCGCGGTCGGCCGGGGCCAGGATCGCCAGGCTGATGCCCGACAGGTAGACCATCGGCGAGGCAGCCAGCTGCACCAGCACCTTGCCGGCTTCCGGCGCCTCGAGCCAGTGGCGCGCCGCCGAGTCCTTGCGCCAGTAGTGGAAGCGGCGTTCGCCGTCGGGGTCGGTCTCGATCATGTAGATGCCCGGCAGGCGGTCGGGAAGACGCTGCACGCAGGCGGTGTCGATGCCCTCGCGTTCCCAGCTGGCCAGCATCTCGGCCGACATGCCGTCCACGCCCAGCCCGGTGACGTAGGCGACGCGCACCCTGGCCGGATCGAGCAGGCGCGCCATGTAGACGGCGGCGTTCAGGGTATCGCCGCCGAAGCGGTAATCCATCGTCGCGGCATGGTTGGCCGCGCTGCCGGCGGCGCTGCGCTGCAGCTCGATCATGCATTCGCCGATGGCGTAAACGGTTTGGGCTTCCATCGTGCTCCTCTAATCTTGTTCTGTGTCGTGAAAGTGAAATAAAAAGCCCCGCCCGCCGTGGGGCAAGCGGGGCTCCGGCGGCACCCGGCGGCTGCCGGGCACCGATGTTACCGCTTATTTACGCGATGCCCAGGTCGAACCGAAGAAGTTCGATGCGCCGATCGCCGGGAAATCGACGTAGGCCTTCGAGCAATCCACGACCTTGGACGGGTCGACGGCCTTGGTCGGCACACCGTTGATCACGTTGCGGTTGTCCGGCGTGGCGATCAGCGGCAGGTTGACGCCCTTGATGGTCAGGTTGGCGTCCGAGGTGGTCAGCGTGATCTCGTCCGGCGCGTCGGCCACGACGTTGGTCATGGTCATGCCGAGCGGGTACTGCGGGTTGTTGTAGCCGCCGGTGTTGGCCTGGAAGCCCTGCAGCTTGACCGCGCTCTTGCCCTGGATACGGACGTTTTCCATGGTGATGTCATGGAAGTTCGGGAACAGCGGGCCGGCCGCCGGCAGTGCCTTGGTCGAGTAGTACGGCGTGAACAGCAGCGCGTTCAAGCCTTCCTTGATGCAGATGTTCTTGTAGCGAACATTGCTGACTTCACCACCGCGGGCATAGTCCGACTTGATGCGCAGGCCCTCTTCCGAATCCCAGAACGCGTTGTCGTAGATGTCCAGGTTCTTGACGCCGGCGTTGGTCTCGGAACCGACCGAGATGCCGTGGCCGTAGTAGATGTGGTTGTGGGCCACGATCATGCCCGCCTTGCGGTCGGCACGGACGTCGCGCGCGCCGTCGATGCCCGGCAGGCCGGAACCGCTGGGGCTCGGGTTCTGGCTGCCCTTGAACGCCATGTCGTCGTCGCCGGTCGACACGTAGTTGTAGGCGAACACGAAGTTCTTCAGGTAGCCGTCGAAGGACATCTTGGCTGCCGACTTGGTGGTGGCGCCGGTGGTCAGCGCGACCGACGTCGCTTTCGAGGCCGAACCCGGGTCGAAGGCGTCGGTGTTCTTGACGTTGTCTTCGGTGAAGGTGTCGCCGTTGTACAGCGGGTTGCCGTTGCCGGCCGGGTTGGCGAAGGCCGCCAGCGACGGCGTCTGCACCTTCACGCCCCACACGGTCAGGCCGTCGACGCCGCTCGGCACGACGTGGAAGTTGGCGCTGTTGTTCAGGCTGATGCGGTACAGGGTCAGGTTCTTCGCGTAGTTGAACACCATCATGCGGAAGTTCGACTGCGAACCGTAGCCGGTGGTGCCGTTCTGGACCATGTTGCCCAGGAAGGCCAGGTCCCACCAGGTCATGTTGCGCACCGACGATTTCGAATCGACAAAGGTGCCGCCGTTGTCGCACGGGGTGTTGTCGGCCGCCTTCTTGCCGGTCAGCCAGGCCGCATAGGTGTTCGAGCAGGTCATGTCGACCTTCATCAGCGGGTACAGCGCGTCGGTGGTGACGATCTCGGCGTAGCCGCGGCTGTCGATCGCGCCGTCGCCCATCACGGCCGCGTTGACCAGGTTGTCGCCGCCGATCAGCGGCAGGCAGTTGCTCGAGGAGCCGGCCTTGGTGGCCGAGGTCGCGGTGTTGGCGCAGTACTTGCCGGTGGTCTTGTCGGCCACGTAGGCGGCGGCGTCGCGGGTGCCGTACAGGGTCACGCCCTTGTCGATCCACAGTGTCACGCCGGACGGCAGGGTCAGCGGGCCGGAGATGAAGCTGTCGCCGACGCCGCTGGCGTTGACCACCAGGCGCACCGCGAACTTGCTGGCCTTGTAGTCCGGCTTGGCCAGTTCTTCGCCCGATACGCCGGCGATGTTGACGTTGGCCACGTTGGCGGCCTTCTGCGACGCGGTCGCGGCGGCGTCGGCCGCGGCGATCCTGGCGCCGACTTCGGCTTCCACGGCGGCGCCGCAGGCGTTCAGCGCGGCCTGGATGCGGTCCTGGTCCGGGTTGACGACGGCACGGTCGACGGCCACGGCGACGCCGGCCTTGGACGGGTCGGCTTCCGGCGGCAGCGAACCGTCAGGACGGCGCACCAGCTTCGGCGAGGCTTCCAGCGTGGCGCAGACCTGGGCGTCGGTCGGCAGCTTCGGCTCGGCCGGCAGGTCCGGGTCGAAGGTGGTGGTGCCGACCTGGTAGACGGCGCCCGCGCTGTAGCTCACTTTCGCGGCGTCCGCGCCGCCGCCGCCACCGCCGCCGCAGGCGGCCAGCGAGGCTGCGATGACGAGCATCGGCAGGACGATTTTGGTCTGTTGCATGGTCATTGTGTGTCTCTTTGTATTTCTGGTAAATGCAGCAAATTAGAAGCGGGCGATCAGGCCGATGCCGAAGGCGCGCGGGCTGTTGCCGGGGGCCAGGAAGGCGTCGTCGCGGCCGATGTTGTTGCTGTCGATCGGCGACTGGCCCAGGTTCACGTTCTGCTGGGCGTGGTTGCGGATCTTGGTGTAGTACACGTATGGGGCCAGCAGGCGGTTGAAGTTGTAGATCGCGCCGAGCGAGTACTGGTTGGCGCTGTAGTCCTGCGGGCTGCCGAAGGTGGCGTTCTTCAGGTTGAACAGCTTGCCGGCCGATCCCATGATGCTGAGCTTGCCGATGTCCTGGGCGATCGAGATCATGGCGGCGTTCTGCTTGGCGGTGCCGTAGGCGACGCCGCTGTAGAAGTCGCCCGCGGTCGGGACCGCGGCATCTTCGAAGCCGTACTTGCCCTGCTCGAAGCCGACGCCGATGGTGGTGCCGGTATGCAGCTTGTAGCGAGCGATCACCTTGGCGAACTCGGTCTTCACGCCCGAGGAATCCAGCAGGCGGAAGCCGTAGCCTTCGGTCAGCGCGACGGTGTCGATGCCGGTGTTGTTCTGGCGGTCGTAGCCGGCGCCGACGGTCAGCGGGCCCCAGGTATACTTGGCGGCGACCGACCAGCGGCCGCGGTTGGTGTTGCTGGCCTGGTCTTCGTCAAAGCCGTAGGACGCGCCGACCTGCAGTCCGTAGTACTCCGGCGACACGTAATGGGCCGAGTTCTTGTAGCGCGCTTCGCCGCGCGAGAAGATGCTGTCGGTGTTGCCCGACATCTGGGCCGACGTGTTGTTCCACACGTCGAGGCCGTGCACGGTCAGGCCGAGGTTGCCGCCGAACTCGCCGCCCGAACCGATCAGGCTGCGGTAGACCGAGTCGTTGTTACCGACCACGAACTGGCCGAAACGCTTGCTTTCGATACCGACGTAGGTGTTGCGCGAGGTCAGGGTCGAGGATTCGCCGCGGTTGTTCACGCCGCCCTGGTCGAAGTTGTTGAGGGCGGCCTCGATCTGCCACACGCCCTTCAGGTCGTCGGTCACGCCGATGTTGCCACGGAAGCCGAGGCGCGAATTACCGTCCGAAACGCGGCCGCGGCTGCTGTACGGGGTCGCGCCGCCTTCGGCTTGGACCGATTCCAGCTGGCCGTTCAGGAAACCATAGATCGTGGTGTCCACTTTCAGGTTGGCGAGTTCACCGAGCGTGGTTTGCGCCAGTGCAGCGTTCGAAAGGCATGCCAGGGCGGCCGCCGCCAGGATGGTCTTCCTGGAGATAAAGTGCGTCATTTGAAATCTCTTGTCTTCTTGCTTGGGTTAGTACAACGAAACTCAGGATTGCGCCGCCGTTGCCGACGGGGTGATGTCCAGGGGCGGCTTCGGTCCGCGTTCGCGCACCATCAGCCACACCACGACTGCCGCCAGCAGGTCGAACACGGCCAGCACGCCGAACAGCGGGCTGAAGCCCACGTGCGTGACCGCGATGCCGAACAGCAGGGTGAACAGCGTTGCGCCCAGGTAGCCGGACATGCCGGCCAGGCCCGTGGCGGTCGCCACTTCGTGTCTTCCGAACACGTCGGAGGTAATTGCGTACAGCGCGCCGGACAGGGTCTGGTGCGCGAAGCCGCCGATGCACAGCAGCAGGATCGCGGTGTACGGGCTCGCCACCAGGCCGACGCAGCCCGGCGCGATCATGCAGACCGCGCCGATGCCGACCACCCACTTGCGGGAGGCGAACACCGAGATCTTGAAGCGCTTGTGGATGATCGGCGACAGGTAGCCGCCCAGCACGCAGCCGATGTCTGCGGCGAGGAAAGGCAGCCAGGCGAAGGCGGCGATTTCCTTCAGATCCATGTGGCGTTCGGTCGCCATGTACAGCGGGATCCAGGCGTTGAAGGTCTGCCATGCCGGCTCCGACAGGAAGCGCGGGATCGCGACCGACCAGAAGTTGCCGCTCTTGACGATCTGCTTCCACGAGGCCTTGGCGACCTTGTCCTGCGGCCGGTCGTCCTGGCCTGACAGGATGAAGTAGCGTTCGGCGTCCGTCAGTTTCTTCTGGTCGCGCGGGTGCTTGTAGAACAGCACCCACAGCAGGCTCCAGACCACGCCGATCGCGCCGACCACGACGAAGGACATGCGCCAGCCGCCGTGCAGGATGGTCCAGACCACCAGCGGCGGCGCGCACAGGGCGCCGATCGAGGAACCGATGTTGAACCAGCCGATGGCAACGGAGCGTTCCTTGGGCGGGAACCATTCGGTGGTGGCCTTCACGCCGGCCGGGATGCCGGCTGCTTCGGTCAGGCCGAGCAGGCCGCGGAAGAAGGCCATGCCCTGCCAGCTGGAAGCCAGCGCGGCGCTGGCGCAGGCCAGCGACCAGGCCAGCGCGAACACGGCGAAGCCGACCTTGGTGCCGACCGCGTCCAGCACGTAGCCGGCCACCGGCTGCATCAGCGCGTAGCAGACCTGCCACGCGACCACGATGTACGAATACTGCTCCTTGTCGAAGTGCAGGTCGGCCATCATGGTCGGCGCCGCGACCGACAGCGTATTGCGCGCCAGGTAGTTGACGATCAGGCCGAGCGTCACCAGGCCCACCATCCACCAGCGCATGCCTTTCATTTTCTTCATGTCGTGTCCTCCAAATCCTGTGTTTTACGCGCCGAAAGGCGCGCAAGGTCCCGGGCCGCTGCACGCTTGCGCGTTCGCGGCCTCTTTATCGCTTTGGTTCGGGTGGGTTCGGCCGCTGCCGGTCAGCCCAGCAGTTCGCGGATGCCGCGCCGCCTGATCTGCTCGAGGGCGACGGTCACCGCGTAGGTCAGGCCGGGAACCTCGTTCAGGTCCCTGCCCCACAGCCTGGCATTGGCCAGCCAGCCCGAGGCCAGCTGGGCCATCGACCAGGCGCCGCTGTCGACCTTCGGCCAGGACTGGCGGAACCAGTCGAGATTGGCCGCATCGTCGGACAGCTCGATGACGTCGCCGCGGTACAGCACCATGGTCGCGGCCAGGGCCAGCACCAGGCGGCGCGGCAGGCGGCCGGCGTTCAGCGCGGCGTAGCGCAGCAGCTGCGGCATCACCCGCGCGGCGAACTTGCTCCAGCTGTTCAGGGCGATCGACGCCAGGCGGTGGTGGATGGATGGGTTGCGGAAGCGCAGCAGGACGTCGTCGGCGAAGGCGGCCAGTTCCTTGCGGTCCATCTCCAGCGCCGGGATGATTTCGTCGGAGATCGCGGCGCGAAGGAATGGACCCACGCCGCTGTCGTCGACCGCCGGGCCGACCGCTTCCAGGCCGGCCAGCAGGGCCACCGGCACCAGTGTGGTGTGGCCGCCGTTGAGGATGCCGACCTTGCGCTTTTTATAGGGCGTGATGTCGTCGACCAGCTTGACGTTGAGGCCGGCGCCATCCAGCTTGAGCTCGTCGCCGACCCAGGACGGCCCCTGGATCACGAACAGGTAGTAGTACTCGGCGGCCACCAGGAAGGGGTCGTCGTAGCCCAGTTCTTCCTTGATCTTCTCCGCGTCGCCCGCCGGGTAGCCGGTGACGATGCGGTCGACCAGGGTCGAGCAGAAGGTGCAGGCGGCTTCGATCCACTCGGCGAAGCCCGCTTCCAGCGACCACAGTGTCGCGAAATGCAGCACCGCGGCTTTCAGCGCCGGGCCGTTCCGGTCGATCAGCTCGCATGGCAGCAGCACCAGGCCCTTGTCCGTGGCGCCTTCGAAGGCCTGGTAGCGCTTGAACAGCAGCTGGGTGAGCTTGGCCGGGAACGTCACGGGCGGCGCATCGTCGATGCGGTCGCTGTCGTTGACGGCGATGCCGGCTTCGGTGGTGTTCGACACCACGAAGCGCAGGTCGGGATTCGATGCCAGCGCCAGGTAGTCGGCATACCCGGTGCCCGGGTCGATCTCGCGCTGCACGCATTCGACGGTGCGGTATGCCTTGACCGGTTCGCCGTCTTCGTTCAGGCCGCGCACCAGCACGGTGAAAAGGCCATCCTGGGTGTCCAGCAGCGGCGCATTCGAGCCGCCGCGCGGACGCACCACCACGACGCCGGCATCCAGCCCGGTACGCTCGTTCAGCAGGTCGATCTGCCAGTCGAAGAAGCCGCGCATGAAATTGCCCTGGCCAAACTGGAGGATCTTGATGGGCAGCGCGAACGGGGCGCTGCGTTTCAGTTGTTGCATGTGTCTCTTTCTTATAGCGTTTCGCGTGACGCCTGCTTCCGCGCGGACGGGAGACCCGTCCACCCTACATAGGCGTCCGTAGGGTGGACGGCTCTGCCGTCCACGCGAACGTTGGCATTACGGCGAACTCATTACAACGAGATATCGCGCTTCCAGAAGATGAAGTCGTACTGCTGCAGCCGGTCCGCCTTGCAGGTGTACTTGCCGCCGGCGGTTGCCACCACCATGTCGAACAGCCCGCGCGCGACGTCCGGCAGCGGCTTGCCCTCGATGACCGGACCGCAGTCGTAGTCGATCATGTCCGACAGCTTGTTGGCGACCCGCGTATTGCTCGAGATTTTCAGCACCGGCACGATCGGGTTGCCGGTCGGGGTGCCCAGGCCGGTCGAGAACAGGACCACGTTGGCGCCCGAGGCCACGATGCCGGTGACGGATTCGACGTCGCCGCCCGGGGTGCACAGCAGGGACAGGCCCGGCTTGTCGGTCTGCTCGGCGTAGTCCAGCACCGAGACGATCGGCGAGGTGCCGCCCTTCTTGGCGGCGCCGGCCGACTTCATGGCGTCGGTGATCAGGCCGTCGCGGATGTTGCCCGGGCTCGGGTTGTCGGCGAAATGGGTGCCGACCGCCAGCGCGCGCTGCTCGAAGTCGCGCATCATGCCCAGGAAGCGGCGCTTGTCCTCGTCTTCCACGCAGCGCTCGATCAGGTTGGCTTCGACGCCGCACAGTTCCGGGAACTCGGCCAGGATCGACGAGCCGCCGACGGCGACCACCATGTCCGACACGTAACCCATCGCCGGATTCGCGGAGATGCCCGAGAAGCCGTCGGAACCGCCGCATTTCACGCCGATCTTCAGGTGCGACAGCGGCACCGGCCGGCGGGTGATCTTGTTGGCTTCCTTCAGGTGCGACAGGGTGTCCTGCAGCACCGCCTTCATCATCTTTTCTTCGCTGTCCCACTGCTGCTGTTCATAGATCAGCACCGGCTTGTCGAAATGCGGATTCTGCTTGGCCAAAGCTTCCTTGAACATGGCGATCTGGGCGTTCTGGCAGCCCAGCGAGAACACGGTGATCCCGGCCACGTTCGGGTGGTCGGCATAGCTCGACAGCACGCGGCACAGCGAGCGGGCGTCGGCACGGGTGCCGCCGCAGCCGCCGTTGTGCGTGATGACGCGCACGCCGTCGAGGTTCGGGAACGGACGCACCACCGGCTTAGTTTCAATATGCTGCGCTTCCATGTCCTCGCCCAGCAGCTGGAACGTCAAGGATGCCAGGTCGTCCTTGGCGTAGCCGAGCGGACGCTCGAGCGCATTGCGCAGGTGCTCGACGTTGCGGTTCTCGCAGAACACCAGCGGGAAGATCAGCCAGTAGTTGGCGGTGCCGACGCGGCCATCCGCGCGCACCACGCCGTCGAAGGTGGCGCCGCTCAGGTTGGCCACGTCCGGCGGGGTCCAGGTGTAGGGCTTCGACTCACCGATTTCGACTTCGGCGGCATGGTGCGCCAGGTTCTCGGTGGTGACTGCCTCGCCCTTGCGGATCGGCTGGGTCGCCTTGCCGACGGTGACGCCGTACATGGTCAGCAGGTCGCCGACCGCGAACGCGTGCCGGGCCAGCTTGTGCTTGGTCTTGATCGGCGTGGCGACGAGGATGTTCTCGTCGTTCCACGTGACGACTTCACCCGGGTTCAGGTCGGTCAGGGCGACCAGCATGCTGTCGTCCGGGTGAATGCAGATTACTTTTTGCATGAAGGTGCGCCCTATTCTTTCTCTTGCGTCCGACGATTACAGTTGGAAGTACTTTTTTGCGTTTTCGTAGCAGATGCCGCGCACGACCGTCGCCAGCGCCTCGAAGTCGTTCGGGTACTCGCCGCCCTCGACCCATTCGCCGAACTGGCGGCATACCAGGCGGCGGAAGTAGTCGTGGCGCGGGTAGGATGCGAAGCTGCGCGAGTCGGTCACCATGCCCACAAAAACGCCCAGCACCGAGTGGTTGCCGAAGGCCAGGATCTGCGCCAGGTTGCCCAGTTTGTGGTCGTTGAACCACCAGGCCGGGCCGAACTGCACCTTGCCGGCGACGCTGCCGTCCTGGAAGTTGC
>Ga0308168_1001498_pt1 | contig 21178 bp, 18 predicted proteins | sample PhyCR2_FD_202133 | JGI IMG/M metagenome (GOLD analysis project Ga0308168, IMG submission 202133) | Phyllosphere microbial communities from UC Gill Tract Community Farm, Albany, California, United States - DLSLRC.R2 | ecosystem: Host-associated > Plants > Phyllosphere > Unclassified | place: USA...
GAGGATTGCGGCTGGGACGAGTACTGGGGCGTGCCTTCGCCGTTGCCCAGCCCCGATCCCGACGGCGCATGCATGCCGGCCTGCGACGGCGACCCGCCATCGGCACGCACGAAGGGGTCACTGAACTGGCGCACGGTTTCCTGCTGGGCACGCAGGCCGCGCTCGGTTTGCTCGGTGGCATCGCGCGCGACTTCGTCGGCCAGGGCGCGCGCCGTGCGGGCGGTGGTCTGCCCGTGGTGCTCGGTGACGCGTGCCAGTTCGACCTGGGCATCGGCCGCCAGGCGGGCGATGTGGAGCTGGTAGGCACGCAGCTTTTCGCTGGCCGGCTGGGCGCGCGAAGTGGCGGCGCTCATCAGCTCCGACTGGCGGTCGGCGCTCATCACCTGCTTGCCGGTCAGCGCGGTTTCTTCGAGCATGGTCTGGGTCAGCTGGATGTTGAGGTCGATCATCTGCTGGAAGGCCCGGAACATCGACTTCGAGATGTCGTTCAGGTAGGCGGTCTGGGCATCGACGTGGGTGCGGATGGCCGGGCTCACTGCTTGTGGAAATGGATACATGATTGCCTCGCTTTGCTTGGTTAAAAGTTAAGAATCGGTGTCGAAACGCTTCGCATGCATTCCTCGTGCCACAGCGAACTGCCACGGACACGTTTGCGGCGACACCCGGATGCCGTTTGCTTCGGCGCACGGATGTTCGCAACACGAAGCAGACTACGGGTGGTGGGCTGATTACCTTTGATCTCAATCAATTGCACTGGGCTTGTATCTGGAGAGTATTCAGCCCCGCATAGGGACTTGCACCTCATCAATCGTTGCAGTGCAACTGTCCTTGCCCCAGTGACCAATCCAGTGCACGCCGTGCCGCAATGGTGCGGCGCATCAATTTCTTGGAGCGTTAGTCTGCAATTGATCGTGGTTGATGGAAACACAGGCACTGCTCGTGTGAAAAACAGAGTTTGTTGCTAGAAGAATAAAGTCCAGCTTTGCCAACTGACAGGATCAGCACAAAGTTGACAACACCATCCGTGGCGCACCTTGTCTCCAAACTTTATTTAAACATGAATTCGTTTTATCGAATTCAATGTGCATAAATTGATAAAAGACTTTATTTTCCACTAGAATCGCACCGAATTACCGCATCTTGTTGGCACGCGTATTGCTGAAAGACAAACCAGCAACACCTTCCTGCGACAACAACATGAGGTGCGGATGACCAGTTCCAGCCCGTCGCTCAGCCGACGTGAATTCCTGTACCGAGCCGCCGCCGTCGGCGGTTCGGCCCTGCTACTCAACACCATGAACGCCTGGGGCATGGGCATCGCCTCCCGGGCAGCGGCGCCACCGGTCCTGAGCGGTAGCGGCAAGGGGAAGAAAGTCCTCATCCTCGGCGCCGGGCTGGCCGGCATGACAGCCGCCTTCGAACTGTCGAAACTCGGCTACACGGTCGAGGTGCTCGAAGCACGCTCGTTCGCCGGTGGCCGCTGCCAGACGGCGCGCAAGGGTTTCACGCTGCAGGAACTGGGCGGCGAAGCCCAGACCTGCGGCTTCGACGCAGGCCAGTACATCAACCACGGCCCCTGGCGCATTCCGCTCGACCACCAGTCGACCCTCCACTACACCCGCCTGTTCGACGTGCCGCTCGAAGTCATGGTCAACGACAACGACCACGCCTGGATCTACATGCAGGACGCCGGTCCCTTCTCCGGCAAGCGCCTGCGCCAGGAACAGGTAAAGGCCGACATGCGCGGCCACGTGGCCGAGCTGCTGGCCAAGTCGGTGCAGGCCAAGCAGCTCGACACCGAACTCACCGCGGACGACCGCATGCTGCTGCTCGATTACCTCGAGCACGAAGGCGCACTGACCAAGAAGGACCTGGTCTATCGCGGCCGCAACGGCGCCGGCTACGCGGTCAATCCCGGCGCCGGCCTGAAGCCGGGCCAGCCCCACGATCCGCTGGGCTTCCGCGAACTGCTGTCCTCCAAGGTCGGCAAGGTGTACAGCGCGGTGCAGGAATTTCCGATGCACGCGACCATGTTCCAGCCGGTCGGCGGCATGGACCGCATTGCCCAGGCCTTCGCCAAACGCCTGGGCAAGAAAATCCGCTACGGCCACGAAGTGCAAACCATCCGCCAGAGCGGCGAGGGAGTCACCGTCACCGTCAAGGACACGGCCAGCGGCAAGCTCGCCAGCGTCAGCGCCGACTACTGCCTGTGCACGATTCCGCTCTCGGTGCTGCGCACGGTCGACAGCGATTTCTCGGCCCGCTTCAAGGATGCATTGAAGGCGGTGTCGTATGCCCCGGTCGGCAAGATCGGCCTGCAAATGGGGCGTCGCTTCTGGGAAGAGGACGACCAGATCTACGGCGGCCACGTGCTGACCGACATGAAGGGCATCAACACCATCTCGCTGCCCTCCTCCGGCTGGCAGCAGAAGAAGGGGGTACTGCTCGGCTATTACCACTATGCGCTGGATGCAATCGAGGTCAGCGCGCTGTCGCCGGCGGAACGCGCCGAGTTCGCGGTGAGCGCCGGCGAAAAAATCTTCCCACCCTACCGCACCGCTTACGAAAACGCCTTCTCGGTGGCCTGGCACCGCGTCCAGTACAACCTGGGCGGCTGGGCCGAATGGGACGAGGCCGGGCGCAAGAGCGCCTACCCGGTCCTGCTCGAAGGCGAAGGCCGCATCCTGCTCGCCGGCGAGCACCTGAGCTACCTGACCGGCTGGCAGGCCGGGGCCATCGAATCGGCCTGGCAGCAGATCGAACAACTGCACAAGAGGGCCAGCGCATGAAACCTTATCTCGTCATCCTTACCGCGCTGCTGACCACCTCGCTCGATGCCGCCGCCCAGGCGCCGGACGGCAAGACGCTGTTCGCCAAGAACTGCGCCGCCTGCCACCAGGCCGGCGGCAAGGGTATCCCGGGAGCTTTCCCGGCCCTGGTCGCCAACAGCTTCGTGCAGGGCGCGCCGGCCGACGTCGCCACGGTGCTGCTCAAGGGCCGCGGCGGCATGCCCGACTTTTCCGGCAGCCTGGACGACGCCGAGATCGCCCAGGTCCTGAGCTATGTGCGCACCAGCTGGGGCAACGGCGCCACCCCGCTCAGCGAAGCCGAAGTCGGCGCCCAGCGCAGCGCCCTCGGCGTGGCGCCGGCCTCGCGCAGCCGCTTCGGCAACAAGCATTGATCCGTCCATCTATTCACGCGAAAGGTTTTATGAAGACATCCAATGCCTCCCTGCGCCGCGCCGCGCTGGCCATCGCACTCGCCGCCCCGCTGTTCACGCCTGTCGCCGCCGGCGCCCAGGGCATCGTACGCCACAAGATCCCGAATTCCGACTTCCCGATCGCACAGGCGGTCACGCTGCCGGCCGGGACCACCATCCACTTCATCAGCGGCCAGGTGCCGCCGGTCGTCAACAAGGCGGCCGACCCGAACTCGCTCGCCGCCTTCGGCGATACCAAGACGCAGACGGCGGGCGTGCTGGCCAAGATCCAGGACATCCTGAAAGGCATGGGCCTCGCGATGGGCGACGTGGTCAAGATGCAGGTCTTCCTGGTGGGCGACCCGGCCAAGAGCGGCAAGGCCGACGTGGCCGGCTTCATGGAGGGCTACACCCAATTCTTCGGCGGCACCCAGCCCAACCTGCCGGCGCGCGCCGTGGTGCAGGTGGCGGCCCTGTCCAACCCCGGCTGGCTGGTGGAAATCGAGGTGGTCGCCGCCAAAAAATAAATCCGCCTTGCCGCTGCCGTTGTCCGCACCGCCGCTGTTCGCACCGCCATAGATCGACCAGTCCATAACAATCCAAGACAAGGGGTTCACGATGCACAAGGCCATTCTCCATTCCGGCGTCGCCGCCGGTGTACTCTCCTGCGGCCTCGGCTTTGCCCACGCCGCCGATGACGACAAGCCCGTCGTACCCGACACGCCCGCAGTGGCGGTCGAAGCCGGCCCCGCCAACAGCGGCGTGGTGATCGTCACCGGTACCCGCGCCGCCGGCCTGAAGGTCGAGAACAGCGCCTCGCCGGTGCAGGTGCTGGATTCCACCTCGCTGGCCCGCACCGGCCAGCCGGACCTGATCCAGGCGCTGGCGCAGAACCTGCCTTCGCTCACCGCCCAGGCCTTCGGCAGCGACATGGCCAACATGACCCTGTCGGCGCGGCTGCGCGGCCTGTCGCCCAACAATACCCTGGTGCTGGTCAACGGCAAACGCCGCCACGGCACCTCCAACCTGGCGGTGCTGGGCGGACCCTACCAAGGCGGCGCGGCGGCCGACCTGAACTACATCCCGGTGGCGGCCATCGACCACATCGAAGTGCTGCAGGACGGCGCCGCCGCGCAATATGGCACCGATGCCATCGCCGGCGTGGTCAACATCATCCTCAAGTCGAACTACCGCGGCGGCAGCGGCAACGTGAATGGCGGCGCGTATGGAAAACATGAGGGAGACCGCGACGGCCGCACCGGCGACGGCGCCGTGAACCTCGGCCTGACGCCCTTCACCGACGCCTTCCTCAGCCTGGCGGCCGAGACCAAGTACCACGGCTTTTCCGACCGCGGCGGCATCGACCCGCGCGTGATCGACCCGGCCAACCTGGCGCGCCTGCCGCAACTGCGCAACCACCCGGGCTACCCCAACGTCAACCACATCTCGGGCGACGCCCAGTACCGCCAGCACATCGCAGCCGCCAACTTCGGCGCCGAGCTGTCCAGTGCCGTCAGCCTGTACAGCTTTGCCACCTACGGCAAGAAGGAGGCCGCGGCCTTCGAGAACTACCGCACGCCGGACCGCCTGCCCAGCATCTACCCGACCGGCTTCTCGCCGCAGGAGACCTTCAAGGAGGAAGACTTCGCCTTCACCGCCGGTCTCAAGGGCACACTGCCCGGCAACTGGCGCTGGGACCTGTCCAGCACCTACGGCAAGGACACCGCCAGGCTGGGTGTCGCGCACTCGGCCAACATCGCGCTGTTCACCGACACCGGCTCGACCCCGCTGGACTTTTCGGCCGGCCGCTTCGTCGCCAGCCAGTGGACCAACAACGTCGACCTGAGCCACGAGTTCGACGTCGCCTGGGCCACGCCGCTGACCTTTGCCGTCGGCCTCGAGCACCGCCGCGACACCTACGAAATCGGCGCCGGCGACGCTGCCTCGCGCTACAAGGAAGGCGCCCAATCCTTCCCCGGCTTTTCGCTGACCGACGCTGGAGAACACAGCCGCAGCAACAAGGCCGCCTACGTCAACCTGGCCGGCCAGCCGATCAAGGGCTGGACGGTCGACCTGGCCGGCCGCTACGAGCACTTCAGCGATTTCGGCAGCGCCCGTGTCGGCAAGCTCACCAGCCGCTACGACTTGTCGCCGAGCGTCGGCGTGCGCGCCACCTGGTCGAACGGCTTCCGCGCCCCGACCCTGGCCGAGTCCTACTATTCGGCCACCAACGTGTCGCCGCGCAGCGCCTTCGTGCAGCTGGCGCCGAACTCGCCCGGCGCGCGCCTGGTGGGCGTGGACGGCCTGCGTCCCGAAGCCTCGACCAACCTCAGCGCCGGCCTGGTGCTCAACCCGCAAGCCAACCTCGCGGTCACGCTGGACGCCTACCAGATCACGATCCGCGACCGTATCGTCGGCTCGGGCGCCCTGTACGGCTCGGGCGGCGCGATCAACTCGCCGGCGGTGACCGCCGCCATTCTCGCCAATGGCAACGTGCTCGATCCGACCGTGGTCCAGACCGGCATCAACATCTTCTCGAACGCCATCAACACCCGTTCGCGCGGTCTCGAATTCGTCGCCACGCTGAACAGCAACTACGGCGCCAGCGGCAAGGTCGACTGGTCGCTGGCGGCAAACTACAACCGGGTGCAGGTCATCAAGATCAACCAGGCCCCGCTCCAGTTGCAGCCGCAGACCCTGCTCGACCGCACCGCCATCTCCGACATCGAGACCGCCTCCCCGCGCGTGCGCGTGAACCTGGGCGCCCTGTGGCGCAGCGGCGCCTGGACCGTCAACCTGCGCGAAGCGATCTACGGCAAGGCGTCGGAAATGCAATCCTCGGACGGCGCGACCTACTACGAGACCAAGGTCAAGCCGACCGCGATCACCGACCTCGAAGTCAGCTACCAGGTCGGCAAGGCGTGGACGCTGTCGGTGGGTGCGAACAACCTGTTCAACCAGTATCCGGACCAGGTCAACGGCGCGCTGCTGGCCGAACAGCGGGCAAACCTGGACAATGCGGCGGTGACCGTGTATCCGAGCTTTTCGCCGTTCGGGATCAATGGGGGGTATTACTATGTGCGGGCGGGGTTCAAGTTCTGAGCTGGCAATGAAGCAGCTTATTGATTGACCAGATTGGCTGGCTGTCGCATGCAGTCAGCCATTCGTTTATTCATCGATCAGGAAGTTTTTCAAGAGTCACATTTTGATTGCTTCCCTTGTCAAACAAATGCTGCCCACCCTTCACACTGAAGGTCCCCGGACAAGCAAACGTAATATCCCCACCCGCCAGGGTCACGGCCGACTGGCCCGCCTGCAGCACGATCTTCTCTTTGGCCTTGATCTCGATGCAGTCATTCACCGAAATGACGACGACTTCCTTGTCCGCCAGGATCTCCAGCCGGTCGGTATGCGCCTGCAGCGACACCGGTCCGTTCGCCGCAATCGCCTGAACACCGCCCGCGTGCGTGAAGAAGCTGGCGGCTTGCCCGGCCACCGAGGACACCGTGTGCGCGGCGGCCAGGTGCAGGTCCGATTGCGTGGTCCAGTGCAGTTGCCGTCCCGCGTAGAGCGCGGTAGAGGCCGGCGTCGCCCAGTTGATGCCGGCCGCCGAGTCCATCAGCACGATCGCGGCGCCGAATTGTTCGACGGGCTGGCCGGCATCCAGCTCGCGCGATCCGTTCTGCGCTTTCAGGGCCGCTTGTCCATTGACGGCGCGGCCGAATTTTCCCTTGCGGGCCGGGTCGACCAGCCCCATAAAGTCGGACTGGGCCTGCGCGGCGCCGGCGCTGAACAGCGCCTGCTGCTGGGCGGCGGCACCCGACAGGGCGTCGCCGAGGGAACGGGCGCCCTTGAACAGCGACAGCGCTTCCGCCACATCCATCTGGGTCGAGCTCACGCCGCTCCCCAGTGCGGGACGGCTGCTGGTCGACAGCAACACGCCTTCGCCGCCGCGCACCACCGCCCAGGCATCGGTGCGCAGCTCGAAGCCGCTGCCGCGATAGGGGCCGCGCGCCGCCGAGCTCAATGGCTGGTCGACCAGGTAACCCAGGTTCAGCTGGCTGGCGGCGCTGCTGCTGGCCAGGCGCGTGCGCAGCTGGCCAGGTGTGTCGTCCAGCTGCCACTGGTTGCATCCGCTGCCGTCGAAGTTGTGGGTGTGGATGCCCGACAGGACGCCGGCGTGATCGACGCCGCTGTCGGCGCCGGCGGCAAACGGCGGGCTGTCGCTGCCGTTGTAGAGCTGGGCGACCACCACCGGGCGGTCGATGTCGCCTTCGAGGAAGTCGACCAGCACTTCGGTGCCGATGCGCGGCGTGAATTGCGTGCCCCAGTTGGGTCCGGCCAGGGCTTCGGCAACGCGCACCCAAGTGCCGGCGCGTTCGTTGCCGGGCGCATTGCCGCGGGCGTCCCTGTCATGCGCGAGTCCGCCCCGGTTCGGTGCGGTGCCACGCTGCCAGGGGAACTGGATCCTCACTTGGTAGTCGCGCGTGGTGGTGGCGACGCTGTCGGCCAGGCCGACCACCAGGGCGGTCTGCGGTCCGGGTGCGCTGCCCGGGCGCCGCGCGGCGATGGCGGCGGACACCAGCGGCACCACAGCGCGCACGCAGGCAAAGCGGTTGCGATAGCTGCCGTTCTCGACGCCGCCCTCTTCCACCGCGGCGATCCCGGTGCGGAAGTTGTTGCGGGCCTCGTGACTCACCCACAGCACGGTGAAGGCGTTGTCGCCCTCGGGGTAACGGTCGTGCTGGGCCAGCTGGAAGGCACAGCCGGCGGCAAGCCGGCGGACCGCGCCCGCGCCCTCGAAGAGCTTGTTGTCCAGCTCCAGCGCCTGCAGCATCAGCCCGCTGTGCTGCCGGGCCAGCGCGCTGCCGGCGGCGATGCGCTCGCCGCTGCCGTCGTAGAGCGGCAGCGGCGGCACCGCGCCGGCGTCCAGCATCGACTGCTGCTCGGCGGCGGGCGCCAGCAGCTGGGCCGGATCCCAGCTGCTGATGGCGACCGCGTTGGCCGCGATGCGGCGTCGCGCGCCGAAGGCGTCGACCGCATCGTCGCGCTCGGTCGCGCGCACGCCATGGAAGCGCAGGCGCGCGCCGCCCGGCATCGATGGCGCCTGCGCCCGGCTGTCGAAGATGACCAGGCGGTGCCGCGACTGGCCATGGTCGTCGCGCCCGCCCCTGCCCGCACCGGCCTGCTCGTGCTCGAAGCGCCAGCTCAGTCCTTCGGCTGCCAGCAGGCGCATGAAGAAGTCGAGATCGCTCTCGCGGTACTGGGTGCACACCGGGTGCGCGGGCAGCGCCTGCGTGATGTCGAACGCGAAGCGCACCTGCGGATAGTCCTGCAGCAGTTCGGTGACGACCGCGCGCACGTCCTTGTCCTGGAAGATATAGCTGTCGCGGCGCAGTGCCAGCAGCGACAGCGCCGGCTCCAGGCGCAGCCGGTAGCGCGCCACGCCGCCGTCGGCACCCAGCCAGTACGCCGCCGTGCAGAGGCCGTGCCAGGCGCGCCGGCTGCCGTCAGCCTGCAGCAGGCCGAGGGTCAGTTCCTCGCCGATGAATTCCAGCAGGTCGAGGTCGGCCGAGGTGCTGAGCGCATCGATGTCGAAGGCGAACAATTCGTTGATGCCTTCGCGGCCGCGGAAGCGTTCCACCGCCAGCGATTGCGGCAGGCCGCTGTCCTGGGCGCTGGCCAGGGTCAGCAGCCGAGCGTGCGGGCCAAGGCCGGTGCTGAAAAAAGCCTGGTCGAGCGGCGCGTTCATCGAATGGCTGCCATGGAAGCACTCCTTGTCGATCGGGACAAACCGGTTGTCGGACTACCCGTGCAACCGTTGATCGTAGCGAAGTGGCCTGGCTGCGGCCAGCCGGTGCACATTGACCGCAGTCAATTGCCCGGCAGAACGCCCTGCCCTTGGATGGGTTCAGCCGCCTGGGATTGCAGCGTTGTCCCGCAATCCTTGCAATAGCGGGCGTTCGTCTCGTGGCCGCTGCTGCCGCAGGCGCCGCAGGTGCGCAGCGCGGTCAGCACGCGCGCCGGTCCATTGCGGCGGTCGCCGCGGCGCGCCGACATCTCGGCGGTGACGATCCCGGTCGGCACCGCCAAGATGCCCCAGCCGAGCAGCATCATGAAGGAGGCGATCGCCTTGCCCAGGTGGGTGTGCGGCGTGATGTCACCATAGCCGACAGTGGTCATGGTAACGGTGGCCCAGTACATCGCCACCGGGATGCTGGTGAAGCCGTTCTTCGGCCCCTCGACCACGTACATCAGGGTGCCGAGGATCAGGATCGCCATCAGCACCACCGACAGGAAGATCGCGATCTTGCGGCGGCTGCCGGCCAGCGCCTCTCCCAGGCGCGTGTATTCCTCGATGTAAAGGGTCAGCTTGAAGATGCGGAAGACGCGCAGCAGGCGCAGGATGCGGATGTCGATCAGCAGTTCGGTGCCCGGCACCAGCAGCGAAAAGTAGGTGGGCACGACCGCCAGCAGGTCGATCGCACCGTAGAACCCGGTGACATAGCGCCACGGCCGCTGGATGCACACCAGGCGCGCGATGTATTCGAGGGTGAACAGCACGGTGAATGACCACTCGGCGATGTTCAAGGCCTGGCCATAATCACCGTGCAGGGCCGGCACGCTGTCCAGCACCACCACCAGGATGCTGAGCATGATCGCGCCCACCAGCGCGATGTCGAAGCGGCGCCCGGCCGGCGTATCGGCTTCGAAGATGACGTCGTACATGCGCCGGCGCAGGCCGGGCGGCGGGCGCCCGTAGGTCTCGGGCGCCTGCGGGACGTAGTTGTGCTCCTGCCCGGGCTGGCTCGGCGGCTGCTTTGGCTTGCTGGGACTCATGCGTCAGTCGGCGTGACGCTCCACCCAGGTCGCGAAGCACTCCATGAATTGCTGCAGGAAGCCGCGCAGGGATTCGTCGGTGAGCTGGTCGCCGTCGAACTTGCCGGCAATCCCGCCGATATAGGCTTCGGGCATCTGCATGCAGGGCATGTTGAGAAAGACCAGGGTCTGGCGCACCGCATGGTTGGCGCCGAAGCCGCCCAGCGCACCCGGCGAATTGCTGACCACGGCGGCCGGCAATCCGGTCCAGACCGCCTTGCCGTAGGGACGCGAACCGACGTCGATCGCATTCTTCAGTACGCCCGGCAGCGAGCGGTTGTACTCCGGCGTGCAGAACAGCACGCCATCGGCGGCGCGGATGCGCTCGCGGAATTCGGTCCAGGTTGGCGGCGGGGTATCGGTTTCCTCATCCTCGTTGTACATCGGCAGCCCGCCGATGTTGACGATCTCCAGTTCGAGCGTGGGCGGCGCCGCCAGCATCAGGCTCTTCGCCAGCTTGCGGGTGAACGATTCCTTGCGCAGGCTGCCTACCAATACTGCGATCTTGCGGGTTGCCATGAGGTGTCCTTTCTGGGTCGGAGGATGATCGTGCGGAGCTCGCAGTGTAGCGATTTTTCATCATGGCGGCCACGCAAGAGGATCCAGAACAAACCCAGGCGAGATTTACACCGTTTTAATATCCACTGTAAGTAAATAGAAATATTTCTCATTTACACTCAGGGGCGCAGTTGGTAAGCTCGGTTGCGCCACGCAGTTTTCTGCGCGCTCATCACCCGCGCTCGTCACCCGCTCTTTTCACGCTTCCCGGAAGGTCCATGCAGAAATACCTGTCCCTCAGCGGTGGATCGCGTCATGCCCGTCTCAAGCTGCTCGGTTATTACGCGCAGCGCGTCTGCACCAGCCGCCGCCTGCGGCGCGTCACCACCCGCGCCGTGATTGCCGGCCTGGGTGCGCTGCACGGACAGGCTGGACGGGCACGCACCCTGTCGCCCGCGGTCGAAACCATGCGCGCCCAGGGCCACGTCCAGCTCGGCCGGCTGCTGTCGGCGGCCCAGTGCGCCGAGATGCTGGCCTGGCTGCGCCAGCGGCCGATGATCGCGGCGCGCGGCAGCGGGCATGCCTTCAGCCTCGACGATGCGCCGGCGGATGCGCGCATCGGCGATTTTCCGCTCGAGACCGTGGTCAATTGCCCGCACGTGCTGGACCTGGCGAATCATCCTGACATGCTGGCGCTGGCCGGCGGCTATCTCGGCTACACGCCCATCATCACCCTGATGGGTCTGCGCTGGTCCTTCCCGGGCGCGGGTGCCGACGCCGACGTCCAGCACTTCCACCGCGACGTCGAACCGGGCAGCATCAAGCTGTTCGCCTATCTGACCGATGTCGATGCCGATTCCGGGCCGCACCACTACGTCGCGCGCAGCCACCTCGACCGCATGCCGCTGCGCATGCAGCGCTATGCCGACCGCGAGGTGGCGCGGCGCTATGGCGGCAGCGTGGCGATCACCGGTCCGGCCGGCACGGCTTTCGCCATCGACGTCAAGGGCATCCACAAGGGGGCGCCGCCGGTGACGCGTGCGCGCCTGATGCTGGTGATCCAGTATTCGCTGCTGCCCTGCCTGATGTACGACTACGCGCCGGTGCCGTATCGCGGCCGCGCACGCTTCAGCACCTACACCAACCGCCTCATGGTCGCGCCGGAGGAAGGCCGCGCCGGGCGCCTGGGTGCACCCGACGACACGGTGGCACCACTGCCGGACTGATACGGGTCAGTGCAGGCGGGCGGCCGGCGCGTGCTGGCCGCCCCAGGCGCGGAAGCCGCGCTCGATCAGCAGCGACTCGCGTCCGTCCAGCACCTCGTCGGCATGCACGATGTCCAGCATTGCCTTCATCACGGCGATCCGCAGCGCCGGTTCCTCGACTTCTTCCAGCAATGTGTCGAGCAGGCGGATATCGATCTCGATTTCGCTGGCGCAGCGGCGCTCGGCCGTCGCCAGCAAGTCTTCGCACAGCTCGTGGACGACGTCGTCGAACACCGCTTCCTCGACGCCGACCCGGCGCAGGATGCCGGAATGGCGCAGCGCGCGCTGTTCCGACGGCGCCATTTGGCCGTCGACGATCATCGCCAGCGCCAGCAGGCGGCAGACGGCTTCGGGACTGTTGGTGACATAGTGACGCATGGCAGAGCTCCAAAAAAGTGATAACGCCAGATTAAGGCGCGGGCATCTGAAAGTAAAATCGATTAATCTTTCACGATCCTCAATATTTTTGGAGTGATTCCTTGATCAACTACAAGCACCTGCAATATTTCTACGTGGTAGCAACCAGCGGCACGGTGGCTGCGGCGGCCCAGCGCCTGCACGTGTCCGCGCAAGCGATCAGCGGCCAGGTGCAATTGCTTGAGGAACAGTTCGGCGAGGCGCTGTTCCGCAAGAAGGGCCGCTTGCTGGAGCTGACCGAGGCTGGCAAGACGGTGCTGCTGTATGCCGAGCGCATCTTCGACCTCGGCAATGAACTCGAGCAGACGGTGCGGCGCGGCCTGTTTCGCACGCCGGAGACCCTGCGTGTCGGCGTCTGCGACGTGATCCCGAAGACCATGGCCTTCCGCCTGCTGCAGCCGGCGCGCGATGCCGGCCTGGCGATGCGGCTGGTGTGCCGCGAAGGCGGGCTGGATGCCTTGATGCTGGAACTCAGCGCCCACCGGCTCGACCTGGTGCTGGCCGACCGCGGCCTGCCGCCCGGCAGCGCCATCCGCGGCCACACCCACCTGCTCGGCTCCAGCACCCTGGCCGTGCTCGGCCATCCGGATTTGTGCGCGGCCTGGGACGGCGCCTTCCCCGCGCGTCTGAAGGGCGCCCCCTTCCTGCTGCCCGGCCTGGACGCCGCCGTCCACAGCCAGTTGCAGGCCTGGTTCGAGCTGCAGGGCCTGCACCCGATCGTGGTCGGCGAATTCGACGACGGTGCCTTGCTGAATTCCTTCGCGCGCGCCGGCGCCGGCTTCATGGCGGCGCCCGGCGTGCTGGCGGACGCCATCGGCGTCGAATACGGCCTGGTGCGGATCGGCACCATCGACAGCATCGTCGAGCAGTACCACGCGGTGACGGTGGAGCGGCGCGTCGACCATCCGGCGGTGCGCCGCATCCTCGAGGGTGCGGGAGCGGTGTTCGCCGGCCCGGACGAGCGACTCTGAGCACCGGACCGGCTCGGCGCGCTCTTAGAACCTATCCCAGTAGGGAATGAGTCGTTGCTGACGCGCCTGACAAGCGGGGGCGGCGTTGCTCGTCCTTGCATGGCTCGCCATGCGGCGTCCTCGCGCCTTGCCCGCGCTTGCCATGCATCGCCATCAACTTCCTCCTCCCTACTGGGATAGGTTCTTACCCGCTCAGATGCGCCGGCGCCGGTACTCATCCAGGAAGGACGCCGCCTCGCGCTTGCCCAGCACCTTGACCGGATCGCCATGCCAGGCGTACAGGAAAGGCGCCCCGCCACGGTCGGTCAGCTTGGCGCGGATCAGGAAGCGGGTCCCGGCCGGATAGACCTCGGGATCCCGCAGGCTGCGCGCACACTGCACCCGCATGCCGGTGGAATACGCCTGTCCCGCCACCGGCTTGATGCGCAGGCTGCCGCTGCGGGGGTCTGGCACCGACTCCACGGCGACGTCGCGATAAGCCCAGGGGTCGCGCGCCATCTCAGGCCTTCACGGCGATGGCTGCCGCTGCGTGCACGGGCGCCTCGCGGATCGGCAGGTTGACCAGGGCCGCGGCCAGCGCCAGCAGGATGTCGGCGTACCACATCCAGGAAAAGTCGCCGAAGCGGACAAACGCCAGGCCGCCCAGCCAGGCGCCGAAAAAGCCGCCAACCTGGTGCGACAGCAGCGTCAGGCCGAACAGGGTCGACAGGTAGCGCGTGCCGAACAGCTTGCCCACCAGCCCGGCCGTCGGCGGCACCGTGGCCAGCCAGGTGAAGCCGAGGGCGGCGGCGAAGATGTAAAAGGTCCAGGCGGTCTTGGGCGCCACCAGATACAAAGCGATGATGAGGGCGCGGCTGGCGTACATCAACGCCAGCAGCCACTTCATGCGGTAGCGCTGGCCGAGCGCGCCGGCGGTGAGCGAGCCGGCAATGTTGAACAGGCCGATCAGGGACAGCGCGGTGGCCGACACGCCGACCGGCAAGCCGCACAGCGCGACCTCGCCCGGCAAGTGGGTGACCAGGAAGGCGATGTGGAAGCCGCAGGTGAAGAAGCCGGCGTGCAGGCAGAGATAACTCTTGTCGCGCAGCGCCAGCAGCACCTGGCGGCCGAGGGTCAGCTCGTCCGGCCTGGCGGCGCCGACAGTGGAAGCGGCAGCGGTAACTGACGCCGGCGGCTTGCCGCGTAGCGGCCAGGCCAGCGGCAGGGTCAGCAGCGTGGTCGCGGCCAGCGCGATCATTGCCACCACCCAGCCGCTGGCGGCAATCATGAATTGCACCAGCGGCGCAAAGATGAACTGGCCGAAGGAGCCGCCGGCATTGATGAAGCCGGCCGCGAAGGGACGCCGCGCCGGCGGCAGGCGCTGGGCGGTGGCGCCGATCAGGATCGAGAAGCTGCCGGCACCGGCGCCGGCCGCCGACAGCAGGCCCAGCGTCAGCATCAGGCCCCATTGCGAGGAAACGAAGGGCGTGGCGGCCAGTCCCAGCGCCAGCATAACGCCGCCCAGCACGATCACGCGCGCGGGGCCGTACTTGTCGGCGACGGCACCGAACAGGGGCTGGGAAGCACCCCACATGAACTGGCCGACCGCCATCGCCAGGCTGATGGAAGCGACGCCGAGGCCGGTCGAGGTGTTGATCGGCGACAGGAACAGGCCGGTGGTCAGGCGCGCCGCCATGGTGACCATCAGGATGGCGGCGGCGGACAGGATCAGGAGCCAGGGGCTTGAAACTGCGCGCGGGCTCATTTCGGCTGGTGTCGACATGGGGTGGTCCATGGTTTTTGTTGTACTTACCAGTTTCTCATGCCCATGCAAAGCTTGCACGGCCGGGCTGCGATTTTGGCGCGCGCGATGCACGCGGTGGCGCGCGCAATGCGCACGGCGCCACGCGCAATGCGCACAGCGGCCCGCGCAATGCGCACGTCGCCCTTGTGAAGGCAAGGGCCCAAGTTGCATGCGCTATCGAAACGCGACGAACCTGGGCCCCTGCCTTCGCAGGGGCGACGTGCATATGCTAACTATATAAGAACAACTGAGGTCAGCTTAACCCTGCGCCCGCACCAGCAAGGCCGTCGCCTGCGCCGCCATGCCCTCCTCGCGCCCGAGGAAACCCAGCTTTTCGTTGGTCTTGGCCTTGATGTTCACCTGCTGCGGCGAGACGCCCAGGTCTTCGGCGATGCGCGAGACCATCTGCGGGATGTGCGGCGCCATCTTGGGCTGCTGGGCAATCACGGTGGCGTCGATGTTGCCGATGGTGTAGCCGGTGGCCACGACGCGCGAAGCCACTTCGCGCAGCAGGGTGCGCGAGTCGGCGCCGGCGAACATCGGGTCGGTGTCCGGGAAATGCTTGCCGATGTCGCCCAGGGCGGCGGCGCCCAGCAGCGAATCGATGATCGCGTGCAGCAGCACATCGGCATCGGAGTGGCCCAGCAGGCCGAGGCGGTGCGGGATGGTGACGCCGCCGACGATGAGCTTGCGCCCTTCGACCAGCGCATGGCAGTCATAGCCGGTTCCGATGCGGAACGGCGGGGTCGGGTTATACGAAGCGAGAGCCATAGTCTTTCACACGAATTCAGGTTGGGACACTGCCAGGTACATTTCGGCGATGCGTATGTCGTCCGGCATGGTCACTTTCAGGTTGCGGGGATGCCCTTCCACCAATTTTGGGGTCAATCCCAGCGCTTCAACCGCACTGGCGTCATCGGTAATCGTAGCCGGATCGGCGTCTGCGGCGAGCGCCTGGCGCAAGAGTTTATACGGAAACATCTGCGGGGTCTGCGCCAGCCACAAATTGTTGCGCGGCACCGTGCCGCAGGCCTCGCCTTCGATGCAGCGCTTGACGGTATCCACCACCGGCAGCGCCAGCAGGCCGCCGGCCGGATGGTCGCCGGTGCCGGTGACCAGCTTCGCGATCAGCTCGGCGGTGAGGCCGGGACGGGCGGCGTCGTGCACCAGCACCCAGTCCTGGTCCGACAGGATGCTGGCGAGCGCGGCCAGGCCGTTGCGCACCGACTCCATGCGGCTGGCGCCGCCGCAGCGCAGGATGGTCACGCCGTGGTTCGGCGCGACGCTCTCGATGTAGGGGTCTTCCGGGCTTACCACGACGAAGGTGTGGGCGATCAGGTCGCTCGACAGGAAGGCGTCGAGCGTATGCCGCAGCATCGGCTTGCCGCCGATTTTCAGGTACTGCTTGGGACTGCCCGCGCCCATGCGGCTGCCGACGCCGGCAGCGGGAATGAGGGCGAAATACCGTGGTGCTTGATTCATTGTGCGGCTTGCTTTACTCGGTTAGTTCGGGACATTGCTAGGACGCGGCGCGTCTTGTCGATCCAATAAGAGACTGTACCTCACCTTGGCAAACTTTGCTGAGACGCGCGTACTCGCGCGGGCTGTCGATGGCAGCCTGCAGCCTTTCCACCGCCGCCATCTCGCCCTTGATGAAGGGCATCCAGCCGCGGTCGATTTCGCTTTGCAGCACATCGCGCGCCCAGCCGCTGCGCGCATACAGAGGCTTGCCGACGAAACGTTGCCCCAGCTTGCTACGGGCCCGCTCTTCCACTTTCGGCAGGTAGTCCATGTAAGACTTGAGATGGCGCATTTCGTGCGCCAGTATTTCGCGATACGCGCAGGTATCGGGCGCGAACTCGCGGCCGACGTAGATGACGATCGGCTGGTAATACAGGGCGACCTCGATGCGTGGCGCCACGCATTCGATCCCGCTCTGCGGCTCGCGCAGGAGCTGGCCGTCGATCTTGATCGAGACCCGCGATTCGGTGCGCGTCAAACCCAGCACATAGCCATTGGCGACATTCGGCCGCTTCATCTGCGACAGGCTGCGGTAGGACAGGCTGTTGTCGATGCGGTAACCGTTGTCGCGCGAGCTGAAGGCGGCGCCGCTGGCCGCCGTCAGCGCTTCGCAGCGCGCCTGGAAGCTCGGGGCCGCGCTGGCAGCACCGCCTAATGCCAGGTCCGCCAGGACCGCCAGGACCTCCAGGACCGCCAGCCTGGCCAGCCGGGCTACCCTTGGCCGCCACGCCGGCGTCACTTACTCCGGCTTCCAGGTGCCGGCGGCGATCTTCTCGAGCCAGAAGGCGCCGATGATGGTCTTGACGTCGGTGATCTCGCCACGCCGCACCATCTCCAGCATCTCGGGCACGGTGGCGTAGAAGGTCTCGAGGAATTCGCCCTGGTCCAGCTTGGCCTCGCCGGCCTGCAGGCCCCGCGCCAGGTACAGGTCGAGGTGCTCGTCCGAGTAGGCGATGGCGTTGTGGATGGTGCAGACGAATTGCCAGTCGGTGGCGGTGTAGCCGGTTTCTTCTTCCAGCTCGCGCTTGGCGGCCAGCAGCGGGTCTTCGCCGGCGTCGATCTTCCCGGCAGGCAGCTCGATGAACACGCGGTCATTCGGATAGCGGTACTGGCGCTCGAGGAGCACCCGGCCGTCGTCGAACAGGCACAGGATGGTGACGGCGCCGGGATGGCGGATGTATTCGCGGCCGGTCTCGGAGCCGTCGGGCAGGCGCACGCGGTCGTTCGAGACTTTCAGGAAGTGGCCATCGTAGGCGACTTTGCCGTCGATGCGGGTTTCTCGCAGGTGCGAATCGTCCATGGGTGCTCCGTGAGTGCTTCGTCGATAAAAACACCCGCGCCATGGACGCGGATGCAGGGTATCCAATTAGCTGCGGCGCTTGCGCAGATACCGATAGACGAAACCCGGAAACGCCAGGACGACGAACATGCAGCCGGTGATCGCATAGAACTCCCAGGTTTGCGCGAAGGCGTTACCGATGCGGGATTCCAATGCGTAGGCCAGTGCGCCGACGACGAAGTATAAGACAAACAACTCGAGAAGGCGGAACACGAAGTGTTTCGTGTGCGCCCCTTGCGGGGCGCTCCCCTGCCCCGGTTTTGCAACGACGGGGAGGGGCACGAAGCCGAATACCTTCTCGTTCAGAAAAGGCAGGTTGGCGAACACGATCGCGACCGCGATCACCAACCAGCTGGCCAGTGAAACATCCACCGGCGCTTAGAAACGCAAGGTTGCGGTCATGGCGCTCAGGCAGGCCGCCAGCAGGCCGCCCGGCACCAGGCCCAGCACGACCACCATCACGCCGTTCAGCGACAGCACCACGCGCATGTCGGTCGGGGTCGAGATCGGCGACGCATCGGCCACCTCGTCGAACCACATGGTCTTGACCACGCGCAGGTAGTAGAAGGCGCCGATCAGCGAGAACAGCACCGCCACGATCGCCAGCCACAGCTGGCCGGTGGCAACCACCGCCTGCAGCACCGCCCACTTGGCCATGAAGCCCATCATCGGCGGCACGCCGGCCAGCGAGAACATCAGCACGGTCATGACGATCGCGAACCACGGGCTGCGCTTGGCCAGGCCCTTGAAGTCGGCCAGCTCTTCCGCCTCGAAGCCGGAACGGGCCAGCATCATGATCAGGCCGAAGCTGCCCAGGGTGGTCAGCACGTAGGTGATGGTGTAGTACATCGCGGCGCTGTAGGCCACCGGGGCGTTGCTGGCATTGCCGCCGACCACGCCGGCCATCATGCCGAGCATGACGAAACCGAGCTGGGCGATGGTCGAATAGGCCAGCATGCGCTTCAGGTTGGTCTGGGCGATCGCGGTCAGGTTGCCGATCGCGAGCGACAGCACGGCCAGTGCCAGCAGCATCTGCTGCCAGTCGAAGGCCAGCGGCAGCAGGCCTTCGACCAGGATGCGCATCATCATCGCAAACGAAGCCAGCTTGGGCGCGGCGCCCAGCAGCAGGGTCACGGCGGTCGGCGAACCTTGATACACGTCCGGCACCCACATGTGGAACGGGACCGCACCCAGCTTGAAGGCCATGCCGGCAACCAGGAACACCAGGCCGAACACCAGGATGGTGTGGTTGCCGGTGGTGGTGGCGGCGCGTTGGGCGATGGTGGTCAGGTCGAGCGAACCGGTGGCGCCGTAGATCATCGAGATGCCGTACAGCATGAAGCCGGAGGCGAGCGAACCCAGGATGAAGTACTTCATCGATGCTTCGGTCGAGATCGCGTGGTCGCGGCGCAGAGCCACCAGCGCGTACAGCGACAGCGACATCAGTTCCAGGCCCAGGTACATCGGCAGCATGTTATTGCTGGAGATCATGACCATCTGGCCCAGCATCGTGAACAGCGCGAGCACATAGAACTCGCCGCCCATGTTACCGGACATCATGCCGCGCTCGCCGGTGTACTGGCGCGAGTAGATCAGGGTCACGCCGACGGCGAGATAGGTGAACAGCTTCAGCAGGTGGGCCATCGGGTCCGACACGTACATATTGTAGAACGTGTAGGTGGTGTGGCCGGCGCTGTAGTCGCCGTAAGTGATCACCGCGCAGCCCACCAGGGTGAGCAGCGACAGGATGTAGGTGATGTTGCGCTTCCCGTCCTTGAGGAACATGTCGATCAGGAGGATCGCGCAGGACGCGATCACCAGGAAGATTTCCGCGTGCAGGGGCGCCATGTTGAGGGACGCCGCTGCGACAGTGTTGTTAATCATCGGATTCATATCGTTGTAGTTTCCAGCTCAATGCATCGGCAGCTTGCTGACCGACACGTGCTGCAGCAGGTCCGACACCGACACTTGCATGGTGTCGGTGAACGGCGCCGGATACAGGCCCATGTAGATGGTCAGGATGGCGAGCACGCCCAGCATGAAGAACTCGCGGCCGTTCAGGTCGGTCAGCTCGGCGACGTGCTTGTTGGCGATCTTGCCGAACACGACGCGCTTGACCATCCACAGCGAGTAGGCGGCGCCCAGGATCAGCGCGGTGGCGGCCAGCAGGCCAGTCCAGAAGTTGAACTGGACGGCGCCCAGGATCACCATGAATTCGCCCACGAAGCCCGAGGTGGCCGGCAGGCCGCAGTTGGCCATCGCGAACAGCACCGAGAAGGCGGCGAACTTCGGCATGCGGTTGACCACCCCGCCGTAATCGGCGATTTCACGCGAGTGCATGCGGTCGTACAACACGCCGATGCACAGGAACATCGCGCCCGACACGAAGCCGTGCGAGATCATCTGCACGATGCCGCCCTGCACGCCGATGGCGTTGAAGATGAAGAAGCCAAGGGTGACGAAGCCCATGTGGGCGATCGACGAGTAAGCGACCAGTTTCTTCATGTCCTTCTGCACCATCGCCACCAGGCCGACGTAGATCACGGCGATCAGGGACAGCACGATGATCATCGGCGCCAGGTAGTGCGAGGCGTCCGGCGCGATCGGCAGCGAGAACCGCAGGAAGCCGTAGCCGCCCAGCTTCAGCATGATCGCGGCCAGCACCACGGAACCGCCGGTCGGCGCTTCCACGTGGGCGTCCGGCAGCCAGGTGTGCACCGGCCACATCGGCACCTTGACGGCGAAGGCCATCAGGAAGGCCAGGAACACCAGCACCTGCTCTTTCATCGTGAGCGGCAGCTGGTGCCACGCCAGGATGTCGAAGGAGCCGTTCGACTTGTTGTACAGGTAGATGATGGCGATCAGGGTCAGCAGCGAACCCATGAAGGTGTACAGGAAGAACTTGAAGGCCGCATACACCCGGTTCGGGCCGCCGAAGACGCCGATGATGATGAACATCGGGATCAGGGTGGCTTCGAAGAAGAAGTAGAACAGCAGGCCGTCCAGCGCGACGAACACGCCGATCATCAGGCCCGACAGCAGCAGGAAGGAACCCATGTACTGGGCCACGCGTTCCGTGATGACTTGCCAGGCCGAGATGATCACGATGATCGTGATGAAGGCGGTCAGCGGCACGAACCAGAGGCTCAGGCCGTCGATGCCCAGGTAGTACTGGATATTGAAGCGTTCGATCCAGGCGGCTTTCTCCACGAACTGGGGTCCGTGGCTAGCGTTGTTAAAGCTCGACATCAGCGGAATGGTCGGCAAAAAGCTGACCACGGCGCCGACCAGCGACAGCACGCGGGT
>Ga0308168_1001508_pt1 | contig 21108 bp, 22 predicted proteins | sample PhyCR2_FD_202133 | JGI IMG/M metagenome (GOLD analysis project Ga0308168, IMG submission 202133) | Phyllosphere microbial communities from UC Gill Tract Community Farm, Albany, California, United States - DLSLRC.R2 | ecosystem: Host-associated > Plants > Phyllosphere > Unclassified | place: USA...
CGCTTACGAAATGGTGGGTTCTAACCTGATCAATCCTGATTCCAGCGCCGCCTCAGCAAAACAACCAAGTCTTCGACCACACGACGCGCATCCATTGACAGCACCTGCCTGACTTGGTGCGCGGGAGCCAAGAATACAGGCTCCTCATGCTCACCCTGTCGCCATGGAAACTGTCCCGAATTGGGGCTGGCGTCATGCTCGGCCCTGGTGCGCCAAGCACCACCACCATCCCCACTGAGCCTGACGGCTGGCACGATGTGGGTGATTCTCTCAGTTGGATCGATCCGCGACAGCAGCCATGCCGCATATCCAACTGCGCTGGCCAGTTTGCTAGCTACGTCTTCTTCCAAGACCACTGGCAGCCCCATCCCGCGCGCGGGAGGCGGCACGGGAAGACTGATTAACAGATCACCGTTTGGCCAAACGCGCACCGATGCCCCAGACCTGTGGCCGTCATCCTGGCCCACAACGAGCGCTTCACCTTCCAACCGAGATCGGCTACCGGCCGCCCTATCAAAGATTGGGTGACTGCCAAACAGTGCGTTCTGCTGCATCTCCGCAATCAGGGACGGGGCCTCCATCTCTGCAGGTCGAAGGATGGCTGAGACGGGACCGCTGGCTATTGCCAGCTGAAGCGTATTCGCCCCATACCCCCTCTCCAGCGCAGGAAGGAGCCTAATCGCCCTTGCCTTCAACTCTTCAGGATTCAGCGGCGCTACGGCATGAGCTAACTCGTGCCGATGAATGGCGCGAGTCACCTTGTCCTCCAAGTCCTCTGGGGACACAAATTCCTGTCGGAAGAGGCCTCCCTCCCAACCTCCGACTTCATTGATCAAAGCAACCTGGCTATCTTCCGGCTCCGCACCTGCCTGCACGAAGACAAGGATAGGCTTACGGTTTCGCGCTTCCAGGATTTCTTCGTGAGTGGCCGAAATCCCACCCGCCTGGGGCACACCGTAGCGAGGCCCCAAGATCAGGATCACAAGATCGGACTCTCGCACTCCGCCAAGGCAAGCAACTTGCGGAGAGCTAGGCCTAGCGCCGAAGTCCTCCGCCATGATGGGAGCGTGCCCCAGCCTCTCGACGGCACGCTTCACTGCGGCTCGCTCGGCTTCCATCCCGGAAATCAGCGAACTAATGAAAACCTTCATCTCGACACCCCAGATACGACGGTTGAGCGCCAGCGTTATGCCGGACCAAGAGCCAAGGCTCCATTAGACGATCAGGCGGTCTCCCGAGATGAGACAGCAGGGGCGCTAAGCTGCCCCTGCTTGGATGAATTATCCAGGGAAAGCCGGGAACTTTTCGTTGGGATGGGAAGCCTTCCAAGTTGTGTAAGCGGAAGTCCCTTCCCAGGCAGCGAACGCACGAGGAGTTCTGCCTCGGCCGCTCCAGGTTTCGCCCGTGTGTGGGAGCCAATACTTGGGCGCGACTTCCTTCTTCACACTTCCCGCCTTCTTAGGGACATCCGTCGCCAGCATGCTGACGATCTCGGCGCGCTGCTTCGCAGAGAAGCTCTTGCCGTATTGAGACACGAGGTTGGCGACTTCTGCGAAGGCATCAGCGGCTTGTTCCTGGAGAAGCTGAACTTCCTGTTCCTCAAGCTTGCGCAGCTCTTCAGCAAGCTTGGCTTTGGCGGAGGCAATGGAATCGAGTGACGGCTTGGTCATTCTTAAAGAACCTGAAATTGACGGCAAAAGGAGAGAAGGTAGCTAGGAAGCTCTGGACGCTAAGCGCGACCACCCTTCCACCGGAAACAAGCTATACGGTCTTTTCCCTCTAGACAACCGGGCCGGGTCTGGAAGGGATGGAGTTCCCTCCATTCAACCTAGCCGGGGTTGCCACTTGCCATAGAGCCTGGGCGAGGCGACCCAACAAAGAGAATGGAGGATGGTGATGCCCGTCGCAAATTCGAAAATATCCTGCATGCCTATTCTGTAAGAAAGCACGCTTAGGCGTAAGCACCCTCAAAATCGTACAGTACAGAAATGACTGCAGGAGAGAAGCAGTGACCCAAGGAAAACCCTTACGCCACAGCGCCTGGCAACGCACACACCACTAATTTCCTCTAAAATTTTTCGCGCTAATTTCTACATTTCGGCGAATGCCTAAGCAACGCGTCAACACTCTAGATCTCGTTTGACGAATCAAAGCCGGGCCTTAGCACTGCTCCCATCATCTACGGAGACAGTGCAATGCCAAAAACAGTAAAGAACTTCCTTCAAGACTTCCCTTTCAATCCAGACTCCGATGACACGCTGCACCTTAAGGGCGTCAGGATCGGACGCTTCCGGATTGATGAGCTGGTCATCACCGGACGCGAAGCGGCCATCCACGCGCAAGAAATCCTCAACGCGGCTATGGAGCGCTCTCGACGCTCTCGCATCAATGCCGCAGGCACGCGCTACCTTGAGCCACTCTCCGCAGGCCACCCTGCCCGGCTTCTATCCGTAGAGATCAAGGACTACCTGGGAGACCGGGAACGCCGCTGCCTCGCCCAAGAGACCATCGACTCCACAGCCCGAACCCTGCGGTTTCTCCAGATGACCTGCGGCGACATCCCCGTCTCGCGTATTGACCACCCTCACATCTACCGCCTCTGGGACCTCATGCGCTGGTCGCCCCCAGGCCTCTTCTCTGACCCCGCCTATCGAGGGATCAGCTATGACGAAGCCATTGCCTGCGGCAAGGAGCTAGATGTTCCTCAGCTTGCCCCTGCAACGCTCGAACGGCATCGACGCTTCCTTGTCTCTTTCTTCAATCAGCTGGTCAAGACCAAAGCCATTGACGCCTCTCCCATGGCTGCGTTTGCCGAGATCAAGAAGGATTTGGTCACCGATCCCAACAAGCCTGAGCGCCTCTTTGATGAAGACGACCTCCGCCGCATCTTCGACCCCAAGACGTTCATTCCCTGGGCGAGCAAGTATCCCCACCGATGGTGGCTCCCCATGATCGGTCTGTATACAGGTGCCCGCATCAACGAGGTCGCTCAGCTGAAGGTCGCCGACATCGTCCAGGAGAGCGATGTCTGGTGCATCCGCATCCAGAAGACTGTGGATCCTGACTTGGCTCACCGGACCCGGCTCAGGAGTCGACAAAGCCTAAAAGGCAAGGCATCTATCCGGACCATCCCTATCCCGAAGCCGCTGCTTGACGCAGGCTTCCTGGACTTCATGGATGACATCCGGGACTGTGGACACCCTCGCCTCTTCCCACACCTATCCGCTGGTGTGAACCGTAAGACCGGTGAGACCAATGCTCGCTACAGCCTGGCAGCGCTTAGCCAGTTCAGCCGCTACATGAAAGACCTTGGCTTCCCTAGAGGGGTTGGGTTCCATGCCTTCCGCCACACCATCGCCACAGAGCTCCACCATCAGAACGTCCCTGACGAAGATATTGCTCTGATCACGGGCCACTCCGTCAGCAAGCGCGTGCCGGTGCTTCACGAGGCCTACTTCCACAAGAAGCCCGCCGTGATGCGCAGGAAGCAGATAGAGACCTTGGAGAAATACAGGCCTGCGGTAGTGCTTCCTGTCTACGCCAAGGGGCAGTTCAAGCGCTGCTTGAAGGACAAGAAGAGGTTCTATCCCTGATGTGTCCGAAAGTCAGTGGTAGGCTGTCATCCTTGCAACCCCCTTTCGTTCTAGCCGATGAACTTCCCTAAATCTCAGAAGACTGGTCGACAAGCAGAGCTTGCAGTAGAACAAGCCTTTTTAGAGTGGGATTGGAATGTTGGACACGATCAGATAGACATTGGTTACGACCTGTGCATCACCCCCGATCACACTGTCTACCACGGCATTCACTTTCTAGCACAAGTGAAAGCGACCTCTGTCGAGTCCAGAGGAAGCCGAATCACTGCTCAAGTTTCCAAGAACCGATTGCGGCAGTATGCGAACAATGTGCTCCCGGTCTTCATTTTGAGGGTGACCCCCGACCGTTCCATTTATTGGATTCACGCTCAAGAGTGGGCGAAGGGCAATCAAGAAAAGCTGATCGGCGATGGCAAAGGCGTGGTCACGTTCGACCATTCAAAGGTCCTCAGTGACCGTGAAGGCTTTGAACGCTATCTGTGGGACATCGTAGAGCCTATTCTTCAAACCCGAGATCCGCTATCCATCGGAAATCAGCCATCTATTGATCTAGCAAAGCGCAGCGCCCGAAGAGCGCCCCCAGGTTCGGGCGAAAGCAAGACTCAGAAAGTGCAGGAGCTCTCGAAGGGGCTTTCTCGGTTGGATCTATCCTTCACACCAGTCGGAACGGCCGAGAACATAGCCCTGGTCCGAGACGCATATCTGTATGGCCTCCCACGCACATTTGATGTAAAAGACTTCAAGCTTGCGCCTCTCCCCGGCTTCCAGGATCAAATGAAGCCGCTACTTGCCCATGGCAAGCTCACCATGAAGACGAAAGCAGCCACCCAAGGCCATGTCCTCGTATGTCCAGGCCAGGAATATTCCGTCTTGGCGCAGGAAGTGAGCTTAGCTGCTGAGCTATTCAACGGCACCGCAGGAGCAGGCATTACGAATGAGTCTCTCCCATCACCATTGACGATCATCATTCGGTGCACGGTTGTAGAGACATCATTGAAGGCAGAAATCAACCTTAGCATCAGGGGCTCCGCAATATACGGCGTCGCGCTAAAGGAGATTCATACGCTCGCCCCTCTAGCAACGTGGGCTGACCAGATTGCTGCCGAAGACGCAATGATGCTGACTTTGGACTTCAATGGGATCCGCCAGCCACTGCACCCTTCTGTGTCACCCATCGGTCAGATGCTTCCTGTGTTCCAGCGCATCAGAAGCCTGAGCAGACTCCATATGATTTGTCGCGCCCTCAACTCCCCCGTCATACTCGAAAATTCAGACGTGTTCTCCGAAGAGGACTTCCAGGATATCGACTTTGGCTTCGATCTTCTGAGGGGCGTACAGAGATCGGTTACCCTTAATACTATGGAAGTCGATTCAGTGGGCCCGGAGGCGCGCAAGTTCATAACTGTTCCTGGCGAATTTCTCATTCAGACACATTGGCAACTGGATGTGGCTGGGAAGGCGCTCGGTCACTTCCCAGTCGAGATCCATATGACTGGCTATGCCTTTGAAAGCACCGCAGACCCCAAGAGGCTCAAGATTGTCAAAGGTAGCAACGGGCAAGCTTGGGTTAGCTACAAGAAACATGATGCAGCCGGGCACCATATCATTCGGCGGAAGACGTAGTCAGCAGCAAGCTGTCGCACCACATATGCTCTACGCGATAAGGAAATCAACATGGCTCAACCGCAAGAATCGACCGTCGCAGTAATGATCGACTGCGACAACGTTGCTCCCGAAATCGTGGACTTCGCGCTCCTCATGGCTGCACAGGCCGGGCGCGTAACGCTTCGGCGCGGATACGGCAATCGCACTACCTTGGGCAACTCTTGGCAAGAGGCCTTGGTTCGCCAAGCCTTCACTCCATGTCTTCAGTTCCAATACGCAGCGAAGAAAAACACCGCTGATATCGCTTTGGCCCTCGATGCGTTGGAAGCGCTCTTTGATCAGCGGGCAGACATCTTCTGCTTGGTAACCAGCGACTCGGACTTTGCCTACCTCTGCCGAAAGCTCCGTGAGCGCGGGGCCACAGTTCTGATCGTCGGCGAAGCCAAGACTCCCGATGCTTTGCGCAATGCCTGTGACCAGTTTTTCGAGTGGTCCGCCCAAGAGGCCTCATCGCCAGAGCCGCCTGATCTTCAGGACCCGCCGCATCCTGCTGACCACAGTAGCGAAGCCAAGACCACCGGCAGCGCGCCGCTTCCGAAGCGCCGTCCTCGGTTCGTCATCGAGGCTGTCTCACTGCTTGCCGGTAGCACCCCAGAGGGCAAGGTGAGCCTTAACTCCTTAGGCTCATATCTGAAGCGAGCAGATTCCGGCTTCTCGCCTGGCATCTATGGGCATTCCGGTCTTCTCAACATGGTGAAGACCTACGATCTCCTGTCGCTCAAGCAGGAAGAGAATGGGCAGTGGTCTGTGAGCCTGGCGCCTAAGGCAGAGACAGCCTGACGCGGGCCGCCACTGCCGCTTGGCGAATTGCCCAAAAAAAGCCCCGCATCTGCGGGGCCCTAGACTTCACTAGCCATAACCAGACCGACACTGCCGCGCGCTCGCCTGGATCGGAGAATAGAGTCTCATCATTTTCTTACTCTACGAAGTGCCTTGATGGCAGAGAAGGTTAGGAATCCACTTAGAAACGCTGCCAATGCATTTCCGACGCTAGCCCCCCGCCCACTTGATCCTAAAAGATCTGAAACCTCTCGCTTCGAATCATCTCCGACCATAGAGCCACCGCTCCCTTCGCTAACCAACCGATGAGGAAATGGGACACTCGACTCTTTATCAAACAATGCCGGCATTTTAACGAAGGACACAATAGAATTCTGCTTCAAAATAAAATTCGGACTCCATTTTACGGAATCTTCGCCCTTTCCTTCGAGCAGAGTAATGTCCTCAGAATATCTTGGATCAACAACCAGCTCCAGTGTGTCTTTATCGCAGTAGCCACCCATGAACGGCTTGATCCCGAAATCGTCGTCCGCCCCCGACGCCTCCGTGGGAATACCTATTGAAGAAACAGTCCCAACGTAGAATTTTCGGTCATCCATAACCACCATTACCGGCGCTGTCGAGGCGGCGGCCTCTAGAAGGCTTTGACTTAATGGTCGATACGCCAACGCGTCACGCAAGATAAACGCCTCTAACTCGTCCGCATCGATCTTCCTGCCAAGCCTCTTCCCCTGCCTCCAACCGTAGAACTTGATCACAATCGAAGAAAGTAGATAGGGAACCAGCAGGGTGAGGATGCCAACAACAATAAAGAAAGAGTATATCTTAGATGCGTCCGACCAAGATTTATGCAAAGACACAAGGAGATCAGAGATCGCCTTAATGTAATCCGTGGAAAATTCTGGCCAGCATATCCCACACGACCCGCCAATGCATCCACTCGGCCATGCGCGCGAAAATAGAAAGGTCCCTAAAGCTGCAATAGCAAATGCAATAAAAAAACAAACCAATCCATACAAAGCAACATGAAAATACAAAAGCTGCCCATCGTATTGATGAAGACGGTAGCGGATTAGAAGATTTTTCCCGCAAAAAATATAGCCACTCACCAAAAGTGGCAAGATAAGCAAAAGCCCCATTCCACCTCCCTATGGAATCCGCCTGAATTTAGCGCTTAACCATGCGTCGCGCTGCGGCCCGGTAAGCATTCATTTTTTCCTCGACCTCACTCCCTTCCACGTACACCGTGCCATCAATTATGCGCACAGTCTTTTTCTGCCGGAGCGCCTCAAGGAACCGCTTATCAGCATCGGTTTCTTCCTTTGACTTATGCTTCCTGAAAGATGGTATGAGAAACATGGGAGCCTCCTTCCGCTACTGGCTTGAAGATAGCACAAAAGTTGAGTATTGAAAAGAAGTTCCGTACGTGCTAGACCCTTGGGCGTATTGAGTCTAATGAACTGGGCCTTCCTGCCCATGCGCCATTTTTACGGAGCTAATCTCCCGAGGATGAGAGGACTGGACGAAGTCCACTCATATCCCCAGGAAACAAAGGGGGAAGTCCATCTGACACTCTCCTCCATGCCAAATCCACAAACTCTCTATCCTGCTCGAAAGTGTGCATGACCCTGAACTCTGTCACTCCGATGGCGAGAGCTCTTCTCTTGTTGTGCAGGCTCATTGCCCGGAACTGGATTGTCCGCATGAGTAGAGAGTAGAGGGACCGCTTCGCCTCAGAGTTGATCTGAGACGCGATGGCCTGAAGCTGGGGCTGCTTCTCTATATTTGGAATCAGTTCCAGCATCCCAGTCAGTTGAGCCTTGTTAGTCTTTGAGTTGAAACTCACTGAGCAGCACTTACACAGCAGCTTCAAGTCAGCAACCTTCATCCGCTGCAACAATGAAGAAACGGATGGCGGCTGAGACGGCGCGGGCTGAGGAAAGTTGAGCGGGAAGCGACCCAGTTCCGAGAAGACCGATAGCCATGCCTCATGCTCAAGCCATCGCCAAGGACGACCTGCGAAGTAGTTCTCCCATATGTGCTCGTAGTATCCATGAGCATTCAAGAAGCCGCCTTCAACTGCCATGATGTAGTCCTTGATCGCATCTACGTCTTCCGCAGGGATACCCGATACCTTCGCCATGGCTTGGTCGAACACGGCGTCGTAGCAGTCGAACACGTCATCGCTTGGCGTGATTTCGAGCGCCTTGTAGCCAGCCTCTTGCGGCACTTGACCTTGAGGAGCGGCAGAACGCCTTGCCCCCACAAACGACTTCAGAAAGCCAACGATCCCCATAGCTCCGCCCTAAGCCTTCAGCCTGCCTGTATCGGTCTTCTTGCGGTCCTTCCAGGTCTCCACAACAAACAAGCACAGTGAGTGCGCTGAGTGGACAACTAGCCGAGCATGACGTGGAGCGACCTTATATGTGCGTTTGTGCTGTCCGTGGGCACTACCAGCATGAGTTCGGAAGGCACCGATGCCATCAATGATCGAGCTGAGCCCTGCGAGAACTCGCTTGAGGTCGTCATCCTCCAGCTGCTCAGGGGACAGCTTCAAGTGCTTAGCAACTACCACCCAAAGGGGCTTGACGGTCTGGTTTGAAGGTAGCTCAAGGCCCTCTGTAGCGATGTAGTGCTTGCACAGCGCCTCAACAATCGCACATGCCGCCGTAACCGCTGCGGCCGGGTCGGATTCAATGAACCTGACGGCACGCTCGAACTCCTCTTCGACTTCGGAGACAGAGAACTCCTTTAGAGCCTCGGCGAAAGCCTTGCTCGGAGCAGTGACCGAGTGCGCACCCAGAATGCGGCCACCGAAACCGTAAGACAGCTGGTAGCGTGCCAAGGCTTCAGTGATCCGCTTACGAGCGTTGAGCTTCTTCTCTGGCTCCCAAGACGGGACCTCGCCATCCATGATGTCTTCGATGAGGTTGCCCAGAATGGAGAAGGACCTAGATACGTCCTCCCTACCCTCTCTGATCAGCCAATTCGTCACCTTATCGACGCAGTTGCCTTCCGGAACGTCCCCGGACGCACCCGCCTCATACAGCATCGTCTCCAGGCGCCGATGACTGTAGTAGTAAGAGCCCACAACGTCACCAACTGTTATCGCGAGCGGCTTAGGAAACTCTTTCAACATAGCAACCCCTGTCAGTAGGCGGTTGGCGTCGAAGACAACGCCGCCTGTCCGTAGAGCATGAATAAACTCCCCAGCGCGTAGATGATCCAGCCGAACAAGGGCCGCACGAAGCCGATAAGAATCAGCCCGAAGTGCATCGGGATCGCCGTGATTCCCAGGTAGTAGGCCCAAGTAAAGGGGATCGTGCGTAGAGATGCTGGTGACTGCTCGAACCGAACCAGCAGACCGAACGACAGCCATGCAAACCACGGCCCGACGACAAGAAGAGCCAGTCCGTGCAGCACTCTAGTGCGCATTCTGATCTTTGTGAGCTGCACGAATCAGAACTCCTCTTCCGCAGACGGTTCTTCTTCCTCAGCTGTGGGTGCCGTAGCATCGGCAATCTTGCGGTCCATCTCGTTCGCGAAGTCCAGAACCTGAGCCGAGAGATTCGAGATCGCCTCAACTGTTACAGCGTGCTCAACGCCTTCGACCGTCTGGCCGCTTCGATGAACTATGTCATGACGGATCTTGATTGCCTCGGTGAACCCCTCCACGCTAGGGATACGAATTCTGAAGGCGAACTGGTATAGCGAGGTGACCTTGTCCCAGCGATGCCACACAGTCGTCTGCATGTGGGAGCGAATTTTCGTTCTTGCAAACCCAATTGGATCGCTGATATCCAAAATGGTATGGAGCTTCACGTCTTCATTTCGGAAGTGGGGATGATCAGTTATCAACCGCCTCACCACGCCTTCATCATGGTCCACCCAGTAGACAAGGGTCTCCCACAGAAATGTCTCCAGAGAACTGATGACCGAGGCGAACACCAAATTTCTCGCAGTCACCTCTGCGAACGCATCACCACCTAATCCTAAGACCGCATTGATAGCACCTAAGCGGCCTTCCAATCTGACGGTCGGCTCGTTCCGATCATCAACGAAAACATCCTCATCTGGCCTGTAGTAGGTGAGCTGGGTAGGTGCCCAGTACAACCCCTGGTCCGATACAAGATCATCGGCGACTGCCTCAATGAGGCCTTCTTCCACTAGCCCCTGGAAGCGGTCGTATAACTCGTCGTGAGCATCATAAGGGCCTCCATTCACATAGAAGTAGTCCCCCATGTCGCTGCTATACGGGGTCTCCATGGCGGGATCGCAGTAGCGTTGCAAGAACCACCGACGCATCGCGTTGGCAATTTGATCGTTCGTCGCCTGCATCGATCCAAGCCAATCGTTGTTGACCTCGTGCGTCAGCAGGTCAGAGAAAGCCTCATCAGGAGCAGTTCGGGCGAGCTTGGCCGCCCTAGCTTGCTCCAATGCCTCTCGAACCCGTGGAGGAATCTGAGTGCTCACATAGCGTCCTTGCAGATGTCTTGGCGTGGTTGTCAGTATCGCCGATGCCCAAGGCTTGCGCTGCGCCGCCCAACCAAATTAGGATCATGTATCGTTTGAGGTATCGCCGCGCTAACGGTCGCCACCCCAATATTATGAGTGGAATCAGTGAGTTACAGGTCTTTTGAGACCTCTCCGCCCACCTCCACCATCTGTAAGGCCTGTCGAGGCCGCAAGAAGCCGGATCTCCCGTCAACTGGGGTTCCGGCTTTTTTGTGCCTGCACGTCGCGCAGGAGGTGTGGCGCATAATCGGGATGACACCTCCAACACAGCAGTCCCTCCATCCGCGACCGCCAGAAGGATCTGCCATGAAAGCCCCCCTCGCGATGTCCCTGCTCCTCACCGCGCTCGCCGCAGCCCCAGCCACGCACGCCGCAGCCCCGGCCATCGCGCCGCCCGGCATCGCCACGCTGGAGGCGTTGCTGGCCTGCAAGGCAGGCTCGGATTTCAGTGCGGCCGACGCCATCGATGCGCTGCAGGCGGCCGGCCTGGCCAAGAAGCCGGGCGGCACGTTCGAGCCGGAGGACAAGCCGGTCGCGCTGTTTGGCGGCACGGTCAGCAGTGCCGATGTGAATGTGGCCGAAGGCGAGAAAGGCCTCTTCGTGTACTTGAACGGCGTCGATCCCAAGCGCCTGGCCAGGGCCTGGTCGGTGACCGAGGTCAACGAGCATGCCAATACCGAGGAACCTTCCTACGTGAAGCGCATCGACAAGCGCCACACCCTGCACGTGATCGCGGGTGACGACTACGAGGGCTATTCGGCTGCGGTGAAGTGCCAGATCAGCCGCTGATGGCGTAGCCGACGCTACAGCCAGCGTGGCACGCGATGACGGTACTGCGCGTACGCCTCGGGAAAGCGGACCATCAGTGCCCGCTCCTCCGGCAGGATCTGCAGCCAAGTGATGTACGCCAGGAACAGCGGCACCACCAGCAGCGCGATCAGGTTCTGCAGGTACACCATGGCACCAAACAGGACCAGCGCCTGGCCGAGATACATCGGGTTTCGGGTGCGGCGATAGATTCCGCTGGTAACCAGCGCGCTCGACGCCGAAGGTCGCAGAGGATTGACGGTGGTACCGGCGCGTCGGAAAGAGATCTTGGGCAGCAAGTTGAGCACGACACCCAGCGTCACCGTCACCCCTGCCAGCAGAACCGGCACCGGCACCCGAAGGTGCAAACCCGGCCACAGCCAGCGTGCTGCAAAGCCCATAGCGGCGAACAGCAGCATTACCACGGGCGGGGGAATACGGGTTTCCAGCCAGACCATCGCGATCACCGTGTCCTTTCCATTGGCCGCAGTGTCACACGGGAATGGCTGAATCACCCAAGGCGGCCAGGCCCAAACCGACCGTCCGGTCTATTCCGCTTTGACGGGCCCACCGCTAGAGTGGCGCCACCGCGCAGGAGGATCGCATGGCTACCACGGGCTTGGGCTTCATCGGCCGCACGACCCTCATCATCACCGTGCTGCTCACCCTGGGCGGCTGCGCGACGCTGCGCCAGTTCGGGCCGTCGGTGCAGGTTGCCTCGGTCACGCCCGGCCAGTACATCGCGCTCAAGCGCGGTGACATCCTGACCTCCGGCAAGCTCAGCGCGGCGACCATTGAGACCCTGCGCGTGGCCGGGCTCGATGAGGGCGTCTGTGCCAAGCCCGGCCTGCCCTGCATCGAGGCCATGGAAAGCAGCATCGTGGTGCGCGAGGAAGACAAGCGCTCCAGCCTGGCCGAGTTGTGGCTGCAGTATGCGATGACCCTGCCGGCGCCAAAGCGCGAGTACTCGGCATCCGGCCGCGCCAAGACCGCAGTCACCGAGCTGGATGCCGACTTCCAGCCACGCCTCGATGCGTGGATGCAGGTCGCGCGCCAGGCCTATGCCTATCTGTTCTTCACCGAGCGCACCGCCAACCAGCGTGGTTTCGAAGACCGCCAGACCCAGGTGCGCGACTACTACAACCTGGCGGTGCAGGAAGCCTCGGTGCAGCTGTACAACGCGTATGCCACCGGGCGCGTGCACGGCCAGGCCAGCCATTTCCAGCTGGGCCGCTGGACCTTCGTGCTGGCCCCTTCAGACCAAGCATCGGCGCTGGACCAGCGTACCCCCAGCGAGCTGGTACCCGCCGCCTCGCTGTCGTTCACCGGTACGCTGCGCAGCGTGCATCGCCGCGATGGCTTCGGTGCCGAGCTGGTGGCGGTGATGGATGACCCGGCCGGTAGCACGGCCACCACGCTTCGGGCAGCGGCGCAGGCAACGCAGGCCAGCACTTCGGCCACGCAGAGCTGGAGCGAGATGCCCTCGCCATCGATGACGGTGCTGCTGCGCTTCTCGGGGAACAACCTGTGGGAGGTGCTGCACGATGACGAGCCGGAGCTGGAGATCCACGATCCCTACCAGGTTTCGGAAGTGACCCTGCACGGCCAGCAGGTGCCACTGGCGGCCAACTTCACTGCCGGCTATGCGCTGTGGCTGGCCCGCTCCAACTTCAGCCGACAGTCGTTGCGCACGCTGTTCGGTGGCAAGGGCGGCATCGACACGCCGCATCTGTACATGATGCAGCCCTACGACCCGAACCGCCGCGTGCTGCTGATGATCCATGGCCTGGCCAGCAGTCCGGAAGCCTGGGTCAACGTGGCCAACGAACTGCTGCGCGACGACGAGATCCGCCGGGAGTTCCAGGTCTGGCAGTTCTATTACCCGACCAACATGCCCATCGCGATGAGCCACGATGCGATGCGCCACACGCTGGCTGAAGCGTTCAAGCACTTCGACCCCAGCGGCAAGGCGCAGGCCTCGCATGACATGGTGCTGGTGGGGCACAGCATGGGCGGGGTGATCGCACGGTTGATGATCTCCTCCTCCGGCGACCACCTGGTCGACACCCTGCTGGCCACCGCGCAGATGACGCCCGCCCAGCGCGAACTGCTGCGCACCAAAGGCGCACCGGTGCTGACCTTCCTGCCAGAACCGGAAGTGTCCCGCGTGGTGTTCATCGCCACGCCGCATCGCGGTACCGACGTGGCGGGCACCCGCCTCGGCCGGTGGATCGGCCGACTGGTGCGGTTGCCACTGACCGTGCTGGAAGACGTCGCCACCATCGCCAACGACGGCCAGATCGACCGCAATGACGGCAAGCACGGCTACCAGATGAACAGCATCCAGAACCTGGACAAGGACGACCCGTTCGTCCGCGCCGTGGCTGACCTGCCGATGTCACCGAAGGTGCACTACCACTCGATCATCGCCCGCGCCAAGGCCGATGGCCCACTTGAGAAGACCGATGACGGGCTGGTGCCCTACTGGAGTTCGCACCTGCCGCACGCGGATTCGGAGAAGGTGATCGTGTCCGGACACAGCGTGCAGGAAGCTACGCCGGCCATCGTCGAGCTGCGGCGGATCCTGCATGAGGACATGCAGGCACACGGGCGAACGGGAAAGTAAGCCGCCGTCCCGACAGATCAGGCACCGGCCGTACGCCGCGAGAACGTGCCATGCAGCGCCGCCGGAATCGCAAAGCCCTCCATGCGCACCTCGGGCCGATAGTCGGCGCTGGGGGTGAAGCGGAACTCGCGTGCCAGCAGCGCGCACAGCAATACCAGCTGTGCATTGCCGACCGCCGATCCCACGCAGGAACGCGTGGGGAAGCCATAAGGCACATAGATGCCGGCGGTACGCTTGCGCCGTTCGGGCAACCAGCGATCGGGATCGAACTGCAGCGGGTCATCCCAGTACTTCGCCGAGCGGTGCTGGATGAACGAGCTCAGCTCGAAGACCGTACCTTCGGCGATGGCCTGCCCTTCCACCTGCAGATCGCAGGCAGCCACCCGGCGGTTGTTGAAGGGCGTGGAGTACAGCCGCATCACTTCCTTCAGGAAGCGCATCGTGCAGGGAATCCTGGCCATCGGCAGCGCGTGGATCTCCGCCTCCGAGAGCGGCGCGAATTCCTCCTCGATGCGCTGGCGCCAGTGTGGATGCATCTGCATCGCCAGCAGCAGGCAGGCGGCCATCATGCCGGGCACGCCGGAAATGGCGATCAGCTGCACGGTGACCAGGTAGGTGACCTTGTCCAGGCCGATGCGCTCTCGCAGGCTCAGCAATGACTGCGCGTAATCCAGCGCCGAACGTCCGCTGCGGACACGGTGCTTGAGTTCCGCGGCAATCGCCCGTGATTCGGCACGGCCGATGAGGAAGTTGCGCAGCAGGTGGCGCCGATGGATGACCTGCTCGACCTGGGTGGTGTAGCGCAGATGCAGGGCGCGTTCGATGGCTGCGGTGCCGCGGGCATCGAGCCCGTCGATCACCAGCGGGATCAAGGGATGGGCCATCACTTTCCACACCGCCGGCGTGGCATCCAGCGCATGGCCGCACACCCCATCCAGAGCTTGCCTCATGCGCGACTGCAGTGCCTCCAGGGTCTGTGCTCCGGTGAGCTCAGCACTACGGGTGGCGATCAGGCTGCGCACTTCGGTCCAGCGCACGCGCTCGTGACGGCGGAACAGGTCGGCCAGCGACTCGACGACGTACAGCTGCTCGGAATTTTCCTTGTCGACCTTGCCGGCAAGCTCCGGGCAGAACACCCCGATTCCACCGGTTTCCAGCTTCAGCACAGGCCCTTCGCGCTCCACGCGCGCAGCCAGGCGCTCGGCAGCAATGGCGCTGCCTTCATTCGACATCCCTTGCATGCAGTGCGTCTCCGGCAGGAAGGGACTCGAAAGACGAGTCCCTTCGTCTTGCTACCGCTCAATCGCGGGTTTGGCTGGCAGGATCAGAATTCGACCCACAGCGGCCAGGTATTCCACACGCTGCTCTTTTCGTTCGGATGAATATTCAGAGTGACGCGCAATGCTCGGGCGAATCTTTTCATTTTCATTCCTTTGCTTGCTGTGTGGTTATGCCGGGATTATCCCGGCACTGGCTAGATAACACGACATAATCCCACTGTCCAACCGGCCGGGTGGCGCGCTGCAGCATCCGGGTTGCGGCCGATTGAGGGGAATCCCTCATCGCGCCTGCGCACGCAGCCTCCTATGCTGGGCTCACTTTCCCCCAACGGAGGTCTGCATGAACACGCAAGAGCCCAGCCGCCAGCCCAGCCCCGATCCGGCCGAGCGCGATGCCTTCTTCCCGTCGCCGTATTCGCTGTCGCAGTTCACCTCGCCCAAGAGCGACCTGTCCGGCGCCGACTATCCGGATGCGCGCCGCGATGGCCGCTGGAAGGTGCTGATGATCGCCGCCGACGAGCGCTATCTGCCGACCGCCAATGGCCACCTGTTCTCCACCGGTAACCATCCGGTGGAAACCCTGCTGCCGATGTACCACCTGGACAAGGCCGGCTTCGACATCGACGTGGCGACGCTGTCCGGCAACGCCGTCAAGTTCGAATGGTGGGCCTTCCCACACGAGGACAGCGAGATCGGCGCCCTGTACGAACGCTACCAGGAACGCTTCCGCCAGCCGTTGCAGCTGGATCAGGTGGTGGCCGGCCTGGGCGCCGATTCGGACTACGCCGCCGTCTTCATTCCCGGTGGGCACGGCGCGTTGATCGGCCTGCCGGAGAGCGCGGCGGTGAAGGCCGCGCTGCAATGGGCCATGGCCGAGCAGCGCCACATCATCACCCTCTGCCATGGCCCGGCGGCGCTGCTGGCGGCGGGCGTCGACGACGCCGAGGGTGCCTCGCTGTTCCGTGGCTACCGCATCTGTGCCTTCCCCGACGCAATGGACCGGCAGACACCGGGGATCGGCTACATGCCCGGGCAGCTGCGTTGGTTCTTCGGTGAACGGCTGGCCCAGCAGGGGGTGCAGATCGTCAATGAGGGCATCGATGGCAGCGTGCTGCAGGATCGCCTGCTGCTGACCGGCGACAGTCCGCTGGCCGGCAACGCGTTGGGCAAGCTGGCCGCGCGTACGCTGCTCGATGCGCTGGCGGGGCGCTGAGCCAATGCCTGCGCTGGTGCCCGCGCTGCTGGAACTGGAACAGGCGCGGTCATTGCCGGCGGTGGGCGGCGTGCTGCGCGCCGCCGCCTCACCCTTGGGCTACGACCGCCTGTTGGTGTTTGCCACCGGAACCAGGCTGGAGCGCGGCGCACAGCGCGTGTACTGGATCGAAGGTGACTGGTTCGGTGACGGCAGCGATACCGCACTCGCCCGCTACCTGCACGCCTGTCCGGTCAACCGCCATGTGCTGGACAGCAATGCGCCGTTCTTCTGGAGCAAGCGCGACGGCGTGCGTGGCGAGCGCTACCAGGTGGTGAAGCAGCCTCGCGGCGATGGCCTGCATGGGTTGCAGGTGCCGGTGTTCGGCCCGACCGGTCTGGAGGGTGCGGTCAGTTTCGCCGGCACCTCGATTGATGCGTCCGCCGGCGCGCGCCTGCTGCTTGAAATGGTCGGCACGTCAGTCTTCCGCGCGGCGCGGCGGCTTGCCGAAGCGCCGGCCGACATCCGCGCGGGCGCGCTGAGCGCACGCGAACGCGAGGTGCTGCGCTGGGTCGCCGCTGGACGGCGCCAGGCAGAGATAGCGGCCACGCTGGGGCTGTCTGCGCGCACGGTTGAGAACCACCTGCGGCGAGCACGGCAACGACTTGGCGTGGCCACCACCGCTCAGGCAGTGCGCGCGGCAGGCCGCCGTGGCGAGATTGAAGACTGATCAGGATGGAGACACTTCCTGCTGCCTGATCAGCGTGCTGCATACGCGCTGGGCATCTGCGCGATTGCAGAAGGCAGGCGACGGGATGAGCTACGACCCGTGATCGCCGGTGCGCGGTCCACCGGGTGGGACGTTCATCGCCCGCCCGGCATCCGCGAGCCACCCATCCCTGCATAACGCTGTCCGCGCATTCGTGGCATGCTCTGTGAAACCGTTTTCATGGAATGGAGGGATTCCACGATGTTGTCGCGTTTCCGTCGCCCCGTACTCTGTGCCCTGCTGGCGCTTGCCCTGCCTGCGACCAGCGCCTGGGCCGCAGCCCCTGCGCCGTTGAAGGTGATGTCGTTCAATGTGCGCACCCCGGCCGATACCGAACCCGGCAAGCGCTGGCCCGACCGTCGCGATGCGATGGTGAAGGTCATCCTCGACGCGCACCCAGCGGTGATCGGTACCCAGGAGCTGGTGCAGGAGCAGGCCGATTACCTTGCCCAGCACCTGCCCGGATACCGCTGGTTCGGCGAGGGCCGCCGCGGCGGCAGCGGCGACGAGCACATGGGCGTGTTCTACGACAGCAAGGTGCTGGCGATCGAGGAATCAGGCAACTTCTGGCTGTCTGATACGCCCGATGTGCCCGGCAGCATCACCTGGGGCAACCTGTATCCACGCATGGTCACCTGGGCGCTGTTCCGCCGCATCGATGACGGCCGCCGCTTCTATTTCATGGATACCCACCTGCCCTACCGCGACGAGGACGAACCACGCCGGGTGAAGGGTGCCGAGCTGATCGGCAGGCGCGTGGCCGGCCTGGCGGCCGACCTGCCGGTGGTGCTGACCGGTGACTTCAACAGCGAACCCGGCGGCGACACCTACAAGGCATTCACCCGCGTACTGCACGACACCCGTGCCCAGGTGAAGACACCGCAGGGCCCGCGACTGACCTTCCACGATTTCACTGGCAAGGCCACCGCGCAGCTGGACTGGGTGCTGGTGCGCGGTTTCCGCGCGCGCAGCTTCCTGACCGATGACCGCCGCATCAATGGCGTGCTGCCATCGGATCATTTCCCGCTGGTGGTCGAACTGGACTGGCCGAAGCACTGACCCCGCACGGCAGCCGCAGCTACAGCGGCGGCTGCCGCGACAGCAGGCGATACAGGGCCTGATGCTGATCGCGCGCCTGGCAGATGCGGGCCCCTATCGCCAGGAACACGGCGACGCCGATCAGGCCCAGCCCCAGCATCGAATCCTGCAGGCGCAGGAAACCGACCGCTGCGGCCATCGTCGCCAGCACCAGCAGCACCACGACCGCCACTGACAGGCCCGCACCCGGTGGACCCGGATCGCCGAACAACATCCGTTGGGTATCCCGCCTTCCGTCCGCCATTGCCTGTCCTCCCGAGTGCCTGACCCACTAGTTACACGGCGAGCCCGCAATCCGGCAGAGTCAGAAACGTCACGAAGGTGAAGACGTACGCGGAATGCACCGCGCTACCCTGCCGCGTACCCCTCGAACTGCGGAGCAGCACATGGCACACCAGAGCCGGCTGGCAGGATTCATCATCGACTGCCAGGACCTTCCCGCCGACGAAGGCGCCCGTTTCTGGGCCGCCGCGCTCGGTCTGCAGGCACAGGCGGCGCGTGCCGAAGGGGGCGCCGAGTATGCCGACCTGCTGGGCGCACCGGCGGGCCTGGACGTTGAAGTCCAGCGGGTCGATCACCCGTCACGGGTGCATCTGGACATCGAGAGCGACGACATCGATGCCGAGGCCGACCGCCTGGAGAAGCTCGGCGCGCGACGGATAGGCTTCGTCAAGCGCTGGTGGGTGATGGAAGCACCGACCGGCCATCGCTTCTGCATCGTGCGCATGCGCGAGCGCGAGGTGCCGGCCAATCAGTGGCCCTGAAAGAGCAAAGGGACGGAAGCCACGGCCTCCGTCCCCCCGGCGTCAGGGCACCTGCGCCACGCTCGGTTGCTGCGGTGATTGCCCCCAGCCGCCCAGCGCCTTGTACACGCCCACCACGCTGACGTTGACCTCGGACTCGGCCGCCGCCAACGCATCATCGGCTGCCAGCTGCGTGCGCTGCGCATCCAGCAGGGTCAGGAAGTCCTCCGAGCCCTCGCGATAACGGATCTGCGCCAGCGATTCGGCACGCCGTGCCGCCTGCGCCTGCTCGACCACGATCGCCAACCGTGCCTGCTGCTTGGAATAGCGGGTCAGCGCGTTCTCGGTGTCTTCCAGGGCCAGCAGTACCGCCTGCTCATACTGCGCGGCCACGCCTTCGGCTTCAGCCTTGCTGGCGCGCAGGCGTGCACGCACGGTGCCGAAGTCGAATGCCGCCCAGGTCAGCGATGGGGTCAGCGACCAGGCCTTGTTGTTGCCATTGACCAGGCCGCTGGCATCGCCACCGAGGAACCCGACGAAGCCGGACAGCGACAACCGCGGGAACAGGTCCGCCGTGGCCACGCCCACGCGTGCGGTCGCAGCCGCCAGGCGACGCTCGGCCACGCGCACGTCGGCACGCTGGCGCAGCAGTTCGCGGGTATCGCCCAGCGGCAGTGCCTTGGCGAAGGCCGGTACGTCGTGCGGCGCGAGCATGTCAGTCAGCACTTCCGGGCGCTGGCCGAGCAGCACGGCCAGCCGGTTGCGCGACTGCGCCTCGGCCACTTCCAGCAACGGGATGTCAGCCTCGATCGCCTTCAGGCGGGCACGGCTGCTCTGCACATCCAGCTCGCTGCCTGCGCCCAGCTGCCAGCGCGCCTCGGTCAGCTTCTGCGTATCGCGCAGGTTTTCCAGCGTGTGCTGGGCCACCGCGATGCGCTTCTGCGTACCACGCAGCTCGAAGTAGTTGCGTGCCACTTCAGCGGCGATCAGGACCTGCGCATCGGCCAGGTTGGCCTGCTCGGCACCGAGGTCGGCGCGTGCGGCTTCAGCAGCACGGCGCTTGCGGCCGAACAGATCCAGCTCCCAGCCGGCGTCGAAGCCGAGCTGGTAGCTTTCACTGAACACCCGCTGCCCACCCAGCTGCGGATCGGGTTGCTTGCGGCGGTCGTAGCTGCCGCCAGCGGTGACGTGCGGAGCCTGGTCGAGGCGGCTTTCCACGAACACCGCGCGGGCCTGGCTGACGCGGGCCACGGCCACGCGAAGGTCCAGGTTGTCCGACAGTGCGCCGTGCACCAGCTGTTCCAGCACCGGATCATCGAACTGCGCCCACCAGCTGGCGACCGGCGAAGCGGTACTGAACACCGGCTGCTGTGCGCTCTGGAGGACCACCGGCTCCTGCATCGGCGCCTTGTAGTTGGGGCCGACGCTGACACAGCCTGCCAGCACCAGGCTGGAGACGGCCATCGCCAACGTGCGGATCACCATGGCAGCACCTCGCCCAGGTAGGTGAAGCTGCCGCTGGCGCCGGATTCACCGATCAACGCCATTTCCACGCTGGAACGTGCGCCTTCGCTGATTTCGATTTCGCCGTTGCCGCCGTTCATGTCGGTCTTCACGTAACCCGGATGCACGGTGTTGACCTTGATCGGGGTATTGCGCAGTTCGTAGGCCAGACTCAAGGTCCAGCTGTTCACCGCCGCCTTGGAGGCATTGTAGGCCGGGATCTTGAAATCGTAGATGCCCGACGCCGGGTCGGCGTGCAGGGTCTGCGAGCCGAGCATGCTCGATACGTTGACGATTCGCCCGGACTTGGCCTGCTTGACCAGCGGCAGGAAGGCCTGGGTGACCGCCACCAGCGCATACACGTTGGTGTCGAAAGTGCGCTTCCAGGTATCGAGTGACTGTTCCGACGGTGCCTGCGCCGGGTTCTCGATCATGATGCCGGCGTTGTTGACCAGGATGTCGAGACGACCATGGCGCTGGCGCACCTGCTCGACCGCTTCGGCGATGCTGGCCGCGTCGGTCACGTCCAGTTGCAGG
>Ga0308168_1001524_pt1 | contig 20953 bp, 12 predicted proteins | sample PhyCR2_FD_202133 | JGI IMG/M metagenome (GOLD analysis project Ga0308168, IMG submission 202133) | Phyllosphere microbial communities from UC Gill Tract Community Farm, Albany, California, United States - DLSLRC.R2 | ecosystem: Host-associated > Plants > Phyllosphere > Unclassified | place: USA...
TATGCGGGAACTCGGCATGCTTAATTCGTATGGCGCGCTTATTTTACCGTTTGTCATGAATGGCTGGGGTATTTTTATGATTTCCCAGAGTTTTAAAGGCACGCCCAATGACTATATTCATGCCGCGCGATTAGATCACGCCGGTCTTATCAAAATTCTGTTCCATGTCATGTTGCCTCTCAATAAATCCATTCTGGCTATCGTCGCGATATTTACCTTCACCAGCGCCTGGGACAATTTCCTCTGGCCGCTGATTGTGATGCAGGACGCTAACAAAATGCCGCTTTCCGTTCTGCTGGCGACGTTCAGTAAATCGTACAGCGTGTATGTCGGCCCGATTCTGGCGGGGTCGGTGGTACAAACTTTGCCGATCGTCGTCTTGTTTATCCTCTTCAGGAAGCATTTCCTGGAAGGGATGTCGCTTTCACTTAAATAACAGGCATGAATGATGAATAACCTGAAAACAGCGCAGGAAAGGGTATTTTATCAGGTGTATTTGCCGTCTTTCTGCGACGGTAATACGGACGGATTGGGCGATTTTCAAGGTCTGATTTCTAAGCTGGATTATCTGGCTGAGCTGGGCATTGGCGGTATCTGGGTGACGCCTTTTTACCCGTCTCCGCTGGTGGATAATGGCTATGACATCAGCGACCACTGCGCTGTTGATCCGCGTTTTGGCACGTTAGCGCTTTTTGATGAACTGATTGCAGCCTGTCATCAGCGCGACATTTTGCTGGTGATCGACGTGGTTATTAATCACGTGTCAGATCAGCATCCCTGGTTTCAGACAGCGCTCAGCCAGCCTGACAGCCCTTTCCGCGACTTCTTTTTCTTTCGTGAGCAAACTAATAACTGGACCTCTTTCTTCGGCGGTTCTGCCTGGACACAGGAGCCCGGCGGAACGGCCAGTTACTACCATAAATTCTCGCCTCAGCAGGTTTGCCTGAACTGGTCTCATCCTGCCGTTGAGCGTGAGATCAAAAAAATCTTCGATTTCTGGATAGCCCGCGGCGTCGACGGTTTCCGTTTTGACGTGATTAATTTTCTGACCACCGATGGCATCGGGGAAGATCACCCGCCGGCCGAACCGGGCGCAGAGCCACCTCATGAAAAAGATATCAATCAGCCCGGTGTGCTCGATGTAGTGAAGCGCCTGTGCCGCCATATCCGTGCACAAGGGGAATTCCTGCTGATTGGCGAAGTGGGCAGTGAAGTATTGCCGGTGATGGCGCCTTATCAGGGTGCGGAGCTGCTGGACGTGGTCTTCAATTTTAATCTTGGCAGCCAGAAACACTTCGATATCACCGCGATCTTCGCCGAAATGCAGGCTATGGAAGCCACACTGCCCGGCTTACCGACGCTGTTTTTTTCCAGCCATGATATGTCACGCATGATCAGTCGCTTCGGTGAATCCTCCCGGGATGTTCCCCATGCGGTGGCCGTTTTCGCCCTGCAAATGACCGCCCGTGGTCTGCCTTTCATCTTTCAGGGTGAGGAAATCGGCATGACGGATTTTGTCCCGCAGAATTTGCAGCAAATGCGGGATATTCAGGGCATCACTCAATATCACACCGCAATTTCACAAGGCATGGATGAAGAGCAAGCACTTACTTATGCATTGCCTTTCTGCCGCGATGCCTCCCGCTTACCCGTTCCCTGGACGCCAGCCAATAACAGCGAAGGGCAAGTAAACGTCGCAACAGAGAGTAAGTGCTCACATTCAATTTTTGGCGCGTATAAACAACTGATTGCGCTGAGAAATACCCATCCGGCGCTTCAGCGTGGTCGCTATGAGTACCTCACGCTGTTTAAACAATGCCTGATATTCCGCCGCTTTCTGAAAGGGGAATGTCTGGAAGTGATGATCAATTTCGGCGCGACGGTCGTCAACGTAGGTTATGGCGATGGCAATCCCGTCTTGTTCGGCGCGGATGAACCGCTGCTGGAAAAAAACCAAATTCTTATCAAAAAGGTAAACCATGAAAATACTCAGAAGTGATAAAAATCCGCTGTTAACACCTGCCGATATCATCCCTTCCCAGCCCGGCTGGAAGGTCGATTGTGTATTTAATGCAGGCGTGTGTTCGTATCAGGATGAAACCCTGCTACTGCTTCGTGTTGCGGAAAGCGTGGTCTCAACGGACGCCAATTGTCTGGAAGTACCGCTTCTGGTGAACCGGCAAAATACCTGGCATCCGGGCACTAAACGTTTTCAACGGGACGACCCGGCCTATGACTTCAGTGACCCCAGAATGATTGCACTGAAAGCCGATCCTTCGGTTATCTGGCTGACCTCCATGTCGCATCTGCGGTTAGCGAGAAGTCAGAATGGTGAAGATTTTATTGTGGATACTCAGCCATTTTTAACCGCCGATACGCAATATGAGCAATTCGGCTGCGAAGATCCGCGAATTACGCTGATAGACGGTGTTTACTACATTAACTATTCGGCCATTTCGCCGTATGGCATTTCTACCGCACTGGCGACCACCACCGATTTTATTGCTGTGGAAAAACAAGGCGTGATTTTCTGCCCGGATAACCGCGACGTGTGTTTCTTCCCGGAAAAAATTAACGGCAAATATCAGGCGCTGACCCGTCCTTCGCCCAAACATTTTGGTAAGCCGGAGATCTGGATCTGTGAATCCCCGGACATGCTGCACTGGGGCAATCATCGCCATTTACTCGGCAGCGCGTCCGGCGACTGGGATGCGCTGAAACTGGGCGGTGGCGCCCCGCTGATGAAAACGGCACGTGGCTGGTTACAGATTTATCACGGCGTAGATAAAGATCAGCGCTATTGCCTCGGCGCCATGCTGCTCGACTTGCATAATCCATTGAAAATTATCGCCAAATCCTCAGCGCCGCTGCTACAACCGGAAGCGATTTACGAGAGAGAAGGATTCTTTGGCAACGTAGTCTTCACCTGCGGCGCGCTACTTGAAAAGGACACGCTGAAAATTTACTACGGGGCCGCCGATGAGTGTATTGCGCTGGCGACAATGCCGCTCAATGCTTTATGGAAGCATCTCGGACTTCCAGTCTAAGTGAGACAGAAGCCTTAATGCGGCAATTTCGCGCCCTGAAATTGCCGTTTCCTACATATAACCTAAGCAGATAACCTAAGCAGATAATTTACAGATAAACCTTATTCACTAACTCATCCAACCTCGCTGCGAATGAACTTTATTACAGTATTGATATAGTTATAGAGTTTGATTTATTTTTCCTCACGTAACATCATATTAATTATTGTATCTGAACGTTATCGCCTTAATTATTCATTGGATGAATTTATTTTGTACAAGCATACATTTTTTAAATTTATTCTGCCCGTTTTAATGGCTGGCATTATGACCTCCGTGGTAGCGGCCCCCCTGAATCCGGCAGACCGTGACCTGATCCGTCAGGAACAACAGGAATTATTAAGGCAAAGCCAACAACAACGTGATGATCTGCAACGCAGTTTTTCTCCCGTCTCACCCACCGAATCGTACATAGAAGAAAATAATAGCCCCTGCTTTTACATTCATAAAATATATATAAATAACGCAACACTTATTCCTGAAAAAAAACAACGCGAGATAACTAAATCTCATCTTAACCAATGTACTGGAATGAGCGGGATTGCGGAAATAACCCGTCAAATTTCTGACTGGTATATTCATCAGGGATATATAACCAGCCGGGCTTTTATCACTGAACAAGATTTATCTCAGGGCGAATTACATATTTCGGTACTGGAAGGACGTCTTGAGAAAATTACGCTCGAAGGCATCTCATCTTCACAGTTAAAGATGGCTTTTCCCGGGATGGAAGGCGGCATTCTTAACCTGCGTGACATCGAACAGGGTATGGAGCAAATCAACCGGTTGCGCAATGATCCGGTGCAAATAGAGATCCTTCCAGGCAAGGAATCAGGCTATTCCATTGTCAATCTCACCGCCACACCTGAATTCCCCCTCAGTTTCTCACTTAACTTTGATAACAGCGGACAGAAAAGTACCGGGACAGGGCAAGCTGGCGGCTCACTGACAGCCAATAATATGCTGGGTATTGCGGATAAATGGTTCATCAGCGGCGGACGCAGCAGCGATTTTTCATCTACGCATGACGCACAAAATGTTCAGGCCGGGCTGAGCATTCCCTACGGTTATAACCTGTTTGATTACAGCTATAGCTGGAGCAACTACCTCAGCACGATTGACAACAATGGCTTTGGGTGGGCATCGACCGGCGACAGCATCAGCCACCGTTTTACCGCCTCACGTTTGTTATTCCGCGATGGTGATATCAAAACCGGTGCCTCCATCGGACTGACACATCAAATCAGCAATAACTATCTCAATGATGTGTTGCTCGACAGCAGCAGCCGCAAGCTTACCAGCCTGTTGTTTGGCCTCAATCACACGCAAAAAATCTTCGGTGGCGTCGCGACTTTTAACCCCACATTCAGCCATGGCGTGTCCTGGCTGGGCGCAGAAGACGACAACGGCAAAAATGATGATTTACCGAAAGCTGGATTCAAAAAATGGAGCCTGAACGGCAGCTTTCAGTTGCCAGTAGCCAACGATTTATGGTGGCTGACCAGCTTTTACGGTCAGTGGTCACCAGACAGGCTTTATGGCAGCGAGCGTCTGACCATCGGTGGTGAAAGCTCGGTGCGCGGCTTTAAAGAGCAATACCTTTCCGGCGATAACGGCGGTTACTGGCGTAACGAACTGAACTACAGACTATTCACATTGCCACTTATCGGCCAGGTCAGCAGCGTGGTCGCACTCGACGGTGGCTGGCTGCAAAAAGATAACAAAGACCCGTGGGCGTCCGGCACGCTGTGGGGGGCAGCCGTCGGACTTTCAGCGGCAAATCGTTATTACTCCAGCCAGCTGACCCTGGGCACACCGGTGAAATATCCCGACTGGCTAGCGCCTGACCATCTCAACATTTATTACCGCATCGCGTTTGTGATTTAAGGAAAAAAGATTATGGATAATCATCAAAAACCAAAATGTTTTGCGCAAAGCCTGCTGAGTTATCTGATTTGCGGCTTGCTGGCAGGCCAACCGGTTTTCCCGGCGTTTGCCGCACCGACCCCGGCGAATAGCGGCACAGGCATTGATAAGGCCGGCAACGGTGTGCCGGTGGTGAATATCGCCACACCCAACGGGGCGGGGATTTCCCATAACCAGTTTCAAAATTACAACGTCGGTAAAGAGGGACTGATCCTCAACAATGCCACCGGACAGCTAAACCAGACACAGTTAGGGGGGCTGATTCAGAACAACCCCAACCTGAAAGCAGGCCAGGAGGCGCGCGGCATTATTAACGAAGTGACGGGCGCGAACCGTTCACAGCTGAACGGTTACACAGAAGTCGCAGGAAAAGCGGCCAACGTGATGGTTGCTAACCCGTATGGCATCACCTGTAACGGCTGCGGCTTTATCAATACACCGAATGCCACGCTCACCACGGGTAAACCGGTGTTCGATGCGAGTGGCAACTTACAATCCCTTGATGTCAAAAAAGGTTCCATCACCATTGAAGGCCAGGGGCTGAATGCCAGTGAGTCGGATGCGCTGTCAATCATCTCGCGGGCCACAGAAGTGAATGCACAAATTCATGCTAACGCGATGAACGTTATCACCGGCGCTAACCGTGTGGACAAAAATGGCCGCATCACCGCGATTGCCGGTGAAGGCGCAGCACCCGTGGTGGCAGTGGATACCGGCGCGCTGGGGGGTATGTACGCCAGTCGTATCCGACTGATTTCCAGCGACAAAGGCGTGGGAGTTAACCTTGGCAACCTGAACGCACGTCAGGGAGATATCACGCTGGATGCCAGCGGCAAACTCACCGTGCAAAACAGCCTTGCCAGCGGCAGCCTGAATGCCAAAGGAGAAAGCGTTACGCTGAGCGGTGAACATAAAGCCAGTGGCAGTATGAATGTCAGCGGGCAGGACATTGCACTTAGCAATGGCACCTTTGCCAGCGACAACAATATCGCCCTGAACAGCGAGGGCAAACTGACGTTAAGCAACAGCCGTTTGACTGCCGGAAACAACCTCAGTCTCACCGCACAGGATTTAACACAGGATGGCAGCAGCAGCGTCAACACGGCGCGTGATATTTCAGCGCAGGTTGCGGGAACGATAACAAATCAGGGCCAGCTGATAGCCGGTAACAACGCAGCCATAAGCAGCGGTTCCCTGTCTAATAGCGGAAAAATTGCTGCCAAAGGCACTACCTCGATAAGTGCCGCAAAAACACTGAGCAACGCAGCGGGTGGAGAAATTCTTTCTGACGAAGCGCTGGTTGTGTCTGCGGAAGATATCCGGCAAAACGGGACCTTATCAGGCAAAAAATCACTGGCAATAGATGGCCAGTCACTGACAACCGCAAAGGGTTCACTGTCGACCAGTCTGGGCAATGTTTCACTGAAAACGCGGGAAGCCAATTTGGACGGGGATGTTATCGCCCACGGCGATCTTTCGGTGCAGGCGAATAAACTGACCAGCCAGCGTGACACGCAACTCCAGTCTGATGGTTCACTCACGCTGACAGCCACGGATGCCACGCTTTATGGCTCTCAGGTGGCGCAGGGTGCACTTACGCTTACGGCACAGAATCTGATTCATGGCGGCGTTACCACTGCGGCCGATCTGACCGTGAACAGCGGTCAATTTAATAACCAGAGTGAGGGCTTGTTTTTAAGTCAGGGATATCTGGGCATCAGCGGCGATACCGTTCTCAATGCGGGACAGGTAATGGCGAACAACCTGTCACTGACGACCCAAACGTTCAGTAATGAGGGCCTGTGGCAGGGAACGTCTGCACTGTACATGACGGCAGATGAACTGCGCACAGGCAGCGCCAGCCGCACGCTGACGGCAGGCTCACTGACACTGGATGCGGGTTTACTCAGCACGGCTGGCACCCTGCAGGGGCAAAATGTTGTCATCACCGCCCGTGACTGGACGAACACAGGCTCCCTGCTGGGAACGGATAAATTAGATGTTTCACTTACCGGTACACTGAGTAACGACGGTGACATCTTAAGCCAGGGCAACGCTAACCTTGCCGCGCAAAGCATCGCTAATCAGGGCTCGCTACTGAGTGCCGCAGATCTCACCCTCACTGGAGGGTCGCTTGATAACCGTGGCGCGTTGCAGGGTAATAATCTGGTGCTGAACCTGTTATCTGCCACTAACTCGGGAACGGCGATTGGCCTGCAATTGTTGCAATTTACCGGGCGTGAACTGTTCAACGACGGGCAATTTTTGAGTGTCGGCTCGCTCAATGTGCATGGCGAAAACATCACTAACAACGGTACATGGCAGGGGCAAAACATTCTGCTGGAAGCACAGCGACTCGCGAACCGTGGCACCCTGCAGAGCGCCGATGCGCTGACGCTAAAACTGACCGGCGATTTAATTTCCTCTGCGGGGAGCAAGATTATTGCCAATGGCAATGCGGCATTGCAGGCGCTAAACCTGACTAACGACGGCCAGTGGCTTGCCAATAATCTGGTGATAAACGGCACATCGCTGAATAACAATGGCGACATCAGCGGCATCAACGGGCTGGTGGTGGCGCTGACCGGGGCATTTATTCAGCAACAGGACAAAACGCTGTTAACAGGCGGAACCCTGGGGCTGAGTGCGGCGACAGTCAATAATGCCGGGCAAATTCAGGGCACGGATACTGCGCTGATCAGCGATTCTGTCGACAACAGCGGGCGTATTCAGGGGAATAATGACCTCGCATTCACCGGTAATCTGACCAACCGCGCTGCCGGTATTGTCCTGAGCCAGAACACCCTCAACCTCACCACGCCAAATCTTGTGAACTACGGCCTGATTCAGGGCGGCGGCACAACACGTATTGATGCCTCAGCGTCTGCACATAACGACGGTAAAATCCTTTCCGGCGGTGAACTCACGTTTAACACGGCGAGCCTGACCAACAATAACTGGCTACAGGCCACATCTGTATTGCTGAATGCCGCTGCAATCGATAACTCAGGGACGGTGTTTAGTACCTCAAATCTGGCGATTCATGCCGACCGGATTGACCACAGAGCAGAAGGTAACCTTTACAGCGGCGGTAACTTACTGCTGACCAGCGGCGTTTTCGAACAATTTGGTCAGGTGGTCGCGCTGGGTAATTTAACCCTGAAATTAACCAGCGCTTTTACAGGAAAAAACGTGCTGGCGGCAGGCAATGTGCTGGATATCACCAGCAATGGCGCGATAAACAATCAGAGCGTGATGCAAGGTCAGGCGGTGAATCTGACGGCCGGATCGGCGCTCACCAATAACGGACAAATCACCACCGGCAGCGGTGCCAGCACCCTTTCCGCTAACAATATTGCGATGAACGCCTCCGGCACCTTACAGGCCGGTGGCGACGTGACACTGAACAGCCGTGGCAATATTACGGTGGACGGCTTTGTCGGCACCGCAGGCTCACTGACCCTGAATGCCGCCGGCAGTATTCTCAATACCGCCCTGCTCTATGCAGGCAACAATATGTATCTGCTGGCCAATAGCATCCGCAATAACCACGGCGATATTCTGGCCGGTGACAGCCTGTGGATGCAGCGTGATATGGCGGGCAATGCGAATGCCGAAGTGGTGAATACTTCCGGGAATATCGAGACTGTAAATGGGGATATTACGGCATTAACGTCATATTTCTACAACGGTTATGAAGATATTCAGGTTCAGCGCACTTTAGTCTCCGTAGAAGACGGCAATGTTATTACCCCCCTGCCTTACAATGGTGATTACTGGCTGAGAACGGACGACCGCGGTGAATACCTCATGGTTAACATGTTTTATGAACTGGAGCCGGTGCCGGAATATCGTCTGCGGGAAAGCGACAGCGAAACGGTTACGGTAAGTACTCGCGGTAATGTTGGACGTATTGCAAGCGGGCGCAACCTGTCTGTTTCGGCCTCTGTGCTTGAGAACCAGGCGGGTCTGCTCTTTGCTGAGGGGGATCTCTCACTTCGCGGTGGAGAACTGCGCAATCTGAGTTACCAGGCGGGAACCAGCGCCATAGAAACGATTTATATCCTCGACTACGCGGGTAGTTACGCCATGGGCGCTTTTAATATGTGGGGATATCGTAAGGGCGACCGCCTGGTTCTGGAGCCGGAGGGTTTACTCTATCGTGCGGTGATCCAGGCAGGCGGGAATGTTACAGCCTCTTTCAGGAACGATATCAGCAATATAACACTCACCCCAAATACACGGGGGGCGGGTAACATTATCACTGCCCCAACGCTAAATACTCTCAGCCAGCCTGATGGCGTTCAGCAGCAAGATCTCGCCAACGCAGATATCGCGGACATCACTTCGCCGCAATGGTACGACAGCCTCACCGATGCGGTTGCTCACATCGCCGGAGGCAACAGCTTGTATCCTCTGCCGTCGGATAATAACGGCTATTTTGTCCCTTCAACCGACGCGAACAGCCCGTATCTGATCACCACGAACCCGAAACTCGACGGGCTGGGGCAACTGGATCAAAGCCTGTTTGGCGATCTTTATTCCCTGATGGGAATGCAGCCGGGGAAAGCGCCGCGTGAAACTAACAGCGCGTACACCGACCAGAATAAATTCCTCGGTTCGGCGTACTTCCTTGACAAACTTAACCTGCACCCGGAATACGATTACCGCTTCCTGGGTGATGCGGCTTTCGATACACGCTACGTCAGCAACTTCATGCTTAATCAGACCGGCAGCCGCTATATCAACGGTCTGGGTTCCGATCTGGCGCAAATGCAATACCTGATGGATAACGCAGCAGGTGCGCAACAGTCGCTTGGATTAGCGTTCGGCGTAGCGCTGACGGCCACGCAAATCGCCGCGCTCGACAGCAGTATCTTGTGGTGGGAATCCGCCAGTATCAACGGCCAGACGGTGATGGTACCGAAGGTATATCTGTCACCAAAAGACGTGACGGTGAATAACGGCAGCGTGATTGCTGGCAACAACGTTCAGCTTACGGGCGGCAATATCACCAATAGCGGCAGCACCCTCGCCGCAAACAATAACCTGTTTATCGGCAGTCAAAGCAGCATCAGCAACCTGAATGCTGGCCTGATACAAGCAGGCAGTGCACTACAACTGGGCGCGCTGGGCAATATCAACAACGTTGGATCCGCGATATCTGGCAAAACTGTCCAGCTTGAAAGCACAGGCGGCAGCATTAACAACATCACACAGACCGAACAACTGATGGCGAGAGGTTCAGGTGCCCGGGGAGAGTCTGACAGCTTTGCGGACACCTTTGTCAATCCGGTAGCGAGTATCACTTCTCAGGATGGTATGAGTCTGGTCGCAGACAAGGATATCAACATCGTCGGGGCAGACGTCGCCGCAGGCGAAAACCTCCTGATGCTGGCAGGGGATGATCTGAACCTGAATGCCATAGAAACCAGTCAGAATGCCAGCCGTGGCAAAAGCGAAACCCACAGCACTGACAACGCTCGCACGACAATAACCGCAGGCGGCGATCTGACGCTGGTGGCAGGCCAGGATATCAACAGCCAGGCCGCAGGACTCGCCGCAGAAGGTGATGTGGCGATGCAGGCCGGTCGCGATGTGAACCTGATGGCGGAAGAAACGACTCAGGGCGACAGCTACAAAGCAAAGAAAAAGGTCGAAATCAACGAATCAGTACGCCAGGACAGCACTGAAATCGTCAGCGGCGGTAACACCACAATCGTGGCCGGACGTGACGTCAACAGCGAAGCGGCGCAGGTGATTGCCAGCGGCGATATCGGTATTGGCGCAGGCCGTGACATTAATCTCGAAACCGCCACTGAAAGTGATTACCACTTCAAAGAAGAAACCAAAACCAAAAAAGGGTTCATGAAAAAAACCACCACGCACACGGTAGAGGAAGACAGCGCAACCCGTGAAGCAGGCACCCTGCTCAGCGGCGATAACGTAACCCTCGTCGCCGGAAATGATTTGCTGGTGAAAGGCTCAGCGGTGGTCGGCGACGGCAATGTCAGCCTGAATGCGGGCAACGATATCGACATCGTAGCGGCGACCAATACCGACTCAACATACCGCCTGGAAGAGAAGAAAAAGAGCGGCATGTTCAGCGGCGGCGGCATCGGCGTCACCATCGGCACCAGTAAATCACGCTATGAAATGAACGATGAAGGCACCACCCAGAGCGAAAGCTTCAGCACCGTCGGTTCGACGGGCGGAAACGTCAGCATTAACGCTGGCGGTCAGGCGCATATCGGTGGCGCAGATATTATCGCCGGGAAAGATTTAAGCATTAAAGGCGACAGCGTGCTGATTGAACCTGGCCGCGATGCGCGCACCCACGATGAATCGTTCGAGCAGGAACAGAACGGGCTGACGATTGCCCTTTCGGGTGCAGCAGGCAGTGCGATAAACAGCGCGGTGACGACGGCACAGTCGGTGAGTGACGAAAGTGACGACCGGCTCGCGGCGCTGAAAATTGCACAAGGCGTGATGAGCGGCGTATCGACCGGTCAGGCGATGGAGCTGGCGCAGGCCACCACCGGCGATGCTTCCACGGCGTTTGGTATCAGCGCCTCGGTTGGCACGCAGTCGTCCAAATCCGAGAGCCACAGCGGACAGAACACGGCCACGGGCAGCACGCTGACGGCGGGTGATAATGTGTCGATAACCGCCACGGGCGGCGATATCACGGTCATCGGCAGCCAGATTAAAGCCGGGCTGGACGTGGCGCTGAACGCGGCAGACGACATCAACCTGATTTCCTCGCAGAACACACAGTGGCTGGAAGGAGAAAACAGCAGCAGCGGCGGCGCCATAGGGATTGGCATCGGTATGGGCGAGAGCGGTGCCGGTATCAACATCTCCGCCAGCGGCAACGCCTCCAGGGGCAGCGAGTCGGGCAACGGCACGCAGCATAACGAAACCACCATCGACGCGGGCAACCGTATCAGCATCAACAGCGGCGACGACACCACGATTGCCGGTGCGCAGGTCAGCGGCAACAGCGTGGTAGCTGATATCGGCGGCGACCTGACCATCAGCAGCCTGCAGGACAGCAACTATTACGACAGCAGCCAGAAGAGCATCAGCGGTGGTGCCAGCTTCTCCTTCGGCACCATGACCGGTTCGGCTGGAATCAGTGCCGCTAATGACAAAATGGACAGCGACTACAACTCGGTGATTGAACAGTCCGGTATTTTTGCCGGTGACGGCGGCTTTGATATCACGGTCGGCGGGCATACGCAGCTCGATGGCGCGGTGATTGCCAGCACAGGTTCGGCGGATAAAAACCACCTCGACACCGGCACGCTGGGCTTCAGCGACATCGGCAATAAAGCGGAATACAGCACCGAACATCAGGGCGCAGGCATCAGCACCGGTGGCAGTATTGCAGAGAATTTTATCGGCAATATGGCGAACGGCGTACTGGTGGGTGCAGGCGGTGAAGGTGAGGCATCCGGCACCACGAAAGCAGCGATTTCTGCGGGTGATATCACCATCCGCGACAAGGAAAACCAGCAGCAGGACGTGGCTGATTTAAGCCGTGATGCGGAACATGCCAACGGCAGCATCAGCCCTATCTTTGATAAAGAAAAAGAGCAGAAGCGGCTGGAGATTGCGCAGGCGCTGGGCGACGTGGGCAGCCAGGCGGCAGATATCGCCCGGACGGCGGGCGAGATTAAAGGGCTGGAAAAAGCGAAAGCCGCGCATCCTGAGCTGAGCGGCAAAGACCTGCTGGAGACAAAAGAGTACAAAGACACCCAAAAACAGTACGGTACCGGCAGCGACATCCAGCAAGGTATCAGCGCGGCAACCATGGCACTTCAGGGGCTGGCGGGTGGTGATATGGCTGCGGCACTGGCAGGCGGTGCGGCTCCGTATCTGGCGGAGCAAATCAAGAAACAGGTCGGCGAAGATAACGTTGCCGCCAATGCCATCGCCCACGCGATTGTCGGCGGTGTCATCGCAGAGCTTCAGGGGCGTGATGCCGCAGCAGGCGCGGCAGGCGCCGCCACTGGTGAGCTAATCGCACAAGTGCTTTATCCGGGCGTGAAACGCGAAGACCTGACGGAGAACGAAAAGCAGAAAATCGTGGCGCTGAGTACGTTAGCTGCGGGTCTGGCGGGTGGAATTGCAGGTGATGATACGGCGGGTATTATTGCCGGTGCGCAGGGTGGGAAGAATGCGACGGAATACAATCACTTTAATCTGCCTTCAGGGATGATGGATTATGCCGGAGGTGCGTTCACCCTGGCAGAGCAGATGGTACAGGAAGGCAAATCGGCAGAAGAAATTAATGCGGCGCTTAAGGATTTTTCCCAGGGTGATTTACCGGAAGGTGCAAATATTACTAAAGCAATAGTTGAAGGTTATCAGGATGGGGTGTTTATTGCCGGTGCGTTTTATCTGGCACCTGAAATAGCATTAGCCAAAGGTATTACCGGTGCGGTTATTGGTGGAGGGGCGAACTCAGCATTCCAGTATATGAATATGGCACCAGGTGGTGAATTTAGTTATTACAGTGCAGCCGTAGCAACTGGGGCGGGCTATCTTGCTCCGGGTTATAAAATCGGCGGAAATACGCTTATTAATATGGGGGGCGCGTTTATGACGGATGGACCGAGTTTGTCAGGTCAGGGCGGCGCTATTGCCGGTTCTGTGTTCGGTGGCGGTTTTGGAAAGTATGCGCCTGATTTGATTGCACCGTATGCGGGTAATGCTTCTGGTTTTATTGGGGATATTGGTGGTGCATTTACTTTCGAGTATTTCAATAAAAAAATGAAAGATAGTATGGAGAAGGAATAACTAATGAAGAAGAAACCATCATTTTTTATTCTCGTTCTAACCATAGCTTATTGTTGGCTATGCTTCTTTTGTTTGGGCCTTGTGATTGATGTTGTTGTAATGCTGATTAATATGAAAGGATTTGATTTCAGCATTACAGGATTTATATATTTAGCCAAAATGAGCGGGGTAGCGGGTTTTGCGGCAGGGTTAGGGTCATGGATATTTGCTAAAATAGACGAATACAACGCCCGAAAAAAGCCTCCAACCGATCCTGATAAATAATCTCATTAAGTCACCGATCCCGGTTTTTAAAGGAGAAAGAGCAGAAGCGGCTGGAAATCGCGCAGGCGCTGGGCGATGTGGGCAGCCAGGCGGCAGATATTGCACGGACGGCGGGTGAGATTAAAGGGCTGGAGAAAGCGAAAGCCGCGCACCCGGAACTGAGCGGCAAAGACCTGCTGGAGACTAAAGAGTACAAAGACACCCAGAAACAGTACGGCACCGGCAGCGACATCCAGCAAGGTATCAGCGCAGCGACGATGGCGCTTCAGGGGCTGGCGGGCGGTGATATGGCAGCGGCACTGGCAGGCGGTGCGGCTCCGTATCTGGCGGAGGTGGTGAAGAAAGCGACGGGTGATAATCAGGGTGCCAATATCATCGCGCACGCGGTGGTAAATGCTGCCATTGCAGCGGCGCAAGGTAAAGATGCTGCCGCTGGTGCAGCGGGTGCTGCCGCAAGTGAACTGGCGGGTATGATAGCGCTCGACACTTACGGTAAACCGGTGAGTGAACTGACGGAGCAGGAAAAACAAAAAGTGCTGGCATTATCGACGCTGGCAGCGGGTCTGGCGGGTGGTTTAACCGGAGACAGTACGGCAGACGGTATGACAGGCGCGATAGCAGGAAACACGACGGTGAACAATAACCTGTTAGGTGGTGGTACGGAAGCGGGTCAGGAAGCGTGGATACGCCAGCACGGTATTGATATGGCAAGTTGCGAGTCAGCTCCTGGTTCAGCAAGTTGCCAGAAGGCGCAGAATGAACGGGATGCGGTGGCTGGAGCGATGGCGACCGCAGGGCTGATTTATCTGCCGGGTGCCATGCAGGCGACAGGTGCTATTGGCGGCAGTGCTAATGCCGGTATCCAGTATCTGATCAATGGTGAGGTGAATCCGACAGATGTACTGATAGCCACCTATGTCGGGGCATTTACTGCAAACACTGGGGCGTGGGGAACTATAGGCTGGAATGCAGCAGGTGGAGCAACATCAAATTATCTGAAAGGAGATGATCCTTTGACAGGGGCGGGATGGGGGGCTGGAGGGGCTGCATTGGGCTACGGGTTCGGTAAGTATGTTATTAACGCACCTCTTGATAAAATGTTGAACCCAACATGGAAAAATTATGAATGGGTGGATATTGGGATGGGGATTAGTAAGCCGCAATTACCTAGTAATGTGCCGGGGATATCAGGTAATGCTGGTGCTGCGGCGACAACTGAAGGTGGAGCACAGGGAGGGCCTAAAATTGTTGACTATCTCAAGAAGAAAGTTGCGGATAATGCGAAATGAAATCTGCCTATTTGTTTTTATTGTTAATTTTGTCGTTCTAATGATGTCTATCATGTTTTTTATATTGATTGGTCTGGTGTGTGCTTTTTCAGCTTTTAAGAACGGAGAGTTATTTTTTCCTTGGTGGGAGATGTGTCAGCTGGCTATAAAACTCGGGGTTGGAGGTGGTGGAGTATGTGCTATAGGTATTTGGTATGTATACCGCTCCAATATGCAACGTAATAGGTAGTTGTAAAGAACCAGGGCAAGTGACCGGGATCTTTTATAACGGTTTGTCACTCAGCAGGCCGAATAACCAGTTGCCCGTGTTCCACGCCAATGGTAACCGGCGTATCCATCCCGCCCCTCGCCTCTTCCAGCCAGTTGCCTTTCTTTAAGGTGCAGGCCGGGCTGGACGTGGCGCTGAACGCGGCAGGAGCGGGTTATCTTGCTCCGGGTTATAAAATCGGTGGCAACACGCTTATTAATATGGGTGGCGCATTTATGACAGATGGACCGAGCTTATCTGGTCAGGGTGGAGCCATTGCAGGTTCTGTGTTTGGTGGCGGATTTGGGAAGTATGCGCCTGATCTGCTTGCGCCGTATGCGGGTAGCGCCTCTGGTGTTTTGGGAGATATCGGTGGTGCCCAAACATTTGAGTCAATTAATGACAGAGCGAAGAAAATATTAAAAAATGATGAGAGTAAATAATGAAGAGAAAAATGACATTGCGAATATCTCTTTTATTATTAATTTATCTTTTTGTGGCATTCTTTATTTTAAGTATAGCTGCGAGAGTTATCACAGGTGTTGTGTATTCTGGGGAAATATATCTGCTTTCAGGAGAAATTATTCAATCAGCAAAAATGAGTTTTGTGGCGGGGGCGTTGGGAACACTTGTTGCTTTTATCTTCAATAAAATAGACGAATACAACGCCCATAAAAAACCCCCAACCGAGCCTGATAAATGACTTTAACAAGCAAACATCCCGGTTGCCTACGCCGGGAAACTTTCCTCGCTCACTCAACCATAAGCCGGAAGCTCCCAAAGCAGGACAAACGCCCTGCTTTGCTTTTACGACTTAGCTTTAAAACTGATTAGCTTTCTTCAGCCAGATACATCTTACGCAGGTAATGCGGCACGGCATCGTCGGCGTTGGACCCGATAATTTCCGCATCCGGCATGGCGGCTTTCAGACGCGGCAATGAACCGCTCATCAGACAACCTTTACCGGCCATGGTCAGCATTTCAAGGTCATTCAGGCCATCACCAAAAGCGATGCAATCTTTCAGCGAATAACCCATCAGTTTGGAGACATATTCCAGCGCATGGCCTTTTGACACGCCACCTGCCATGACTTCCAGACATACCGGCAGTGAGAAGCTGACGTTCACACGGTCGCCCCAGCGCGCATTGATCGCTTCTTCCAGTGGCAGCAGTTTTTCGTGATCTTCACAGGTGAAATACACCTTGCAGATACCGTCAGTTTCCAGCAAGCCTGGTTCATAGAGTTTGTATTTGAAAACGGATTCACGGAAGAAATCATCCTGATCGGCGCGGTCACGGTTCATGTACCAGTCATCATTACGATAAACGTTGGTCAGAATATCCGGGTTGTTATGCATGATGCCGAACAGGTCTCTGGCGATGTCTTCATCCAGATTGTGCGAGAAAATCAGGTCGCCGTCGGTGTTATGTACGCGCGCACCGTTGGAGGTGATCATGTACGCGCTGATTTCCAGATTGTCGCGCATCTGCGCCACGTCGATATGGTGACGTCCGGTGGCGAAAACGAAATGCACGTCGCGTTGAGTCAGCAGTTTCAGCGTCTCTTTGGCGAACGGGCTCAGGGTATGATCAGGTGATAGCAGCGTGCCATCTAAATCGGAAGCAACAACATGGTACATAGCGTTAGGTTCTAACCTCTGATGGAGTTGTGCGCGGCGAACCGCGGATTAAAGCTGTCGCGCAAAAAAGCGCATGATAGCGTCCAGCGCCTGTGCCCTCAGGTCGTCCCGTTCAAACAGGATCTCATGGCGCGCGCCTTCGATGACCAGCGGTTTTTCCCCTTCACAAGGGTGCCCCGCAACGGCCATGGCCTGACAAAAAGCAAGATGGGACCGGTTATCCACCACACGATCTTCGCTCGCCTGCAATAACAGAACAGGAGTGGTGATTTTTTCGGCTTCTTTCAGGATATGCATCCCCGCCTCAATCCCTTCACGCACCCAGTGATAGGTAGGTCCGCCGACCTGCAACTCTGGATAATCGGCGTAAAACCGCAAATTGCGGCGATAACGCGCGCGGCTGTGCGTCAGCTGGTTGACTACAAACGGCAGCGGCCGCCAGTGGCCGGTACCCAGCGCATAGCCATCACGACGAACCGGACGATTTTCCGCCCAGTTAAGGATACGGCGCGATAACCAACCCGGCATCGGCAAATAAATACCGGTCATCGGCGCCAGTAACGCCGCTGCATCAAAATTCTGCGGATTTTTTGCCAGATACAACGCCAGAATTGCCCCGCCCATGGAGTGTGCCAGCGCAAACTTTTTCTGGTACTGACGCGGCGCAACCTCCAGCTGATAAAAGCGGTCGAAATCTTCGACATAATCGTCAAAGTGCTTCACGTGACCGCAATGCGGATCGTCGAGCATACGCCCGGAACGTCCCTGACCACGGTGATCGACAATCATGACATCGTAGCCGCAATGGAATAAATCGTAGGCCACTTCGGGATATTTTACGTAGCTTTCTATACGACCCGGTGACACAACGATGACTTTATCGTGAGCAGGCGAACAAAACCGGACATAACGGACAGGAACATCATCAACGCCGCTAAACTCGCCTTCTTCGCGTGTCCGCCAGAAATCCAGCAAAGGCCCGGTCGCAAAGGCTGCAAACTCCTTCTCACGTGTTAACCACTTCGCATAATTCGCAGGCATTCAATGATCCAAAGTCGTCAAACAGGGAGGATGAAAGTGTTATTTGTGAGCTATAGCGCAATTATAGACAATGGCGTATTGTGCCATAAAACAACCTAAAACGTACTCAGGGAGTCTCGCAATGACACTGGACTGGTGGTTAACCTACCTGCTCACCACTTCTATTTTAAGTTTATCACCCGGTTCCGGCGCGATTAACACCATGAGCACCGGCATCAGCCACGGCTATCGTGGTGCTGTGGCCTCAATTGCCGGGTTACAGCTCGGTTTAGCGATCCACATCGTGCTGGTCGGTATCGGGCTGGGCGCGCTGATTTCATCATCGCTGCTGGCCTTTGAGTTTCTCAAATGGTTTGGCGCCGCCTACCTGATCTGGCTGGGTATTTGCCAGTGGCGCTCCGCTGGTGCGATTGACCTGAACGCGCTCGCCAGCAGTATGCCGCGACGCCGTTTGTTCAAACGCGCCATTCTGGTGAACCTGACCAATCCAAAAAGCATTGTGTTTCTCGCCGCATTATTCCCGCAGTTTATCATTGCTCACCAACCTCAGGCTGCACAATACGTGGTACTGGGTGTCACCACGGTGGTTGTCGATATCATTGTGATGATCGGCTACGCCACGCTGGCCACCCGCATCGCCGGTTGGGTGAAAGCACCGAAACAAATGCAGTTGCTGAACCGTATTTTCGGCTCACTGTTTATGCTGGTGGGTGTGTTGCTGGCCAGTGCGCGGAAGGTTTGATTTCTCAGAATGCAAAAAGGGTTCGGCATCAACCGAACCCTTTTTTATTAACCGGCTAATTTGCTCAGCGGTTGATGATTAAGGCAACACCAAAGCCTGCAAACACCACACCCGCCACGCCATCAATCCATTTCGCCAGACGCTGATACCCGCGACGCATTTTAGGCAGGGCAAAGACCAGTGCCACTAATGAGAACCAGGCCAGGGTTTCCACGACGATCAGCAGGAATATGCCCAGACGCTCGCCGCCGCTGACGCTGTCGCTAACAAACATCGAGAACACGCTGCCGAAGTAAATGACGGCTTTCGGGTTAGAAAGATTGGTCAGCAGTCCGCGCATAAACGTGCGGCCGCGGGCAGGCAGAGCCACCGGTGTATCATCGCCGTTTTGTTTCTTAGCACGTGCAGATTTCAGCAGTTGCCAGCCCATCCAGCACAGATACAATCCGCCGCCGACGGTGATGATCTGATGCAACCAGGCCATTTTTTGCAGAATAAGATGCAACCCCATCAGCGCAACGGCGGCCCACACCAGCACGCCCAGCGTAATGCCAATCACACCCATCATGGCTTCTTTACGCGACCGGCTGGCGGCGGTTTGTGAGACAAAGAAGAAGTCCGGTCCCGGACTCATCAGCGCGATCAGATGAACCATCGCAACCGTCAGGAATAGCATCAGCATGATTAACTCTCTGTGTTATGTGTAGGAAACAGAATTCTTACTCGTCGCCGTTATCGATGTGATCGCGGATCATCGCCATAAATGGCCGACCGAATTTCTCCAGCTTACGCTGACCGACACCGGTGATGTCGAGTAAATCACTCGCGCTGACCGGCAGATGTTCAGCCATTTCCAGCAGCGTCGTGTCGTTAAACACCACGTATGGCGGCACATTATTATCATCCGCCAGTGACTTACGCAGTTTACGCAATTTAGCAAACAGCTTACGGTCGTAATTTCCACCGTAGGTTTTCTGACTGGCACTGCTTTTAATTTTGAGCGTCTGAATTCGTGGCACCGCAAGTTGCAGCGGGATTTCACCACGCAGCACCGGACGCGCGGATTCGGTCAGCTGTAACGCAGAGTGCATGGCGATGTTTTGCATCACCAGCCCGAGGTGGATCAGCTGGCGAACCACGCTGGTCCAGTGCTCGTTACTGTGTTCTTTGCCGATACCGTAAACCGACAGCTTCTCGTGGCCGTATTCACGGATACGCTGATTGTTCGAGCCGCGCAATACTTCGACCACATAACCCAGACCAAAACGTTGCCCGACGCGTGCGATAACGGACAGCGCTTTCTGCGCATCCAGCAAGCCGTCGTAGCGTTTTGGCGGATCCAGGCACACGTCGCAGTTACCGCAGGCGTTCTGTTTACCTTCGCCAAAGTAATTGAGCAGCACCAGGCGTCGACAGGTTTGCGCCTCCGCGAATGCGTTCATGGCATTCAGTTTGTGGCGTTCAACATCCTGCTGCGCGCCAGCCGGTTTCTCTTCCAGACAGCGGCGCAACCAGGCCATATCGGCCGGATCGTAAAGCAATACCGCTTCCGCTGGCAGGCCGTCACGTCCGGCACGCCCCGTTTCCTGATAATAAGATTCAATGGTGCGCGGAATATCAAAGTGCACCACAAAACGCACGTTAGGCTTGTTGATGCCCATACCGAAGGCGACGGTGGCAACCACAATTTGCAGGTCGTCACGCTGAAAACCTTCCTGCACGCGGGCACGGGTTTCGTTATCCAGTCCGGCATGATATGCGCCAACGCTCAGCCCGCGACTTTGCAATCGCGCTGCGGTGTCTTCAACTTTGGCACGGCTGTTACAGTAAATGATGCCGCTTTTGCCGCGCTGATCCTGCACAAAGCGAATCAGCTGATCGAGCGGCTTAAATTTTTCCACCAGCGTGTAACG
>Ga0308168_1001527_pt1 | contig 20907 bp, 23 predicted proteins | sample PhyCR2_FD_202133 | JGI IMG/M metagenome (GOLD analysis project Ga0308168, IMG submission 202133) | Phyllosphere microbial communities from UC Gill Tract Community Farm, Albany, California, United States - DLSLRC.R2 | ecosystem: Host-associated > Plants > Phyllosphere > Unclassified | place: USA...
GCAAGACCGCCTTCTGGCTGTTCTGCACCATCCTGCTGGGCGCCGTCTTCATGGGCTTCCAGGCCTACGAATACCACCACGCCTATTCGGAACTGAACCTGAAACTCAGCTCCGGCATCTACGGCTCGACCTTCTTCATGCTGACCGGCTTCCACGGCTTCCACGTGACCATGGGAGCGATCATGCTGTCGGTGGTGCTGTACCGGGTGCTGCGCGGGCATTTCACGGCCGAGAACCATTTCGGGTTCGAAGGGGCGGCGTGGTATTGGCACTTCGTGGATGTGGTCTGGTTGGGATTGTATGTGGTGGTGTATTGGCTTTGAGCGTGCCGGCTTTGAGAGCACTGCGAACGTATGAACGTCGCCCCTGCGCAGGCAGGGGCCCAAGTTTGCAGCTTGGTCAAGAAATTGGACCCCTGCCTTCGCAGGGGCGACGGGTTTGCTACCGCAAACCCGTCGGCTGTATCCACCCCATCTTGTAAGAAAACAGCACCAGCAAGAACAAGGTAATCGACAAACCCACCCGCATCGCCAGCGCCTGCACCGTGCGGTTGCTGCGCCCCTTGTCGCGCATCATGAAGAACAAGGCGGAGGCCAGGCTGCCGATGATGAGCACGAAGGCGATGGCGACGACGATTTTCATGGCAATCCCAGACATGGCATGTTCAAGACTTGATTGTAATGCGATTGCGCTTCCGTTTTAGAACCATTCCCTTCATCGCGATGCTGGTGCTGGTGGCCATCGGCATCGCCCTCGGCAACTGGCAGACGCGGCGTGCGGCCGAGAAGACCGTGCTGCAGGGGAGGCTGGCGCAGCGCGCCGCCGCAGCGCCGCTGGTGCTGGGCGCGGCCAGCCAGGACCCCGCGGCAATGGAGTTCCGCCACGTCATTGTGACCGGCGAGTTCGTCCCCAACTGGCCGGTATTCCTCGACAACCGCCCGCTCGACGGCCGCAGCGGGTTCATTCTGCTGATGCCGTTTACAATAGCGGGCGAACACGCGGGCAAGCCGCGCCATGTGCTGGTGGCACGCGGCTGGCTGCCGCGCGATCCGGGCGGAGCCGCCCGCGCACCGGCCTTCACCACGCCGCGCGGTACCGTCACCATCGAAGGCGTCGCGGTGCGGCGGCCGGCGCGCCTGATGCAGCTGGGGACGCCGCCGCCGCTTGCGCCCGGGGTGGTGGTGCAGAACCTGGAAGTGGATGCCTTCGCACGCGCCAGCGGCCTGGACCTGCAACCCTTCCTGCTGGAGCAAACCGGGCCAGCCGTTCCAGGCGAGAACCTGGTGCGCAAGTGGCCGGCGCCCGGCGTGGACGTGGACCGCCACAAGGGCTACGCCTTCCAGTGGTATGCGCTGGCGGCGCTGGCGTTTTTATTTTTCGTCCTGACGGGATTTCGAAGTGGAACCAGACATGGCAGCTGAAAGCATCGACAAGACCGGCGTGCCGGCGGCCGGCGAACCGGCGGCCAAGGCGGCGCGCAAACGCGGCCGCTGGATGCTGTGGCTGGTGCTGCTGGTATGCGCCTCGCCGCTGATCGCGTCCTACTTCACCTATTACGTGCTGAAGCCGGAAAAGCGCAACAACTACGGTACCCTGGTCGACCAGCGCGCCCATCCGCTGCCCGCGCTGCACACCACCACCCTCGACGGCCAGCCGGTGACGCTGGCGCAATTCAAGGGCAAGTGGGTGATGCTGATGACCGCACCGGGCGCCTGCGCCGAAGCATGCCGCAAGCAGCTGTACACCATGCGCCAGCTGCGCCTGATGCAGGGCAAGGAGATGGAGCGCATCGAACGGGTCTGGCTGATCACCGACCGCGAACCGCTGGACACCATCGTGATCCGCGAATTCGACGGCACCCACATGCTGCGCGCCGACCCTGGCGCGGTGAAGGGCTGGCTGCCGGTGGAGACCACTACCACGAGCGACCGCCACATCTACCTGATCGACCCCCTCGGCCACCTGATGATGCGCTTCCCGCAAGACCCGGAACCGCGCAAGGTCTACAAGGACATCTACAAGCTGCTGAAGGCATCCGCCGTCGGCTGAGCGATTGCAACCGTACCGAATCTTATGCAAGTATCCAATTTCGTCTTGCTGGCGCTGACCGGCTTCCTGGCGGCCACCGTGCCCCTGTGCCTGGTCTGGAGCGCGACCGGCGTCAACAAGTACCGCAAGCTGGCCTGGGTGATCGCCTTCTTCACCTTCGACCTGATCGTCTTCGGCGGCTTCACCCGCCTCACCGATTCGGGCCTGGGCTGCCCCGACTGGCCCGGCTGCTATGGCGAAGCCAACCCATTCCTGGCGCACGAACACATCGCCGCCGCCGAAGCCCTGATGCCGACTGGGCCGGTGACGAAAATGAAAGCCTGGATCGAGATGATCCACCGCTTCCTGGCGATGGGCATCGGCTTCCTGATCATCGTGCTGATGGTGGCGTCCTGGCTGCAGTGGCGCCGTGGACGCAAGGGCGGGCCGACGGTGCCGGGGCAGGGTATGGGGAATGGTCCAATACACGGCCCGGCGCTGCCGACCCTGCTGTTCCTGTGGGTCTGCGTGCAGGGTGCCTTCGGCGCCTGGACCGTGACCCTGAAGCTGCAGCCGGTGATCGTCACCCTGCACCTGCTGTTCGGCATGACCATGCTGGCGATGGCGGCCTGGCTCGGGGGCAGGGAAGATCATTTGATCAAACCGGCGCCAGCATTTTCTTACCCCGTGTCTGATCCAGTGGCCCACCTGCACGCGCTGCGCCGCCTGCGTCCGCTGGCCTGGCTGTCCGCTGCCGTGCTGCTGGTCCAGCTGGCGCTGGGGGGCTGGGTCAGTACCAATTACGCGACACTGGCCTGCAACGATTTCCCGCTTTGTAATGGACAAATTGTCCCAGACATGGACTTCGAACACGGCTTCACCCTGTGGCGCGAACTGGGCAAGACGGCCGCCGGCCACTACCTGCCGTTCCAGGCCCTGACGGCCATCCACTGGGTGCACCGCAACTTCGCCGCCGTGGTGGTGCTGGTGCTCTGCCTCGCGGCCTGGCGCGCATGGCGGATTCCCGGGCTGCACGGCAGCGCGCGCAACATCGTGCTGGCGGTCCTGGCGCAGGCCGTCACGGGCATCGCGACCGTGTTCCTGAACTTCCCGCTGACCATCGCGGTGCTCCACAACGCCGGGGCGGCCCTCCTCGTGCTGCTGGTGACCATGTTAAACTACAAGGTACAGTATCAACTCGGCCAGGCGCCGCGCTTGCTCCCGGGACGTCAGTCCCGGCAAGCCGAGGTGCCTGCGAGCCATTCATGATTACCCAAACCGCCACCCACAAACCACCCAACCGGATTGCACAGTACTGGGCGCTGACCAAGCCGCGCGTCACCCAGCTGGCCGTCTTTTGCGCCGTGATCGGCATGTTCCTGGCCACCGACGGCTTTCCGGGCTGGCACGTGCTGGTCTGGGGCACGATCGGCATCTGGCTGCTGGCTGGCGCCGCCTTCGCCGTCAACTGCCTGATCGAAGCCGAAGTCGACTCGCGCATGGCGCGCACCGCGCGCCGCGCCACCGCCATGGGCGAACTCAGTACCACGCAGACGCTGATCTTTTCCGCCATCATCGGCGGCCTCGGCATGGGCGTGCTGTACACCATGGTCAACCCGCTGACGATGTGGCTGACCTTCGTCACCTTCGTCGGCTACGCGCTGATCTACACAATTCTCCTCAAGCCGAACACCTCGCAGAACATCGTGATCGGTGGCCTGTCCGGCGCCATGCCGCCGGCGCTGGGCTGGGCCGCGGTCGCCAACACGGTGCCGATGGAAGCCTGGCTGCTGGTCCTGATCATCTTCGTCTGGACCCCGCCGCACTTCTGGGCGCTGGCGATGTACCGGCGCGACGACTATGTGCGCTCCGGCCTGCCGATGCTGCCGGTCACCCACGGCATGGCTTACACCGGCCTGCAGGTCTGGCTGTACTCGATCGCGCTGGCCGCCTGCACCCTGCTGCCGTTCGCGGTGGGCATGAGCGGCGTGTTCTACCTGGTGGCGGCGATCGCCCTGAACGCGGTCTTCCTGCACCACGGCTGGCGCGTCCACAAGCACTACAGCGACCAGGTCGCGCGCAAGGCCTTCGCCTGGTCGGTCATCTACCTGGCACTGCTGTTCGCCGCGCTGCTGGTCGACCACTACCTCAAGAACTACATCGGTCTCTGAACATGAAAACACTGCTGCCCGCCTTGCTCGTCGCCGCCGCCCTCGGCACCTCGCTCACCGCATGCGACAAGCTGCCGGGCCAGCAGGCCAAACACGCCAGCTTCCAGAACACCGACGTCACCGGCCTCGATTACGCCAAGGGCTTCGCGCTCACCGACCACACCGGCAAGCCGCGCACCCTGGCCGACTTCAAGGGCAAGGTGGTGGTCATGTTCTTCGGCTACACCCAGTGCCCGGACGTCTGTCCGACCACGATGGCCGAAATGGCCAGCGTGATGCAAAAGCTCGGGCCCCAGGCCGACCAGGTGCAAGTCCTGTTCGTCACGCTGGACCCTGAGCGCGATACCCAGGAACTGCTGGCCAGCTACGTGCCGGCCTTCGACAAGCGCTTCATCGGCCTGCGCGGCACGCCCGAGCAGACCGCCAGGGTGGCCAAGGAATTCAAGGTGTTCTACGCCAAGGTGCCCGGCAAGGAGCCGGGCAGCTACACCATCGACCACACCGCCGGCAGCTATGTGTTCGACCGCGAAGGCCGCCCGCGATTGTTCATCCGCCATGCCGGCGGCGCCGATCCTATCGTCCACGACATTCGTCAGTTATTATCCTGACAGGGCGCCGGCCGGCGCACCGGCCGCTTGTACTGATCAGGATGATGCGCGCGCATGGACCACACACAGGATCAACAGCGAGGTAAGAATACCACCCGCGTCGCCGCCGTCATCCTGCTCACGCTCGGCTGCCTGTACGTCCTCAAACCCTTCCTGGCGGCGATCCTGTTCGCGGCCGCCGTCGTCATCTCGTCCTGGCCGCTCTACCTGAGGCTGCGGCTGCGCGTGCGTGGTCGCCGGACGATCGCGGCGCTCACCATGACCTTGTCGCTGACGCTGCTGGTGATCATCCCGCTGGCCCTGGTCGCCTACAACCTGGCCGACAACGCCGCCGCCGCCTTCGACGAACTGCGCGCGGTCAGCGCCGGCGACCTGCAGCCGCCGCCCTGGGTGCGCCGGATCCCGCTGCTCGGCGACCAGATCGACACTTACTTGCGCCGCCTGATGGCCAGCCGCGACGAAATGATGGCGCTGGCCCAGCGCATGCTGGAACCGGCGCGGCATTACCTGGTCGCCGGCGGCATCGTGCTCGGTACCGGCGTGGTGCAGATGAGCCTTGCCGCCTTCGTCAGCTTTTTCTTCTACCGCGACGGCGAAGCCCTCAAGACCGTCATCGGCGCCGCCATGCGCCGCGTCATGAACGACGAAGCCGAGTCGGTCACCGACATCGTCAGCCAGACCGTGCGCGGCGTCATGTACGGCCTGCTCGGCACCGCGCTGGCCCAGGCCCTGGTGGCGGCGCTGGGCTTCGTCATCGCGGGCGTGCCGGCGGTGCTGCTGCTGTCGGTGCTGGTGTTCGTGTCCTCGCTGATCCCGCTCGGCCCGCCCCTCATCTGGGGCGGCGCGGCGGTCTGGCTGTTCTCCCAGGGCAGCACCGGCTGGGGCATCTTCATGCTGGTGTGGGGCTTCTTCCTGATCAGCGGCGTCGACAACGTGGTGCGGCCGATGCTGATCAGCCGCGGTTCCAGCCTGCCGTTCCTATTGACGCTGCTGGGCGTGCTGGGCGGCGTGATCGCCTTCGGCTTCGTCGGCCTGTTCATCGGGCCGACCTTGCTGGCGGTCGGCTACTCGCTGATGAGCGGGTGGACGCATACCAGGGATCCGATCGTGAGGCAGAAGGGGGAGGGGATGTGAGGATGCGGCCACTCAGGCGCCGCTACTCCGTTTCCTGAACTGCGCCGCCTTGTAGCGGTTGCCGCACACGGCCATGCTGCACCAGCGGCGTTTATGGGCCTTGGTGCGGTCGTAGAACCACAGGATGCATTCCGGGTGTTCGCACTGCCGGACCAGGGCAAAGTCGCATTCCACCAGCCGCCGATGCTGGCGATCTGGGGCAGCAGAAATCCCTTCTTCCTCCCGGCCGGGGCCGAAGCCTTCAAGCGCGACAATCCGCAGGCGGAAGTGCGTTTCCTCGACACCGGGCACTTCGCCATCGAAACCCATGGCGCCGAGATCGCGGCGGCCATGCTGGCCTTCCTGGCCCGCAGCATCGGGTCCTAGGGTCTTATTTGGCCGAGGCCCGCGACAGAGCGCTCTTCATCGACGCCGTCACATAGGCGATCAGGATCGGCGTGCTCGCGCGCCGCATCTCGCCGCCGATGGCACCCTGTTGTTCCACCATCTTGCTTGCGTACTTCGATTGCTTGCCTTCCTTCGCCAGCGATGCCAGCTCGTCGGCCGTGAAATGCCGGGCGTAGATGTCGGCCAGGTTCTGGTTCCACTTGCCACCGAATTCGCGGGCATGGCTGTCGAGTTCCTTGGCCACCAGGGTCTTGGCCCTCGCGGCGCCGACCTTCGACGCCAGCATGGCAAAGGTCTCGGTCTGCTGTGCGGTCGCCAGGGCGATCGTTTTCAGGTTGCTGCCGAGGTTCTGGCGCTGGACCAGCTCCACGGCGGGGCTCTGGGTCGGGCGGGCGAGGGCGCAGGGTGCGGCGGTGAACAAGAGTGCGGCGAATAATCCGGCTCTGAGCAGTACGGGCATGGGCATTCCAATGAAGGGTCTGATTACGGCATTTTTATCACATTAAAGCCGAGACCGCATGCACGGTAATGCCGCTCAGGATGCGCGATCCCACCGCTCTCGCACATGGCCGGCCCAGGCTGCCGCGAGGCCCATGCCGGCCCAGGCCAGCATCGACAGCGGCGTTGCCGCACCATGGAAGCCGACCACGTCGGCCATCGCCACGGTATCCAGTTGCACCGCCATGTACAGGCCGAACAGGAACAGCGCCAGGAAGGTGCGCGCACTGCCGCTGGTGCGACCCAGCATGGTCGCGAACGCGGCCAGCGCGAACAGTCCGGAGAGCAGTGCCAGCGCGCGCAGCGGCGCGGTTCCGGCCAGGCGCAGCGCCGCCACGCCGGTGAACATCAGCCCCAGCAAGAAGACCGCCGCCAGTTGCCGCCAGTAGCGCCGCGCAGCGCCGCCTGGTAGCGCGGCAGCCATGGCGCCGCAGCCGGCGTCGGCATCACGCGTGGACAGGTCGCTGACCAGCACGCCCCAGAACGCAACGCAGGCCAGGATCAGGGGCGGCAACTGGCGGGCATCCAGCGCCAGCGCCATGACCTGGGCCGCCAGCAGCACGGCGATGCTGGACGGGGCCGTGCTCAGGGTCAGGGCGACGTCGGCCATGACCTGGCCGGCGACACCCGGCAGGCGCGCGGCCAGCGCAAACAGCGGCTGCGCCAGGCGTGCCAGCGGACGCAGCCAGCCGTTCAGCAGCGCCAGCGGCGAGCGCCGCGTGCGGGTGCTTGCCGGTTTCATGCGGTCCGGCGAGAAGCGGTGGAACAAGACCAGGGCGAGCCACAGCGGCAGGCAGGCCAGCAGCGCGGTGAAGGTGCGGATGGCGATGGTCTGCGCGCTCCACATCCACACCGGCAGCGTCAGCGGCGCCAGCGCGGCATCGAAGCCGCCCATGCCGAGCTGCATGCTGTCGCGGATGTCGAAGTGGGCACCCAGGGCGGCAATGATGGCGCTCATGCCCATGAAGTCGACCGGGATGGCGCTGGTGAGTGCGCCGTTCTTGATGGCCGCCATCATCGACAGCTGCCCCATCCAGCCCAGGAAATAAAGCAGGTCACCGCCCTTGCCCATCAAGGGCGGCCAGCTGTCGCACAGGGTGGCGCAGCTGGCGGTGAACAGCGCCATCGGCAGCAGCACGACCAGGTAGGTGCCGAGGTAGACCAGCGGCTGGATCGGGCCTTCGCCGCGCACCAGGTGGCAGGCCAGCACGGTGAGCATGAAAACGCCGATCAGGGCCAGCAGGTAGAGCATGCCGCCGCACCAGCGGGCCAGCACGAAGGGCCGGCCGCCGGCCGCGCTGGCGCCGATCACGCCACCCAGGCCGCTGCGCTGGTCTTCCGCCATGCGTCCGCGCAGCAGGTAGAAGCCGGCGATGGCGAACAGCAGTGTCGCCATCGATGCGCTGCCCAGCGCCAGTGCCGCGCTGGTGTAGCGCACGCGCGCCTCCTGGATCGACAGCAGGGTGACGCCGTCGGCGGGATTGCCGATCATCAGCCAGCTCAGGGCCACCACCGCCAGCAGCGTCACCAGGGTCGAGGTGCGGCGCAGGCGCACCCGCGCGTCCAGCAGTGCCAGCGTGCGGATGGTGTGCCAGCGCATGTGCCAGTTCATGCCGCCTCCTGCAGCGCGTAACGCTGCGCCATCAGCGCCTCTTCCAGGCTCGGTTCGGACAGCTGGGCGCCGGCGCAGGGCGCGCTCGGATGGGCGATGCGCAGCGCCACCCGTTCGCCCTGGCGCAGGGCTTGCAGCACGTGGGTGCTTGCCTTGAGCGCTTCGTAGTCGGCGGCATCGACGCTGGCCGACCATACCTGGCCGCGCGCGCGGCCCAGGATGGCGTCGGGCGTGTCGCAGGCCACCAGGCGGCCGCTCTTCATGATCGCCAGCCGGCCGGCGATGGTCTCGACGTCGGACACGATGTGGGTCGAGAGGATCACCAGCTTCTTGCAACCCAGTTCGGCCAGCAGGTTGCGCAGGCGCAGCCGCTCTTCCGGATCGAGTCCGGCGCTCGGTTCGTCCACCACCAGGATGTCCGGGTCGTTCAGCAGGGCCTGGGCGATGCCGAGGCGGCGCAGCATGCCGCCCGAAAAGGTGCTGGCCATGCGCCGCGCCTGGTCGTGCAGGTTGACCAGTTCGAGCAGGCGGCGGATGCGCGCCGGATCGCGCACGCCCTTCAGGGCCGCGAAGTACTGCATGAACTCGAGCGCCGTCACGTTGCGATACACGCCGAAATCCTGCGGCAGGTAACCCAGGCGGGCGCGGATCGCCTCCGGCCTGGCGACGATGTCGGCGCCGTCGAACAGGATGCGGCCGCTGCTCGGTTTGCTCAGCGTGGCGATCATCTGCATCAGGGTTGTCTTGCCGGCGCCGTTGTGCCCGATCAGCCCGACCACGCCGGCCGGCAGCCGCAGCGTCAGGTCGGCCACCGCAGTCACCTGCTTGCCGAAGGATTTGGTGACGTTCTGCAGTTCCAGCATGGCGGCGCTCCCGGGCTTGACGATGATGCCACTCTAGGCCTGGCCGCCGGGTCCGGCACGCCTCATGCGACGGACGGCGCGTTTGTTGGGATGGACGGCAAGGATGCGGAGGTGGAGGGGCGCTTGAGCGCCTGCATCAGGGCCGGCATATAGGTCCGGCTGGCGCGCAGCAGGGTGCCGTCGCGCAGGCGCAGCAGGGCGTCGCGGTTGGTCAGGGCGCGCAGTTCGGCCACCATGTCCAGGCGCACGATGCTGGAGCGGTGCACTCGCTGGAACCGGCCGGGATCGAGGCGCAGGGCCAGGGCTTGCAGGCGCTCGCGCACCAGGAAGGTCTTGCCGTGCGCGTGCAGGGTCGCATAGTCGCCATCGGCATCGATGCGTTCGACATCGGCGGCTTGCACCACCACGATGCGGCTGCCGACACGCACCGTGAAGCTGCGTGTCCACGCCGGTGCGGCCATGACTTCGGTAGCGGCGCAGCGGTAGGGAAAGGCCTGCTCGGCGCGCGCCAGCGCTTCCTCGAAGCGCTCGTCGTCGATCGGTTTCAGCAGGTAGTCGAGGGCCGCAAGACCGAAGGCCTGCAGCGCGTAGCCATCGTGGGCGGTAAGCAGGATCGCCATCGGCCGGCCGGCGCGTGGCAGCGCGGCCAGCATCTCGAGGCCGCTCTTGCCGGGCATGTCGACGTCGACGAACACCAGGTCGGCACCCAGCTCCGCCAGGCCGGCGGCCGCGCTGTCGCCATCGCCGTACTCCGCCACCAGATCGATGCCGGCGCGCCCGGCCAGCCTGACCCTGAGCGCGAGCCTGGCCAATGGCTCGTCGTCGACGATGGCGACGCGCATGGGACGACGGTTCATGCCGCGGCCCGTTCCGCTGCGACGGCTTCGGTGGCCACGGCGAAACGCAGCGGCAGGTCCAGGCGGACGCGGAAGCGCTGGTCGCTGCCCCAGCCGGCCTCGATCCGCTGGTCGTCGCCATACAGGTGGCGCAGGCGCTCGGCGACGTTGGCCAGGCCGATGCCGGCGCCGTCTTCAGGGCTGGTACCGGCCTGCGGCTGCGGGCCGTTGTTGCAGACCTCGATCCGCAGCCGGTCGCCTGCGCGCTCGACGCCGATGTCGAGCCGGCCCGGCGCCGTCAACCGCGCAATGCCGTGACGGATGGCGTTCTCGGCCAGCGGCTGCAGCACCAGGTAGGGGACGGCGGCGTCGAGCAGGTCGGGGCCGGCCTTCATGTGCAGCTGCAGGCGCTCGCCGAGGCGCGCCTTTTCGATGTCGAGATAGGCTTCGGTCAGTGCCAGCTCCTCGGCCAGTGCATGTTCGTGGCGGCCGTCATGCGCCAGGGTGGCGCGCAGGAAGGCGGACACGCTGGCCAGCATGCGGTTGGCTTCGCGGTTGGCCTGGGCCGACACCAGGGCCGAGACCGCGTTCAGGGTGTTGAACAGGAAGTGCGGGTTGACCTGCAGGCGCAAGGCGCGCAGTTCGGCATCGCGCGCGTGCGCCAGCGCCTGGGCCAGGCGCAACTGGGCGCGCTGCAGCGACAGGTAGTACACCGCCAGCGCGTGGATGGCGCAGAACACGATCAGCGCCAGCCAGCAGCCATCCAGGCCCTGCGCCAGCCGGTTCCAGTGATAGCCCTGCGCCAGGCCGAGGCCGATCGCCAGGCGCTGTCCGAGCAGGGAATTCACCAGCGACATCGCATAGCTGGCGCCCAGCAGCACCAGCGCCGAGGACAGCCACGAACGCTCCCGGCGCCACAGCGCGCGCTGGAGCAGGGCCAGCGGCACGATCCACGCCAGGCAGGCGCCGAAGTAGAGCGCACGGAAGGCCGCGGCATAACTGTCGGCGAGCGCCGGCAAGCCCAGGATCGCCATGCAGGCGCACACCGGCAGGGCGGCGAGGACAGGGACGAGCGGCGGTACCGGTTCTTTCACGCGATGCTCCGGGTGGTGGCGACCCGACGATTCTAGCCGCTCAGCCGCCAACCGAATACAGCATCGAACTGATTTTCCAGCCCTCCTCGGTGCGCACCATCTGCCAGCTTTCGGCGCCGCGGTTGGTGATTTTGCCGTCCGCCAGGAAGTCGAAATCGAAATACACCGAGCCCACAGCGCCGTTGGTGTCGATGCGCACGTTGTAGAAGCGTTCCTCGATCGGCTTGGGACTGGTCTGGATGTACTCCGCGAATTTTTGCCAGGTCGAGCGCATCACCTTCGGCGCCGTCGGATTGCGCGCCTTGACCTTGGCGTAGGTGGGCGTGTCGAGCACGGACAGCCAGCTGTCGTGGTCCTGCATGAACAGGGCGCCGAGCGACTTGCCGTCGTGGGCGACGATAGCGGCCTGGAACTGCTGGACCACCTGGCGGATGGCGGCGACATCGGCCTCGGGGCCGCTGTCGGCTGCGTGCAAGGGGGCGGCACAGCATACGGCAAGGGCGGTGGCAAGGATGAGGGAACGAAGTAGGCGCATGTCGGCTCGTGGAGTGAGAGGAGAAACTCACGATAAGCAGGCCGGCGGCACGGGTAAAGCCTTGTGCGCCGGAGCGTGCATGCGTTGCGGTGAAGCGGTGAAATGCGTTGACAGTGTCGATTACGCGTGTAATCATCAGTTGCAATTACATTTGTAATCGAGGGTGAACATGATAAGCGAATCCGAATCCCAGGTGATGGAAGTGCTATGGACCCGCGCGCCGCAAAGCGCCGACGAGATCGTGGCGGCGCTGGCGCCGGTTAACAATTGGCAGGAAGCCACCATCAAGACCTTCCTCAACCGCTTGCTGAAGAAGGGCGTCATCCGCGCCGAATATGAAGGCCGGCGCTACCGCTATTTTCCGGTCCTGGCACGCGCGGATTGGGTCGCTGCCCAGAGCCGCTCGGTGCTGGATCGCCTGTTTGGCGGGCGAGTCGCGCCCTTGGTCGCCCATTTCAGCGAGCGCCAGGAACTGAGCCGTGACGACATCGACGAGTTGCGCAAGCTGATCGAAACACTGGATGAAAGGCGCGAAAAATGAACTTGATGACACTGCTGACTCGTCTGGGTCTGGCCACGCTCGTTTTCAGCGTCCTGGCCGCCATGTTGATGCTGGTGCGGCGCCGCTTACGTGCGCGGTTCGGGGCCGAGGCAATGTATATGTTGTGGCTCTTGCTGCCGCTGGGCGTTGCCTTGTGCTGCTGGCCGGTCCACCGCCAATTCGTGCAAATGCAGCCCGCCGTCGTGCCGGCCCTGAGCACCGCCACGTCGCCGTCGCTGGCGGCGCTGCCTTCAAGCGGTCCCCACTACGCTGCTATCGCCTTGTGCTTCTGGCTGGTGGGCGCGGCCGCGAACGCGCTGCTGCTGTGCCGCCGGCAGCGCCAGTTCACCCGTTCCCTCGGCGCATTGGAGCGTGCAGAAGGCGATACGTGGATGAGTGCGCGCAGCGACATCGGTCCGATGCTGGTCGGCCTGCTGCGGCCGCGCATCGTGCTGCCGGCCAGTTTCGACTGCCGCTACAGCGTGCAGGAACGGGCGGCGGTGCTGGCCCACGAGCGCATGCATCGCCAGCGCGGCGACCTGTGGTGGAACATGCTGGGCGCTGCCTTGCGCTGCTTATTCTGGTTCCACCCGCTGGGCCGCGCTGCGCAACGTTGCTATCTCGCCGATCAGGAGCTGGCTTGTGACAGCGCGGTGCTGCGCAGCGGGTCGCACGCACCGAAGGCCTATGCCAACGCGCTGCTCAAGACCCAGACCAGTGTCAGCCTGCCGCTCGGCTGTGCGATGCAGGCGACATCGCCGATCCGTGAACGCATCCTGAACCTGGACCGGCGCAGCCCGGGTCGACGCGTGCGCGTGTCGATCGCACTGGTGCTTGCCCTTGCCACCGTCTCGGGCGGGCGCCTGGCGTGGGCAGCATCCAGGGAGGTCATCGTAGTCGACGCAGTAGCGGCGTCAGACGCGGTACGGACACAAGCCCCTTATGGCGTGAACATGACCATCGCCATCCACGGCGAACAGACTAGCCCGCGCCTTCTGGTGCGCGCGGGAGAACCGTTTGCCGTCGCCGGCGAGCATGGCGGCACGTCGTGGCGGGTCGAGTTCACGCTCGACCGCATCGGTGACGGCATGGTCCGGCTGGCCGGCAAGATCACGGAGGACGGCAAGATCATCGCAGCCCCCGTGCTGGTCGCCCCCCTCGGCGAGCGTGTGAGCGTGCAGATCGGGAATGATGTCCGGGTGGCGCTGGTCGTGCAGGAAACGCGGTCCTGATGCATCAAGCCTGCGTTGTCGTCGATTCCGTACCCGCCGCCAGCTTGCGCGCCGCCGGGCGGGCACTCGTGCGCGCCACATAATCCGTGATCTCGGGCAGCTTCGGTACCAGCCCGAAAGCCGTCATCCAGCCCAGCGCGCTGCCCCACAGGATGTCGGCCGCCGAAAAGCGCTCGCCCAGCAGCCAGGGGCCTGCGCGCAGCCGGGCCGTGAAGGTGGCCAGCATGGTGTCGTAGTCGCCGTAGGGGCACAGCGACGGCGGCGCCGGGTCGCGCTTCAGCGCCCGGTCGAGGATGGCCGGCTCGAACGACGATCCATAAAAGGCCAGCCAGCGCAGGTAGGGGCCGCGCAGCGGGTCATCCAAGGCCGGCGCCAGCCCGGCTTGTGGATACAGGTCGGCCAGGTAGATGAAGATGGCCGGCTGCTCGGTGACCAGGGCGTCGCCATGCAGGATGGCCGGCACCTTGCCCATCGGGTTGACCGCGAGGTAGGCCGGGTCGCGTTGCTGCTGTTGCTTGAGGTCGAGGACCTGCAGTTCGTGCTCGGCCTCCAGTTCTTCGAGCAGGATGCGGACGGCGCCGGAGCGCGAATCGGGGGCGTGGAACAGGGTCAGCTTCATCGCAGGCCTCGTGGTTGGGAAGGAAGCTGCAGGATAGGCGCGCCGCCGCCGGCGGTCTTGGAAAAACGCGAATGCTAGAATCGCCGCACACCATCCGCAGGGGATTTCGATGACGCCGCTTTCCACCGTCCAGGACCGCGCCAAGGGCGTGGTCGCGCCTGGCCTCGCCGGCAAGACCTTCCGCATGGGGCGCTACCTGCCGCCGCCGGACCTGGCGCCTTTTCTGGAGCACTACTGGATCGTCGAATGGGATTTGCGCGGCCAGCCGCCCTTCGTGCAGCGCACCTTGCCGTATCCGAGCGTGCACCTGGTGTTCGACCGCGCACGCAGCGGCGTCTTCGGCGTCACCACGGGTGCCTTCGATTACACGCTGCAGGAAGCCGGCAAGGTCTGCGGCCTGAAGTTCCGGCCCGGCGCCTTTCGCGGCTTGCTGGGGCGGCCTGTGCACACGATCACCGACCAGGTGCTGGCGCTGTCCTCGGTATTCGGGTGGGATGACGCAGCCGCGCATGCCGCGGTGCTGGCGCCGGCCGACGATGCGGCCATGGTCGATGCTGCCAATGGCCTTTTGCGCGGCGCTTTGCCGGCGCCCGATCCGCAGGTGGAACGCATCGCCGCGATCCTGCGCGCGGTGGAAAGCACGCCCGGGCTGACCCAGGTGGAGGCACTGGCGGCCGGTGCGGGCCTGCACGTGCGCAGCTTGCAGCAGCTATTCAGCGAGTACGTGGGGGTGAGCCCGAAGTGGGTGATCCGGCGCTTCCGCCTGCACGAGGCGGCCGACCGGCTGGCGCATGGAGCGGATGTCGACCTGGGGGCGCTGGCGCTGGACCTGGGGTATTTCGACCAGGCGCATTTCACCTCGGATTTCCGCAGGCTGGTGGGGCAGGCGCCGGGGCGGTATCGGGAGGAGGCGCGGGAACAAAAGCAGGAATGAATAAGGCCGCTTGATATGACGTCGCCCCTGCGAAGGCAGGGGCCTAAGTTTCTGGCGTTGCGGTAACGCTTGCAACTTGGGCCCCTGCCTTCGCAGGGGCGACGTGCATATGCCAACGCTGCTGCTGCCGCTACTCAGCGCACAGCCGCCCGATCGAACAGCGGATTCAGAATCAGCCCCAGCACGTTCCCGAACGGGTCCTTCAGTTCCGCCACCTTGATCCCTTCGCCCACTTCCTGGATCGGTTCGTGCTCGCTCGCGCCCAGCGCCACGATGCGCGCGACTTCGGCGTCGATGTCATCCACGCCCCAGTACACGACGGACCCCGCGGTGCCGGGCGTGCCGTCCGGGACCAGGCCGAGTTCGAAGCCGCCGACGCTGAAGCCGACGTAGAAGGGCTGGTCGAAATAGGGGGCGCAGCCGAACACTTCGGTGAACCAGGCCTTGGCCCGGTCGAGGTCGGCGACGGGGTATTTCACGGTGCGCAATCCATTGATCATGAGGGTCTCCAGTGACAGGTAAAACCGCATGATGCCATTGCGTCCGTCCGCTGTATTGGAAAAATGGAAGACCGTTCAGGCGCACACACGGGTGTAGCGCTCCGGCGTCTCGTCCGCGAACAGGCGGAATTCGTGGATCAGGTGCGACTGGTCGTAATAGCCGCAATCCAGGGCCAGCCGGGCCCAGTCGACCTGCCCGCCGCCGGGATGGCGCAACGCGGCGCTGGCGCGGCGGAAGCGGCTGACCATGGCGAAGGTCTTGGGGGAGAGTCCCACGTCTTCGCGGAAGCGCAGGGCCAGGTGCTGGCGCGAGACGCCCAGGATGCGCGCCAGATCGCCGATGCGGACGGCACCGCCGGCGCCATCGATCAGGCGGATCGCGGCGCGCGCCAGGCCATCGTCCGCAGGCAGCGCATGCAGGCGCTGGAGCAGGGCGCGCTCGATGGTTGCCAGGCGCTGCCGCACGGGCTGCTCGCGCTCCCACAGCGCCGCGGCGAGCCGCTCGGCGTCCGCCCGCGGCCACAGCGCGTCCAGTGGCGGATGGCCATCCTGCAGTTCGTGCAGCGGCAGCCCAAAGAAGGCGCCTGCCGCGCCGGGCAGGAAGCGCACCGCCACGGTCAGCGTCGGCTGGGTTATTTCGAAGCGGTGGGCGCGCGACATCATTCCGGCCACGAAGCCGCACGGGGCGCTGTCTTGCCAGAGGATGTCGATGCAGTTGTCGGGGAGGATGCGCTGGCGCAGCGGGGCGCCGGCGGGGAGGGCGCGGCTGGTCCAGAGGCAGGCGACGTGGGCGGCCAGGGCCGGTTGCGGGGGGAATTCCTGGTAGAGGTGCATGGGCTGGCCCTGTCGTTGGCCGTGTCGCTAGCGCTTGTTCATCCTGCTACATTAGCACGTTGCCCCTGCGCAGGCAGGGGCCCAAGTTGCCAGCCTGTCCATGGTGGCGGCCGGCGTCCCGCAGCGAACTTGGGCCCCTGCCTCCGCAGGGGCGACGTTGATGCTGCCGCGGCGGTTTTTAAGCTAATAGCTTACGGCGCGAGGTTGACGCTCAATCCAGATCATCCTCATCCGCTCCACGCGCCAGCTGCGGAATCACCTTCACCAGCAGGATGCGCGGGCCGTTGGTTTTCTTGACCACCACGTCGAATTTGGGAAACTCGATCCGCTGCCCCTGCTTCGGAATATCGCCCAGCTTGGCCATGAGGAGGCCGCCCACCGATTCCACCTCGTCCAGGCCCATGGCCTCGTTGTCGATGTCGATGCCGAGCACGCGTTCGAGCGAGACGATCGGCAGGCTGGCCTTGCCGATGTAGGTGCCGTCGCCCTGCTTGAGCCAGTCGTTTTCGTTGAGGCGGAATTCGTCGCGGATTTCGCCGACGATGGCGCCCAGCAGGTTATCCAGTGTGATGAAGCCGACCGGACGCTTGCCCTTTTCGCCGATCAGGGCGAAGTGCGGGGCGCCGCCGCGGAAGCGGCGGAACAGTTCGATCGCCGGGGTGCGCGCGGAAATGGTCTCGACCGGGCGCAGGTGTTCGGTCAGGTCGGTGACTTCCTTGCCGGCCTGCTCGGCGAAGAACAGGTCCTTCAGGTGGATCACGCCCAGCACTTCCTCGCCGTCTTCGTCGAAGTAGGGGTAGCGCGAGAAACGGTTGCGGCGCATGGTGTCGAAGTTGGCCTCGAGCGAACGGCTGGCGTAGAGCGCGCTCACCTCATTAATCGGCCGCATCAGGTCGGCCACCGAGTGCTGGCTGAATTCCAGCGACTGCGCCAGGATGTGGCGCTCGTCGTGGGTGAATTTCTCGCCCGGCATGCTGGTGCCGGTACGCAGGATCATCTTCAGCTCTTCATTCGAGTAATGCGTCTCGTGCCCGCCCTTGCCGGACAGGCCGGCAATGCGCAGTACCAGGTTGGCGCTGCCGTTCAGCAGCCAGATGGCCGGGTACATCGACCAGTAGAAGCCGTACAGCGGCACCGCGCTCCACAGGCCGATGGCCTCGGGGTTACGGATCGCCAGCGACTTGGGCGCCAGTTCGCCCACCACGATGTGCAGGAAGGAGATCACGCCAAAGGCGATCACGAAGGACACGCCGTGGATGATCTTCTCGGAGGTGACGCCGGCCAGCACGAACAGCGGCTCCAGCAGGCTGGCAAAGGCCGGCTCGCCGACCCAGCCCAGGCCCAGCGAGGCGAGCGTGATGCCGAGCTGGCAGGCCGACAGGTAGGCGTCGAGCTGGCTGTGGACCTTGAACAGGATGCGGCCGCGCAGGCCGCCGGTCTTGGCGATGGCGCGTACGCGCGTTTTGCGGAGGGTGACGATGCCGAATTCGGCGGCGACGAAGAAGCCGTTCAGCGCCACCAGAATCAGCGCCAGAACGACAAATAATACGTTTTGCATAGAGTGATTAATTAACTAAAAGGCAAAGCCTGTAGGGGCATTGTACAGTTCAAGCCGCGCCAGGTTCACCTTTTTGCGCCGCCGCGAGGATGGCCTCGACCACCGGGTGCTTGATCTTGCGGTCGTTCGAGATCGCATAAAACTGTTCGCGCACGCTCGGCACCTTGCCGATGCGGACGGCGCCGAACTGTTCTTCGACCTCGGTGGCCAGTTCCGCCGGCGCGAAGAACAGGCCCAGGCCGCGCCGGCCGAAGGTGTTCAGCAGGGCGTTGTCCTCGAATTCGCCGACGATATCCGGCCGCACATGGTGCTGGACGAACCATTCGTCCAGCTTGCCGCGCAAGGCATTATTACGTGCCGGTAGCAAGAAGGGCGCGCCGTTCAAATTCGCGGGGAAGTCGTCGCCATCGTGGTAGCGCTCGGCCAGCGCCGGCGTGCCGACCACCACCATCTCGCTTTCGAACAACTGGTGGCTGAACACCTTGAGGGCGCTGCTGGCGCGCACCTCGCGGTCGGTCAGCACCACGTCCAGCTTGTGCAGGGCGAGGTCGGCCAGCAGCGCTTCGAAATTGTCTTCGTAGCAGACCAGGCGCACCGCGCGCGTCATCTGGGTCGCCACTTCCAGCATGTGATAGGCCGACAGCTTGGGCAGCGAATCCGAAATGCCCACCGTCAGGCGGATGCGCCCGCTGTCGGCCTCGTTCAAGGCTTCCTGCAGTTGCTCGCCCAGCAGGAAAATCTGGTCGGCATAGTTGAGCGCCACGCGCCCGGCCTCGGTCAGCACCAGGCGCCGGCCCTGCTGGTTGAACATGGTCTTGCCCAGGCTTTGCTCGAGCAGGGTCAGCTGTGAACTGATGGTTTGCACTGCCAATCCAAGACGCTCGGCGGCGCGCGTGATGCCACCTTCCTTGGCCACGACCCAGAAGTAATACAGGTGGCGGTAATTGATGTCGTTCTTCATGGCCCGATTGCGGTTTTGATAATAGCGCAGGTTTTTGCGAAGTAATTCTCATATTATCTTCGCTTTTTCCTTTTGCTGCGTGACTCTACACTGCGCCTTATCAACAAAAAGATAACAAGGGGTAGAGAAAAGATGAAGCATTTCCGGATTTCATTCATTGTCACCGCGCTCTGCCTGGTCGCGGCGGGCTGGTGGGGCTACGAGCATGGCGGCATGGGCGGCATGGTGACGGCGGTGGGTATCGCCGCGATCCTGGCCGTGATGGAAGTCTCGCTGTCCTTCGATAACGCGGTGGTGAATGCCTCCGTACTCAAGACCTGGGACGAGTTCTGGAAAAAACTGTTCCTCGGTGTCGGCATCATCATCGCCGTGTTCGGCATGCGCTTGCTGTTCCCTTTGGTGATCGTCGCAGTGGCGGCCAACCTGAGCATGGGTGATGTCTGGACCCTGGCACTGGAGAACCCGAAAGCGTATTCGCAGCACCTGACCAACCACCACGCGGAAGTGGCGGCCTTCGGCGGTATGTTCCTGCTGCTGGTTTTCCTGAACTTCCTGTTCGACGATGAGAAGGAACACCACTGGCTGGGCCATTTCGAAGCCAAGCTGGGTGCGCTCGGCAAGGTGTCCTCGATTTCGGTGATGATCGCGATCGGCGCCCTGATGGCCAGCCTGTCGCTGGTGACCGAAGCGCAGAAGATGGTGGTGCTGATCTCGGGCCTGTGGGGCATCCTGGTCTACGTCGGCGTCGATGTGCTGTCTAACCTGCTGGAAGGCTCGGAAGAGGGCGGCGGCGAGGTGGGCGACATGGTCAAGCGAGGCGGTATCGGCGGCTTCCTGTACCTGGAAGTGCTGGATGCATCCTTCAGCTTCGACGGCGTGATCGGCGCGTTTGCCATCACCAACGACGTCGTGATCATCATGCTGGGCCTGGCGATCGGCGCGATGTTCGTGCGCTCCCTGACCGTCTACCTGGTGGACAAGGGCACGCTCGACCAGTACGTCTACCTGGAACACGGCGCGCACTATGCGATCGGTATCCTGGCGCTGATCATGCTGGCCAGTATGAAGTTCCACGTGCCGGAAATGATCACCGGACTGGCGGGTGTGGCCTTCATCGGCGCCTCGGTGTGGTCCTCGATCCGCTACCGCAAGAAGCAGGAAGCGTTTGGGCTGGACAAGAAAGCAGTGGCGCACGTCGAGTAAAGGTCGACGTTTGCAAGAAAACGTAGGGTGGGCTCTCCGAGCCCACGTGCAAGCCGGCGATCCGCACATGTCTGCGTGGGCACAGGGTGCCCACCCTACGGAACGCGGTCCGGTGTAAGGAATCAGCGGCGAACGGCAGAACACCAGTTCGCTGCACATGTAGTACCAGGGTGTTCATATAACCGAAGGAGAAACCATCATGGCAATCAGTCTGCAAAAAGGCGGCAACGTCAACCTGTCCAAAGAAGCACCGGGCCTGTCGAGCCTGAAACTGGGCCTGGGCTGGGATGCACGTGCCACCGACGGCGCCGCATTCGACCTGGACGGCGTGGCCTTCCTGCTGAACGCGTCGGGCAAGGTACGTTCGGATGCCGATTTTATCTTCTACAACAACGCCAAGTCGGCCGACGGTTCGGTCACCCACTCGGGCGACAACCGCACCGGCGCCGGCGAGGGCGATGACGAGACCCTGAGCATCGACCTGAGCAAGGTCCCGGCCGATGTCGACCGCGTGGTGCTGGCCGTGACTATCCACGAGGGCGACCAGCGCCGCCAGAATTTCGGCATGGTCGGCAAGGCCTTCATCCGCTGCATCAATGCCGCCAACAACAGCGAAATCGCGCGCTACGACCTGTCGGAAGACGGCTCGACCGAATCGGCGATGGTCTTCGGCGAGGTGTATCGTAACGGCGCGGACTGGAAGTTCCGCGCAGTCGGCCAGGGCTTCAACGGCGGCCTCGGCCCCCTCGCCAAGAACTA
>Ga0308168_1001536_pt1 | contig 20820 bp, 12 predicted proteins | sample PhyCR2_FD_202133 | JGI IMG/M metagenome (GOLD analysis project Ga0308168, IMG submission 202133) | Phyllosphere microbial communities from UC Gill Tract Community Farm, Albany, California, United States - DLSLRC.R2 | ecosystem: Host-associated > Plants > Phyllosphere > Unclassified | place: USA...
CGCCCGTGGTTTCGCGGAACCAGTAGACGCCGCCCTGGGCGCTGAGCGGACCGGCGTTCCTGGTGGCGATGCGCAGTTCGTGCGAATCCTGGCTGTAGTCGCCGTGGAAGTCCTGGCGCACGCCCAGCGCCACGCTCGGCGTCACGCGGTAATAATAGTTGTACAGGTAGTCGTGCTCGAAGCGGCGGTGGGCGCCCAGCCAGGACAGGGTGGCCGGCCCCAGGTCCCAGCTCAGCTCCGCCGACACGTTCGAGGTCTTCTTGTGCGAATAACCCTGCTCCGGGCGGTTGTTGGGCGACTTGAAGCGGTTGGTCAGGACGCGCCCGGTGTCGTCGCCCTTCCAGACCGGCCGGCCCTGGGCGATGCCGGTATAGAAGTTCGCGTCCGGCACGGTGCTGTCGTTGTTGGTGTCGTCGCGGCCAGCCTCGTAGCGCACCAGCAGGGTGACGCCATGGCCGGGTGCCAGCCGCGCCGACAGGCGGGCCGCGCGGTCGTCGCGGTCCAGGCCGGGACGGAAGGGCGTGCCCTGGCCGTTGCTGATGAAGGGATCGTGGCGGTTGGCGGTGAAGGTGGCGCGCAGCGCCAGCACGTCGTTGACGGGCACGTTGACCATGCCGCCCAGCTTGCGCGTGTCGTAGTCGCCGACGGCGGCGTTGGCGCTGGCCTCGAAGTAGGGTACTGGCGCTTTGCTGATCACGTTGACCGCACCGGCCGTCGTGTTGCGCCCGTACAGGGTGCCCTGGGGCCCGCGCATGACTTCGACCCGCTCGACGTCGTAGAAGGACGCGTTCTGGCTCTGCGGCCGCGCCACGTAGACGCCGTCCACCATGAAGGCGGCCGACGGGTCGCCCTTTTCGGTCGCGTCGGCGTTGGAGACACCGCGCATCGTGATGCGCAGGCCGTCATACGAGTTCTGGAGATAGGTGTTGGGCAGGCGGTCGCCGATGGCGCCCGGACTGTCGATGCCTTCGCGGTCGAGCTGGGCGGCATCGAGCACGCTCATCGCCACCGGCGTGCGCGACGCCGGTGCGGCTTCGCGCTGGGCGGTGACCATCACTTCCTGGATGCCGCCGTTATCCTGAGCATCCTGCGCATGCGCCAGGCATGGCAGGGCGGTGATGCCGGCAAGCGCGCTTGCCAGCAAGGTCGGGTTCAGGCGAACCCATTGCTTCTTCATGAGACTTTCCTAGTTTTGTAATGTGCTGGCGTAACGCTTGATGAAACTGATTAACTAAAGATTGCGAACGGTCAACGTTAATTTTGGATAGATTCTATTGCAGGTAGACTTGGTCGGGCCGTAGTCGGTGGGAGGGGCATGCAAAAATAATGCTTTGCAGCCACAAACCGCTGCATAAAATGCAAGCTTATTGCGTATTTTTATTGCTATTAAGAAATTATTACCTATGAGCGGCCATAGCCGCCGTGCGGCACGCCTGTTCTTCGGGATGGGAACGCACGACTGCGCCCGCGCAAACCCGGGTCATGGCGGCTACCTATGCTGGAAGCATCGTTCATCCCGTCAAAGGCCGGTCGCCATGCTTGCATCACCACCGTCGCCACCCCTGGTCAGCGTGCTGATGCCGAGCTTCGAGCAGACCGCCTTCATCGGGCGCGCCCTGGCCAGCCTGCAGGGCCAGACATTCAGCGACTGGGAAGCGCTGGTGGTGGACGACGGCTCCGAGGACGGCACTTGCGCGGCAGTGACCCCATTCCTGGAAGATGCGCGCATCCGCTACCTGCGCCTGGTGCGCAACGAAGGGCTCGGACGGGCCTTGAACACGGCGCTGGACGGCACCGTGGCGCCGCTGGTGGCCTATTTGCCGAGCGACGACGTGTTTTACCCGCGTCATTTGCAGTCGTTGGTTGCCGCACTGGATGCGGCACCGGATGCGCAACTGGCTTTCGCTGCCATGCGCCATCACTACAACCGCTGGAGCGAGGGCCAACTGCCGGACGCGCCCCTGCAGCTGGTGCAGGTGATGCACCGCCGCGCCACGCCGCGCTGGACCGAACGCGCCGAGCTCGAGTCCGATGACCTCGAACGCCTCTACTGGTCGCGCTTGCGCCCACTCGGGCGTTTCGTCGGCAGCGGCGAGGCCAGCTGCGAGTGGGTCGATCACCCGGCCCAGCGCCACAAGCTGATGCAGGAGCCGGCCGGCGGCATCAATCCCTTCCGCCAGCGTTACCGCGTGCAGGTGCCGCTACGCTTCCACGCCAGCACCGGCAATGCCATCGACGAACCCGCGCTCTACCGCCACCTGCGCGAGCGGCCGCCGACGCCGCGCGCAGCCGACGGCTTGACCATCCTGCTGGTGGGCGAACTGGCTTACAACGCCGAGCGCGTGCTGGCGCTGGAAGAGGCGGGACACGAGCTGCACGGGCTGTGGACCGATACGCTCTACTGGTACAACACGGTGGGCCCACTCCCATTCGGCCACGTGAAGGAGCTGCCGCGCGCTGACTGGCGCAACGCGGTGCGGCGTCTGCGGCCGGACATCATCTATGGCTTGCTGAACTGGCAGGCGGTGCCTTTCGTGCACGAGGTGTTGGAGGCAACGCCCGGCATCCCCTTCGTCTGGCACTTCAAGGAAGGCCCCTTCATCTGCATCGAAAAAGGCACGTGGCCTCAGCTGCTCGGCCTGTACCGCCGCGCCGACGGCCGCATCTTCGGCAGCGCGGCGACGCGCGACTGGTTCGACACCGTATCGCCGGGCCTGGCCACCTCGCGCCCGGCCATGGTGCTGGACGGCGACCTGCCCAAGCGCGACTGGTTCGACGGGCCGCGGACCGGCTTGCTGTCCGAAGCGAGCAGCGAATTGCACACGGTGGTGCCGGGCCGGCCGATCGGCCTGCATCCGCCCACCGTTGCGGCACTGGCGGCGCAGGGCATCCACCTGCATTTCTACGGCGATTTCACCCAGGGACAGTGGCGCGCATGGATAGACAAAGCGCGCGCGCTGGCGCCGGATCATCTGCACCTGCATGCCAACGTGGCCCAGGACCGCTGGGTCGAGGAATTTTCACGCTATGACGCCGGCTGGCTGCATTGCTTCCAAAGCCGCAACGCTGGCGACTTGCGCCTGGCCGACTGGGACGACCTCAACCTCCCGGCGCGCATCGCCACGCTGGCGATGGCCGGCCTGCCGATGATCCAGCGCGCCAATCCAGGCGCCATCGTGGCGGCCCAGACGCTGGCGCGCGAACGTGACATCGGTCTCTTCTACGACAGCATCGAAGACCTGGCCGCCCAGTTGCACGACGGCGCGCGCATGCGCCGGCTGCGCGACAAGGTGTGGCGCGAGCGCGAAGATTTCAGTTTCGACCGGCACGTGCCGGACTTGATCGGATTCTTCCGGGAAGTAATGGCGCAGGCAGGACGGGCCGACCGCAGCGGCGCCTGACTGACGCGTCCGGGAACCGGTGCGCGCGAGGGTGCATGCTATGCTCGGCTTACCCGGGTGCCGATGCATGCTGATGCAATTTGCTGTAGTAATCGGCGCGACAACAATACGCAATAAGGCTAAGTAATGAAAGACGTGAAAGTGGATGTACGTGTCAATGTGGGCGTGGATGCGGCAAGCGTGATCTTGCTGTTGGCTTCGGCTTCGATGGCGCTGTTTTTTTACAAGCAGTACAGGCAGGACAAGCTGAAACTGGACAAGTCCTGAGTATACCGCGGACGTGGCTGTGTAATAAGCGGTTCGAAGCGTAGAAAAGCCCTCATCACCGAGGGCTATTTTTTGACGTGTCAGCGCGCGGAAGCTTGTTCAATCCTGTGTACCAATAAATGTTTGCCACAAATGTGGCAGATTTTTCTGAACGGGAGTCAGAAGAAGGAATCCATGAGCCGGAGCTTGTATTGAAATTCCCCCCCAAAAAAGACTCGTACGCGCTTTGTGTGCACAACAGCCCGCTCGGAATCGACCCAAAGCGGACCTCAGGCATGTAACGTTGCGGGTGTGATTTTATCAATCTGCCGCACTATTCAGTCCAAATATCGACGAGAGGAGCTGCTTGTCAATCACGCTTCGATCCTGGGGATAAATAAACTTTTCCCCAGCGTCCATCAGATGCCCGAAGAAGTGCCCGGCATGATTTAGTGCCTGGCATAAGGCTTGAAGAGAGCTTACTCCATAGATGTTGCGTGGTTGCTCCTCCAACCCATCTAACAAAATCGGGCAAACCCAAGTGCTGGCGTCAACTTGATATGGCTCGGCAACTTTCACGCAAAACGGTCTTTCCTTGCCATTTGAAAGCGACCAAATTAATTCTTGAGAAGCAATGATTTGAGGGCTGACTGTCGAGGTCATGGCTTGTAGCTCGCGTTTATCGTTGTTTTGAGGATGAGTGCACCCGAACGCCCGTTCCTGGCCGATCCTGGCCTTTCAGTTTACAGTAACTGTTGACCCATTGCGGACATCGGCTCAGAGCGGCTTACCCAACTGGCCGTGACCTGTGCAGGGAGTACGCGACGTCCGTAGAGCTAACAGGCGCGCGCGTCCATCCCTGTTCCGAATAAAAACGTTCGGCTCTTGTATTGGCGCCAGTTGTGAGGTGGATGCAATCGTGCCCAATCTCGAAAAGCCAATCTACGGCCAGCTTGAGAAGGGATTGACCGAATCCACGTCCTTCATGTTCTGGACTTACAAAAAGCGCCCAGATCGAAGCGTTCACTTTGTCCGCATAGCAGAAGGCAAGGACTTCGCCGTCATTTTCAACAACCCATCCACGTCCAGCCTTCTCTAGAAAATCCTCGTACATTTCATGCGTAATGCGCGCCGGCTCGGACAGGTTATTTTCGGTCACGCACAGCCGAATTCTCGACATGGCAGAAATGTCGGCGGTTATGGCGCGCCTGAACAGCGGGCTGGACTCTGGTTGCATGGGAACCCGATTTAATCATGGATGGCTCATTGGACGAGTGCCGATGTGTCAGCTCTTGGCCAATCTCGGCCGTTCATTCTACGGCAGCAATCGACCCAAAGCGGAATTTCAGCATCGCCACTCAGCAAACCGATCAGTTAGCCACTTCGGTTCCTTCGCATCAGTCGTGTGACCAATACCGGCAGTAATCCAAACGGTACGAAGGCGAGTAGAAAACCACCGAAGAAGCCCAGCATTGCGCGAAGCGCCCTCTGCCATACCTGTATCGGGCCGCCGTAGTCACTATCAAACGCGACCACGCAGAATGCGGCAAAGGCGCCGACCAAGACTCCTATGACTGTCGGGCTAAGCAATGTGTCTCGTTCAGACGGGGTGATTCTCATTGGTATCTTGCGAGCTTAACCTACGCTTGGCAGTGAATGGACCGTCCGCTTCTGGCCCGATTTCTGCCAGTCGCGACAGGCTGAACCGACCTCATTGCGGGGCTCTCTTCTTGATGAGTTCATGAGGGACATCCGCTCCGATAGGAAGCATCGGCCACGACTGCGCGACACCGCAGCAGAAATCCACAGATACTCGCCTCGGCCTCGCGTTCGCCGAGGCGAGCACCGGCCGTTATGGCTTCACGAACTTGAGCGTCATGCGGTCGCTCTCGCCGATGGCCTGGTACTTGTCGCGGTCAAGTGCGGCGTTGGTCAGGGTCGGCGGCAGCGCCCACACGCCGCCCTTGTGGTCGGCCTTGTCCTTCGGATTGGCGTTGATCTCGGATTTGCCGGCCAGCTTGAAGCCGGCGCTCTCCGCCATCTTGATCACATACGACTCGTGGACGTAGCCGCTCGTGGCCGTGGCATCCTGCGGCATGGATTCCGGCAGGCGGTGGTCGGTCACGCCCAGCACGCCGCCCGGCTTCAGGCTGGTGTACAGCGCCTTGAACATGTCCTTGACCTTGTCGTCGCCCAGCTCGACGACGTTGTGCACGTTGCGGAAGGTGAGCACCATGTCAACACTGTTTGGCGGGGCGAAGTTGTAAATGGCCTTTGGCGGACTGAAGGCGCCCCGCACGACCTTGTCATAGACCGCCGGGTTGGACTCCAGCAAGGTCCTGGATATGGGGCCGGCGCTGATCAGCTTGCCGTCCTGGCGCAGGTAGGGCGCCAGGATCTCGGTGTACCAGCCGCCTTCCGGCATCAATTCGACCACCGTCATGGTTGGCTTGATGCCGAAGAAAGTGAGCGTTTCGTAAGGATGGCGCCAAGTATCGCGCGCCACGTTGGCGCTAATCCGGTGGCTGCCTGCGATGGCCGTGCGCAGCTGGGCATCGTCAGCCTTTTCTGCGGCCTGCGCGAGGCCGGCCAGGGCGCCCGTCAGCAAGCCGGCGGCCAAAATGAATCGTTTCATTGTCTCGTCTCCAGGATCGATGGCAGCGGCACCATGCCGTGCCGCTCGGCAATCATCGACCACGTCCTACTTGTCGTCAAGTTAATATTGTGGGCATCAAATGCGCTCGCGCGCATATTCGCGACAATCGGTGGACATATCCCGGCACCTTTGTCTGCTACTGGCCGGCTGCAGACCGAGTTGGTTAGTCCGTTCTCAACCCGAAGCGGGCTCCAAGGCGATCAGTAATCCCAGCCAACCATAAACCATTCTTTCATCCGTTCTGCCAACCAAAACCAGGTAACGGGAAAATTAGCAGCAGCGAGAAAGAAAGCAGCAGCGAACAGGCCATGAACTGGCTTGTCGGTCTTACGGTACTCTTCCTTGAATACGCTCCAGCCTTTCCTGGCTAAACAATAAGAGCAATAGTCTGGCATCGCATTTCGAAAGAAAATGCGCTCGTTTCCACAGCGGCCTGACGACCGCTATTATCCCTGTTCATGTGTGTCAGACACGAATGTGTTGGGCTGGCTGCATTGTTCGGCCGACACTCGCCTCACCGAGTGTCTTGTGGCGCCGCCGTCCTGACGCCACGCTCGGCACCATCCAGCAGATCCGCGCGCGGATATCCCCAGCCCGGCAACGGATGCGGACAAGCCGTGTGCGCCTGCGCCGCAATGTCCATCGTCGAGAAATTCCAGCTGCCGGGCGGACCCCAGCGCACGTCGGTGGCCAGGCCATCCGTGAGCGAGGGCGCGCGCGCAAAACGCAGCCAGGCGCTGACGTGGCAGTCGCCCGCGGCCAGCCCGCGCAGCCTGGCCAGGTCTTCGCGCTCGTCGCCGAGCCAAGCCAATTGAGGCGTCGCTCCGGACGGTGCGGCGCCGCCGATGCGCGACGGGCAGGACGTCACCGGATTCGTCCCCGGCGCTACGCTCAGCAGGCCGCGGCGCAGGTGGTAGCTGCCGCCGGCATCGTCCCTCGCCACCGTGACAAAGGACCAGCACAGCGGATTGGATGGGTAGGCGGACAGCGCGGTGTCGAGCAGGCGCTCGCCCGGGTCGAGGGTGGCCACCGCGGCGGCCACGATGGCGCGCGCCTGCTGCAAGGCCAGTGCCTGGACGCCGACGAAGGCAATCGACAGCGCCAGCCCGGCCGCCAGCGCCAGGCGGCCGCGCGCGCCATGGCGTTCGTGCGCATGGCGCGTGACCCAGGCCAGCACCAGCCCGAGCGCGAGCAGGCCGGCCAGCGAGCCCCATTGCAGGAAGCCGGCCCAGGTGGCGGCGAGAGGAATCGCGACCATCAATCCCAGCAGCGTCCAGCGCAGTGGCCGGCGCGGCACGATGGCCGCGAGCGGGGCGCCGAAGGCGAACCAGAACACTGGCTCGACGATGAAGACCAGGTCGCCGTAATACCAGTTGGCGTCAAGTGGCCAGAACGGATGCACGCCGTACACGTTCATGCCGTCCATCGACAGGTGCAGCACCAGGCCGGCGCAGGCGGCGAGGAGGCCGCCCCAGCGCGCGCTGGAACTGATCGCCAGCAGGCGCCGCGCGTTCGGCCACAGCAGCCAGATCAACGCCAGCAGCACGGCGACTTCGCCTAGCGCCGCCAGCAGGGTATGTGTGTGGCCGCGGTGGTGCAGCAAATAGCCGAGCGGCGCCGGCAGCAGCTTGGTAAGGACAAGGTCGAGGTCGGGGAAGTTGCTGGCGAGGCAGCCGATGGTCAGCAACATGCGCTGGCGCACGCGCTCGCGCGTGTCATCGGGTTCCGGCGGCAGGCTGCGGTCGATCAGGGCGCCGACGCCGAGGCCGACGACCGAGTGGGTAATATTGTCCATCCTGCAATCTTACCTTGAACGCTGGCATGGCAGGGTTCGGCTGCCTTCGCCACCCGCGCTGCTACAGCGGTGCGCCCTCGCCAAGCGGGCTCACCAGCCATCGCGCACTGGCTGCGCCGATCCTCAGGTCAGCTCTTTTGACATGAACACGCTTGCCTGCGGGTTGTCGTTATAACGCGCGCAATGCGTATAACCGGCGCCTTCGTAGAGTGCCAGCGCAGCGCGCAAATCGTCCTTGCTGTCGAGGTAGATCGCCCGATAGCCAAAGGCCGCGGCGTCGCGTTCCATCTGCGCCAGCAGCGCCTCGGCAATGCCACGCCGGCGAAAGCGCGACGCCACGTACAGCCGCTTGCATTCCGCGGCTTCCGGGATCGCCGGCAGCGGCCGCAGCGCGACGCAGCCGGCCGCAAGGCCATCGGCGTACGCCAGCCAGACGCCTGCGGCCGGATTGCCGATCAGGTCGCGTATGGCCGTGTCGTCGTCGCGCAGCACGACGCCGATCAGGTCGAAATATTCCGTGAACAAGCGCCGCGCATCCTCGTAGGCTTCCGGCCCGATGCGGCGGACGCTGATCGTGGTTTGTGGTGGCGGTGGAAGCTGGTTCATCGGTTTGCCTTGCAGAGGGAGGGGTGCATTGATGCGGACATCGACCCATGCCCGCGTAGCATGGCGTCATCCGGAATAGTCTAGACCATTGAGCTGTCGGCATCCTGACAGTCCACAAAATATTGCAACTAACCGACATAGGATGATCCAAACACCAAAAAACAGCTGCCAACCAGGCGCGGAGTGTCTACGCGCTCCAGGCCGGCGCGCTGAATCAGCCAACCGCCGCCAGCGCCAGATAACCGGCATACCCGGCCGGCAGCGCCAGGGGCAGACAGGTGCAAGCCGCAAGCAGTGGCGCCAGCTCGGCACGCCATTCCTCCAGCTGCAGCCCCAGGCTTTTCAGTCGCGCCTCATGTTCGCTCCACGCCTGCGCAAAGGCCGCATCGCGCGCGTCGGAGGGCAGGGCGGCCAGCGTCTGCACCGCGGCCGGGCCGAGGTAGTCGCGCGCCACCGCTTCCCAGTCCGGCACCGGCACGACCTGGCTGACATCGATGCCGACTGCGTCGGCAAACGAAAACGCCGCCACCGACAGTTCGCCATCGTGGCTGATCGCCAGCGCCACCTGACGCGGCCCCGCGTCGAGTTGGACGGTCGCCCAGGGCGCGTCGCCGGACGGCGAATGCAAAAGCACGCGATCCGGCGCCACGCCACATTGCACAGCCAGCACATCGGTCAGCACGGCGCGGATCGCCAGGCGCGCCGACTCGCGCTCGGTTTGCCCACGCAGGCCGATCACGGTCACACCCGGCGGCGGGGCTTGCATCGTGGCGGCCGGCAGCACCGGCCCGCCATCGCACCACTGCACCGCAAGCGCCGCCGTCACGGTCACCCCGGTGCCCGTAAGGGCGCGGCCGGCAAGCCGCTCCAGCTGGTCGCCGCTGGAATGTGCTCGCCCTTCATCACCAGGGTCAGCGGACCGATGCGCGCGTTGTCGCCGACCTTGGCGCTGTACAGCACCGCGCTGCGCGGGCCCAGGTAGACCTTGCTGCCGATCTCGACGTGGTCGATCTTCATCACGCGGTCTTCGAACAAATGGGTCTGGGGGCAGGACAGGGCGTTCATTTCGCTGTGGTCGCCGATGGTCACGCAATCGAACTCCGTGATGTCGGTGGTGTCCATGTAGACGCCCTTGCCGATGCGGCAGCCGAGCAGGCGGAAGGCGATCGGCAGCCAGGGCGTGCCGCGCAGGTAGCGCATGAAGTTGGGCACCGCGATGCCCTCGTACATATTGGTCACGCCTTCGGACAGCCACACGAAGGGCGTCCACATCGGTTCCGCGCGTTTCTGGTAGCGGCCCAGCAGCAGCCATTTGAAGGCCAGCACGAACAGGTAGTTGCCGATGCCATAGGCCAGGCCGACCAGGGCCAGGTCCCAGATCACTTCGCCCCAGCGGCCGGCGCCAGCGAGCGGCATCAGGTCCAGCACCACGGTATAGCCGACCGCGATCACCACCGCGTGCGGCGCCACGATGCGGAAGGCTTCCACCAGGGTACGGCCGAGGCGCCGTAGCGGCGAGGGCCGGTAGGTCAGGTGTTCCGGGTAGCCGCTGACCTGTTCGCGCGCCGGCAGGTGGATCGGGGGCGATCCCAGCCAGGTATCGCCCGCGGTCATGCGCTCGTTGACTGGCGCGTGGGTGTGCACGCCCACCAGCACGCCCTCCGGCAGCACGGTGCCGTCCGGGATGTAGCTGCCGTTGCCCACAAAAGAGCGGTTGGACACCACGGTGGCTTCCATCGTCATCCAGCCGCCGTCGATCTGCTCGTCGCCCAGCATGACGGCATCGGCGATGAAGGTTTCGTCGCCCAGGGTCAGCATGTCCGGCACCACGCCCAGCGCGGTCGAGATCTCGGCGTCGCGCCCGACCTTGGCGCCCAGCAGGCGGTACCAGAAGGGAGCGAACACGGTGGCGTAGATGCCATGCAGGACTTGCAGGCTCGATTCCTGAATGTGGCTCACCAGCCATTTTTTGCAATAGGTATTGGAGTGGACCGCCGAGCGGCCCGGCGTCATGCGCGGCAGGAAGCCCCAGCGGATCGCCGCCGACACCAGCATGGTCAGCGCGATCAGCACCGCGCTGGCCGGCAGCGCCAGCACGAAGTAGCGCGCCAGCTGGCCCTGGATGGTGTTCTGGTGCAGGGCGGAGAGGGCGCCGCGTTCGTCGAACCAGTCGATCAGCACGAAGCTGGGGAACACCGGCATGAAGAACAGGGTCGCCACCAGCAGCATGCCGAACAGGAAGAACAGCGCCTCACCCGCCAGGCGCAGACGCGTGACCGGCGGGCGTGGCGGCAGCGTCGACGGATCGAAGGCGCCGGCGTCGCGCGCGGGCGAGCCGTTCCAGATGCGGTTGTCCGGCACTGCGGCGCCATCCTGCAGCGCCGACTGGCCTTCCAGATGGCCGCGGCGGCCGACCCGGGTATTCCCTTCCAGGATCGCATACGAGGAGACGAAGGCATCGTCGTCCAGCGTGATCGCGCCCAGCAGCAGGCGACCGCGCTCGACGCGCGCATTCTCGAAATTGACGGCGTTGCCGATGCTGACGTTGTCGCCGAAGCGCAGCAGTTCCGGCACCCGCACCGTCATCGAGCCGATCACGACGTCGCTGCCGATCTTCGCCCCTAGCAGGCGCAGCCACCAGGCGTACAGCGAGGAGCCGGCCAGCAGGTAAGTAGGCGCGGCTTCCATCAGGCGGTCCGCCAGCCACCAGCGGAAATAAGTCCTGCCCCACAATGGATACGAGCCCGCTTGGAGCCGCCCGGCCACCAGCCACTTGCCGCCGATGGCGAGCACGAATTCCATCAGGGTCGCCAGCAGGAAGGTGCCGATCGAGACCGCGATCGCGCGCGGGATGGAGTCGCCCGGATCGCCGGTCATGAAGTGGTACATGAAGAAGGGCGCCAGCCATTGCGCCATGCGCAGCGTCACCAGCAGCGGCACCGTGGCCAGCTGGGCCAGGCCGCAGAGCCAGCGCCGCGCGCTCGGCGGCGGCGTCCAGTCGTCTTCCAGTTTGACGGTGCCGGCGGCCTGGTCGAGGCCGGAGGCGATGGCGCCGACCTGGCGCTGCTGGTAGATGTCGCGCACCGTCACCTGGGCGAAGCGCGGGTCGGCGCGCAGGGCGGTCGCCAGGCGCGCGGCAAAGAAGGAGTGGCCGCCGAGGTCGGAGAAGAAATCCTGCTCGCGCCGGATCGGCTGACCCGGGAACAGGGTGGCCAGGGCGGCGAACAGGGCTTCCTCGCCCGGGGTTTCCGGCGTGTCCGATTCGGCCGGGTCGCTTGGCAGCGGCGCGCTCAGGGCCATCGCTTTCAGGGCCTTGCGGTCGATCTTGCCCGAGGTCAGGCGCGGCATGATGCCGAGCACTTCGAAGCGGCTCGGCACCATATAGGGCGGCAGGCGGCCGGACAGCGCGCGCCGCAGCGTGGCCGGGGCCAGCTGTTCGTCCGTTGCGCCTGCCGCCGGCACCAGGTAGGCCACCAGGCGGTCGATGCCGTCATCCTTGCGCAGGAGGACGGCGGTGGTGCCGATGCCATCCTGCTGGGCCAGTACCGCCTCGATCTCGCCCAGTTCGACGCGGAAACCGCGGATCTTGACCTGGTCGTCGGTGCGGCCCAGGCACACGACCTCGCCGTTCGCTTCGATGCGCGCCAGGTCGCCGGTGCGGTAGAGGCGCGCGTCGTCCAGGCTGGAAGCCCAGGGGTTGGCCAGGAATTTTTCGGCCGTCAGGTCGGGACGGCCCAGGTAGCCGGCGGAGAGACCGGGGCCGGTGATGCACAGTTCCCCGGTGTCGCCGCGCGGCAGGATCTGCAAGCCTTTTTCGCCGGGTTCATTATTGACCTGGGTGGAAATCACCAGCAGCCCGTAATTGGGCAGCGGGTTGCCGATGGTGATGGTGCGCCCCGGTTCCATGCGCGCCAGGCTGGCCGACACCGTCGCCTCGGTCGGCCCATAGGTGTTGAACATCTGGCGGCCGGGACGCGAAAAGCGTTCGACCACGGTGTCCGGGCACATCTCGCCGCCCAGGTTGATGATGCGCAGGCTGTCCACGTCCTCGGCGAACAAGGCCAGCAGGGTCGGCACCGCGTGCAGCACGGTGACGCCGTTCTCGCCGAGCAGGCGCGGCAGGGCTTCCGGGTCGCCGGCGGTTTCCTTGGGGCCCAGCCAGAGCGTGGCGCCGACCAGGTAGGAAATCCAGATCTCTTCGAAGGACATGTCGAAGGCGACCGAGAAGCCCTGGTAGACGCGGTCCGTCGCGCGTACGCCCAGCACCTCGTTTTCGCTGCGCAGGAAATGGCAGATGCTGCGCTGGTCGATCAGGATGCCTTTCGGCTTGCCGGTGGAGCCCGAGGTGTAGATCACGTAGGCGGGGGCGCTACCCGACACCTGGCCGCGGCGCTGCAGTGCGTAGCCGGGCGCGGCGGGCAGGAGCAGGTCTTCGGCCATGTGCAGCGGTTGCGAGAGTCCCGCCAGCCGTTCGCGCATCCGTTTGCTGCTGACCAGCGCCGGCGAACCGGCATCTTCCATGCAGACCAGCAGGCGCTCGACCGGCGTGTCCTCGTCCACCGGCAGCCAGGCGGCGCCGGTCTTGGCGATCGCGGCCTGCATGACCAGCAAGTCGATCCCACGCGGCATCCACAGGCCGACGATGTCGCCCGGCTGGATGCCGGCCTCGATCAGGCGCGAGGCGGCCAGGCTGGCCTGCTCATCGAGCTCGCGGTAGGTGAGCCGGCGCGCGCCGGCGATGAGGGCGGGCTGGTCGGGCGTGCGCCGTGCGCTCGCTTCCAGCAGGTCGGCCAGGATTTCGTCGCGCAGCAGTGCGGGCTGGTGCGGTCCATACAGGACGTCGGGGTGTCGCGTGAGGGAGGTGTAATCGTTCATCGACGACTAGATGAGGGTAAGCAATTCGTTAAACAAGGCTGGAGAAGCATGGTAAGCGGACCCACCGGCGCAGCGTACCTCATTTTGACAGGTGGCATGGATGTGTCTGTTTTTTTCCGCACAAAGGCATGTTTAGTTCGCTTTTTTGATCTAAGTCAAAGAAAATAGTTGCCGTGAATCCATAAACTCGATGTTGGGCATATCCGCCCCGCAACGTTGCAGCAGAATCAAGGAGTTCGTCGTGCGCACCAATTTGCCCGTCACCGGTATCGAATACCTGCTCGAAGAGGGCCAGTCCATCGTGTCCAAGACCGACACCAAGGGCCGTATCACTTATGTCAACCCGACCTTCGTGGAGGTCAGCGGCTTCGAACTGGATGAGTTGCTGGGCAAGGCGCACAACATCGTGCGCCATCCGGACATGCCGCCGGCGGCCTTCGCCGACCTGTGGGCCACCCTGCAGGCCGGCCAGCCCTGGACCGGCCTGGTGAAGAACCGCCGCAAGAACGGCGATTTCTACTGGGTAGTGGCGAACGTGGTGCCGGTCAAGGAGCGCGGCCAGGTGGTCGGCTACATGTCGGTGCGCACCCGCGCCGGGCGCGAACAGATCAAGGAAGCCGAGGCCCTGTACCGCCGCTTCCGCGAGAACAAGGCGCAGGGCCTGGCGATCCGCCGCGGCGCCGTCGTCAAATCCGGCTGGACCGCGCGCCTGCTGGCCCTGCGCAACCAGCCGCTCGGACGGCGCCTGGCGCTGATGCTGGGCAGCCAGGCGGCCTTGCTGGTGGCGCTGGCCTGCGCCACCGAGGGCACGTTGTGGCGCGTGCTGGCCGCCTGCGGCGCCGGCCTGACCCTGCTGGCCTGGTTCGAACTGCAACGCAGCATCGTCACGCCGCTGGACCAGGCGCGCGACGCAGTGAACGCGCTGGCGGGCGGCGACCTGTCGCACACGGCGCCGCTCTCCGGCACGCGCGACGATGAAATGGGCAGCCTGCTGCTGGCGCTGCGCCAGCTGAACGTCAACCTCACCGCCATCGTCGGCGACGTGCGTGCCAACGTCGGCTCGATCGAAGCGGCCACGCGCGACATCGCCAGCGGCAACCACGACCTGGCGCAGCGCACCGAATCCCAGGCCGCGAGCCTGGAGCAGACCGCCGCCAGCCTGGCGCAGGTGGCGGCCGCGGTCGGCCAGAATACCGAGAGCGCAGTGCGCGCCGACGGCCTGGTCGGCAGCGCCTCCAGCATCGCCGGCCGCGGCGGCGACGCGGTGCAAGCGGTCGGCGCCACCATGGGCCAGATCAGCGGCTCGGCCACCCGCATCGTCGACATCATCGGCCTGATCGACGGCATCGCCTTCCAGACCAATATCCTGGCCCTGAACGCGGCGGTGGAAGCGGCGCGCGCCGGCGAGCAGGGCCGCGGTTTCGCCGTGGTAGCAGGCGAGGTCAGGAGCCTGGCGCAGCGCTCGGCCAGCGCCGCCAAGGAAATCAAGGCGCTGATCGAAGACTCGGTGCAGAAGGTCGGCCAGGGCAACGAGCAGGTCGGCAACGCCGGCCAGACCATGCGCGAGGTGGTGAGCTCGGTGCAAGACGCCGCCGTCATCATGCACGGCATTACGGTGGCCTCGCGCGAACAGAACCAGGGCATCGCCCAGGTGAATGCGGCGATGGCGGAGCTGGATGCGATCACGCGCCAGAACGCCTCGCTGGTCGAGGAATCGGCGGCGGCGTCCACCAATGTGGCCGAGCAGGCGGCGCATCTGTCGCAGGCGCTGGCGGTTTTCAAGATCGCTGGCCGGGCGCGTTGAGAGAGAAGAGCAACTACCCGGCCTTCGCCGTTCATCTACCTGATCAAAGACTTCCTTTGACGGTGAGTGCCGGGCTTATTTCATTTGTCACGCTGCTTTCGCTTGCCGCGTGCCAGTCGCCAGTCGTACCGGTGCGCAGCTACACGTTGAATGCGACCTTCACTGCTGACGGACGGCAGTACGCCCTTTCAACGTCCTACCAATGCCACTTCGAGGACATCGCCTGGGTGTCCGAGCGCGGACCGGCATGGCATATTCGCAAGGGCACGGCTGCCGTTCGACTCATCGGACGTCTCGAAGACGGGACTGATATTGAAGTACTGCCTTCGTCGGATAGTCCCGATGTGCTCTGTCCGAAACACAGTGGGGAAATGGCGTCCCAGCTGTTCATCGCTACTCCTGATGGTAACGTGGCAGGTATCAAGGTGGGACAAGATGAAAATGCGCCACATCACGCGCATCTTTTGCAGACTACCTTATCGCTTGTCGGCACAGGCTCTGCGGCGTTTTCCGCACGCGAGCAGTGGCCGGCACCGATCACGCCGCGACGCCAGTTCTACACGATCCAGGCGACCTACTACGACAGCACCTTGTGGAAGCCGCAGCAGGACATTGCGGCCATGGTGGATGACAAGACGATCCGCTGGATCGACGATGCGAATGTTTGGCCATTCACGCAGTGGGCCGATAGTGATGTCGCGGTCGCGCGTTCCCGTCAAGGCATCAAACAACTCAGCGGCTATGAGGATGGCGGCAGGCGGTTTTCGGTGGCGCCTGCTGGGGAAGACTGGCGATTTACCGGCCCCAATGACGAAGTGACGGTCTGGCACCCGGCCAGGACGCAGCCGAATTCGAGGCAATGGATTGAATATGCCGGGCATCGAATCGAATTGCCTGTACATCTTTACTATCGACTCTTTTATGAACAAAAATTCGATCGGCTCATCGAATTTCGTGCAGTGTACGTCGATCTTTGGTGAGCTATCGGCTCAGCGGTTTTTGATGCAAGTCAAAGATTTAGTTGAGGGCGATCAATAGACTCTTTCAAAGTGCTCCACATTGCATGGGCAATGTGGCACGGAAGGAGTTGATTGCCATGAAGCTGAGCGACGTTCCCGTCACGAGCCTGTCCCCCGTCGAATTCGATGCCGAGTTGATCGCCCGCCTCGGCAAGTCCGGCCCCCGTTACACCTCCTACCCGACCGCCGACCGCTTCGACGAGGGCTTCGGCCAGCGCGACTACCTGGACGCCGTCGCCATCGTGCGCGAACGGGCCAGGGCCAGGCCGCTGTCGCTCTACCTGCACATTCCCTTTTGCGCCACGGTCTGCTACTACTGCGCCTGCAACAAGATCGTCACCAGACAGCGCGACAAGGCGGCCGTCTACCTCGATTACCTGCAGCGCGAGATCGCCATGCAGGGGCGCCTGTTCGCCGGCGACGGGCGGTTGGTCGAACAGCTGCACCTGGGCGGCGGCACGCCGACCTACCTGGACGATGCGCAGATGGGCACGCTCATGGCCCACCTGCGCCGCCATTTCCGTTTCGCCGACGACGAGGTCGGCGAGTACGCCATTGAGATCGACCCGCGTACCGTGTCCGTCGAGCGCGTGCACAGCCTGCGGCGCCAGGGCTTCAACCGCATCAGCCTGGGCGTACAGGATTTCGACGCGGACGTGCAAAAGGCGGTCAACCGCATCCAGCCGGAAGCCGGGACGCGCGCCATCATCGCGGCGGCGCGCGTTGCCGGCTTCCGCTCGGTCAGCATCGACCTGATCTACGGCTTGCCGAAGCAGACCCCGGCCAGCATGGCGGCCACGCTCGACAAGGTGGTGGCCGCCGACCCCGACCGCATCGCCGTCTACCACTACGCCCACATGCCCAGTCTGTTCAAGCCGCAGCGGCGCATCCTCGACGCCGACATGCCCGACAGCGACACCAAGCTGCGCATGCTCCAGCTATGCATCGAGCGCCTGACGGCCGCCGGTTACGTCTACATCGGCATGGACCATTTCGCCAAGCCCGGCGACGACCTCGCCCTGGCCCAGCGCCAGGGCCGCCTGCACCGCAACTTCCAGGGCTATTCGACCCATGCCGACAGCGACCTGGTGGCCTGCGGCGTGTCCGCGATCGGCGCGGTGGGCGCCAGCTACAGCCAGAATGCCAAGACCCTGGATGCCTATTACGCCGCGCTGGACTGCGGCGAGTTGCCGGTGGTGCGCGGCGTGCGGCTGAGCATGGACGACCTGCTGCGGCGTACCGTGATCCATACGCTGATGTGCCAGTTCGAGCTGTCGATTCCGGCGGTCGAGCAGGCGTTTCCGGTGGTCTTCCGGCGCTATTTTGCGTGCGAGTTGGAAGCGCTGGCGGGGCTGGAGCGGGATGGGTTGGTGACTGTAGGGGAGGATTGGATCAGCGTGAGCATGAAGGGGCGGCTGTTGATCCGGAATGTTTGCATGGTGTTCGACCGGTACCTGGCTGGAGCCGAGGCGCGACATTCGCAGACTGTTTGAGCGCTTATAGCCACACATTACGCACGTCGCCCCCTGCGAAGGCAGGGGCCCAAGTTGCACGCATATTGATAGCGCGAATAACTTGGGCCCCTGCCTTCGCAGGGGCGACGTTTACGATCTAACACTTATAAAATAAGAAAGGCGCAGGGCACCCTCACATCGTCGGGCCACGCCCCGTATGCGCTTCGTTTTCGATCCGGTCCTGGCACACGATGCAGGTCTGCACCGTCGGCGTCGCCAGCAGGCGCTCTTCCGGGATCTCGCAGCCGCACACGGTGCAGATGCCGGCGCCGCCCGATTCGAGGCGGCCGATGGCGGCGTCGATGTCGTGCAGCAGATTGGTTTCGTGTTCGGCCAGGTGCTCTTCGTTATGGCTGAGCATTTCGGCGGTCGGCGCGTCGTCGTTCTGGCCCATGTGGGCGTTCGGTGAAATCGCCGGGCGGTCGTCGGTGTCGCCGGCGGTGCGGGCGCGCACGGTGGCGAGGATGTCTTCGCGGCTCTGGCGCAGGCGTTTGCCGAGTTCTTCGTGGAGTTCGGTGGAGATTGGCGGCATGGGAAGTCCTTAATGCTTAGTTGACATAGTTGATAAGCTTGACATCAGTCTAAACGATGCCCGCACAGAGGCGCGCACGCGGCACGGCAGGCGAACGCGTCTGTATGGTCGAATTCCATGGTAAATTTCTTAATGCCAATTAGTTGCCGCAAGATGAGGTGAACTGGCAACCATAACCACCACTGGAAGAGAATATGCCGCGCATCAGTCCCCGCAGTCTCCCCGGCGCCACCCTGGCCGCCATCGCCCTGTCCATCCCGCTGGCCGTCGGCTTGGCGCCGCTGCAGGCGCATGCCGCCGCCAACGCTGCCACGGCCCAGGCCCAGGCGGTCAAGCCCAACAAGGCCTTCGACACCTGGTCCGACCGCTTCGCCGAGGACTGGGTGCGCCAGAACCCGCAGCTGGCCACCAGCACCCAGTATTTCTCGGGTGCCGAACAGGACAAGCTGGACCGCCTGCTGACCCCGCTGACCGCGGCCCAGCGCAAGAAGATGGTCGACCTGGCCAAGACCGGTGTCGCGCGCCTCGACAAATTCCTGGCCGGTCCGCTCAGCGAGGAGCAGCGCACCTCGGCGGCGGTGATGCGCTGGTCGCTCGCCAACACGGTCGCCAGCGAGCCCTTCGAAGACTACGGTTTCATCTTCAACCAGTTCAGCGGGGTGCAGGTCAGCCTGGTCAACTTCATGACCAACACCCATCCGATGCGCCGCGCCGCCGATGCCGACAGCTACCTGGCGCGCCTGGACCAGGTGAGCACGCGCCTGGACGAAGCGCTGGCACGCGCGAAAGCGGCCAGCGCGCGCGGCCTGGTGCCGCCACGCTTCATCCTGGAGCGCGCCCAGCACCAGGTCGATCTCTTCCTCAAGCCGGAAGCCGGCAAGAACGTGCTGGTGACGTCCTTCGACGAGCGCAGCGCCAAGCTGGCCGACCTGGCGCCGGCCGCCCGCGCCAGGGACCTGGCCGAGGCCACCCGCATCGTCGACACCAAGATCCGCCCGGCCTACCTGCGCATCCAGGCCTACATGGCCGAGCTGCACCCGCGTACCGGCGACGTGGCCGGCATCACGCGCCTGCCGAACGGCGCCGCGGCCTACCAGCAAGCCATCAAGACCTATACCTCGACCAGCATGACGGCCGAGCAGATCCACGAGACCGGCCTGCGCCAGGTGGCGCGCATCGAAGCCGAGATGGACCGCCACCTGCGTGCCCTCGGCTATCTTGATGGCAATGTGGAAGCGCGCATGGCCAAGCTGGACGCCACCTTCCAGCCCAAGGGCGAGGGCGATCCGCGCCCGGAACTGCTGCAGAAGTACGCGGCAATGGTGGCCGACGCCGAGCGCCGCAGCAGCGCCGTCTTCAGGCTGGTGCCGCGCGCCCCGGTCGAGGTGCGGCGCGAGCCGCCGCTGACCGAGGCCTCGGCCGCGGCCCACTATTCGCTGCCGGCGCCGGACGGCAGCCGCCCCGGCATCTTCTGGGTGCCGATGCGCGGGCCGAAGTTCGACATGATCCGCATGCGCAGCCTGTCCTACCACGAGGCCGTGCCCGGCCACCACTTCCAGCTGGCGATCCAGCAGGAACAGACCGGCCTGCCGAAATTCCGCGCCCAGCGCATCTTCGGCGGCGGCAGCGCCCACAGCGAAGGCTGGGCGCTGTATGCCGAGCGGCTGGCGGTGGAGCAGGGTTGGTACGAGGGTGACGTGCCCGGCCTGCTGGGCGCCCTCGGCTCGGAACTGTTCCGCGCCCGCCGCCTGGTGGTCGACACCGGCCTGCACACCAAGGGCTGGACGCGCGAGCAGGCGATCGACTACGGCATCGGCGCCCAGGAAGTCGAGCGCTATGTCGCCTGGCCAGGGCAAGCAAATGCCTACATGATCGGCATGTTGCGTATCATCGACCTGCGCGACAAGGCGCAGCGCGAACTGGGCGACAAGTTCTCGCTGCCGGCTTTCCATGACGTGGTGCTGAAGAACGGGTCGGTGCCGCTGGATGTGCTGGGGGAGGTGATTGACCGGTGGATCGTGGGGCAGAAGGGGGCCTGATTCTCCCTCTGCTTATGCACCGTCGTCCCTGCGAAGGCAGGGACCCAAGTTGATCGAGCGCCGGGAACGTATGCAAAACTTGGATCCCTGCCTTCGCAGGGCGACGTGTACACTTTGTATGCCGCGTCACAGGTCAACGAGGAACTTGCGATGCCAACCCAACGCCCCGCCACCGAAGCCGACCTCCCCACCCTCTGGACCCTGCGCACCCGCGCCGTCAGCGCCGGCTGCGCTTCCCATTACCCACCCGCCGTCATCGCCACCTGGTGCGCAGCCCCGCCGCCGGCCGGCATGCCGCTGCTGCTGCGCGCAGGCGGCGGCATCGTCGCGGAG
>Ga0308168_1001537_pt1 | contig 20819 bp, 18 predicted proteins | sample PhyCR2_FD_202133 | JGI IMG/M metagenome (GOLD analysis project Ga0308168, IMG submission 202133) | Phyllosphere microbial communities from UC Gill Tract Community Farm, Albany, California, United States - DLSLRC.R2 | ecosystem: Host-associated > Plants > Phyllosphere > Unclassified | place: USA...
AAGTTTAGCGCAACGCTCCTGGCGACGCTGATTGCCGCGAGCGTACAGGCAGCGACAGTTGATCTCCGCATTATGGAAACGACCGACCTGCACAGCAATATGATGGACTTCGACTACTACAAAGATGCACCGACGGAAAAATTTGGCCTGGTTCGCACTGCCAGCCTGATTAATGCCGCCCGTAGCGAAGTGAAAAACAGCGTGCTGGTCGATAACGGGGACTTAATTCAGGGTAGTCCGCTTGGCGATTACATGGCGGCGAAAGGTCTGAAAAAGGGCGATGTGCATCCGGTCTATAAGGCGCTGAACACCCTGGACTACGCGGTGGGTAACCTCGGCAACCACGAGTTTAACTACGGGCTTGATTATCTACACATGGCGCTCTCCGGAGCCAAATTCCCGTACGTTAACGCCAATATCATCGACGTTAAGACCAATAAGCCGCTGTTCACTCCTTATCTGATCAAAGAGACGACCGTGGTCGATCAGGACGGGAAAACGCAGACCCTGAAGATTGGTTATATCGGTTTTGTACCGCCGCAAATCATGACCTGGGATAAGGCCAACCTGAGCGGCAAAGTGACGGTCAATGACATTACGGAAACTGCACGTAAGTATGTGCCGGAGATGCGTGAGAAAGGCGCCGATCTGGTGGTCGTCGTGGCGCACTCGGGTCTGTCTGCCGATCCGTATCAGGCGATGGCGGAAAACTCCGTCTACTACCTCAGCGAAGTGAAAGGCGTTGATGCCATTCTCTTCGGCCACGCGCACGCAGTGTTCCCGGGCAAAGATTTCGCCAGCATTAAAGGGGCTGATATTGCCAAAGGAACGCTGAACGGTGTACCTGCTGTCATGCCGGGCATGTGGGGGGATCACCTCGGGGTGGTTGATCTGGTGCTGAATAATGACGGCGGCAAATGGCAGGTGACGCAGTCGAAGGCCGAAGCGCGACCGATTTACGATCTGGCCGCCAAAAAAGCGCTAGTGGGTGAGGATAAAAACATCGTCGAGGTGCTGAAACACGATCACGACGCTACCCGTGAGTTTGTCAGCAAACCGATCGGTAAATCCTCGGACAACATGTACAGCTACCTGTCGCTGGTGCAGGACGATCCCACCGTACAGGTGGTGAACATGGCGCAGAAAGCCTACGTGGAGCGCTATATTCAGGGCGACCCGGACCTGGCGAAACTGCCGGTACTCTCTGCTGCCGCGCCATTTAAAGTGGGCGGACGTAAGAACGATCCGGCCAGCTACGTCGAAGTGGAAAAAGGCCAGTTGACCTTCCGTAACGCCGCCGATCTCTATCTCTATCCGAACACCCTGGTAGTGGTGAAAGCGACCGGCCAGGAAGTGAAGGAGTGGCTGGAGTGTTCTGCCGGACAGTTCAACCGGATCGATACGAACAACACCCAACCGCAGTCGCTCATTAACTGGGACGGGTTCCGTACCTATAACTTCGACGTAATCGACGGCGTGGAGTATCAGATTGATGTCTCGCAGCCGGCGAAATATGACGGCGAGTGCCAGGTGGTAAATGCCCAGGCGGAGCGTATTAAAAACCTGACCTTTAACGGTAAGCCAATCGACCCTAAAGCGACCTTCCTGGTGGCGACCAATAACTATCGCGCCTACGGCGGTAAGTTTGCCGGGACCGGCGACAGCCATATCGCCTTCGCTTCACCGGATGAGAACCGCTCGGTGCTGGCAGCGTGGATCGGTGAGCAGTCGAAAAAGAGTGGTGAAATTCATCCGGCAGCGGACAACAACTGGCGTCTGGCACCGATCGCCAGCAAGGTGAAGCTGGATGTTCGCTTTGAGACGTCGCCATCAGAAAAAGCGGCGGCGTTTATCAAAGAGAAAGCGCAGTATCCGATGCAGCAGGTCGCAACCGATGAGATTGGGTTTGCGATTTATCAGGTGGATTTAAGCAAATAACCGAAGTGAGGGTTTCTGAAGGCCGGGTAAGGCGAAGCCGCCCCCCGGCAGTCAGACCGCACAAGGTATAAGCAAAACGGCAGGGAAAGGTGCCTGGTATCGTTGCAACGATGGCTCAAGAGGGCACCTGAACTATTGCGATGAAGCCTGAGGTCACTCGCTCAACGTGATGGGTTGAGAGAACAACGACCGGGAACCGTCCCTGTCCTGCATCGTCCCATTTAGTGGAAAAAATCCCCTTAAGCGCCGAGTAAAAAACTATATTCTTTTTAATTTCTAAGTGCAGATTCAGGTATTAATTTAGAAAAAGAAGCATAAAAAACCCAACTATTACTAAAAACCAGAACAAAAAAACAAACTACCCCTCAATGACATATGAGCGTTAATTCACCATTCATTCTTCCTGCATAATTCGCAAAGAAAAATATGTCTTAAAAATTAAGCCGATACTCTCTCGGGATACGCATTACTTCACGCTATAAAGGCTGAAATTTAGGGTAAAAAATGTATGGCTAAATATGCCTATGTGAAATTATTGATATAAATCAAGGAAGGAGAAATTAAATCCGGGGATAGTGCAGCCACGATCACGCAATTATTGTGTAAACGGTACCACTGATATCGCATGTCATTAAATATGAAGGAATATTATGTTTGTTCGGTTATCGAATTAAATTAATTGTTAATTTGTTATTTAAGTAATTAACAATACCTTTACCATTTTCATTACCGTTCACATGACAGTCTGGTAATTCATTGGCATGTCATTTTTTTAAAAAATATATGACTTAAAAAGCGAGGTTGCTTACTTCAATTCGTTAATTATTAATCACATAGAGTACTTCGTTCATGAATCTCATGGAAGAAGTTAGGGTGATAGTTAGATGGCGGCAACCACCTAACTATCTGTAACGCATTATTTTCAGCTGATCATTTACAGCATTTTCGAGTTTAACAAACACTATGAAAAGATCCACACTTTCACTCGTAATCGCGGGTGCGGTCGCACTTTCTGCAAATATTGCTTTAGTAGAAACAGCTAAAGCTACAACCACCTTACCTGATGGTTATACCCCTGCATCCTTCGAGCCTGATGCAATTCCATTAATTCAGCAAAAAATTCCGGTGGCGCAGAAGACACCTGTGTTGCCATCGCAGCCAGTTACGCAAAAGACTCCGATTCTGCCACCGCAGCCTGTCGTGCAGAAAACCCCGGTTCTGCCACCGCAACCAGTAGAGCAGAAAACCCCGGTTCTGCCACCGCAACCAGTAGAGCAGAAAACGCCAATTCTTCCACCGGTGCCAGCAGTGCAGAAGACTCCGGTTCTGCCACCGCAGCCAGTTGCGCAGAAGACTCCGGTTCTGCCACCGCAGCCAGTAGAGCAGAAAACGCCAGTTCTGCCACCGCAGCTGGTCGCGCAGTCAACGCCGGTTCTGCCGCCGCAGCCCGTCGTGCAGAAAACCCCAGTTCTGCCACCGCAACCTGTCGTGCAGAAAACTCCGCTTCTGCCACCGCAACCAGTAGAGCAGAAAACCCCAGTTCTGCCACCGCAGCCGGTCACGCAGTCAACGCCGGTTCTGCCGCCGCAGCCCGTCGTGCAGAAAAACCCAGTTCTGCCACCGCAACCTGTCGTGCAGTCAACCCCAGTTCTGCCACCGCAGCCGGTCGCGCAGTCAACTCCGGTTCTGCCACCGCAGCCAGTAGAGCAGAAAACGCCAGTTCTTCCGCCACAGCCAGTTGCGCAGAAAACTCCGGTTCTGCCACCGCAACCAGTAACGCAAATGACTCCGCCGACGCCGACCTATGCGGGCATGACTAAACCGACTGTAAACCCGCAGCCGACGCAATTCACGCCGATGATCATGGCTAAACCAGTGTTAGAGACGCCGATCACTATCACGACCGGTGAAACTGACGCGCCAAAAGCGATACCTACCGCTAATGAATCCGTAACGGTTAAAAATGATCCGGTGAAGATTGATACCTATCAGGCGCAGCTCGATAACGAAGCGGAAGCTATCGAAAACAACGCCGCAGGCATTGCCGCCAATGCGCAGGAAACTGCCCGTGTTAACGGCGAAGTCGTGAAACAGGCCCGTAGCCTGGCCGCCGTCGATCAACAGATCGCCGCAGAAAATGAAGCACGCCGCAAAACGGATGCGACTGTTGCCGCTCATTCTGCCGAGCTGGCCGATCACGAAAGCCGTATTCAGACCCTGGAAAGCGAAACGAACAGCAAGTTCGGTGCGCTTAAAAATAAGGTTGAGGAAAACCGCCAACGTGCTTCGGCGGGAATCGCAGGCGTTGCGGCAATGGCTAACATTCCACAAGTTACCAATACTCAAAACTTCAGCGTCGGCGCTGGCGTGGGTAATACCGATGGCGAGAGCGCGTTAGCGGTTGGCTTCTCTGCCCGCGCTACGGAAAACGTGGTCGTTAAAAGCTCCGTGTCTAACGATACACAACATAATTTTGTTGTAGGTGCTGGCGTGTCATACGGCTGGTAATCGCTAAACGTTGAAGCCGCCTTACAGGGCGGCTTTCTGATGTAAGCAGTACGCTACTCTTTCAGGTGTTGCGTCTTTTGGTCTCAGTATTATGACGATTGGCGCTTTTTCTGATCCTCGCCATATGAAGCAATTAATACTAAGAATATGAGAGATCGCAACGCTCGCAAAACATCATTAATCGGGAACCGACAATGAATAAACTTACTTTTGGAACAGGCCTGCTGGCTGTTTTCATCACCGTTGCTTCCATGTCTACGGCCTATGCCATCAGCGAAAAATATCGCCAGCAGCTTGAGCAGAGTGGCAAAACACAAATGGATGAACTGGCAGAGCCAGTGCACCCAAACACGTCGAACATGAGCAAAGGACTCACCACCTATTCTGACAGCATGCTGGAAGTACAGGCCGACAGTTCTTGCCAGGTGAAGAAAGTGAACGGCTTCGCGCCAAAACACATTAAACATGTTAAGAAGAATATGGATGAAGTGCAGACTCAGATGGGCGTCACGCTCTCTGTTCTGTACACCGGCACAGGTTGCGATATCACCTGGACCAATAAACAGGGACAGTCCGGTATCCTGAAAGCGCAGTAATACACGCTGGATAAGCCGACACGTTATTGAAAAGATTTAATGTCGGCTTGTCGCGGTGAGTTCAACTCATGGCTGCAACACATAAGTTAAGACGCTCTGCGGGAGATTTATCGTCCAGCATCTTTTTGTGATCTCTCTTTTCGCTCGCTGTAACGATCGGCAAGATAGCCGATTTGCCCCTTCAGCAGTAGCGTGATCTTAAATAGCTCCTCGGTGACATCGACAATACGGTCATACCAGGAAGAGGGTTTCATCCGGCCGTTCTCATCAAATTCCTGCCAGGCTTTCGCCACTGAGGACTGGTTGGGGATAGTGAACATCCGCATCCATCGACCGAGAATGCGCATCTGGTTCACGGCGTTAAAAGACTGCGAACCGCCGCAAACCTGCATGACTGCAAGCGTTTTGCCCTGCGAAGGACGGATCGCGCCTTCACTTAAAGGTATCCAGTCGATCTGCGCCTTCATAATTGCGCTCATCGCCCCATGTCGCTCCGGGGAACTCCAGACCATACCGTCACACCATCTGACCAGACCGCGCAGCTCGGTGACTTTCGGGTGCGTGTCCGGCGCATCATCTGGCAAGGGCAAACCAGAGGGATTAAAGAGTTTCACCTCCGCACCCATCGCCGTCAGCAGGCGACCGGCCTCCTCTGCGGCAAAGCGGCTGTAGGAGCGCTCCCTTACTGAGCCATACAGAATCAGAATCCGTGGCGGCTCCTGCAGGTGCAGGCGTTCAGCGATGTGTCGATCAAAGCATTCAGTGTTCAGGGCAGGAAATTGTTCCATTTTTCTCCTCCGGGGAGAACAGGTGATTTCAAAATCAATACATATGAATTAGCATATGTGTATTCTAAAGGGAACGGAGTGAATCATGCTACAACCTGTTCAGCTTTTTAAAATCCTGTCCGATGAAACACGGCTCGCCATCGTGATGCTCTTGCGGGAGTCTGGAGAGCTGTGTGTTTGCGATATCTGCGCGGCCACCGCTGAATCGCAGCCCAAAATCTCGCGCCATATGGCTATTCTCCGCGAGGCGGGGCTGGTTCTTGACCGCCGGGAAGGCAAGTGGATCCACTATCGTCTGTCACCCCACATACCGGCGTGGGCAGCGGAGACCATCACGTCGTCCTGGCAGTGTCTGCGGGAGGATGTACGGGAATGGCTGAACAAATCAGCCTGCACCGCCTGCTGAGACAGAAAAACACATTCACATAATCATATATAATGGAGTCTGAAATGCTTGTGGCAGGGAGTATATTTTTACTGACGCTGGTGCTGGTGATCTGGCAACCCAGAGGCCTGAGTATTGGCTGGAGCGCGAGTATCGGGGCTGCGCTGGCGCTGGGAACCGGTGTCATTCATATTGCTGATATTCCCGTTGTCTGGAATATCGTCTGGAACGCGACGGCGGCATTTATTGCGGTCATCATTATCAGCCTGCTGCTTGATGAGTCCGGTTTCTTTGAATGGGCCGCACTGCACGTCTCCCGCTGGGGTAACGGGCGTGGCCGTCTGCTGTTTACCTGGATAGTGTTACTCGGTGCCGCTGTTGCTGCGTTATTTGCCAATGACGGCGCCGCGCTGATCCTGACGCCAATTGTGATTGCGATGCTGCTTGCGCTGGGGTTCAGCCAGGGCACGACACTGGCCTTTGTCATGGCCGCAGGATTTATCGCCGATACAGCCAGCCTGCCGCTCATTGTGTCTAACCTGGTAAATATCGTCTCGGCGGATTACTTCGATCTGGGCTTTGCGCAGTACGCCTCCGTAATGATCCCTGTGGATATGGCCGCGATTGCAGCCACGCTGGCCATGCTGCACCTCTTCTTTCGCAAGGATATACCGGCGACGTATGACATTTCGCTGCTGAAAACCCCTGCCAGTGCGATAAAGGATCCGGCAACCTTCAGGGCGGGCTGGATTGTGCTGTTACTGCTGCTTATCGGTTTCTTTGTACTGGAGCCGATGGGGATCCCGGTCAGCGCGATAGCGGCTTCCGGCGCAGCGGTGCTGTTTGCGGTAGCGAAAAGAGGTCATGCCATCAATACGGGGAAAGTCCTGCGCGGTGCGCCATGGCAGATCGTTGTTTTCTCGCTGGGCATGTATCTGGTGGTCTATGGTCTGCGTAATGCAGGGCTTACGGAGTACCTGTCAGGCGTACTGAACCTGCTGGCAGCTAAGGGGTTATGGACCGCAACGTTCGGCACCGGCATTCTGACGGCGTTCCTGTCGTCGGTGATGAACAATATGCCAACGGTGCTGATTGGCGCGCTGTCGATTGACGGCAGTACCGCGACGGGCGTTGTCAAAGAGGCCATGATTTATGCCAACGTGATTGGCTGCGATTTAGGCCCGAAAATCACCCCGATTGGCAGTCTGGCAACCCTGCTGTGGCTGCATGTGCTTGCCCAGAAAAATATCACGATCACCTGGGGATACTATTTCCGTACCGGCATTATCATGACGGTGCCCGTGCTGTTAGTCACTCTGGCCGCGCTGGCGTGGCGGCTCTCTGTCACTTTGTAATGAGATATTGATATGAGCAACATTACCATTTATCACAACCCGGCCTGCGGCACTTCACGCAACACGCTGGAGATGATCCGTAACAGCGGTAACGAACCGACCATCGTTTACTATCTCGATACGCCACCGACCCGGGACGAGCTGATTAAACTGATTTCAGATATGGGGATTGGAGTTCGCGAACTGCTGCGTAAGAACGTTGAACCCTATGAACAACTGGGTCTTGGTGAAGAGAAATTTACGGATGCGCAGTTGATTGATTTTATGCTTCAGCATCCGATCCTGATTAATCGTCCCATCGTTGTGACGCCGCTTGGCACGCGTCTTTGCCGCCCGTCAGAAGTCGTGCTGGATATTCTGCCGGAAGATCAGAAAGGCGTGTTTACCAAAGAGGATGGCGAGAAGGTCATTGACGAAACGGGGAAGCGGATTAAGTAATCTGTCCACGTCACGTTAACGGACGCCCGTGTACTCTGTGCGGGCGTCCGCCTGTCGCGCATAGCAGATATAAAACGTAGTACAGAGTGCGCCAGCTGAGGATCAGCGATACCTCCCCCCTGGGTTATCCGTTTTACCGTTTTAAGAGATCGTCTGCTGTTCCAGGGAGAGAGTTCCCTGCCTGAGGATGTTCCGGATCACACCAGGCATTCATTAACTGCCTCAAAATGTAGATAAGCCCGGAAACAATCAGTAGCGCGGATAAAACAGCCAGCATAGCTAATGTCATAAGAAACTCCTTATTCTCACTTTTCTTGCTACAGAATCTTAGAACGGATTTTTCATTTGTCATTAGCATCCTGAAATTTTTACGTCGGCCACCTGCGTTACCTGGTCGGAGGGGGGGAGCCAGGCAGCTACACCAGGTAATAACGCTGGCTGAACAGCCTGATATTCTCTCGACTTGGCGACAGCCGTAGTCTCCACCCTGCCCTGCCTTAAACCTTGCCGCCTCCTGCTCAACCTGTATACGCACGACTTGCTGCTGGCGCTGACGCCAGATGCTCACCACTGGCCTCTCTACACAGTCAGAGACGTACGGTTTCGGCAGGGCTTCTGTTCCTGTTTCACCGACCATAGTGGCAGCGATAAATACCCGACCCAATGTTTGCCTGTCATCGTTCCGTAATCGCTATCCTTCACTGTGCATTTATTACATTTTCCCCGTATGCCTTCATTTCAGAATAAAGTCGCTCTGGCTGGAAAAAACTTAACCCATTGTTATCACCCTAATTATCGACCACTGACATCTTTGTTTCGTATTTTCTCTATAAAAAATCTGAGCTAATATTTATACGCCACAATAAAAAGGAGGTTTTTCCATGCTTAAAAATAAAAATCTCAAAGTTACATGCCCGTATTGCGGCAGCCCGTTCCTGACGATGCCCAATGACTTTGATTTTGAAACCAACTTTGTTGACGTAAGTTGTGTTGAGTGTGGTCGAGAAATTAATAAGGATGATGTTCTACAGCAAGATGTCGATGCGACAAGAAAACGCGATGATGAAACTATCGAAGCTGTTTTTAAAGGAACCCCGTGGGAACGAAAATAATTTTTAGGTAACCAGCCTTGTCCATCATCTACGGGGCCACAGTTTGCGGTCGTGGCACCGTTGAAACCCTACCTGATAATCACCTGGCCATTATTCATGAGCAGCATGCCGGATATTTCCGAGGGGACGCTATCCGATTCAGTACAGTGAACATAATTTACATAATGGGCTAAAAAGGAGTGCATGATTGGGTGTGATGCCGGGTGCCTCCCGGTGACTCTATGCCAGACCACAGAACCGCGCTACTCACCTGCCTGTCTGGACGCCCCGCCGCATAGGGGGATTCATCACAGGCACAGCCTAGTCGTCTTCCTGCCATAAAGCTATTTTTATCTGTTTTATTTATTAAACGCGAAAAATTTGTCCGATAAATTTATTTTTCTGGCCCGCTTTCCTTTTCAGTGCGAAATATTTTACATCCCTCTTATTTTTAACCGGTTCCTGCTTGCGGGGACCGGCCAGAAATATTTTTACCTGGAATATTTAAGGCGCCAGCACACGGGTTTACGCGCCTCGCCGGTGATCGGCCAGGAAGCCACCCGCGACGACCCCGGGAGATATCGGAGATCTTTTTGCCGGAGGGTATCAAAATCTGAGCGAGGCGGATTATGCCGCCACGCTGCCTCCTCGCAAAGAGCGTGAAAAGCACCCTGTAATTGTTAAAAAGTGGTTATTTTTGGTGGCATCCCTGTGGGTCATCTCTGATAATGAAATCTGACCCGCGAGGAGGCTCACCGTGCAAGGCGTACCCGAACAGTTCTTCGATGAGAGAGACAGCGCGCGCTTTCGCCATCTGGCGCAGCTGCCGGGCGTCGAACTGTATCATGCCCATATTTCACGCTACGCCTTTGAGCCGCACACCCACGAGGCCTTTGGTATCGGCGCCATTGAAGCCGGTGCCGAACGCTTTCGCTATCGCGGAACGCAGTACGTTGCCCCCGTCCATTCCGTCGTTACCATGAATCCCGATGAGCTGCATACCGGCGAAGCCGAAACCGCTGACGGCTGGCGCTACCGGATGATCTACCTCGAGCCGGATCTGCTGGAAGAGGTGACGGGCATTCGCCACTGGTGGTTCAGCGATGTCACCCGCCACGATCCCCGTCGTTCGCAGCAGATATGCCAGCTGATCTATGGCCTGTGGCACACCGACGACCCGCTGGCGCAAAAAGGCCTGCTGCTGGATCTGATTGATACCTTCACACCGCTGGCGCGCCATGCCCCGGTCCTGCACGAAGGGGCGCATCGCTTCGAGCGCGTGCGCGACTATCTGCACGATAATTACATGCACTCTCTGACGCTTGATGAGCTGGCGCAGGTGGTGTCGCTCAGCCCGTACCATTTTCAGCGCCAGTTTAAGGCCCATTTCCACGTCACGCCCCATCAGATGCTGATGGCGATCCGCCTGTGGCGCGCTAAAGACTTCCTCACCCGGGGGCTGCCGGCGGCAGAGGTGGCTGCCGCGACGGGCCTGACCGATCAGTCGCACCTGACCCGGGCGTTTACCCGGCGGTATGGCATCACTCCCGTGCGTTACCAGAAGCAGGTCGCGAAGCGCTAATGCGCAATCTCATACAATACGCCCCCCTTTTGCCTTTCTACACTGCCAGCAGGTTTAGCGAAAATGGATACAAAAATGGTTAGTGGCGTAATTTACGCCCTGCTTGCAGGGCTAATGTGGGGGCTGATTTTTGTCGGTCCGCTGATCGTGCCGGAGTACCCGGCAGCATTGCAGTCGATGGGGCGCTATCTGGCGCTGGGGCTTATCGCTCTGCCGATCGCCTGGCTGGGCCGCGCGCGCTTACGCCAGCTGAAACGCCAGGACTGGCTGACCGCGCTGGCGCTGACCATGATGGGCAACCTCATCTATTACATCTGCCTGGCCAGCGCCATCCAGCGCACCGGCGCTCCCGTCTCGACGATGATCATCGGCACCCTGCCGGTGGTGATCCCGGTATTTGCCAATCTGCTCTACAGCCAGCGTGACGGCAAACTGGCGTGGTCGAAGATGGTGCCAGGCCTGATCGCCATTGCGCTGGGGCTGGCCTGCGTCAACATTGCCGAGCTGCGTCATGGCGCGGCCGGGGGCAGCGGCTGGCGCTATGTCTCCGGGATCCTATTGGCGTCGGTGTCGGTGGTTTGCTGGGCATGGTATGCGCTGCGTAATGCGCGCTGGCTGCGGGAGAACCCGGACAAACATCCGATGATGTGGGCTACCGCGCAGGCGCTGGTGACGCTGCCGGTGGCGGTGCTGGGCTATATCGCCGCCTGCGCCTGGCTGAATGTGCAGCAGCCGGAATTCGCGCTGCCGCTGGGGCCGCGCCCCTGGGTCTTCCTCGGACTGATGGTGGCGATTGCCATCTGCTGCTCGTGGGTGGGTGCCTTGTGCTGGAACGTCGCCAGCCAGAAATTGCCAACGGTGATCTTAGGTCCGTTGATAGTCTTCGAAACTCTGGCCGGGCTGCTGTATACCTTCCTGATGCGCCAGAGCCTGCCGCCGCTGTTAACCGGTACGGGGATTGTGTTGCTGGTCGTGGGGGTGGTGATCGCCGTCAGCGCGAAGCCGGAAAAGCCACTGGTTGTTCCGGCTTCTCAACCATAGAAAACGCCCGATGGCGCTTTACATGCCGGGCCGACAAAACCCACAGGCCGGGTAAGGCGCAGCCGCCACCCGGCATCAGGCCGCATGTTCATCCCGATGACTCATCACCTGCGGTAAATTCAGCTCAATCCAGTCGGCCAGCGCCGCCACCTTCTCACTCACCGCTTCCCCCAGCGGCGTCAGGCTGTACTCCACGTGCGGGGGCACCACCGGATACGACACGCGATTGATAAAACCATCCTGCTCCAGCGCCTGAAGCGACTGGGCTAACATCTTCTCGCTCACCCCGCCCATTTTGCGCCGCAGATCGCTAAAGCGATGCGTCCCCTGACGCAACGCCACCAGGATCAGCACACCCCAGCGGCTGGTGACGTGCTTGAGTACATCCCGGGAAGGGCACTGTTCGGCAAAAAGATTGCCGTCGCGCATTTGTTCGCTGAGGGTGAGATTGCTCATTTGATACTTACCTTTTTGTACGTACTTACTAAAAGTTAGCTTGGGTGGTAGTGTGCCATAACATTCACACGAGACGAAGGATATTCATCATGATCGCCATTACCGGTGCTACCGGCCAGCTTGGCCAACACGTTATTGAAAAGCTGCTGGAGACCGTTCCGGCCAGCCAACTGGTCGCCATTGTGCGTAACCCCGCCAAGGCCGAAGCGTTGAGCCAGCAGGGCGTGACCGTCCGTCAGGCCGATTACACTGACCAGACCGCCTTCACCGTCGCGCTCGCGGGCGTGGATAAACTGCTGTTGATCTCCTCCAGCGAAGTGGGCCAGCGTGCGGCGCAGCATCAGAACGTGATTAATGCGGCGAAGGCGGCGGGCGTGAAATTTATCGCCTATACCAGCCTGCTGCATGCCGATACCTCGCCGCTGGGGCTGCACGTGGAGCACGTCGCCACCGAAAAAGCGCTGGCCGAATCCGGCATTGCTTACGCCCTGCTGCGTAACGGCTGGTATACCGAAAACTACCTCGCCAGCGCCCCGCCTGCGCTGGAGCATGGCGTGTTCATCGGCGCTGCGGGAGAAGGCAAAATTGCCTCCGCCACCCGCGCCGACTATGCCGCCGCTGCCGCGCGCGTCATCAGCGAAGAGGGTCATGCCGGGAAAGTCTATGAGCTGGCGGGCGACCAGGCGTGGACATTAAGCGAACTGGCTGCCGAACTGAGCCGTCAGAGTGGTAAAAATGTGGTGTATCAGAACCTGAGCGAGGCCGATTTTGCCGCCGCGCTGAAGAGTGTCGGTTTACCGGCGGGCCTGGCCGATATGCTGGCCGACTCCGATGTCGGTGCCTCAAAGGGCGGTCTGTTTGATGACAGTCATACGCTGAGCGCGCTGCTGGGTCATCCGACGACCTCCCTTGCGGAGAGCGTGAAAGGCATCCTGTAGCTGTCAAAAAGGGTGATTTTTGCGGCGTCTCTGCGGGTCATCTCCGGTCGTGAAAACTGGCCCGCACGGTTGGCGCTACCGGATGATCTCCTTCGAGCCGGAACTGCCGGAAGAGGTAGCGGGCCTTCGCCACGGGGTGTTACGGCTTCCCTACCGTCCCCCGCAGCAAGATAAACGTAAAACGGCAACCCAGGGGTTGCCGTTTTTAATCTGTGCTCCCTCTCCCGGTGGGAGAGGGTTGGGTTGAGGGCACCGGACCGTACAAGCCGCAGGGCGGATCAGGTGTAGCCGCTACCCGGCGTCTGTCAGAAGGTTTCCCAGTTAGCGTCCGTGGTCGCCAGCACCGGTTTCGCTTTTGCGGTATAGGTTTTCACTGGTGCCGCTTTGGCCGCCTGGCCGTGAACGATCTTGAACACCGCCACCGCCTCATTCAGACGTGCCGCCTGCTCTTCCAGCGCTGCCGCTGCTGCCGCAGACTCCTCTACCAGCGAGGCGTTCTGCTGGGTCACGCGATCCATCTCGGCCACTGCCTGACCCACCTGGTCAATACCGCGGCTCTGCTCATCCGAGGCGGAAGCGATTTCGCCCATGATGTCGGTCACGCGGGTTACGGCGCTGACGATTTCCGCCATTGTCGCCCCGGCTTCATTCACCAGCGCGGAGCCCGCACTGACGCGCGCGCCCGAGTCGTCAATCAGGCCTTTGATCTCTTTCGCGGCCTGGGCGCTGCGCTGGGCCAGGGTACGAACTTCCCCTGCTACCACCGCAAATCCACGCCCTTGCTCACCAGCACGTGCCGCTTCTACCGCTGCGTTCAGCGCCAGGATGTTGGTCTGGAAAGCAATACCATCGATCACGTTGGTGATCTGGGCGATTTTGCTGGAACTGGTGGCGATCTCGTCCATGGTACGCACCACGCCTTCGACGACGTTGCCGCCTTTTTTCGCAGTGGATGAGGCATCCAGCGCCAGACGTGACGCCTGACGGGCGTTATCGGCGTTCTGCTTCACCGTCGCGGTTAACTGCTCCATGCTGGCTGCGGTCTCTTCCAGCGAGGCCGCCTGCTGCTCGGTACGGGAAGAAAGGTCGTTACTGCCTGCGGAGATTTCACCGGCACCGGTGAAAATGGTATCGGCCCCATCGCGCACCACGCCCACGGTGTTGGCCAACGCCTTTTGCATCTCATGAACGTTATGCGCCAGCAGCGCCATTTCGTTCTGCCCCTGCCCATCGATCGGTTGCGTCAGGTCGCCTGCGGCAATAGCGCGAATATGCGCGATCACCTCATGCAGCGGCTTCAGCAGCACGTTGCGCATGGCGATCCAGCTGGCAATAATCACTGCCACGACAATCACCATAACGGCGGAGAGGATCCACAGGATACGCTTGTAGTCGTTTTCGTTATCGGTGATGCCTGCGCTGGCCAGCTTCGCCTGCGCTTCACGCCATTCGCGGTACACCGCCTGCATTGCCACCTGCTTCTGCTCGGCATTCTGCTTGAACATATCGTCCAGCTTGCCCTCTGCCAGCAGCGCATTCATATTCGTCAGCGTAGTGTGGTAAGCGCGGTACTGCTCTTCCAGCCGATCGGCCAGCTTCTCGTCCAGCCCTGGGGTTTCCGGCAGGGCGTAATATTTGTCGTAATGCTCCTGAGCTTCATTCAGCCGGGCTTTACCGGCGGTGACCAGCTCACCCAGTTGCGTACCGTTGATCTCGGTCGCCGTGCTGCTTTGCAGACGGAGCATGCCGCGGTTAAGGGTTACGCGCGCCTGGTTCAGGCTGATCCACGCGTCAGTAAACTCTGCCACGTTCTGGCTGGATAGCTGGGAGACGGTGAAATTGTCCTTATCATTGTTCAGGGCATTGATAAAAACCGTCGCGGCGATGATCTGCATCAGCCCGAGCACCAGCAGTACCGAAACTAACAGGGTGATTACTTTAATACGTTTGAACATTCTCAGCCTTCTTTTGCAGGATATTGACTGAGGGGTATATCGGCAGAGAAGGCATGTTATTTAACATTGGGTGGTCTAACCACCTCAATTATTTGGAAATAATCAAATCCATTCAGCAAGTTAAAACATAAGAAATTTTTGATAATTTACCGACTTTATTCCCTCTGCCCCTAAAGGGTTATATCCTCGCCTTAAAGATGCATTTAAAATGCATGTTATTAAATCACGATGAGGTAACAACGATGGCCTTCCGCGACCAACCTTTAGGCGAGCTGGCGCTCTCCATCCCACGCGCTTCCGCGCTGTTTCGTAAATACGATATGGATTACTGCTGTGGCGGTAAGCAAACCCTGGCGCGTGCGGCATCGCGTAAGGAACTGAATCTGGATCTCATCGAAGCTGAACTGGCAAAACTGGCTGAGCAACCGCTGGAAAAAGACTGGCGCAACGTGGCACTGGCAGAGATCATCAATCACATCATCGTGCGTTACCATGACCGCCACCGCGAACAGCTGCCGGAACTGATCCTGCAGGCGACCAAAGTGGAGCGCGTTCATGCCGAGAAAGCCTCTGTACCGCGTGGCCTGGCGAAGAGCCTGACCATGCTGCATGAAGAGTTGTCCAGCCACATGATGAAAGAAGAGCAGATCCTGTTCCCGATGATCAAACAGGGAATGGGTAGCCAGGCGATGGGGCCAATCAGCGTGATGGAAAGCGAGCATGATGACGCGGGTGAACTGGTGGAAGTGATCAAACACATCACCCATAACGTTACCCCACCGGCGGATGCCTGCACCACCTGGCGCGCGATGTATAACGGGATTAACGAGATGATCGACGACCTGATGGAGCACATCAGCCTCGAGAATAACGTGCTATTCCCGCGGGCGCTTGCCGGGGAATAATAAGACTATTGCAGCCTGATGCCCTCTCCCACAGGGAGAAAAAGAACAGATAAAAAAAACGGCAACCGAAGTTGCCGTTTTGCTTTTACCTTACGCCTGCCATTCTTTTCTTACCAATAAACAGCCAGCCCAGCCCCAGTGCGATAAACCACAGCGGCGTGACGATCAGCGCCTGACGGGTATCCTCTTCCAGCGTCAGCAGTACCAGCACAAACACGAAGAACGCCATGCAGACCCAGCACATGAACTTGCCCAGCGGCATCTTATAGATGGATTTTTCATGCAGGTGTGGACGCTGTTTGCGGTACACCAGGTACGAGCACAGGATGATGGTCCAGACGAACATGAACAGGATCGCCGAGACGGTGGTGATCATGGTGAACGCACCGATGACGCTTGGGTTCACGTAAAGCATCACCACGCCGCCCAGCAGGCAGATACAGGAGAAGGTCAGCCCTTTCGCCGGAACCGCACGCTTTGACAGCTTGGCGAATGCACTCGGCGCCACGCCTTCCTGCGCCAGACCGAACAGCATACGGCTGGTGGAGAACACGCCGCTGTTGGCCGAAGAGGCCGCGGAGGTCAGCACCACGAAGTTAATCAGGCTCGCCGCAGCCGGCAGGCCAACCAGTACAAACAGCTCCACGAATGGGCTCTTGGTCGGTACGACGGAACTCCACGGCGTAACGGACATAATAATGACCAACGCAAACACATAGAACATGATGATACGGATCGGAATCGAGTTAATCGCCCGCGGCAGGGATTTCTCAGGATCTTTGGTTTCTGCGGCGGTAGTCCCTACCAGCTCAACCCCCACGAAGGCGAAGACCGCAATCTGGAAACCGGCAAAGAATCCGCTCAGCCCTTTCGGGAACCAGCCGCCGTCATTCCACAGATGGGAGAACGAGGCTTCTACGCCCGTCGGCGAGGTAAAGTGAGTCATGACCATCACCAGGCCGACCACAATCAGCCCGACAATGGCGACGATTTTAATCATCGCGAACCAGAACTCCATCTCACCGAACATTTTTACGGTGGCGAGGTTAAGGCTCAGCAGCAGAACAATTACCGCCAGCGAGGCAACCCAGTCCGACAGTCCGGGGAACCAGAACTGCGCATAGGCCGTAATGGCGACAACGTCGGCCATCCCGGTAACCACCCAGCAGAACCAGTAGGTCCAGCCAGTAAAGTACCCCGCCCACGGCCCAAGAAGGTCGGACGCAAAGTCGCTAAAGGATTTGTATTCGAGATTCGAGAGCAGCAATTCACCCATTGCACGCATCACGAAAAAGAGCATAAAGCCGATGATCATATAGACAAAAATGATCGACGGACCCGCAAGGCTGATGGTTTTGCCTGACCCCATAAACAGCCCGGTGCCAATGGCACCGCCAATGGCGATAAGCTGAATATGACGGTTTGTGAGATTACGCCGTAGCGATTGTTCAGACGGTGCCTCTTCGTCGGCAACGACTTTTACCTGATCTACCATGTGATGTTTTCCTGTTGTTACTGCCTGTGTTGTTTAGGCTCTTCTGGCCCTTTATTACGTCGAAAAGCGACGGCCCGGTTAAGGACTCATCGATATTAGGTAAGAATCGGCGGGATGAATACTATGATTTAAATATTATGTTAACAATATGTTGAAAGTGAGTGGCATATCACTTAAGCAACGCAAAACAGCTCACAAAAATACACTTACTGTGACCATTTGCAAGATAATCTGTTGATTGTCGCGTAACTATAGGTTTTTAAACTGAATTCCCCTCCCCGGCTGGGGAGAGGAAAGAGAGCGGAATTACAGAATTTCCAGCAGCTCAACTTCAAAGACCAGGGTGCTGAATGGCGGAATGGACGCGCCTGCGCCACGCTCGCCGTAGGCCAGGTTCTGAGGGATAGTCAGTTCCCATTTGGAGCCTACCGGCATCAGCGTCAGGGCTTCGATCCAGCCTGGGATCACGCCGTTGACCGGGAATTCAGCCGGTTCGCCACGGGCAACAGAGCTGTCGAACACGGTGCCGTCAATCAGTTTACCGGTATAGTGCACGCGAACATGGTCGGTACGCGCCGGAATTGCGCCGTCACCCTGATTGATCACGCGGAACTGCAGACCGGTTTCGGTGCTGTTCACGCCTTCGCGCTCACGGTTTTCTTCGAGGAACTTCTCGCCTGCCGCGGCCATCTCTTCAAAACGCGCGCGACGTACGGAGTCAGCACGTTCGTGGATTTCGCGCAGCGCACGGTGAACCACATCTACCGGAACCGCCGGATGTTTACCTTCCAGCGCATCGGCGATACCCGCCACCAGCGCTTCAGGTAACAGACCTTGCAGACCTGATTCGCTCAGCTGCTGTCCTACCTGCAAACCAATACCGTAGCTTGCCTGCGCTTCGATTGTGTCAAAAGTCGGGGTGGTCATGGGATTTCCTTCCATCACATTTAAAGTAGCGGGCAGCATAACAGCCACCTTCCATCCGGTAAAACTTTGTCGCATGGAAAGATGACAAATTGCGATGAAACGGAAACAATAGAGGCTATCTGGATTTTTCCCGAATGTGTGTCACGGAAGCCCGCTTTACTACGCTCATCAGGCAGTTAGCGAACTATACTTCTTGGGACAGGAAAAAAGACGCGGAGCAGGAGGAGAGCCATGCCCGGGCCATTTGAACTAAAACCTACCCTGACGAAAATCTGGCATGCGCCAGACAACTTTCGCCTCATGGACCCGCTGCCGCCCCTGCACCGCAGAGGCATTATCATCGGTGCGCTGATGGTTATCGTTGGTTTTCTGCTGCCAGGGGCTGACGACAGCGCGACAGCGCCTGTCCGGCGGGATGCCGAACTGGATTTCCGCTCGCAAACGCAGCCGCAACCCGATACCCAGCCGATGCAGACGCAGCTGGTCTCCCCGACAAACGATCCAGGCCAGATGGCGCCGGTAGAGCCGGAGCCAATTCAGGAAGAGCAACCGCAGGAGCAGGCCGCCGCACCTGTGCAGTCGCAGCCGGTGCCAGGTATTGAACAGCAGTGGCGTTCCTATCGGGTAGAGTCAGGCAAAACGATGGCGCAGCTGTTCCGCGATCACAACCTTCCTCCGACTGACGTCTATGCGATGGCGCAGGTTGAGGGCGCAGGCAAGCCGCTGAGCAATTTGCAAAACGGTCAGATGGTACAGATCCGCCAGAACGCGAGCGGCGTGGTGACAGGGCTGACCATCGACAGCGGCAATGGTCAGCAGGTACTGTTTACTCGTCAGGCTGACGGCAGCTTTGTTCGCGCTAAATAGCGGTTCGCCCGGTAATGCACCCTTTACCGGGCCTGTTTTCCACTCACTTTGTTGACCCACCAGATCCCTGAGCAGACCAGCACCAGCGCCACGGCATATTTGATCTCCAGGATATTCTCCCCAAGGAAAATGGCAGAGAGCACGGTTCCGGCGACCGGGACTAAAAAGTTAAACGGCGCAATCATGCTGACCCGGTTGTACTTCAGCAGCAAACTCCACAGCGCAAATGCCACCGAGGAGAGCAAGGTCAGATAGCCCAGGATGGCCGCCGCTTTGACGCTCGGTACTGCCAGCGTCCCGCCCGTTATGTAGCCCCCAACGACCAGCATCACCCCACCGATCGCCAGTTGCCAGCCGGTCATCACCATGGGATCGACCGTCTGAGAAATACGTTTGCCATACAGCGTGGCCGCAGAGAGGATAAACGCCGCCAGCACCACAAAACCGTCGCCGTTCCAGACAAAGTGGAAGTCCTGCAAGCCGCTATTGAAGTTGACGATCATCACTCCGGCAAAACCGAGGATACAACCAAGGGCTTTGTTGTAGCTGATCTTATCGTTTTGATAGATGAAGTGCGCCAGCATGACGCTGAAGAACGTGGCGGTCGCGTTCATGATCGACCCTTTAGCACCCGTCGTGTAAGCGAGACCGATATAAAAGAAGGTGTACTGGATAGCCGTCTGCGTCAGGCCCAGCACCGTCAACTGCCCAAACTGCCGTGGACTGAGTCGGCCAATCGGCTTGCGCTGGGCAAGGGCTAACAGCAGCAATAGCAGGCCGGCAAACACAAAGCGATAACCTGCAAAGACCACCTTTGACGAAATGTCGTTAGTGGCGATCTGGAAGAGTTCGTAGCCGCTTTTAATTGCGGGATAGGAGCTTCCCCATAATAAACAGCACAGCGTCGCGCTGGCGAATACGATGTTTTTACGGGCAAAAACCGGCGTGGGCAGAACGGCATCCATAACACATCCAAAAGTTAAAATGTTGTTTCATTTTATTATCAGAGAATGTGATGGGAATAGCTACCTTACAAGGCAAAAGGTAGGGACGGGTCTCATTAAAAAGCAAAACGCCGGCACAAGGCCGGCGCTTCGAACGTGATGACGAGTAATTACTTACTCAGCAACAACGTTAACAACCAGTTTAGCGAAGACTTCGCTGTGAACCTGGAAGTCCACTTCGTGCTCACCGGTGGTACGCAGAACGCCGTTCGGCATACGAACTTCGCTCTTAGCCACTTTAACGCCAGCTGCAGTTACTGCATCAGCGATGTCGCGGGTACCGATGGAACCGAACAGTTTACCTTCGTCGCCAGATTTAGACGCGATGGTAACGGTGCCCAGTGCGTTGATTTCTTCAGCGCGAGCGTTAGCAGCCGCCAGAACGTCAGCCAGTTTGGCTTCCAGTTCAGCACGACGTGCTTCGAAAAACTCTACGTTTTTCTTGGTAGCAGGAACAGCTTTACCCTGTGGAACCAGGAAGTTACGAGCGTAGCCCGCTTTAACGTTTACCTGATCACCCAGGCTGCCCAGGTTTGCTACTTTATCAAGC
>Ga0308168_1001540_pt1 | contig 20795 bp, 13 predicted proteins | sample PhyCR2_FD_202133 | JGI IMG/M metagenome (GOLD analysis project Ga0308168, IMG submission 202133) | Phyllosphere microbial communities from UC Gill Tract Community Farm, Albany, California, United States - DLSLRC.R2 | ecosystem: Host-associated > Plants > Phyllosphere > Unclassified | place: USA...
GATACACCTGGATCTCGGCGATCGCCTGCTTGGTCGCGGTCGACTGGATGTCGGCGCCGAGCGGGATGATGGAGCCGGCCTTGACGAACACCGGGATCTGGTCGATCGGCGCCGCCACTTTCACCCATCTGCCGCCGGCCAGCTTCTCTTTCGTCCAGAAGTTGTACCAGTCGCTGCCGGCCGGCAGGTAGACGTTCTTCTCGGTCTGGCCCTGCTCGGTCACCGGCGCCACCAGGAAGGCCGGGCCGAACATGTATTCGGTGCCGATGTCGGCCACGTTCGGGTCTTGCGGGAAATCCATCCACAGCGGGCGCATGAAGGGCGCGCCGGTGTCGTGGGTGAACTTGGCCTGGCTGTAGATGTATGGGATCAACTGGTAGCGCAAGCGGTCGTAGCGCGCCATGATCGCTTCCGCCGCCTTGCCGAAGGACCAGATGTCGGCCTGCTTGCGGTCGCCGTGCAGACGCAGCGTCGGCAGGAAAGTGCCGTACTGGAACCAGCGGGTGTGCAGTTCCGGGTAGTCATGGTTCTGGCCGACGACGTCGCGGGCGTCGGACGGGTCCAGCAGCGGCGCCTTGGTGGCGCTGGTGGTCTGCGGCAGGTATTGCCAGCCACCGATGTCGTTGCCCCACAGCGCGATGCCGGACGCGGTCATGTTCAGGCCGGTCGGAATCTGGCGTGCCAGCGCTTCCCAGGTCGGGTTGATGTCGGAGGACCAGAACAGGGCGCCGGTACGCTGCGAGCCGAGGTAGGCGGCGCGCGACAGGATCAGCACGCGCTTGTTTGGTTTCCAGGCGCGCATGTTGTCGGCGAAACCCTCGACGTGCAGCAGCGGGAACAGGTTGTGGAAGCGGTCGCCCGAACCGATCGCATACATGAAACCGTCCGGCACCAGGTCGGGTTCGGTCTCGTCCAGCCACGGGTAATCGAAGCCGTGCGCCAGGATATTGTCGCGCGACTTTTCCCAGAACCACTGTCTTGCCTTCGGATTGGTGGCGTCGATCAGGCCGCCGGTGCGGTCGGAACGGAAGGGCAGGCCGTCGACGGTCTTGCCGTCCTTGTCCTTGAGCAAATAGCCCTTGGCATCGAGCTCGTTGAAGTAGCGGCCCGAGGTCTCATAGCGCGGCCAGATCGAGATGATCGACTGCATGCCCATGTCGTGCAGCTGCTTGTTCATGCCGTCCGGATCGGGGAACTCGGCCGGGTTGATGTCCATCTGGCCCATGCGGGTCCAGTAGAACCAGTCGACCACCATCACGTCGAGCGGATACTGTTTCTGGCGATAGGTGTTCGCCACGCGCAGCACTTCCTGCTGGCTGTCGTAACGCGCCTTGGACTGGATCAGGCCGAAGGCGGCTTTCGGTGGGATCGGCGTCTTGCCGGTCAAGCGGGCGTAGCCGGAATACAGTTCATCCGAAGAATTGCCGGTGATGATGAAGAAGCTGACGCGCTCGCCCACGTTCGACTGGAAGGCGGTCTTGCCGTGCACGCCCGCGACGAAGCGCGTGGCGGATGGGTTGTCCCAGACGATGCCATAGCCTTTGGACGACACCATGAAGGGCACGCACACGGTTTCGCCGGCCGGGGCGTCGTACCAGTGCTTGCAGTCAAGCACGCGGCCGCGCAGGTCGAGGCCGGACAGCGATTCCTGGTTCTGGCCCATGCCGTAGTAATGCTCGTCGCGCGGTGCCGCGAACGAGGCGCCGACCTGGTAAGTCTTTTCGCCGGTGACGGTATGCGGCGCCATTTCCCAGCCGGTCATGCTGAGGATTTGCTCGCCGCGCGCATTCTTGACCTGCAGCCCGACCGAGGCCAGCGCCGGCGCGAAGTATTTCTCGCCCTGGCTCGGCACGCGCGGCGCCGGGGCCGGGTTCACATGCAGGGTCATGCCGGAGGAGGCGAAGGTGTCTCCGTCCGCGGCGCGGGTATGGCGGAAGGCGCCATTCTCGGCAGCTTTCGGCAAGATGCCGTAGCCCGGGTCTTTCAGGACCTGGTCCTTGTCGACCGCGATCGTCACGTGCACGATGTTGGGGCCATAGGCTTCGACCGAGACCCAGGCGCCGTTCCTGTCGAGGGTGGTCAATGGTGCGGCAAAGGCCGCGGGGGTGAAGGCCAGCGCGGATGCCAGCGCGGCCAAAGTAGTGTGGGGTGTCAGCCTCATCCCGTCTCCTGTCGGTATCGAATCGATCGGGCGACCGAGCGCACGGACGGATCGGATGGATGCCGCGGTTGAAGCCGGCTGGCTGTCTCCTGGATATCGCGTTCTGTGACCGCTGGGTTCGCTTATTGTTGTGTGCGGCTATTGTGCATGTTAGCGATCACATATGCAATTAATAACTGTCAGGCGCTAACATTTGCTTCGCGCACGCGCAGTGCCGACAGCTTGTTGAGCGACCACGCCAGCAGCACGGCTGCCACCGTCAGACCCAGCACCAGGCCGATCCAGAAACCGGTGGCTTGCATCGGCTGGGCCGGCGACCATGGGAACCAGTCCGGCGCCAGGCCCAGGATCCAGCCGACCGGCAGCGCCACACCCCAGAACGCGATCATCTGGATCACCATCGGCGAACGCGTGACCTGATAGCCGCGCATCGCCGAGGCGGCCGCCACCTGGGTCGAGTCGGACAACTGGAACAGCGCGGCGAACAGCAGCAGCATGGCGCAGGTGGCTTGCACCGCCGTATCCGAGGTGTACATCGCTGCAATTTGCCAGCGGAACAGCGCGATGAAGATCGCCGACAGCACGCCGAAAGCGATGCACATGCCGGTGCCGGTCCAGGCCACGAAGCGCGCGCGCACCGCATTGCCTTCGCCCATCGCCTGACCGACGCGGGTCAGGGCGCCGATACCGAAGCTGAGCGGCACCATGAATACCAGCGACACGAAATTCAGCGCGATCTGGTGCGCCGACACCTGTACCACGCCGAAACGCGCCACCAGCAGGCTGACGATGCCGAAGGCGCTGACTTCCGCAAAATGGGTGACGCCGATCGGCAGGCCGAGGCGCAGCATGCTGCCGATCTCGTTCCAGTTCGGGCCTTCCCAGCGGGTAAACGGGTAGGTCAGGCGGTAGGCGCTGGAGATTTTGATCCAGATCACGATCGCCGCCAGCATCAGCCACACGCCGCTGGCGGTCGAGACCGCGCAGCCGAGCGCGCCCAGCTTCGGCAAGCCGAACTTGCCGAACACCAGCATCCAGTTGAGCGCGATGTTGTACAGCAGCCCGCAGATGGCGATGACCATGATCGGCTTGGTCTGGTTGATGCTGGTGGTGTAGCCGTACAGCGCGCGGTAGCAGGCAAAGGCCGGCATGCCGAGGCTGATGATGTGCAGGAAGGTCTTGGCGCGCTCGGCCACGGCCGCTTCCAGGCCGATGTGGTCGAACAGCAGCGTGCAGGCATTCGCCGCCAGGCAGCCGACGATGCCGACGATCGCGCCCATCCACAGCGACTCGCGCACCGAATGCGAAATCTTGTCGAAGCGGCCGGCGCCCATCTCGTGCGCGACCACGGAATTCACCGCCATCATGACGCCCATCACGGTGACCAGGATGATCGACCACACCGAGGTGCCGAGCGATACCGCCGCCAGCTCGGCCGCGCTGACGTGCCCGGTCATCGCCACGTCCGCCACACCCATGCCGACCGTGGCCAGCTGGCCGACCAGCATCGGCCACGACAGGCGCCACAGGGTGGCGATCTCGGTACGGACGGGGGACGAGGCGGGGGTGGCGGAGACAGTGGACGTCATGGTTCGGGCAACTGGCGAAACCCCGGATTGTACTGACTAATTGCTAAGGCCGGGTGACGGTACCCGGCTCGATGGAAGCCGGAAAATGCGCGCCGTAAAAAACGGCCGGGGCAAGCACCGTATCGATGGTGCTTGCCCCGGCCAGGTGCTAGGCTTCAGGCAAGGCGCGGATCAGTGCGCCTGCTTGGCGGCGCGGCGGCGGCGGTAACCCAGCGCCGCCAGGCCGGCGCCGATCAGCAATGCGCTTGCCGGTTCCGGCACCTCGCCGCCCGGGGTGCCCGGATCGACTGGCGGCAGCACGGTGCCGCCTTCGATGTTGAAGGTGATGGTGCCGAAGTTCCAGCGGCCGTCCGGATTGACCTGGGAGTCGTCCAAATCTTCGTAGAACTCCAGGCGCAGGATGCCGTCGGCGCCGACGTTGAAGGACAGGCCCAGGGCTGTCAGGTCGGCCGAGTCCGAATACGTTGCCGTGCCCGCAAAATCGTCACCCGTACCCGGATTGAAGATAACGCCCTCGAAAAAGTCGGAATCGGTGAATGCCAGGCCGATTTCCGACAGCCAGCTCGGCGTGAAAGCCGTCACGTTGACAGAATAAGTAATGGCGGTGATGGTCGCATTGGCACCGACATTGTAGGTCAGCACCGTATTGCCCGGATCGCCGAGTTCGCCAATGCTCTGGACGCCAGCGATATCAACCGTGAGGGGTGCCGCAAATAACGACGTGCATGCAAAGAACGACAGGCTGGCAATTGCTTTGGTAACGGAACTCAGCTTCATCAAAACCTCCCTAGTTATTTGAGTCCGTCGTGTATGCAACTACCATGCCAAAGAAATTACATTAACTTAGATTATTGATTCCATTTGGGAAAGTTAATAAAGATTAATTTTCTTTGTTGATGAGTGTAAAAAATCTCGGCACTTACATTCCCATATCGGGTAAGAGGATTATTTTAATGGACGCTTACGCAGTCATAATTATTTCCAAATGGCTAATATTATTAAAATTAGGAATTAAATAATCCCTTCATTAACTTTAACCCCGTTTTGCAAAGCTTCGTGGGATGGCATTCTTACGAGATCGTGTTTAGTTGAAAAGCAAGCCCACGAACCTCATATGACAGCGCAGTGAACCATCCAACCCGATTGAATTGATCCAGGAGCAAGCTCGTGGAATACAAGGACTACTACAAGGTACTCGGCGTGGAACGCACGGCGGCCGCCGACGAGATCAAGAAGGCATACCGCAAGCTGGTGCGGCAATACCATCCCGACGTCAGCAAGCACAAGGATGCCGACGCCAAGACCAAGGAAATCAACGAAGCCTACGATGTGCTGGGCGACGCCGAGAAGCGCGCCGCCTATGACGAACTCGGCCGTGGTGTCCGGCCCGGACAGGAATTCCGGCCGCCGCCCGACTGGGGTTCGCAATTCGACTTCAATGGCGGCGAAGGCAACGATTTCTTTGCCGACCTGTTCGCCCACGTCGGCCGGCGCGGCCGCACTGCCGGTGCCGGACCGGGCGCCGGCATGGGCGGGATGGGCGGCGGCGGTTTCCGCATGGCCGGCGAGGACATCCATGCCGCCATCGCCATCGACCTGCGCGACGCCTACCAGGGCGCCACCCGCACGGTGACCCTGCGCGTGCCCGAACAGGATGCGTCGGGCCGCACCGTCACGCGCGACAAGACCCTCAGCGTCACCATCCCGAAGGGCATCACCCCGGGCCAGCAGCTGCGCATGAAGGGGCAGGGCCACCCCGGCATCGGCGGCGGGCCGGCCGGCGACCTCTACCTGGAGGTGCAGATCAACCCGGATCCGCGCTACCGTCTTGAAGGCGTCAACGTCTACGAGAACGTGCCGGTAGCGCCGTGGGAAGCCGCGCTCGGCGCCAGCATCTCGGTGCCGACGCCGTCCGGCCCGGTCGAGGTGACGGTGCCGCCCGGCTCCCAGAGCGGGCGCAAGCTGCGCCTGAAGGGCCGCGGCATCCCGGCGGCGCAGCCGGGCGACCTGTACCTGATCCTGGACGTGGTGCTGCCGCCCGCCAGCAGCGACCGTGCGCGCGAGCTGTATGAGGCGATGGCGCGCGACCTGGCCTTCAATCCCCGTGAACGCATAGGAGCATGAGATGGTGATTCAGCAAAGCCTGAGAGGTGTGCTGCTGGACGAGGTCGCCCTGACGCTCGACGAACTGGCACGCGCCTGCGATGTGGAACCGGACTGGGTGGTGCGCCACGTGCACGCGGGCGTGCTCGGCAGCCAGCCGGCAGTGCAGGTGACTGCCTTGCGCTTCCGCAGCATCGACCTGATGCGCGCGCGGCGCCTGCTGCGCATCGAACGCGATTTCGACGCCAACGAAGATCTGGCGGCCCTGGTGGTCGACATGGCCGACGAGATCCGCCGCCTGCGTATACGCATGCAGGTGCTGGGCAATAAAATGGTTTGAAGAAGTGGGCCTGAACGGACTCATGTAAAGCAAGGGTTTGCGCTAGAATCGGTCGATCCGACTGCGCAAACCCCATGTTCAAGCTACCCACCACCGCCACCGCCCCATTCTGTCCCTCCGAAGTTTCCGGTACCGTCACCGTCCCCGAGAGCGACCCGTTCTGGAAGAAAGTCATCCGCTACGCCGGCCCCGGCCTGATGGTGTCGGTCGGCTACATGGATCCGGGCAATTGGGCGACGGCCATCCAGGGCGGCTCGCAGTTCGGCTACCAGTTGCTGTTCGTGGTGGTCCTGTCGAGCCTGGCGGCGATCGTGCTGCAATGCCTGAGCATGCGCCTCGGCATCGTCACCGGCAAGGACCTGGCCGTGCATTGCCGCGAACAGTATTCGCCGCTGTCGGCCAAGGCGCTGTGGCTGTTCGCGGAACTCTCGATCATCGCCTGCGACCTGGCCGAGGTGCTCGGCTGCGCGCTCGCCTTCCACCTGCTGCTCGGCGTGTCGCTGCCGACCGGGGTGGCGCTTACCGCGCTCGACACCTTGCTGATCCTGGCGCTCAAGGGCAAGGGTTTCCGCCAGCTGGAAGCCATCATCCTGGCGCTGATCGCCACCATCGCCGTCTGCCTGTTCGCGGAACTGGCGCTGGTCTCGCCCGACTGGCACGCGGTGGCGGCCGGCCTGGTGCCCTCGCTCGAAAAAATCGCCGACCGCGACGCGCTTTACCTCGCCATCGGCATCCTGGGCGCGACCGTGATGCCGCACAACCTGTACCTGCATTCGTCGGTGGTGCAGACCCGGGTGGCTGCGCTCGGCATGCAGGGTCGCGAAGGGCGGCTGGCCGAGGCAATCGGCATGTCGCGCATCGACACCGTCGTCTCGCTGGTCCTGGCGTTGTTCATCAACGGCGCCATCCTGGTGCTGGCCGCGGCCGCCTTCCATAAACCGGGCGGGGGCAACGTGATGGACATCGACCAGGCCTATGCCCTGCTGGCGCCGGTGGCCGGCACCGCCATGGCCGCCATCCTGTTCGGCCTGGCGCTGCTGGCGTCCGGCCAGAGCTCGACCTTCACCGGCACCATCGCCGGCCAGGTAATCATGGAAGGCTTCCTCAAGATGAAGATCCCATGCTGGCAGCGGCGCCTGATCACGCGCGCCCTGGCGCTTGCGCCGGCCATGGTCGGCGTGCTGACGCTGGGCGACCATGCGATCGGCAAGATGCTGGTCGGCAGCCAGGTCGTGCTCAGCATGCAGCTGCCGTTTGCCATGTACCCGCTGATCCGCCTGACCAGCCGCGGCGACCTGATGGGCCGCTTCGTGAACGCCTGGTGGACGTCGATCCTGGCCTGGTGCCTGTTCGTGGTGATTTCCGCCGCCAACATGTGGATGGTGTGGCAGGCGCTGTTCGGCTGACCGGCGAACGCACCGTGCATGCGGGCGCCGCCGCCGCGCCGCCCTCTCTACAATCGATCTCCCGATAGTCACCGTAGTCGAGGAGGTCCTATGCAACAAGCTTCATCCCCGGCCCTGCAGGGCAAACGCGTCGCCATCCTGATGACGGACGGCGTCGAGCAGGTCGAGTACACCGGACCGCGCAGCTTCCTGGAAGAGCAGGGCGCGACCGTGACGCTGCTGTCGCCGAAAGCGCCCGGCGAGACCATCCAGGGCTTCAACCAACTGACCCCGGACCAGACCTTCAAGGTCGAGCAGGACGTGCGCGGCGCCAGCCATGCGGATTTCGACGCGCTGGTGCTGCCGGGCGGCGTCGCCAACCCGGACTACCTGCGCCTGTCGACCGAATCGATCGCCTTCATCCACGCGTTCGGCATGGCCAACAAACCGATCGCCGCCATCTGCCACGGCCCCTGGACCCTGATCGACGCCGAACTCGTCACCAACCGCCAGATGACCAGCTGGCCGACCCTGCAGGTCGACCTGGAAAATGCGGGCGCCAAATGGAGCGACCAGCCGGTGGTGGTCGACGGCAAGCTGGTCACCAGCCGCAAGCCGGACGATATCCCGGCATTCAACCAGGCGATCCTGGGTCAGCTCCAGCAGTAGATGCCTGCCGGACACCGCGCGCCGTGCCGGTCGCCACGTGCCTAGAATGGTTCCATGACTAGTTGATGAATCATGGGAGGTCTTATGTTGGAACAAGCTGCCGGCAAGCCGCTGCAAGGCATCCGCGTCGCGATGCTGATGACCGATGGCGTGGAACAGATCGAATACACCAGCCCGCGTTCCTTTCTCGAAGAACACGGGGCGACCGTGGTGCTGGTATCGCCCAAGCCGGCCGGCGCAGAAGTGCAGGGCTTCAACCAGCTGCAGCCGGCCGACACCTTCAAGGTCGAGCTCGACGTCGCCGACGCCAATCCGACCGACTTCGACGGGCTGGTGCTGCCGGGTGGCGTCGCTAACCCGGATCAACTGCGCATGAGCAAGGAAGCGATCGACTTCATCCGCGGCTTTCCGGTCGAGGAAAAGCTGGTCGCCGCCATCTGCCACGGTCCCTGGACCCTGATCGACGCCGGCATCGCCACCGCCAAGCACCTGACCAGCTGGCCCAGCCTGAAGCGCGACCTGACGAATGCCGGCGCCGAGTGGACCGACGACGAGGTCGTGGTCGACGCGCGCCTGGTCACCAGTCGCAAGCCGGATGACTTGCCGGCGTTCAACGATGCGCTGCTCAAGGAGTTGATGGTGGCGCCGGGGACGGATCCGGGGCCGACGTCGTGACCACCATGGCGTCCGGTTCGGGCGGCGGTTCGGCCAGCGGCAGCGGCTGGCCGGCGGTCGCCGGTTCCTCGCGCATGGCGACCGTGTCGCAGGCCTGTTCCAGCCACCTGAGCTCGGACACCGGCAGAATCACCTCGCCGGCATAGCCTTCCAGCGCCACCGCCAGCGCCGATTGCGCCCGGTTGGCAAACACCAGCACCGACACCGCCGGCTCGCCGGTGACGTTGTCGCGGATGTCCAGCACCCCCAGCTGGAGCGGGAATTCACGGTCGCGCTGCTCGCGCGACAGGCCGCGCCGCGCCTTCATTTCCGCGAACCGCACCAGGTGGCCGGCCAGGTCGGCGGGCACCGTGCAGCGTTGCGGCGGGCGCTCGTCGGCATAGGTCGATTGCACGTGGAAGCGGGCGCCGCGCGCGGCGCGCTGCAGGGTGGTGATGGCGCTGCGGGTGGCGTAGGTGACCGATAGAATCGCTTCCGGCGCGAAGCTGGCCAGGGTGGTGCCGCGCGCCACCGTCACCGGCGCCGGCGCCAGCACCCGCGGGGCCAGCGCGGCGCCGAGCACGATCCCGGCCGCGAACAGGCCGCAGCCGGCGGCGAGGGCACGCCGCGGGGTCAAGGCATCCATCTGCACACCTCGGTGCGGTCGGGTGGCGCGGGACGAACGATGTGTTGCATGGCCTGGCTCGGGCAGCGGCGAAGCCTCTACGGTGCATGATCGCGCAGCGACGGGATTGATGCGCCTCAGCCGGGCGCGCCGCCGGTGTCGTGTGCGCTGGACGATGGATCGGCTCCGCTCACTGTCTTTACCATCTTGTGATCTGTCTCAAATTCGCTCGGAACGGCCAGCACTCCGTCCTATCTGGACACTCTTAGGGCTACCTTCCGTGAACAAACCTACGGCCTGAGCGCAAGGTGGACATATGGGAAGCTCTCTGCAAGAGCAGGTCGGCGTTGCCAGCGGCGCTCTGCATTGGGATGTGGGCGGCTTCCGCCTCTGGCAAAGCAGCGTGCCCGGCGTGGTGCTGTACGTGGCGCGCGAACTGCGGCTGGCACGCGAAAGCGACCGCCGCTACCACGCCGCCGTCACCCAGACCCGGCGCTGGACCAAGGGCAGCTACGAGGTGACCGGCGGTTCCGCGCTGCTCGGCGTGTTCGGCGACGAGGACCCGCTGGCCTTCGAGAACGAGTGGGTACGGGTGCTGCTCAACAAGGGTTACAAGGAGGCGCCGCGCCCGAAATTCCTGCCGCTGCCGGTACGCGACGTGAGCGTCGCGGCAACCCCCGGCGCCGGCGATGGGCGCCCCCTGCCGCTCCCTGCCGGCCAGCCGTCATCCGCGACCCTGCTGTTCGAATTGACGGCCGGCGGCGCCCAGGCCTGGCCGCGCGCAGTGCTCGACAAGACCACGGTGTCCGGCAGCGTGCGTCTCTCGTACACGTATCCGCAGATGATGCCCGGCGCCAGCGCCAGGGTACAGGTCCACGGCGCGCGCGTCTACACGAGCCTGGCGGCCACGCTCGCCAAGGCGGCCGACGGCACCCTGTACGGCAGCTTCGCCGCCATCGGCAGCGCCTGGAACGCGCTGGTGCGCGACGGCGCGGTCACGATCGCGCTGGCCGGGCCGGGCAGCGCGGGCGGCACGCCGCCGGCCGATGTCGGCGAGCGGCTGTCCGAGCAGGCGCGCGAAAAGCTGTTCGACGTGCTGTTCGTCAGCTATCTGCCAGTGAACCCGCCCGCGGCGGGCAGCGGCGGCAGCGGCGACGGGACCTTGTACGCGCTGCGCTGGCGCTCGCCCGCCGACGCAATCGACCCGGGCCTGACGATCACGGTCGAAGGCTGGACCTGGCTGAGCGCCAGCCTAGAGGCGGACTTGTCGGCCCTGCTCGGCGCCCTCGACGAGAGCTACCTGCATACGACCTACGCGTATGGCTCGGTGCCGGTGACGGTGGCGGTGGCGCCATTCAAGGCGGTCTCGAACGTCGCGCTGTCGCTCGACTTCGGCAACGTGCGTGCGCCCGAGGCACCGCTGTTCGACGCGCAGGGCGGGACGCGCCAGTTCCTGGTCACGACCGAGCGCCCGGAAACGGTGCAGGTCGCGTACCGGGCCAAGGTCGCGTTCAAGGCAGCGACCTGGCCGGTGGTGGAGATCGCCGACAGCGCGGCCCTGGGGCCGGACGGCTACGCCATCGTGCTGAAGCCCGAGGCCTGGGTGCGGCGCCACACGCTGTACATGTACGTGCGCGCCGGTAACCAGATCGTGCACGCGCCGGAGGACAACCCGGCCGACTACCTGGCGGTGACCGCGAACTACACGGCGCCGTATCTGCCGGCGCCGATCCGCGACGCCGCGCGCATCACGCCGGCCGGACCGGTCGAGCTCAGCTACCCGGTGCCGCCCGGCAGCACGCCAGGGCGCGCCACGCTCAACGTGGTCGGCATGGTCGGCGGCCAGATGGTGAGCGCCTCGCAGCTGGAACTGGACGAGAACGAGGACGCGGTGTACCTGCTGGTGGCCGGCAACAAGGTGCAACTGGTGGGAAAGCATTCTGTGACGGATGAGTCGGATGCGCTGGTCGGCCGCCTGCGCGCGGCGCGCGCGCGGCCGCTGGTGGTCGACGGCGCCGGCGCCGCGGACGAAGAGGAACGCGACCTGGATGTCAGCGTCGACGTGTCGCTCATTCCGCAGCCGACCGAGGTATCGTGCTGGGCCGCCGCGCTGGCCATGGTTGTCAGCGCACGCGACTTCGCCTCGACCGCCCCGGAGACGGTGGCCGAGGCTGCCGGGATGGATGTCGACACCGGCTACGGGTGGGGCGACATCCAGCGCGCCGTGGCGACCTGGAACCTGGTCGAGGAAGGCCCGCGTTCGGCGATGCCCGGCGAATGGGCGCGCCTGCTGGAGGCATGGGGGCCGATCTGGGTGGTCGAAGTCGGCGCGCCGTATCACGCGGTGGTGCTGGCCGGGGTGCAGGGCGACGGCACGCCGGACGGTACGTGGGTCACCGTGTATAACCCGTGGCCGCCCGGCGTGGGCGTGGTCGAGACCAAGACCTTCCTGGACTTCGACCAGGAATTCGGCCTGGGCGCCGATGCCGGCGCGGCCATGGTGCATGCAGTCCGAGAGTAGGGCAAACCATCACAGGAGCAAAACAATGGCAACCTTTCTTACTGAAAGCGTACCGGTCAGCCTGTCGGGCGCGCTGGGCAACGCGGGCAAGTTCAAGCTGTATGCCTGCGACCAGCCCAATGTCATCCTGTACGTGACGCAGCAGCCGACGCTGATGCTTGACCGTAACGGCAAGCCCGGCGTGGCGGTGACAACCTATACGACCCAGCAGCCCGACCGCAGCGTCAAGATCATCGGCGGCGCCGCCACGATCGGGCTCAACACGGCGCCCGTGCTCGACGCCCAATCGATCGAGCAGGCCAAGGCGCTGGTCGCCCAGCTGGGCGCCGGCGATCCGAACAAGCTGCGCTTCCTGCCCCTGACGACCCAGAAAGGCAAGGCCCTGCTGAACCTGCCGACCGGCGCCGGCGAAGCGGACAAGAAGCACAACGAACGCGACGTCGGCACGCCCGGCGGTTCGCTGTCCTTCCTGGCCAACCTGACCGAGACCGGCGCCCTCGAATGGTCGAACGCGATCAAGAGCGGGAGCCGCATCAACGGCGACATCACGCTGCAGTACGAGTACCTGCGGCGGGTGCCGGACATCGGCGCCGAAGTGCGGGTGCACGGCAAGCGCATCTTCGAGCACCTGTCGGCGGCGCTGGACGTGAGCTACAACGGCTTCCTGTACGGCGGCAGCGCCAAGCTGGAAGCGGCCTGGGACGCGCTGTCGCGCAACGGCGGCATCGAAGTCGTGTTCCTGAACCAGGGGCTGCCGCCGGACCTGGAGAAACTGCGCCAGGAAATGGTGACGACCTTCACCAAGCAGGCCATGCAGATCCTGTTCGACCAGATCTTCGCACCGATGCCGCAGGTGGCGCCGGCCCAGGCCGCGCATGGCGGCGGCGTCTTCGGCGGCGCCAACTTCGCCCTCAAATGGAAGAAGCAGACCGATGCCATCGAGATGACGCAGCGGATCGAGTTCCGCGGCACCACCTGGCTGACCGATACGATGGACATCAGCCTGGCAGCGCTGTTCGCCGACCTGCCCCCGAGCTGCCTGACCGAAGTGCCGGCACAGCAGGCCTTCGACTCGGTGATCCTGGTCGACGCCGACGAGATGCTGGCCAACGCCTCGGTCGCAATGTCGTACAGCGAAGGGCACTCGCCGGAAGCCCCGGTGTTCACCAAGGACGGCGGCAACCAGCGCTACACCGTGGTCAGCACCAACCCGGGCAAGGTGATGGTCAACTGCAACGCCAAGATCAACTACACGCCGCCGCGCTGGCCGGTGATCCCGTTCAGCATGAACCAGGCGGTGAGCGCGGGCGGCAACCAGATGGTGATCAAGACCTCGGCCTGGGTCGGGCGGCAGACCATCTTCATGTTCGTGCGCGAAGGCGACCGCATCATCCCGCCGCAGGAACTGTCGTTCGACGACTACCTGGTGCTGAACGTGTCCTACGCCGGGCCGCACCTGGCCGCGCCGGTGCGCGATTCGGCCCACATCGACGCCATCACGCCGATCGATTTCGCCTATCCGCTCGATCCCAAGGGCCGCGCCGGCGTCGCCAAGTTCAGCGCCTTCGGCGTCATCGGCGGCAAGCTGGTGCGTTCGGCGGAACAGGTGATTCCGCAGACCGACACCGCGGTGTTCATCCTGGCGACCCGCGGCGGCAACATCCAGCTGGTGACCAGCGACAGCGTGCTGCCGGAAAGCGACGCACTGGCCGAGACCCTGAAACGGGCCCAGGGGCGTCCGCTGCTGTCGGGCGCCGTCGAGAAGTCGGCGGAAACCAGCAAGAAAATGGGCACCATGCCTGCCGGCACCCCGATCGAAACCGGCAGCGGCCTGATCGTCATGGGCCGCACCGCGGGTGTGGAATACAGCTCGCAGGGCACCTCGCTGTGGATCCGGCTGGCCGATGGCACCTCGAAGCGCGTGCGCCTGCACAGCATGGAGGAATCGATCCCGTTCGAGAAGGACAGCAAGCTGGTCAAGGTCCAGATCGACGAGTCGGGCGAGTACGCCGAGAACATCTTCGTCGACCTGGTCGGCGCTTGAGGTTCTGCCCGGTGCCGCGGCGCGCTGCAAGGATCGCCGCGGCACCGGGGTTTTCCTTTTACCTTGGTGTGATCTTGGTTTGACGTTTTGTTGCTGAGTGTCCGTTTACGGAGTTTCTCACCCGGAGTTTCTCACCATGTCGCGCACGCTCCTCGTCGATCCCGGCTCGCCGGTCCTGCGGCACGCCAGCACGCGGGTGCTGAACCAGTATCCCAACCACAGCGCACTGGTCGAGACCGATGCGCCCGCGCCGGAACAGGATGGCGCCCGCGCCGGGGTGGGCGAGGCGCCGGCCATGCTGGGACTGCGCCTCGGCGCCGGCGCGGTCGTGCCGGCGGCCTTGCAGTCCTTGTCCGCGGCGCCGGTCGCCGAAGACGCGCCGTTCGCCGACGATGCGCCGCTGTCGGCCTACGTCGTGTTCATCGGCCCGATCGACGGCCGCTGGCTCGAGCAGCTGCGCAAGCTCGCCATCCGCGTGCTCGCCTACCAGCCCGAAAGCAGCTACCTGTGCTACGGCAGCCGCGCCGCCTTCCAGGCCGCGCAGGCGCAGGTGCTCACCACCGCCGGCACGCCGGCGATCCGCGCCGTTACGCCGCTGACGCCGGGCCTGAAACAGCAGTTGCCGCTGGTCAGCGAGGACGGCAGCCAGGTCGTCATCGTGGTAGCCGCCGCGCCGGAGCAGCGCGAGGAAATCCTCGGGCAGGTGGGGGCGGTGCCCGGCGTCGAGCTGATCGAGGGCGCCGGCAACGATGTGCTGGACGGCAACCGGGTGCGCCTGCGCGCGCGCATCGGCGACGGCGGCGTGCAGGCCAGCCTGCTGCAACTGCCGCAGGTGCTCTCCGTCGAGGCGTGGCAGGCGCCACGCCCGGAAGACGAAGTCGCGGGCCTGATCATCGCCGGGCTGGTCGATGCCGGCAACCGGCCGGCGGGTTCCTACCGCACCTGGCTGGAAGACCACGGTATCGATGGCGCGGGCGTCACCATCGGCATCGTCGACGGCGGCGTGGACGATGCGCATCCGGCCTTCGGCAGCCGCGTGCGCGACCTGGCCGAGGGCCAGAAGGACTGGCATGCGACCATGGTGGCCGGCCACGCCGCCGGCAACTACCTGGACGAGCGCGATGGCGACCAGTTCATCTACGGGCTCGGGACCGCGCCCGGCGCCGCGCTGCTGTCGCAGGACAAGATGCAGGCCGCCGGCTTCGTGTGCCGCCAGACCGTCAGCGAGGCCGGCGCCGTGGGCGCGATCCAGAACAATTCCTGGGGCAAGGAAACGCGCAATCCGATGGATTACGGGTCCGACGAGGCGCTCTACGACGCGCTGGTGCGCAACGCCGATCCGCAAGGCGCGCAGCCGCTGCCGCTGACGATCTGCTTCTCGTCGGGCAATAGCGGCGAACTCGGCCTGACCCGCCCGAAGGCGGCGAAGAACCTGATCGTGACCGGCAATTCGGAAAACTTCCGGCCCGACGTCGGGCACGACGGCAGCGACAACATCAACCAGGTGTACAGCGGCGCCCACGGGTCCAGCTATGGCAACTGCGGCGACGGCCGCGTCCGCCCGCACGTGGTGGCGCCGGGCGAGTGGACGGCGTCGGCCAACTACGACTGCCACCCCGGCGAAGACGAGTACATCAGCGCGCAGCTGACCTGGGGCGGCGGCTCGTCCGGCGCCAGCCCGAAGACCGCGGGCGCCTGCGCGCTGCTGACCGACTGGTGGCGCCGCAACAACGACGGCGCCACGCCGTCGCCGGCCATGCTGCGCGCCCTGGTCGTCAACGGCGCCGAACCGATCGAGACCGGCGGCAGCGTGCCCAACCGGCGCCAGGGGTGGGGGCGCCTGAACGTCCAGAACATCCTCGATCCGGCCGTGGCACGCATCCTGGTCGACCAGGACGGCTTGCTGGCGCAGCCCGGCGAAACGCGCGCATGGCAAGTGCGCGCCGCGGACGGCGCCCGCCCGCTGAAGATCACGCTGGCCTGGACCGACCCGCCGGGCGCGGTCGGCAGCGGCGGCAGTCCGGACGCCTCTTGCATCGTCAACCGGCTGGCGCTACGCGCCGAAATCGGCGGGCGGCTGTACCGCGGCCTGCACGACCGCTTCCGCAACGGCGTCTCGGTCGACGAGGACGAGGCCGCGAAAGACACGAGTGCGCTGCTGCCCGAGGGCAGCGACAACCTGCAGAACATCTTCCTGCCGGCCGAGGCAGTGGACGGGCCGGTGCGGGTGACGGTGACGGCGCTGAACCTGAGCGCGAACTGCCTGGACGGCGGCTTCGATCCGCCGCAGCAGGACTTCGCGCTGGTGATCGCCAACGGCCAGCTCGACGGCGCCGGCACGCCGTCCGATATCGTGGTGGCGGTCGACGCGCGCGCCGGCAGCCCGGCGCCGGCGAACGGCGCCAAGGCCTACTGGTCCGACGGCCACAGCGACGCCGAATTGATCGGCGATGCCGGCGCCGCGCCGCCCGTGACCGGCGCGGCGCCGGCGGCCGGCGGATCGGACACCCATGCGTCGAACAACGACAACGGGATTCCCAATCCACCGGCCTCGTCGCAGGCCGACGACGCCTGGTGGGCCGACGACAACCAGAGCAAGCCCGAGACCGGACGCCGCGGCAGCGCGCGCGCCGCCAGCGACGCCCAGTTCGCGCAAGCGATGAACGCCGGCTGCAGCGCCGGATTCACGCTGCTGGGGACGGCCGGCCACCGTCCGCAACTGATGCAGCTGGCGGTGGCGCGCGAGACACCGTCCAAGCGGATGGCCACGCCCCTGAGCGAGGCGATCGCGCGCCTGCTGGCCCGCAGCCGCACCGATGCGCGTCCGCTGTGCGCGCTGCTGGCGCTTGGCGCCGGCACCCGCGTCAGCGTCGACGACGTGCGCGCGCTGCGTGCGCTGGCGCTGCGCGCGCGGCTGTTCCTGCTGGCGGACGACCCCGGCGTGATCGCCTTCCTGGCGCAGCGCATCGGCGATCCGGCCGCGGTGCGCTATCGGCTGGCCAGGGAGCGCAGCGAGCTGCCCGACCTGATGCTCGACACGCTGGCCGAAGCGGGCGGCCTGCAGCCGGTGGCAATCGCCGCGGCCGGCGCCGGCTACCGCTTCGACGTGGTTGCCGAAGACCGCGACATCGTCGTCCACATCCGCTTCAGCGGACCGGCCGCCGGCGTGCGGCTGGTGCGTCCCGGCGCCCCCGACGTGAACTGGCGTCCTAACGATCCGGCGCCGCCGGCGGCCGAGGGTGTCGCCGTCGGCATCCACGACGGCGTGCTGCAGCTGCATGCGGCCGCGCAGACCTGGCCCGGCACCTGGACCGTCGAGATCGGCGAGCCCGGCGCAGCGATCCGGGCATCGGCCGCGGTGCGCGCCTGGGCGCTGGCCGGACCGGCGATCGGGATCACCACGGCGACCGTGAAGCAGGGTGGCGGAGCGGCCGTCGAAGCGGTGCGTGCGGGAGAGGTGAGAAGCGAAGGGCGCCTGGTCCAGCTGTCGGGCCTGGCGGGGGCGAAGCTGCTGCGGGCGACCATTCCGCCGCCGCGGATCGCCGCACCCGGCAGCGAAACCGTTGCCGAGGCGGCGCGCGACCTGGTGCTGCAGGTACGCCGCTCGCGCCTGGACAGCGGCGCCAGCCGGGTCGCCGAAGACGACCGGCGGCCATTGCCGGTGCCGGTGCTGGGGCAGGTGCTGCAGGTGCCGGGGCCGGCGCTGGCGGCCTCGGTGCTGGACCTGCCGATCGACGTGCTCGGTGTCGACGCTGGCGGCAAGCATTTCGCGCGCCGCATCCGTACCAACCTCGTGCGCATGCAAGCGCAGTCGGCCTGGCGCGCGCAAGCGGCGGCGGCGGCGCCGCGGCCGTTCTATACGCGTGGCCAGATCGCCGAGATGACCCTGAAGAACGGCATGGTGGTGCTGCTGCGGCTGACGCGCGGCCAGGCGTCGCGCACGGTCAAGGTGGTGTCGCCGGTGCTCGGCAGGCAGCTCGCCGGCCTCGACGCGGACGACATCCGGGGCCACACCTTCATCTTCGGCGTACTGGGCGGCGAATTGCTGACCGTGTTCAGTCCCTTCAGCCACGGCCTGAACGTGGCGGTGTCGCGCCACGAGGAGATCGCCGAAGGCAGCGACATCGCCCGGGAAGCCGTGCTGGACTGGGATTACCTGATGTCGATGCTGATGAGCGGCACCAGCCTGCCCCGGCCGCGCGGCGGCATAACGTAAAGAGAGGAGTTTGCCATGTCCGACCAGTCGAGGATGTTGTGGGAGCAGGCGGTGGCCGAAAGCATCGCCGGGCGGGGCGGCGGCATGCCGGTGGCCGAAGCCGGATCATTGGCCGGCGCGGGTATCGTCACGGCGCGGCCGGCGGGCACCATCGCCAGCCGGCCGCCCGCCATGCCCATCACCGTCACCTCGGGGGTGACGGCGCCGGCCGTGGCGACGCGCACGTCGGTGAACCGGATACCGGTCGAGGCGGCGCCGGTCACCCGTCCCGTCTGGAGCCGCGACCGCCTGCCGGTGCGGGTCTCGGCGCCGCTCGTCACCGACACCAAGGCCATCGTCGCCGGCAAGTTCCTGCTGCGCGCGGTCCCCGACGACAACATCATCTACGTGGCACCGGCCGAGCCGGCGCTGCTGGACTTCGCGCTGACTATCCGGCGCAGCGTGCTGCCGGACCGCAGCCTGGCGATCACCGGCGCCACCGCCTTCTTCTCGATCGGCGCCTACGCCAGCAACGGCATCGAATCGATTGCCCGCCAGAGCGCTGCCTGGAAGACGGCGCTGAGCGCGAAACAGATCGACGGCCGCGAATGGTCCTACCGCGCCGAACCGGAACGCGCGCTGCGGGTCTCGCTCGAGCTGCCGCCCGGCGTGGCGGCGTCGGCGCCGATGATTTCGGTGTCCCAGCTGGCCGGCGTGGCCACGATCACCGTCGAGCTCACCGAAAGCGGCACGCTGGCCTGGAAGGCGGCGCTGGAGCAGGGCAGCGCCGCCACCATTCCCGGCATCGTCCACGTGAGCACCGGCACCCTGACGCTGGAGAATGTGGCCATGCGGCTCAACCGCCGCACGCTCGACGTCGGCGTCGGCCGCCTGCTGGCCGCGCGCAGCGGCGCCGACATCCGCTACATCGACCCGCAGCAGACCGTGGTAAGCAAGCTGATCGTGGTCGCCAACGACCTGGTCGAGCGCATGACGGTGGCCCTGAATCCGAGCCAGGGCCAGGCGCCGGCCAGTGAAAGCTTCGGTGCGGCCGGCGGCCAAGTCGAGGTGGCGGTCACGACCCAGGAGGTGGCCAAGGTGGCGGTCGACTGGACCACCCAGGTCGCCTTCACGCCGCTCGGCTGGCCGCCGGTCCCGGCCTCGGGCCGGCTGGACGCGAGCAACATCTGGACCGACCTGATCAAGCCGGATTCCTGGATCGTCCCCTACACCTTCATGGCGATCCCGGTCGACGAGCGCGGCCAGGCCCAGCCGGCCAGCGCCGCCGGCCCGAATCCGCAGACCCAGGGCGTCCTCAACTTCACCGCACCCTACGTCGCCAACGGCTTGTTGAACAGTTCCTTCCTGGCCGACTACTACCGCCCGCTCAACATCGCGCTGCCGCGCTTCCCGGGGCAGGCGTTCGGCGACCTGGTGATGACGGTGTTCGCGACCCGCAATGGCGTCGGCGGCAACAAGTCGCGCAAGATCAGCGCGACCGAGCTGAACGTGATCGCGCTGGTATATCCGGACGGGCACGTTGACCTGGTGACCGGATCGGACGCGCTGCCGGAGCGCTCGGCGGTGGCGGAGAACTTGCGGGTGCTGGAGGCGGCTTGAGGGTCGGGGCTTGTTTCGCTAGCAGGGCGACCGTCGTCCCGGCGAAGGCCGGGGCCCAAGTTCGTCGCGTCGCCCGTTACGCAACATTGGGAATAGGGTGTCGGAGGTGATGCCGATGACAGCCTGGATGCGTCAGCGCGGGGCGAAATTGACCGGGCGGCTGAGGTAGACGTCCAGCTGTACCAGCAGGTTGCCGCCGACGCCCATGCCGGCGATGCGCAGCTTCATGGTCGACTTGTTGTTCAGCTCCAGCTGGAGCGTGGTGGCGAACGAACCCTTGTCGAGGAAGGGCATGCGCAGCGCGACCGCGCCATCGACCAGTTCGGCCCGGACGTCGGCCTTGCTGCTCATGCCGGCCATGTACTCGAAGGTACTCAGGCGCAGCGTTTCATTCGACAACTCGGGGCCCGAGAGGATGGCTTCCTCGCCGCGTTCGAGCAGAAAGGATTTGGTATAGGTGACTTCTTTGCCGTTGATTTTCAGCACTGATTTTGCTCCCTGATTTTTGTTTGCGTGCGGTGTGGTTTGCGTTGATTTAATGCTAACACAGCGGGGGAGTGGGGCTTGTTTGAGGCGTGCGGGGGATGAGGGGGCGGCTTGCAGCCTGGCTTTGCTGATTCCTGCGTCCAAGGAGCCCAATCGCTGCGCGATTGCTCCAATGGCGAATCGGAGAGTCCTTTGCGCTTGCCAGCGCAAAGGCCGCTACGCCGGCGCGCCGCGGTGCGGCGCGAATTCCCGGCTCCGCCCCTCGTCCGTGCCGGACAAGATCCGATTCCCGACGCTGCAACGAAGTATTCAAAAACAAAGGCCCCGCCGGTTTCCCGGCGGGGCCTTTGTTTTTGAATACTGGTGGAGGCGGAGGGAATCGAACCCTCGTCCGCAAGCACTC
>Ga0308168_1001541_pt1 | contig 20784 bp, 16 predicted proteins | sample PhyCR2_FD_202133 | JGI IMG/M metagenome (GOLD analysis project Ga0308168, IMG submission 202133) | Phyllosphere microbial communities from UC Gill Tract Community Farm, Albany, California, United States - DLSLRC.R2 | ecosystem: Host-associated > Plants > Phyllosphere > Unclassified | place: USA...
ATCCTAAAATTAACGTTCCGACAAAAAGTGATCTTTTACCACCAAATTTGTCTAGTGCAATTCCCGCAATCAAGCTGCAGGTAGAATAGGTATAATAGTAAGTTCCGACCATGCTGATCAGTTTCAGTTCTGTGGTGTTAAAATTATTAACCAACTCAGGAATCATTACCGCTGGCGCCGATCTTATCACATAATCTAAAAAGTAGAAAATAAGCCCGAAAACCCAAGCAATAATGTAGAATTTCTTCAAAGATGCATTCATTATAGCAAATCTTTAATATGTTTATAGTTTGTTTTTACTGTATCCAATGCTTCTTCCATTTTTCCGCCAAGCATTAATTGCGCCATCGATTTCGTCATTCCTAGTACCTGGTCGAATTCAATTTTCGGAGGCAGAGCCAAAGCGTTGGGATTTGTGAAAATATTTAACAGATAAGGGCCGTTGTGTTCCAGACATTCTTTAATTGAACTTTCCACATCGTCCGGGTTATGTACATTTTTTCCGGTATAGCCCATGGCCTGTGCAATCATTGCAAAATCAGGGTTAATCATATCCGTTTCATTATCCGGCATACCGCCAACTTCCATTTCAAGCTTTACCATTCCTAGCGCTCTGTTGTTGAAAACGATCAGCTTGACAGGTAATTTATACTGAAAAATAGTTGCCATATCACCCAGCAGCATAGACAGTCCACCATCCCCACACATCGCAATCACCTGTCGGTCCGGATGTGCCAGTGAAGCTCCGATAGCCATCGGCATTGCATTCGCCATCGACCCGTGGTTGAAAGATCCCAGCATTTTACGATCTCCCGTTCCGGTAATATATCTTGCTCCCCAGACGCAGCACATTCCTGTATCCACCGTGAAAATGGCATTGTTTTTTGCCAACTGATCCAAAGTATGGGCTACAAATTCCGGCTGAATGGCATTTTCCGTTCCGCGGTCTTTTACATAAATCAACTGGTTTTCTTTTACTTTTTCATAAAATTCCAGTTGTTGGTTCAGGAAATTAACATCGGTTTTTTCTTTTAGCAAAGGCAATAATGCCTTGATGGTTTCTTTTACGTCACCTGTAAGACCCAATTCCAACTTAGCCCTTCTGCCTAAACGTTCCGGACTTTCATCGATCTGAACGATTTTATTTTTAACAGGCATAAATTTCTCATAAGGAAAATCTGTTCCTAAGAGAATCAATAAATCAGCCTCGTGCATTGCATGATAGGCAGAAGGCAATCCAAGAAGACCTGTTAATCCAACTTCATTCGGGTTATTGGGCTGTATGGCCATCTTTCCACGGAAAGAATATCCTACCGGTGCTTTTACATATTTTGAAAGTTCCACAACTTCGGTATTAGAATGTTCAGCGCCAATTCCGCAGTAGATGGTTACTTTTTTACTTTCATTTATTAAATCGGCCAATTGCTTTAATTCATCATCAGACGGACGAATAACAGGATTGGTTTTAAATATTTTGTTAGAAGTAGTCGCTTCTTCAGCATCCAACTCAGAAACATCGCCCGGAAGCCCAATCACCGCCACTCCTTTTTTAGAGATCGCATGCTGAATGGCTGTCTGCAAAGTTCTCTGAACCTGCTCCGGTCTTGTGATCATCTGGTTATAATGACTGCAATCGTCAAACAGTTTTATTGTATTCGTTTCCTGAAAATAATCCATCCCCATTTCTTCACTAGGAATCGTGGAAGCAATCACCAACATCGGAACATGTGAACGATGTGCTTCATACACTCCGTTTATTAAATGAACGTGCCCCGGTCCGCAACTTCCTGCACAAACGGCAAAACCATCCAGTTCCGCTTCTGCCGCTGCCGCATACGCCCCTACTTCCTCATGTCTTACATGAATCCATTCAATACTGCTTTTTTTAACGGCAATATTCAGATGATTCAAACTATCTCCTGTTACTGCATAAATTCTTTTCACATTTGCATTCTCGAGCATTTCAACAATTTGCTCAGCTATGTTTTTAGCCATAATTAATATATTTGGTAGTTAATGTATTCGAAAAAAACGGATGTGAATATGGATTAAAAAAAAGGCCTTAAATAAAAATTAAGCCTTTATCAAATTTAAGGAATATTCAAGAGTTTAAAGGTTCTTTATGGTTAAAATTAACTTAAGACCACAAAAAAACTCTGCAATTTCTGCAGAGTTCTTGTATTTTAGTTAATTACTTCGATTTGATTTCTCAATAAATCTTCGAATTCATCTCTTTTTCTGATCAGGTGCGCTTTTCCGTTCAGGAAAAGAACCTCAGCCGGTTTTAATCTGGAATTGAAGTTGGAGCTCATTTCAAAACCATACGCTCCGGCATTGTGAAATACCAGTACATCCCCTTCTCTCACTTCATTCAGCTTTCTGTCCCAGGCGAAGGTATCGGTTTCACAGATATTTCCGACAACGGTATAAATTCTCTCTGCCCCTTTTGGGTTCGAAAGATTTTCGATGTGGTGATAAGAATCGTAGAACATAGGACGGATTAAGTGATTGAATCCTGAATTTACCCCTACAAAAACAGTCGCCGTAGTTTGTTTGATGACATTAGCTTTTACTAGTAAATATCCGCTTTTTCCAACCAGGAATTTTCCGGGCTCAAACCAGAGTTCGAATTTTTTTCCTGTAGATTTTGAAAATTCAGCGATCACTTTTTCTACTTTTTTACCCAACGTTTTCACATCTGTTTCTTCTTCACTTTCCTGATAAGGGATTTTGAAACCGCTTCCCATATCCAGATATTTCAGATTCGGGAAATGTTCAGACAGTTCCAGCATAATATCGAGAGCCTGCAGGAAAACATCAGGATCTTTGATCTCGCTTCCGGTGTGCATGTGAAGGCCTTCTACATTAAGGTTGGTAGATTTCATCACTCTTTCGATGTGGCGAACCTGGTGGATGGAAATTCCGAATTTACTGTCGATATGTCCTGTTGAAATTTTATAATTTCCACCTGCAAAAATATGCGGATTGATTCTTACTAAAATAGGATAGGTATTTCCGTATTTGTTCCCGAATTGCTCAAGAATAGAGATATTATCAATATTAATATGAACGCCGAAGGTCATTGCTTCTTCAATTTCAGCAAGATCCACACAATTGGGCGTAAATAATATTTTTTCTTTTGAAAAACCGGCTTTAAGACCCAGTTTTACTTCATTTATAGATACACAATCCAAAGACGCTCCTAAGTTCTTGACATACTTAAGGATATTAATATTTGTCAATGCCTTCGCTGCATAGAAGAACTTGGTGTGTTTTAAAAAAGAAGATGTAAGTTTTTCGTATTGCTCTTTTATAGATTCAGCATTATAAACATACACCGGTGTGCCAAATTCGCTGGCAATCTTTAATAATTCATTTGAATTCATAATTTCATTTTAGCATAAAAAAAGGCAGATTCTTCGAAAAAGAGTCCGCCGCAATAGTATTATTTTTATGCAAGGCAACTCTTTTAAATATTCCAAACCTTAGAAAACCTTACGGTTCCCTTTTTTCCGGTTTTATTTTGTTTAAAATCTTGCATTGCTTTGTCTTATTTTTTGCAAAAATACTAATTCTTTTTCATTTTCAGAAAACTGATTTGCAAAGTGTTTGTTTCTCAACAAGATCAAGCATCTTACGTTGGAAGCAACCAAGTGATAAATCCGATCGCAATTAATATCAACAAAAATACAGAAACAGATAACGGATTGGCAAAATTTACTGTCCAGCCCCATCCATATCTTTTGGGCGGAAAAATTCTTTTATCGGCTTTATTGTAATAAAAAAGTCCGAACTTCCAGTGTTCTGAATCTTTATCAGAGAAATTCATGCTGTATTTATAATAAATTACTTCGGCAGCGGCAATGTTTCAAAATCGCCGCGAAGCAAAGCCAATTGCAGCTCATTGTTAAGATCTCCCGATGATAAGGGCAAATCTATTTTCAGTTTGGCGACTTTACTGAGTGTCTGAATCTGGGTAAACAGCTCATAAAATCCGTAAGAAATTACTTTGCCGTTTTCGATGACCATAAACAGCTTTTCGCCTAATCTCCGGCCTTGTCCCAGCCAGAGTTCATTCCTTTTTTTAAATTCGATTTTCTTTTTAAACACCTCAACGTCCTGATAATCTTTTATCTGACTGATAAACTGAACTGCTTTTGCTCCCTGAGTAAATGATCTGAACTTCAGGAGAGGCTTTTCGGTTTTATTGAGGATATTTTTTTCCACCAGATATTTATCATTTCTGAAATAAAGCCCAAAGGGCATTATATCTCTTTTTTTAATGCCTTTAGAGTTTAAAATAAGCTTCGCGATAATATCTGTTCCGGTGATCTCAAAATTGATCTGCTCAACGCCCTGCTGAACATCTTCCCATTTTTTTGATTTGGAATTAAAAACTTTTTTAGAAAATTTATTAATATCCTGAACATGATCCGAAAAAATGATTCTACCAGCTTCATCCTGAAAATACACAAATCCTTTTTCGTTTGGTAAATCCTGAGTCAGGACTTTTATCTTATTGATATACGTCTTCGCATTGGTTTCGTCATGCTGCTTCTGGATAATTTCGTTCTCGGTATCTTTTGAAATTAGAAGCTTAAACAGCTCTAAAGTAGCACGCGCATCTCCGTCTGCCCTGTGAGCATTCGTTAAAGGAATGCCCAACGATTTCACCAGTTTCCCAAGTGAGTAGCTTGCTTCGTCGGGAATAAGCTTTTTAGCTAAAGGAATGGTATCTAATGTATTGGTTTGAAACTCATATCCTAATCTGGTAAAAGACTGTCGAAGCATTCTGTAATCAAAATCAATATTATGGCCTACCAAAGTTGTGTTTGCCGTAATTTCTACAATTCTTTTGGCAATTTCATGAAATTTTGGAGCTGTTTTAACCATTTTAGGGGTAATATTGGTTAATTTCTGCACAAAGGGAGTGATATCACTCTCCGGATTGACCAGCGAAATAAACTGGTCAACAATTTTTTGCCCATCATATCGGTAGATGGCAATATCAATAATGCTTTCTTTTCTGTAACCTGCGCCGTTACTTTCTATATCAATTATGGAGTACAACTTTACTTAATTAAAATCTAATTATAAATGTAGGCATAAATTCATAGAATTCTTAAATCCTTTAAAAAATTTTGCCTGTTATTTTTCAGGACAAGAACCATTTAAAAAGAAAAATGCTGTATAACAATCTTCAACAAATGTTTTTGTTTTCAAACGGTTACACAGCACCCCTTATTATATGATTATCTTATGATGATAAGTCAAAAATCTTACCATTCCTAAAGATACGAATATATAAAATTATTTACAAATTGCTACCTCTTTCTTCCGCCTAATCCCAGCATACCTAAAATTGCTTTTGCCCCTTCGCGCATCAGCGTGCTGGTAAAAGTTTTTCCTGCTTTACTCTGAAAAACCTGCTCCAGCATTCCCGGCTCTTCTTTTACCGGTTTTGTTTTTTGGGCAGGCCCGGAATTCTGGACAGCCTGCTCCATTCTGTTGACGAGAATTTCGTAAGCCGACTCGTTATCGACCACTTTTTCATATTTGGCAACCAAAGCAGACTTACCTGTTAGTTCTGAGATTTCGGCATCATTCAGGACATCCATTCTGGATTCCGGCGAAATTAAATATGTGTGAACCAACGGAGTGGGAATTCCTTTTTCATCCAAAGCCGTAATAAAAGCTTCCCCAATTCCCAGGTTCTGAATTAGAGCCGGTGCATCATAAAACCCGGTGGTCGGATAATTTTCTACCGCTTTGGTAATTTCTTTTTTATCTTTTGCCGTAAATCCTCTCAAGGCATGCTGAATTTTCAGTCCCAGCTGAGAAAGCACTCCTTCCGGGACATCACCCGGAACCTGAGTAATGAAGTAGATACCGACTCCTTTAGAACGAATCAGTTTTACCATCGTTTCAATCTGAGAAAGCAAAGCCTTGGACGATTCATCAAAGATTAAATGTGCTTCGTCAATGAAAAGCACCAGTTTTGGCCTTCCGCTGTCGCCCTCTTCAGGGAAAGTCATATAAATTTCTGCAAAAAGCGAAAGCATGAAGGTGGAAAATAACTGGGGCTTGCTTTGAATATCTGCCACCCTCAGAATATTGACTACTCCTTTTCCGTCTCTGGTTTTCAGCAGGTCGTGAACATCAAAACTGAGTTCTCCGAAAAAACTCGCAGCTCCCTGTTGTTCTAACGCGACAATTGACCTTAAAATAGCTCCTAAAGAAGCTGAAGAAATAGAACCGTAATTTCCTGCAAGCTCTGCTTTGCCCTGAGCATTTTCGGTGACATACTGAAGAACCTTTTTCAGATCATTCAGGTCAATTAATGGCAGGCCTTTATCATCACAATATTTAAAGACGATGGACATAATGCTTTGCTGAGTATCATTTAAATCTAAAATTTTACTCAATAAAACAGGTCCGAATTCGGTAACGGTGGCCCTCAGCTTCACCCCTCTTTCTCCGGAAATCGTCATCAGCTCTACCGGAAAAGCCTGTGGCTCGTAAGGAAGCTGCGTTTTCGAATATCTTTCTTCAATTAACGCATTTTTCTGTCCGGCCTCTGCAATTCCCGAAAAATCACCTTTAATATCCAGAACCAAAGAAGGAATCCCCTCGTGGGAAAGCTGTTCTGCGAAAACCTGCAGCGTTTTGGTTTTTCCTGTTCCCGTAGCTCCGGCGATCAATCCGTGCCGATTGATGGTTTTTAGAGGTATCGTAACGTTGACTTCGGGAATAACTTCTCCATCCAGCATGCCTTTTCCCAATATAATATGATCTCCTTTCGGAGTATATTTTGCATTTAATTCTTCAATAAATTTTGTTTTATCTGCCATTTGATTTTTTTTAATCATCTAAAGATAAAAGTTTTTGTAAAATATTTATTCTATGGAATGATAATCTTTCGTAAATATCTACACTACCCTGAATTTTAGGATAAGAGACTTTTTAATGTAAAAGAGTAGGGAAGTTGGGGGCTGGAAGATTGAGGTTACATAGACGATAAAATAAAAATCTTCCACTTTTTTCTTAAATTTTATCTTTAGAATCTGCGTTTGATTGATACAATATTCTATAAATCAACAGAAATAGGCTTCCAGTAAGTCTTTGAAAGATGAGGCTTAGCTAAAATTGATTTAAATTTCAGCTCTAAACAATGTTTAAATTGTCGATTTTAATCAAACTCAGATTTTAGAACAGAATAAAAAACTCAATAAGCTTCAAGCTTCCCTCTTCCCGCTTCAAAACAAATTCTTATCCTGAACTCAGATTACACTATTATCCCTATCTTTCAAACATGATAAAAAACAGTCTACTAATTTTGTATGGTTTTCGGCTGTTCTGTTTATTGAATTAAAGCAATTTAAACCTAATTAATACCGTAAAATTGATATAAACTATTAGGCAGATTTAACATTTGGCATGCAATTCATCTAATACTTCGTATCTTTAACTAAATTTTTAAAATAAAGCCAATGAAAGTGGAACAAATATATACGGGCTGTCTGGCTCAGGGCGCCTATTATATTGTATCAGAAAATGAAGCTGCCATTATAGATCCTTTGAGAGAGGTAAAACCTTATATGGATCGTCTGGAAAAAGACGAGGTCGCTTTAAAATATATCTTCGAAACACATTTTCATGCAGATTTTGTTTCGGGACATTTGGATTTAAGCAAAAAAACGGGTGCTCCTGTGGTGTACGGACCAACGGCACAGCCCGAGTTCGAAGCGATTATTGCGGAGGACGAACAAATTTTTGAAATCGGAAAAGTAAAAATAAAGGCCCTTCACACTCCCGGTCATACGATGGAAAGTACCACCTACCTTCTTATTGATGAAAACGGGGTGGAAACAGCCATTTTCACAGGCGACACTCTATTTTTGGGAGATGTGGGAAGACCTGATCTTGCTCAAAAAGCAGGAAGTGTAACCCAGGAAGACCTTGCGGGAATTTTATACGAAAGTTTACACAGCAAAATCATGCCGCTGGATGACAGCATTACAGTATATCCGGCTCATGGCGCGGGTTCTGCCTGTGGAAAAAATATGCAGAAAGAAACGGTTGACATTTTAGGAAATCAGAAAAGAACAAATTACGCTCTTAATCAGCCGGATAAAGAATCTTTTATAAAAGAAGTCTTAGACGGCCTTACGGCTCCGCCAAAATATTTCGGGATGAATGTTGCGATGAATAAAGGCGGCTATGAAAGTCTTGACAGTGTGATGAATAAAGGTCTGACTCCTGTGGAAGTTGATGATTTTGAATCGTACGCAGAAGAAACAGGTGCCTTGATTTTAGACACCAGAAGTCCGGCGGAGTTTCAGAAAGGATTTATTCCCAATTCCGTAAACATCGGGTTGAAGGGCGATTTTGCACCCTGGGTCGGAACACTTATCGTGGATGTAAAACACCCTTTGCTGTTAATTGTTGACGAAGGAAATGAGGAGGAAGCGATTACCAGACTCAGCCGAGTTGGCTTTGACCATGTGGTAGGCTATTTAAGAGGCGGCTTTGAAGCCTGGAAAAACGGAGGGAAGGAAACGGATGAAGTAAAAAGAATTTCTCCCGCAGAATTTGCAGAACAATTTAATAAAACCACTAAAGTTATTGATGTTCGTAAAATTTCAGAATATTCTGCAGAACATATTGACAATGCTTATAATAAACCTTTAGATCTCATCAGCGATTGGGTAAACACCATTGATGATGCTGAACATTTCTTTCTTCATTGTGCAGGCGGGTACCGAAGCATGATTGCAGCAAGCATCCTTAATTCACACGGAATCAGAAATTTTACTGAAATTGAAGGTGGTTTCAACGGCATAAAAAAGACGGAAAAATTTCCGACTACAGATTTCGTCTGTCAGTCTAAAGTAATCTAATATATAATGAAGAAAAGTATATTTTTTGGAATTATCCTTACCACTTTTGCATTAACCTCCTGTAAGACCGCAAGCCATGCGGAAACACCAAAAGCAAACATCAAAGAAGTGGTGAATAGCCCGGAGGTAACACTTGTGGATGTAAGAATTCCGGAACAATATGCAGAAGGAACTGCAAAAAACGCCATCAATATTCCATTATCTGAACTCCAGAATAATACGGAACAACTGAAAGGCAAAAAAGTAGTTGTTTTTTGCAATAAAGGAATCCAGGCAGACCAGGCGGTAGAAATATTAAAGAAAAATGGCGTGGAAGTGTATGACGGCACCAGCTGGAAAAATGTAAAAGCCATTCAGGATGAGCAATCATCAAACTAAATAAAAAACCAAACTATGTCACAAAAATTTCAGGAAATTATAGACTCGGAAAGACCGGTATTAATTGACTTTTTTGCTACCTGGTGTCAGCCTTGCAAAGTTCAGTCTTCGGTTTTAACCACGGTAAAGGAAAAAGTGGGCGAAACGGCCCGAATTATAAAGGTAGATATCGATCAATACCCAGCCATTGCTTCTCAGTATGGTGTGCGCGGTGTCCCGACATTGGCCATCTTCAAAAAAGGAGAACTTCTTTATAAAGAAAGTGGTGTACACGATGTGAACAGACTGACACAGCTTTTACAGCAGTATGTTTAAATAATTGAGGTTAAGATTAATATTGAAAAAAAAAGTTTTAATCTTAACCTCAACCTTTTATAATTGGATCGAAAAGGCATCCCGGTCATTCAAAAACTGAAAATGCTTTCTGAAATCTTTCAATTGTTCTACATCCAGATCGGCAGTAACGAGATTTCCGTTCTTTTGTGAAATTTCAGAACCATCGGCAGAAAAACAGTGAGAACTTTCCTGATAAAAGAGATTATTTCCATCGGTTCCGATTCGATTCAAACCAAAAACAAAGGATAAATTCTCGATTGCCCTTGCTTTCAGCAGATGTTCCCAGGCTCCTACCCTCTTCTCGGGCCAGTTGGCTACATATAAAATCGCATCGTAATCATCATTATTTCTTGTAAAAACAGGAAAACGGAGATCATAGCAAACCTGCAACAGGATTCTTAATCCCTTATAATTTACAATCACTCTTTCTCGTCCCGGCGTATATACTTTATCTTCCCCGGAAAAGGAAAACAAATGCCTTTTATCGTAAAAATCGACCTGTGAATCGGGTTGTACGAAATACATTCTGTTATAGAAATGGCCTTCTTCTTCCACGGGAGTACTTCCGCAAAAAGCTGCATTTTTCTCGTTTGCCATTTTCTTTAAAAACTCCAGTGATTCCTGATTTCTGTCTGAAACCTCCGAGGCATCCATACAAAAACCCGTGGAAAACATTTCAGGAAGCAGAAAAAGATCAGCTTCCTGATTCTGCAGCTCCTTTTCAATCCATTGGAAATTTGCCGGTTTATTTTTCCAGATAATATCTAAATTCAGTCCTGTAATTTTCATAAACTATATTAAAAACTTCTATAAAAATACGATTTTCAAATAATTTCGGTTCTATTTTTGATACGAATCTTTTTTATTAATAACACTAAAAATGTAAAATTTATGAAGAAATTGGTTTTTATGTTGATGTTTAGCGTTCTTGGAACAGCGGCTCACGCGCAGGCATGGACCGGTAAAGGAGATCAGAAAATTCAGCTGGGATTAAGTGCCTGGGGCTACGGAACCGGGATTGCGGCAACCTATGATTATGGCTTAAATAAACTTATATCTGTAGGAGGTGGTGCTAATGCCTATTTCGACAACTATAAAAATAATGACAAGGATAACAGAGTGTTCATCTTCGGAAGACTGAATTTTCATCTTCAGGATGCCTTAGACCTCCCTTCAAAATGGGACATCTATCCCGGGGTTGATGTTGGGGTGTTGGGAAGAGATTTCGGCATTGGCGCTCACATTGGTGCCAAATACTTTTTCACGGAGAAATTCGGAGTTTTTGCAGAAGTCGGCAACAATGGCAGTCTTGGTGTTTCGTTCAATTTATAGAAAAAGACCTTAATATATGACAAAGCTTCTCATTTCGAGGGGCTTTTTTATTTGGCATCGTTTTGATAATTGTTACCTTTGCAAATTAAACATAAAAAGCATTAATGGAAATAGCAATAAAACTGTTTCAATTTATATTGAGCATTTCTATCTTAGTTATCTTACACGAGCTCGGGCATTTTTTACCCGCAAAATACTTTAAAACCAAAGTAGAAAAATTTTACCTTTTCTTTGACCCCTGGTTTTCAATCGCTAAGAAGAAAATCGGCGAAACCGAATACGGTATCGGATGGCTTCCGTTCGGAGGTTATGTGAAAATTGCCGGAATGGTAGACGAAAGTATGGACACCGAGCAGCTAAAACAGCCTGCCCAGCCTTGGGAATTTCGGGCAAAACCAGCTTGGCAGAGATTAATCATCATGCTTGGCGGAGTTACCGTGAACTTTTTTCTGGCTTGGTTAATTTATACCTGTCTTTCTTTATTTAACGGAGAAATGTATACCGATCTTACCAAATTCGAAAACGGAATTGGTGTAACAGAGGCCGGTAGAAAAATGGGCTTCCAAAGCGGAGATAAAATCGTTAATATTGACGGAAAACCTGCAGAAAGATTAGAAAACGCTTCTATTAATATTCTTTTAGGTGATAATGTAACAGTTCTGAGAAACGGAAAAGAAGTTACTTTCCCGGTAAACAAAGACGGTGTTGCTGATGTTTTAAAGCAAAAAGAAGCCAAAATGTACATCACCCCAAGAATGCCGATGATCATCGATACACTGGCAACTCCTGCTGCAAAGGCTTCAGGATTGGCAAAAGGCGATCAGGTGGTCTCAATTAACGGTAAACAGACGCCGTTCTTTGATGAAGTGAGTAATATTTTATCACAAAATAAAGGAAAAACCGTTAGCATCGATGTGGTAAGAAACGGTAAACCGGAAACAGTATCTGCTTCTGTAGATCAAAATGGTAAGCTGGGAGTTGGTTTGGATCAAAAAGCACTGGCAAACGTTGTTACCGATAAAAAATATTCTTTCGGAGAATCTATTCCTAGAGGATTTACCAGAACCATTGAAGCTTTAACCATGCAGGTAAAGCAGTTTAAAATTATGTTTAACTCTAAAATTCAGGGCTATAAAAACGTTGGCGGACCTATTGCTATCGTTAAAAACATGCCGGTTGACAGAGCTGCTGACGGAAGTATTGCCATTAACTGGGTTGCCTTCTGGAGTTTTACAGCAATGTTCTCTATTTGGTTGGCATTTTTGAACTTAATTCCTATTCCGGGATTAGACGGTGGACACGTTATTTTCACTTTATATGAAATGATTGTTGGAAAACCTGTCCCTCAGAAAGTATTGGAAAACGCACAAATGATCGGAGTTATCTTCCTGTTAGGATTGATGTTACTGATCTTCGGAAGTGATATCTTTAAGATCTTTACCGGAAAATTATAATAAATTTTAATTTTTTATTAAAAATAGTTGTAGGGTATAAATATTCGTCCTATATTTGCACCACTTAAAACAAAGGACATTCCTCCTTAGCTCAGTTGGTTAGAGCATCTGACTGTTAATCAGAGGGTCGCTGGTTCGAGCCCAGCAGGAGGAGCCAAAAAAGACTTACAGAAATGTAGGTCTTTTTTTATGTCTAAATTTTTGAAATTGATTGGATACTTAGGATTTGGGATCAATTGCAAAACTTGGGATCAGGCACAAAAGTTCATAATCGTTTGAAATTTAAAATAGGAATTTGATTTTTATTTCCCACGGATTTTTTAAATACAGAAGATGAGCGCTTACCTTACGCCCGATGATAAAATTTAAATAAAATGGAATATTAAATCTAAATTGATCATAAGTTTTGGCTAAAGCCTCAGATACTTCATCTTTCTAAGACTGGCTGAAGCCAGTCCCTATTGATTTATAGAATATGGTATTAATCGAATGAAGATTAAAAGCAAAGATTTATTTTGCAAACCCTAAACTTTCAGAAATCAAAAAACACAAATAAATGCCTCACGAAGCATAAGAACAGCTTCATCAAATCAACTCGTTGATTCCTCTTTGCTCCTTTATATACAAGCTCTAAAAAATAAACCTTTGCGTTAAAAGAGAGTCACTTCATTAAAAAACTGAGTTCAATTAAAATCAACGATCTAATATATTGGTTTGATCTCTATTATTAGATGAAATTTGGGAATTCAGCAAAATTCATCATTATTTGTAAATTCGTGGCTATAAGAAATAATAAACCTTCAAGGTTTTAAAAACCTTGAAGGTTTAGAAATCCACCCTTTATTATCTAGAAAAATCCGTGGAATCTGTAGGAAATAATATATTTTAAATCTTGAAATTTCTCCCCAACTTTTATAACTGATCCATGATTTTAAAAGGATTGCTCAGGAACAGGAGATTTGTCAATAAGCCAAAAGCATTTTAATAATAACAATAAAGTAAATATGTTTTTATTTGCTCCTAACTATCCTGATGGGAAGAAAACAATACATTATAATTCTACAGGTGTAACCTCGATACAGAATGGATTTAAAATTAAAAGACCTTAAAATAAATGAAAAAGATTATAAATTATATCTTGCTAATGATTGTATTTTTTCAATGCACATCTTTCGTAGGGAAAACTCATGGTAGAGATGATGTCATTAAAATGATTAGTTTATTTATTATGGATGAGAAAATTCCTCCGAAAGACATAATTATTGTAAGGGTTAGCTCTTTTCCTAATGAAAAAGACTATTTAATTGTTATGACAGGTTTTGACCCAAATATGCCAATTGGGAAAAATAAATCTGATAAAGATTTTGGACAGTATAAATACAAAGGATATGTTTTGTCTTTTGTGACTGAAAATGGAATTGATATATCATCTATTTTAAAAAATAAAGATTTAGAAAAAATCTCTGATTCATCATTCGTTAACCAGAATGATGCAGATATAAATTATGACCCTATTACTATGAAGTTTTATGTTAATGACAACTTTGAATATACTAAACCTTTCTATAATACTAAACTTGAAATAAAATGGGATAAAGATGTAAAAAAGTTTCTGAAAAAAAGTAAAATGACAGTTAATAATTAATTGTAGTTTGCTCTCTGGATTCTCTATTTGCAATAACAAAAATGAAATAGAGAATTTATCATCAAAATAGCAGGTTTAAGTGAGTGAAAAAGTAGTTAAAGTACAATCTGCCATTTATTTTCAATAATGAGATGAAACAGATTGTAAATAAACGAAATATTAGACCTATGCGTCACCTAAATATATGACAAAGCAAAATTCCCTCTGAAAATGAGGGAATTCCTTTTTTCTGGAAACACGGTAAAAGCCTATGCTCGCTGTTGAATGTTTATCCGTAATAGCAGCTTTATAGCCTGGGTTAATTTAATTTATCAGATTCGATAACTAAAAGAACAAATACCCGATCTTTGAATCGATAATTATTCTAAAAAAATATGCTCATACATTTGTAAATGCTTTTTTGTTTTTATATTTATTGATTAATTATCAGAACCTTTTATCATCTACAGAAGTACAGTAGATCTATCAATAAACGCATGAAAAGACTATATCTATCATTATTAGCTGCCTTTGCGATGACGCATCTTTCAGCGCAGGAAAAATCATACTTTTTGTCGACTCCGTCGTTAAGTCCGGACGGAAAAACCGCTTACTTTGCTTACGATGGCGACATATGGAAAGCAGATTCTAACGGAGGAAATGCTTCGAGAATTACGTCAATGCAGGGAGAAGAGATCAATCCACGGATTTCTCCGGACGGAAAATGGCTGGCATTTAGCTCCAACCAATATGGGAATTATGATGTATATCTCATGCCTGCCGAAGGTGGCAATATTAAACAGTTGACCTTTCACACCGGAAAAGATGAAATGGAAAACTGGGGATGGGACAGCAAAACAATATATTTTACATCCAATAGAAATAATAATTTCGGAAGCTTTAAGACAACCATTGATGGAAAAACTCCGGAGAAGCTTTTTAATAATTATTTTAACAACACCAACGGTCTTACAGAAACTCCGGCGGGAGAATATCTTTTCACAAGTTCTATGGAAAGTGCCAATCAGGTACATCGTAAAAGATATAAAGGCGAAAATAATCCCGATGTTTTAGGATTTAATCCAAAGACCAACTCTTTCAAACAGTATACCGATTACGAAGGAAAAGACTTTAATCCAATTGTTGATAAAAATGGGATTATTTATTTTATTTCCGACGAAATTAATGGCGAATACAATCTTTACAAGCTGGAGAATGGCAAAAAAACCGCTTTAACAAAGTTTGATACTTCTATTAAAAAACCTTTTGTCGCTGCCAACGGTTCTCAAGTTATTTTTGAAAAAGATTATCAGCTTTATATCTATGATGTTGCCTCAAAAAATACGAAAGCACTTGCTATCAATTTAAACACCAATAAAACCTTAGAAAAAGAGCAAAGTTTCAACGTAGAAAATACGATTTCTTTTTACGATGTTTCTCCCGATGGCAAGAAAATGGCGTATATAAGTCGGGGTGTTTTATTTGTTTCTGATATTGAAGGAAAATTTTCCCAGTCGATTTCCGATGGAAAAGAGCGGGTGATGGAGGTTAAATGGCTGAAGGACAACCGCACCCTACTTTTCAGTCAGACCCATAAAGGCTACCAAAACTGGTTCAGTATTGCTGCAGACAGAAAAGGAGAACAGAAACAGCTGACCAATGATTTACGCAACAACCGCAACATCACCCTCAACAGCGATCTTTCAAAAGCAGTTTACCTGAGCGGGCGCGATGAAGTAAGGATAATGGATCTTAAAAATTTCAACTCGACAACGATTGTGAAAGATGAAATTTGGGCCTTTCAAAACTCAAAACCATCTTTTTCACCGAACAATGAGTATGTTTTATTTTCAGCAAAGAGAAATTTCGAGCTTGATATTTTTATTTACAATATTAAAAAAGGTGAAACCACCAACCTTACGAACACCGGAGTTTCTGAAGAAGACCCTTACTGGTCTCCAAATGGCAAATACATCTATTTCACAAGTGACAGAACCAACCCTTCTTATCCTTTAGGACTGCAAAAATCCAATATTTACCGTATGGCGCTGGATTGGTTTGATACGCCTTATAAATCTGAAAAATTCGACCAGTTATTCGCCGAGGAAGATAAAAAAGAAACAAAAGATTCCGAAAAAACAAAGGAGAAAAACGAAAAGGATAAGGAAGAAAACAAGGATAAAGAAGAGACCAAAAAAGACGAAAAAGAGAAAGAAATTCCTGTAAAAGAAATTAAGGTAAATCCGGAATATACCCTGGAGAGAATCGAGCTTGTGACCGACCGATATGGATATCAGGACGATCCTGTGGTTTTTATGGATGATAAAAAAGAGATTTTACTTTTTAATTCTAATCAGGATAACGGAAAAAGACAGTTGTTTAAAAAAGTTTTTACCGATTTTGAACCCGCTAAATCTGAAAAAGTATTCGACAAAGCCGCTTATAATATTACAAAAAATGCTAAAAATCTATTCGCATTAATTGAAGGAAATATTTATAAAACAGCAATTTCTGCTCTGAAACCTCAGAAAATAGATATTCAATATACCTTTAATAAAGACCTGGGTTCGGAATTCACGCAAATGTATGACGAAGCATGGACCGGTGTTGACGAAAATTTCTATGATGAAAATTTCCACGGGATTAACTGGAAGGCTAAAAGAGAGCAATACGCAAAATATCTTCCTTATGTTCATAATAGAAATGATCTTAGAATTTTGTTGAATGACCTTTTAGGCGAATTAAATTCTTCTCACACCGGATTTTCTTCCACAGGCAAGGAAGAAAACACCTATCTGAATTATTTCACCAATGAAACCGGGATAATTTTCAAGGAAAATCAACCTTTCACGGTAGAAAGCATCGTTAGAAAATCGCCTGCCTTACGTACTGGTGTTGATATTAAACCCGGAGACCAGCTGGTTTCTGTAAACGGTAAAACCATTGAGGGTAATGAAAACCGTGAAAATTACTTCACCACACCTAAAAAGCAGGAAGAACTTGTTTTAACCTTTACCCGTAACGGTAAAAGTATAACGACCAAAGTACATCCTATTTCGAATGTGGAATTGAAAAGTCTCCTTTATGACGACTGGATCTTCCACAACCATGAACGCGTTAATAAGCTGAGCAACAATAAAATCGCTTATTCTTACATGAAGAATATGACGAGCGATGAACTTGACCGATTTCTTCTGGATATGGTAGAGCAGGAAAACAGAAAAGAGGCCGTTATCCTCGACCTTCGATACAATACAGGCGGAAATGTACATGATAAAGTCTTGAATTTTCTTTCTCAGAGACCGTATTTACAGTGGAAATACCGCGAAGGAAAAATGACAACACAGCCCAATTTCGCGCCCTCAGGAAAACCAATCGTCCTGTTAATCAACGAAGCATCTCTAAGTGATGCTGAAATGACGGCCGCCGGATTTAAGGCATTAAAATTAGGGAAAATCATCGGTCAGGATACCTATCGCTGGATTATCTTTACTTCAGGAAAAAGCCTGGTAGATGGATCTTCTTACCGACTACCTTCGTGGGGAACTTATACTTTAGACGGTCAGAATCTTGAAAAAACCGGAGTAAAGCCGGACATTTACATTAAAAATACTTTCATGGATCGCCAGCGGAATAATGATCCCCAACTGGAGCGTGCTGTTCAGGAAATTCTGAAAGACCTGAAAAAATAATATTTAAAAATATCTGAGACTGAAATATTGATTTCTTTATCCGTATTTCAGTCTAAAGGATATAAAATAGAATCATAAGAATGTTTTCAGTGACTACACATCGCTGTTTTTGCAGGATTTATTTGATGAAAGTGGTAATCAATAAAAAAAATGTAAAATATTTCCTGTTGAATTTCAATACATTTAGTCAAAAACTACCGAAACACGGGCTAAAAACTTGCTTCGAATGTATATTCATATTATATTTGCATCACCTTAAAAGAGGAACATTCCTCCTTAGCTCAGTTGGTTAGAGCATCTGACTGTTAATCAGAGGGTCGCTGGTTCGAGCCCAGCAGGAGGAGCAAAAAGACTTACAGAAATGTAGGTCTTTTTTTTGTTTTACGAAAAGTGGAGACTTAAAGATTTGAGATCAACCAAAAATTTTGGGGGTGGGACTAGGCAAATTCATCACCTTTTGTGAATTCGTGGCTCTAAAAAGGCATTATTCCTGGAAATCCGTGGGAAATAAATATTTTAAAATCTTCAGACTCTTCACCGCCTCATTGATACCTGTAAATTGTGTAAATACGGCCATACCCAATTCAGTTTCTTTTCTTATACAGACAGAACCTATTACAGAGTAAATTTCAACATTGCAGATGGAGACAGTTTAGGTTTTGGGGCTTTGGGATACTTCTTCGTAGAGCTTCAGAGATAGCTTTTAGCATTAATCATAACGAATTACCAATCTATATAACACTATCTGTTTGATAGTGTTATTTTTGTTACATTTGCACTTTCTTATTTTAAATCCCAAAAAGTTTAAATAGTTTTAATTTTTCACAATAAAACAGCATACTTTTTGTTTATGCTAATAGCTTGAAGAACTACGAATGTTAATTAAAAACACTCCATATAATTTCCTTTATTTTATTCTCCTTTTATCAGGCCTGGCTGGCGCACAAAATACAGCTAACGGAAGAATTATAGACGAAAAAACCAATCAGCCTATTAAAGGAGTTGATATTTTCATTAACAACAGCAATAAAGCTCTTCTAACGACCAATTCCGGAGACTTCAGCGTTCAGTCGGACAGCATTATCTATCAGTTAAAATTTTTAAAGAAAAACTACTCTTTACAAACCGTTGATATCACCTCGGAAAACAATACTAATATTTTTGTAAAGCTTTCTGCAGAAAAAGTGAGCAACATCCAGGAAGTGGTGATTCATAACGAAAAACCAAAATATAAAAATAAAAAAGAAAATCCGGCTTACGCCATCATGCAGGAGGTATGGAAAAGGAAAAGAAACAACGGATTAGATAAATTCAATACCTATACCTACAAAGAATACGAAAAAATTCAGTTTGATGCCAATAATCTGGACAGCACCTTTATGAAGAAGAAAATTTTCAATAAAATGGATTTTATCTTCGATTATGCAGATTCTACCGCGAGCGGAAAAATGGGGCTCCCTATTTTTTTAAACGAAGCTATCTATGAAAATTATGGTGAAAACAAACCGGATAAAAAGAGTAAAAGACTTCTTGTTGCCCAGAAAACCTCGGGATTTCAGGACAATCAGGTTATTGCGATAACAGCGAAAAACCTCTATCGGGATATTAATATTTACGACAATACATTAAATTACTTTGATATTGGCTTTCCGAGTCCCGTAGGAACCGATGGCTTCAGTACCTATGATTATAATTTAACAGACACCATTAATGTGAATGGTGAAAGAGCCTACAGAATCAGATACCAGCCTAAAAGAAAGGAAGTACTGGCCTTTCAGGGTTATCTTTACATTGATACAGACAGCTATGCCGTGTTGGGCGCAACGCTGAAATCAACCCAGAAGATCAACGTTAATTTCATCAACAGTATATCAACCGAGTTGGAATATGATAATCCTGATGAACAGACCTTTTTACCTAAAAAATTCGTTACCGCCATTGAACTGACTCCTTTTGCCAAGAAAAAAACGTCCAAAAGCATTATTGCACGGCGATCGGTAGATTATTATCAATATGATTTCAATAAGCCTCTGGATAATAAAGTTTTCGTGCGCAGAGAGGAAGAATACGATGACCGTTTTGTAGATAAAGACGATGCCTACTGGGCAAAGGCAAGACCTGATTCTTTAACAAAATCTGAACAGGGCGTGTATGAAATGCTTGACAAGCTGAAGCAGACTCCCAAATTCAACCGTATTGTAAAGCTCTACGAGACCATAGACTCCAGATATTACAATATCACCAAAGGCGTTGATTTAGGTCCTATTTTCTCGGTCTATGGCTTTAATGAAATAGAAGGAGACAGAATCCGACTGGGTGCAAGAAGCTATTTTACACAAAATGACCCCTGGAGGGTTCAGTTTTACGGAGCATACGGATTTAGAGATCAACAATTCAAATATGGGGTTGAGGGAAAATATATGTTTAATAAACTCAACAGATTCATGGTGGGTATGGGCAGCAGAAGAGATATCTTACAGCTGGGAACACAGCTTACAGATGATGACGGAATCATGTCGAGATCATTTGCATCTTCTACCGTTTTTGCACGAGGTGATAATGCCTCATTAAGCTCCGTGAATTCCACCAATATCTTTGCCTCTATTGAACCCTGGAAAAATTTTCAGGTAAGAGTAGACGGAACCATGCAAAGTATTAAATCTGCCAATCCCAGTGGTTTTAACCTGATGTACTACAGAAATAACCAGTTGAGAAAAACAGCTAATGATTCTCACGTAACTTTTAGTTTAATTGCTAGACCGGGCGCAAAATTCTCACAAACCGGCGTCGACCGGTATGAGCACGGAACGCTGGCTCCCACTATTGTTCTGAAATACACCCGAGGTATCGAAGGTCTGTTTAATGCTGATTTTACCTATAATAAATTACAGTTTTTATTCTATAAGCCTTTTCTCATTGGTAGTTTGGGCAAATTGATCGTTAATTTCGAGGCTGGCAAGAATTTCGACACCGTGCCTTTGGCTTTGCAAAACGTCATCCCCGGAAACCAGTCTTACGGATTGGTACCCAACACTTTTGCACAGCTTAATTATTACGAATTTGTTGCC
>Ga0308168_1001544_pt1 | contig 20745 bp, 27 predicted proteins | sample PhyCR2_FD_202133 | JGI IMG/M metagenome (GOLD analysis project Ga0308168, IMG submission 202133) | Phyllosphere microbial communities from UC Gill Tract Community Farm, Albany, California, United States - DLSLRC.R2 | ecosystem: Host-associated > Plants > Phyllosphere > Unclassified | place: USA...
AGAACGTTAAACAAAGAACAGATTCTGAACTTACAGAGGAGTGATTCATATGAACCAAGCTCAAGAAATTCAAATCCAGACCGTAATCCAACGTCCGGTCGCCGAAGTCTGGACGTATTGGACGGAACCGGAACACATCAAAGCATGGAATGCGGCATCGGATGATTGGCATACGACGGAAGCGACGAATGATGTTCAAGCAGGTGGTCGTTTTTCCAGTCACATGGCGGCAAAAGACGGCAGTATGGGGTTTGACTTCTCGGGCGTCTATCAGGAAGTGATCCTGTATGAAAAACTGGCCTATACGCTCGACGACGGTCGGAATGTAACGGTACGGTTTACGGCGAACGGGGAGGAAACGGAAGTCGTGGAAACATTCGAGGCGGAGTCGATGAATCCGCCGGAAATGCAACAGGCCGGGTGGCAGGCGATTCTTGACCGCTTCAAGGCATACGCGGAACAACAGTGAATACGAGCACGATAAAAGCCCGTCCAATCTGGAACGGGCTTTTCTCATGTTCAGTTGTTGACTTGAATGATGCGGAAAGACACGGTTCCACCATCTTGGACGACGCTGTAACCAAGCCGACCATTTGTGAAAACCGGTTTCGAATACTCGCCTTCCTTATCCGTCAGTGGGACAACCGTCCCGTTTATCAGGTCCGCATAAAGGAGTTGATGCTGTTCTTCCCGGAAGACGATGTGATCCGGTGTCAGGAAACAAAAACCATCAAGGATGAAATACGGTTCCGGCGTCTTGTAACGATAGGACGTATGATTCGACACATGTGCTTGAAATCCCGCCGATCCTTCCGCGCCCGTCGCCAGATAATGCTGACCGTAGGCGAAATCAAACGGCATCGTCGTCTTTTTGATGGCTTTTCCGGAAAGCGTCGTATAGGCGGTCGTTTTTTCATCTGCTTTGTAGGTCGTTTGATCAAGAAGAATTCCCGCATCACCGTCCCGTAAGTACTGGGCATAGTCGCCGCTCCGGGTTGCTGTTTCTTTCACTGTCAGTGTTTTTTGTGTCGTGACGTACCCGGTCGCTGCATCATATTTCTGGACGAGTGACTGGGTCTTATCTTTCTGATTGATATGTTTGATCCAGGAGACATGTGCCGACGTGGCTTGCAAATCCGGATAAAAACGAGACGGTTCTGTTCCGTGGTCAAGTTGTTGAAGCGACCCGGTTGCTAAGTCCATCACGTCGAGCGTCCAGTTGCTGTTTTTTCCGTTGTCCTGATAACGGATCCAGTACAGTTGTCGTCCGACGCCGACCAACTTATAGATGGTTTGGTTCGTTGAATAGAGTTTTTTCAGGTGCCGATCCGTCAGCGAGTAACGGAAAACCGAACTGCTTTTTTCGCTTGAGGCATAAAAGTACACGGCCGCTTCATCGATATAGCTTGGACCGGACAGGTAAGGGTAACGTTGATAGACATCTGTTAAGTCGTAATTCGTACTTGGTCCAAGTGTCGAAAAACCCTCACTGCGGATTAATTCTGTTGGTACCGGTACCGGCTGAATTGATTCCGTCTTCGGCTGACTGCATCCGGCAAGCAGCAGGACAAGGCTGAATAAGCTGAGTTTTAAAAAATAAGGCATAGCGGAAAACTCCCGTTCTGTTTTAGGAAAATGAAAACTCTGTAAGTGTATAGTGAAATGAATCCATTGCCCTAAAAAAGAAAGGGAACTTACAAAAATGTAAGATAATTTTCTAACTATAAATATTCTGAATATTCGTTTATTTACTGAAAGACCGGGAATGTATATCTAAAAGATACTATCTAAAAGATATAGGAGAATCCGATGCCAAAAGAAAACATGACACGATATGCGATTTTAGGATTGCTGGCAAGCGGCTGTACGTCGGGCTACGAAATGAAGCATACGATTGATACGAGTCTCAATCACTTTTGGAAGATCAGCTTCGGTCAGGTCTATCCGATGCTGAAAACGCTGACGCAGGAAGGGTTAATCGTCGAAGAAACCGGAGAAGGGGATGACCGGAAGACGCTTATTCTGACACCGGACGGCGAGGCGGAACTCGGACGCTGGGTCGAGGAGCCGACGACCGAACTTCCGGTCCAGCGGAATGAACTGTTGCTGAAACTCTATTTTGCCCGGCATGAATCAAAGGAGATGACGATTCAAAAAATTAATCAGCATGCTGCTCTGCTCCGGGAGCGATTAGAGACATACCAGATGATTGAACAATCGATTTTGGCCTACAAAGAAGCGGAGGATGCCATGTATTGGCTGCTGACACTTGATTACGGCAAACGCAAGACACAAGCACTGCTGGAATGGTGTGAAGCGTCCGTTCAGACACTCGAAGGAGGAACATCATCATGAAACGCGTGATCGCGACACCAAATGAAGACGTCGTCGTATTCATCATCGGCTTACGGATCAACCGTCTGCGATCAGTCCGGAAGTGGTGGCCGACCGTCCAGGCGATGACTCCGATGATTGAGGAATGTTATGAGCAACAGGTTGGTTTATTGTCGCATGAGATGCTCGTCGGTTGGCGTTCAGTTACGTTGATTCAGTATTGGCGTTCCTCCGACGCTCTGATTGCCTATTCGCACGGTAACCGTCACCTGACCGCCTGGAAAAAGTTTAATCAGTCGTCGCGGGCGAGTAACGCCGTCGGGATTTTCCATGAGACGTTTGAAATCAGCAACTATGAGACGATGTATGTCAATCTGCCGACACGGGGACTGGCAAAAGCGGTCGGAGAAAGTGCGATTCAGAAACATCAGGAGCAGGCGAAAGACCGGCTGGCCGAACGGAAACCGGTGTCGACACGTGAATAACGAACGAAGGGAGCGGATCAATGGCATCCGCTCCCTTGCTGTATGTATTACTGCTCAACCCGGACCAATGTTTCCCCGCAATTTTGACAAATCGAATTCATCGTCTCAGTACACTCTTTGCAAAAGGTACAGTTGTGCGAACAGTGGTACGTTTCCTGACCGTCTTCAAATGTCTCCGCACAGCGGGTGCAATTTGTTGCCTGCATGTCTTTCACCTCACTTATTTTTGATCTGTCTTTATTGTACGAAAGAAGAACGTGACCAGACAGATAATTTTCCTTGTTTTTCAGTAGCTTCACCTGAAAATGAATGGTAATTTTAAGATATGTCTTCATAATATTAGGAGGGTTGGAAAATGGACGAAATTGATTACGCAATTATCCGGGCATTGCAGGCAGACGGGCGGATGTCCTGGACGGAACTCGGTAAAACGGTGGGTCTTTCGACACCTGCCGTCAACGAGCGAGTCAAGAAACTGGAGGACCGAGGTGTCATCGAAGGATACCGGGCCGTCATCAATCCCGTTGCGCTTGAAAAAACAATCATGGCGATTTTGATGTTCGAAGACACAAGATGCGACGCGTTTATCGCATTTTGCAAGAGTCATCCGAATGTAGTCGAGTGCCACCGGCTCGCCGGGACGTTTAACTTCATGGTCAAACTTTACACACCGTCGGTCGAGACATTGGAAGCGTTTATCGACGCCTCGATGAGGTACGGCAAACCGTCGACCTGGATCCGCTTGTCGTCACCCGTTGCGTTTAAAGCGTTTACGGTCGGGGACGGTGTTTTGATTTAATGATGTAATTCAGTACTAAAAAACGGCTATCCCCAGAACTTTTAAAGGAAATAACCGCATGGTAATGTTTTAAGTTAAGTACAACACTTCGTTGCTTCTTCGACCTGATTTTCCTGAATCAGGACTTGTCCGTCTTTGACCGTAAACTCAATATCATGCTCTTTTAGCCGCTCGATTTGAGCCGGTGTCTCTTCTCCCCATGGAACGGTTTTCGGTTGCTCGAAAGAGTTACACCCGACGAGTAATAAACTGCTTGCAAGCAATAAAAGTCTCAGCATGAAATCATCTCCTACCAGTCGGTCCGTGAGTTTTTGTTAAAGAACAACCTTTTTAATTGCAGTCCGTCACTTGGAAAGCCACTAGTCAACCGAATGGGAATCAGATTAAATAAAATGAAAATGATGGATACCTGAATAAATGGTGGCGCCAACAGATGCATAACCGGACTTGGAAAGAGCTGACTTAATCCGGCGACGAACGTTCCGGCGATAAAATTGGCGCCAATCCCGCCGAGTAAGACAACAGCTCGTTGTCCACGGCTGAGCGAAATCTCTGACGGTTGAGACCGGTGCAGTCCTTCCCAAAATTGCTTTCGGGCGATGGAAAAATGACCGATTTTTAAGAATGGTTCACCTTTGCCGATGGAAATTGATTGTAAGCGCAGACCGACTAAGCGGGCGGCGAATGCATGCCCGTACTCATGCAGAATCAAACTCGGTAAGTAAAAGGCGAGCATGATTAGATTGAACCAGAGTAAACCCATGTTCTTCCTCCTCTCATCCACAAACATAACAAAAAATGGATGTTTCAAGCAACTTACATAATTGTCATTTATTCATTTATAGATTAAAAAAAGGAGGCGTATTAAATGAACCTGTTAACTGATTCCATTTTGCCAATTAGGACATTTCCAGCTCAGCGTCAGGATTACCGCAAAATTGTCTGTTTGTATCACGGTTGGGGATCAAGCGTGACAAAATATGAAGACTTCGCCCGGATGCTTTCGGAACAAGGGTTTACGGTCATTGTGCCGGAACTGCACCTGCATGACAGCCGCGATCGGCTGGAGGCATGCTTTGACCGCGGTGTCGTCGAACGACATTTTTGGCAGATCGTTTTTCAAAGCATTGAGGAGTCCGTTACGCTCGTGAAGCAGTTGAACGTAACACAAGTAGACATCATCTGGCTCGGTGTTTCGATGGGCGGATTCATCGCGAGCGGTATCGCTGCGAAACAACAGGGCAGTGCCGGGGTAATCAATATTAACGGCTCCGGATCCTTTCTGTTTTCGGAACAGCTTTTCCGGCGGCGGGACAACAGAGCCGATTTGACATTGGAAGAAGAACAACGTTTGCAGGCGTATGATCCTGTCTTGCAAGCAACGTCCGCACCGACGTTATTCGTACACGGTCAGCGCGATACGGTCATTCCGATCGAGACGCAGGAACACTGCGTGCAACAATCAACGGGACTGAATCGTGATTTGACGTTCCTCACGTATCCGTCCATCAACCATACGGTATCCGATCAGATGATTTCGGATGTTCTGGTTTGGTTAAATCAGCGCTTTTAACGTTAGACAGAAAAACCGGACACCTGCCTGAGGTGAACGGTTTTTTTTGTTACTGCGTGATCAGAAGGGACGCCGTACCGAAGATGATGATCAACGAGGTAAAAACAGCTTTGGGGCGGGGAGACAGCTGGATACCTTGTTGTTTTTTCTGAACGTAGACATATCCGTACAGAACGCTTATCACCAGTGTCGCGATGGCGAAACATGACGCAATCGTTATCAGCATATGGGTTGTCCTCCTTGTGTTCTACCGCAGAATTTTTTCGAGAGCTTTTCCTTTTGCCAGTTCATCAATCAACTTGTCGAGATAGCGGATTTCCCGCATCAACGGATCCTCGACGTTTTCGACCCGGACGCCGCAGACGACACCTTTGATTAATAATCGGCGTTCCTGCATCTGTGGGGCATCCGCAAAAAAGGCTTCGAATGTCGTCTGATCTTTTGTCAGCATTGCGAGTTGCTGCTCCGAGTAACCGGTCAGCCAGCAAATGATCGTATCGACTTCCTGTTTCGTCCGACCCTTGCGTTCCGCTTTTGTCACGTAAAGCGGATAGACACTCGAAAAGGCTGTCGTGTACAAACGGTGTTTCGTCATCGTACTCCCTCCTTGAACCTAATTATTACGAAAAGTGTAGCATACCGAACGTTCGAAATGGACCCCTCCGGACAAAACAAAGACCGTCCTTTTCACACGAAAGGAAAGGTCTTAACCAATCATTTTTTTAAATCGATGACATGGAATTCAATCTGTGCTCCGTCTGATACAGCGTACGCCAATTTTCCGTTTACATAAATAGGTTTGGACGTCGTATCGGCCATATCCGTTAAAGGAGCAACTGTGCCGCGCGCAAGATCGGCGTACCAGAGTCGCATCATACTCTCCCGGAAAATGACCCGATCAGCCGATAAAAAGCGGAATGCATCAGCCGTCAAGCGATTGTCCGACGGTTTGAACTGGTACCCCGGTTGTCGTCCTTTCTTAGGCATGAAGAGGGCGGAGCCTTCTTCGCCGATCGAAACATACTTTTTGTTGTGCTCAAAATCAATCAGCCCGTTCATCCGTCGTTTGAACGTGCTGTCAAACGTCTCGAGTGTCGGCGTTTGATGACTGTTCTTAAACGTACTTGTATGCAAAATCAGCCCGGCATCGCTCCGGCGGAAGTCAAATGGATAAAGACCATCCCGCTTTTTACCTTCCTTCAAAAGGTAATCCTGATGAATGATGATGGCATCTTCGCCGATATCAAACGACTTGAGGATTGTTTTCGTTCGGACCGGTGTCGCTTCCTGCGTCATCCAGGATACCCGTTTTGAGGACGTATCCAGATAAGGAATCGCCGTGTCATAACGGCTGATGCCTTGATCCAGCATATTGATGTTTCCCGTCTTTAAGTCCAGCGAACGAATCGCCCATTTTTGTCCGGACTTGATTTGATTGTATTCGACCCAAAATAGGTAATGCGATACTCCGGTCATCATACCGATGGTCCGGTTGACCGTATGCAATACTTGATTATCGTTCGACCCTTGGCTGTACCGGTAAATGTAGCTTTTACTGGCGGTGTCACTCGTTTGTTTAACGTGCATATAGTAGATCGATTGCTGATACAGGTAGTCCGGCGCAATGACGACGGTTTGTCCGGTAAAGAACGGGCTCAGATTGTATGTCTGATGGCTTCCAAGCGTAACCGTTTCTGATTGTCGCTTCAGCGGCACGTATTTTCCATAGTCGGACAACGGAGCAGTGACCGGTTCAACGATTGGCGCAGCTTGAGCCTGATCTGCCGGAACTTTCGAGTGTTGCTTCGTAACAGTCGAATCGGTGCATCCTGCCGTGACGACAAGCGTCAACGTCAACGCCGCCGTAAAGAAAGTCTTCCGGGACATAGTATGTGGTTTCCTTTAAAGTGAAGTGTGGGAATCGAATTCAACGGCGGTTGTGTTTCATTCGCCAACGTATCGAGACCAAAAAAGCAGAAATGCCGGACAAGGTGAGCAAATAGAAACAGATGGCGAAAGCAAACTCGCCATAATCCTCAAGACTGGCGAACGGATTACCCATAATGAACGGGTCAGGTAACGCACCAATCAAAAACAGCGGAATGAACAGCAGAAAAAACCGTTTCCAAAAATAATACTTGTACGGAGTGCCGGTACGTATGTCCATTGATTTCTTCCTTCCCATCTCCGGAATTAATTATCCTATATTTAACATATTATATCATTTATTGTTTAAGTTGATGAATAAATTTAAAATAAGCCATCAATAAAAAGCGGTCCAGCAAACACCCCATCGTCGGGTGATTACTGGACCGTTTTTAGTCTCTTACTTGATTTTTAAGATGACCTTACCTTTGGCACGACCGGACTCGGAATACTCGAGCGCAACCTGTGCCTCTTCAAACGGATAAATGCGGTCGATGACCGGTTTGATTTGTCCCGTCTCGATCCATTCCGTGATGTGTTCCAGTTGGCGTCCGCTCGGTCGCATAAATAAAAATGTATACGTGACCCGATGTTTACGTTCGAGTAATGTCTCGCGAAGAGTCAGCAGACGGAACAGGTTGGTCTTCAGGAAACCGGACCGGTAGGATTTACCGAACCGGCCGTTCGGCAGTCCGGAAATCGAGACGATGTGTCCGCCCGGCCGGACGATTTTAAACGATCGCCGGAGCGTCTCGCCGCCGATCGTATCGTAGACGCCGTCATAATCATGCAGGACTTCGTCAAACGCTTCGGTCCGGTAATCGATGATTTCATCAGCGCCAAGTGACGCCACCAGATTATGTCCGGCGGGGCTTGCCGTCGTTGCGACGTACAAGCCCATCGCTTTCGCCAGTTGGATGGCAAAGGTTCCGACGCCGCCTGCGCCTGCCTGAATCAGGATCTTTTGTCCCGGTGTCGCCTGTAAGACATCGTGTAATGCTTGATAAGATGTCAAGCCGACGAGTGGGATCGACGCTGCTTCCTCGAACGAGAGCGAAGCCGGTTTTAGGGCAACCATCTGTTCATCAATCGCGATGTATTCGGCAAAGGTGCCGATCCGGTTTTTCTCAGCCCGTCCGTAGACGGCATCCCCGACTTGAAACTGTTTTACGGCATGACCAACCCCAACAATGACTCCTGCGAAGTCATTGCCTAGAATCAGCGGGAACTGATATGGAATCAACAGCTTGACGTCACCGTCCCGAATCTTAAAATCAACCGGATTGATGCTAGCTGCGTGAATTTCCACAAGAACGTCATGCGGCCGGACGTCCGGGCGGGGCTGTTCGGTTTGTTCGAGCGGGACCTGACCGTATTTTGAAATCGTCATCGCTTTCATGAAAATCCTCTCCATTTCCTGGTTCTTCTGCTTTTAGTCTACCAGTTGATCCAGCGGGAGAACACTTTGAGTGATTCATTCGGACATGATAAGCTAAACAGGAACAGGGAAAAACTGGAGTTTGGGGTGAATGAGATGAACAAGACCGGAGAACGATTGTTACGGCTGTGGATACGTGTGCCGCGGTTCGTTAAACGCATGGTGCCGCTCAGTCTGACATTGTATGTCCTCTTACTGATTGTCACGAACGGAGTGGCAACGATACTTCATTTTGATATCGGGTTAGTCTCATGGCGCGATCTCATCATCAGTTTAGCCGGAGCGGCGATTCTTGTTCCGGTATTCAATCAGTCAAAAGGGGAGGAAAAAATATGAAACAATCGGAACAGGAAGAACCATTGACGGGAGGAAATGTCTCCGACGTCTCACGGATCGGGGATACGGTCAGACGGGAACAAAAACCGGAGAGTCTTCGAGTCCATCGGGTACTGCAACATCTTGAGCAAAAAGGATTTGCAGGAAGTCCGCGTTTTTTAGGAATGGATCCAGAGGGGCGCGAAATTCTGTCGTTCATCGAAGGCGAAGCCGGGAATTATCCGCTTCAGCCGTATATGCGGTCAGACCGTGTCCTCGAGGAGACGGCTCGGTTGTTAAGGGGATACCATGATGCCATCGCTGATTTTCCGGTACCAAACGATTGGCAGCCGCTCGACGGAACACCGGAACCGCTCGAACTCATTTGTCATAATGACTTTGCCGTCTATAATCTCATCTTCCGAAGCGAACGACCTGTCGGAATCATCGATTTCGACGTTGCTGCCCCGGGACCGCGGATTTGGGATGTGGCCTACACGCTCTACACCTGTGTCCCGTTAAGCCGGCATCAAATGACGGCAGACGGTGAGCCGGCTCATTATAATCCGGTTAACGATCGGGAACGGATTCGGCACCGAATCAACCTGTTTTTGTCTTCCTACGGCAAAACGGAGCTAAAGGGCAAGATGTACGAAACCGTGCTGCTTCGTGTGGAAGCATTGATCAAAACGATTCACCGGAAAGCGGCGGAAGGTGACGAAGCTTTTCAACGGATGATCGAAGAGGGGCACGTCACGCATTACGAACAAGAACTCGATTTTCTCGAACGCGAGGGAGCCGACTGGTTCCAGTGAACCAGAAATGTTAAAAGGGTTCGCCGCCGGTTTAAACGGACGAAGAATGGAGAAGCATCATGTTGGAAAAATTGAAGGATACCGCGAAAAAAATAAAAAAGCAGATTTTTATTTTGTATTTTTCCTATCAGGACGACCGGGTCGCCTGGTATACCAAATTATTTACGGCTTGCGTTGTCGCTTATGCATTCAGTCCGATTGACTTGATTCCAGATTTCATCCCGGTGTTAGGATACCTGGACGACATCATTCTTGTCCCTTTAGGCATCCTGCTTGCGTTAAGGATGTTACCGCAGGAAGTCATCGACGACTCTACCGCAAAGGCAGAACAATGGATGGGGGCGGATAAACCGAAAAATTGGTTTGTCGGCGCGTTGATCCTGTTGCTTTGGTGCACGCTGACCGTCTGGATGGGTCTAAAGATTTATGATGCCGTCCGATAGGGCTCATATCCATTACGGATATAGTTTCTGATAGGCAGATTTGATTTGTTTGTACATGGCGTCCGTCGACAAAGCGGCATCAATCTGAATGACGGGAGAAGCGGATTGTTCCATTTGGAGACGGTGCTCGGCGTACGTTCCAATCATCTCCGGATCCGTCGCCGTTAAGTACGTCCCGCACCAGTCGAGAAACGCGTTGGATCCGGTGAAATCAGGATACCGTTCTTGTTCCCGCTTGATTAACCGGTTCATCCGTTTGGTTTCATCCAAGCGTAAAAAGACAAGCAACTCCCGGTTGGCGAAGCCGTTCGGATTCCACGAAAAGACGGAACCGGAGACGACATACTGCTGATGGTTTTCGATATCCGGTGTATATAAGGCATACCGCTCCGCGACCGATCGTTTTTCGGTAAATGTTTGGTTTTTCCACAAATAATGATCGCTGTCGATCCAGTGAATCCCTTCTTTTTGCCCGATCCACTTGCCGAGCGTACTTTTCCCGGTGCCGGAACCACCGATGATTTGAATGCGCATGTTTCTGACCTCCTTAACGCTATGAGAGCGATTCTTTTATCATTCATATTATCATTCTATGAAATGGATAGCCGAATAAATAAAATGGATGCCGAATAAATAATTAGAAACGGATGTGTTGACATGAATATCTATTTGGATGATTTGCGTGATTGTCCGGAAGGTTTTACAATTGCTCGAACAATGGATGAAGCGATTACACTGTTTGAACAACATGAAGTGGACATATTATCGCTTGATCATGATTTAGGAGAAGATAACGAAGGGAATTTGTTACCCGACGGTTACGATTTTGTTAAATACTTTTGTGAAAATGGGTTGATGGCGAAGAAAATATACATTCATACGGATAATGGTGTCGGGCGCGCCAATATGTATGAGACATTAAAAGGTGCACAAAAACGTGGGTTCATTCATCCTGATATCGAAATATTCCATTATTCGATTACAGTCAATCGTTATACAGGCGAGTAGACGTAAACAAGAGCATTTGGGAAGGGAGACGATTTAAGAATCGTTCTCCCTTTTTTCGGGTAATTCAATAGATAAGGTAAAGGAACGATAGTCGTCACGTGTCACCGGTGTCAGGTTTACTTGTAAGGAGAGGATGAATGCGATGATTGCCTTTTTCATTTTGGTGCGCAATATGTATTACGTCCTGAAAATCCTGTTTCGACAGGATGAACAAAAAGCCGTCATGTTCTCCGTCGCTTTTCTCCTTGCGCTCGGGATGTTTTTCTACCACAGCGTCGAACAGCTGAGTTATCTGGATGCCCTCTATTTTTCCGTCATGACGCTGACGACGGTCGGCTACGGCGATATTCATCCGATCACACCAATCGGCAAGATTTTTACGATGGGGTACGTCTTGCTCGGAATTGGTGTCATCAGTGCCTTGATCGTCAATTTTAACCGGGCGTTAAAAGAGTTCCATTCAAATAAAAATAAACCAGACGGGAAGTGACTGGCGGTAATCGTGAATAAGGAGTGAAGCGTATGAACTTCAATCTGGTATTCGTCCTCTACAGTTGTCTGCTCGGTCTGATTGTCGGGGCACTCGCGTCAATGTTTCTGGCATTGTCGAATCTATTGATTCATCTTGTCTGGACGACGGTTCCGGAACAGCTGGACACCACGTTTTATCCCTTTTGGATTTGTCTGTTTGGCGGACTGTTGATTGGTCTGTTTCAAACGTACATCGGCGACTATCCCCGGACGATGCATCAGACGCTTGAGGAATTCAAGACAACGGGTCGGGTCGCATATGAAGGGACGGTTGTTAAAAATATCGTGGCTGCCTTACTCGTCCTGACGTTTGGAGCAAGTCTCGGTCCGGAAGCGGCATTGATCAGCATCCTCGGCGGATGGATGACGTGGGCCGGCGACCGGATGACCTGGACGTTGCAGAAGAAAAAAGAGTTGCTGGATCTAGGGATCGGAGCGATGTTATCGACGATTTTTTACGCTCCATTGATCGGTGTCAGTGAAGCTCTCGAAGACGGGGTGAACCGGTCCAACTTTAAGCATAAATCCATCAAAGTCTTGTTGTATGCGCTGACGACGGCCTGCGGCATTTTCGCCTTTACGGCGCTGAATCGACTGTTTCCGCATGAAGTCTTGTTTTCCATCAGTACGCCGAAAGTCAATTGGACGGTAGAGGTGATCTACTTACTGCTTCCGGCGATTTTGATTGGGACCGGATTCGGGTATCTATTTGTAATGTTTGGTCGCTGGACGGATGCGGTGGCACGGAAGTATTCGCATCCACTGGGACTGGCCCTGGCAGCCGGTGCAATCTTAGGTCTGTTCGGTAGCCTGTCGTCCTATTTTTTATTTTCCGGCGAACAAAAAATTCTTGAGTTCTCGCGGATTGCCTTCGATCAATCGGTCTTATTCTTAATCAGCATCGCCGTCGGGAAAGCGCTTTTGACCCATGTCTGTTTTTCGTTCGGGTGGCGGGGCGGAAAAATCTTTCCCGCGGTCTTTTCGAGTACAGCGATGGCATTTGCCTTAGCGTCCGTTTTCCCGTATACACCGGGCCTGCTGATCGCAGTCAGCGTCGCCGCCAGTTGTACGGTCATCCTCAAACAACCGTTTGTCACCGCAACCTTGCTGTTGTTTTTGTTTCCGTTACAATTTTTCCCGTTCATTTTGTCTGTTGCTGTGTTGATCAAACAACTGTCTGTTCGTCTCGGGGGGAGCGCGTGACATGAAAACAAAAGAGCCGATTTGGATTGGTCTTGGCGTGTTGCTGACGCTCTGTTATCTCCTGCCGCTCTTTTGGTTAGGAGAACACGCACACGTCCGGATTCACGATAATCTGGACTCAAATGTCGTCTGGTATAAAAATCTGGTCGACTCGGACAGCGTCTATGTCGGATTACAGGATACGGTACCGAATCTTGTGGGCGGTGTCGTCTCTAGAAATGCCTTCGTCAGTGAATGGACGGGCATCATCTGGCTCTATCAATGGTTTTCACCGTTCACGGCGTATGTCGTTAGTCAAGCCTTGACGAGGATCTTTGCCTTTATCGGACTGTATTTGCTGTTACGGGATCATCTGAAGCTTCAGTTGCCGCGAGCCGTCATCCTTCTTGTGGCAGTCTTGTTCGCCTGGACACCGGTTTGGCCGTCCGGGATGCTCAGCACCCTCGGGATGCCGCTCCTGCTATGGGCTTACCTGAACCTGTGGCAAAAACAACGGACTGGATGGAGTCTGCTGACCCTCGCACTGGTTCCGTTTTACTCGAGCTTCGTTCTCGGGATTGTATTTTTCTTGGCTTTGTTAGCCCTGTTCGGTTTGTACAGGGAATGGCGTCACAAATCGTTCCACCTGCTGTTTTGGTCGGCATATGCAGCACAAGTCCTGCTCTACCTTGCGATTGAATACCGGTTGGTCTACTCGATGTTGTGGGAAAGTGACGTCACGAGCCGTGACCAGTTTGATATCGGTCATAACGGATTCTGGCGGACAATCCGCTTGTTTTTCAAACAATTTGTGTTGGGTCATACGCATGCCGAGGCCGCCCAGACACCGATCTTACTGTTCCTGATCCTTGGCGTGTTCGTCGTCGCTGTTTACCAGAAAGATTTCACCGCCCATTGGTTGAAACAGGGACTGGTGTTACTTGCCGGATTATCACTGTGGTACGCCGCTTGGTTTTACATGGGATGGCAACCATTGAAAGAGCGGATTCATGTGATGCAGACGTTTAATTTTGCCCGTTTTCACTTTGTGGAACCGATGCTGTGGTATCTCCTGTTCGCTCTGGCAGTGGATTGGTTATGGCGCCGTACCCGGAAGCGGCTTGTCATCGGTGTGTTGTTCCTTCAAGCGGTTGTACTAATCATCTGGAATCCAGAAATCGTCTATCGCGATCAACCGAGTTTCAGCGAATTTTACGCGGTCCAACAGTTTTCGCGGATTCAGTCATACATCGGAAAGCCGGTCAATACTTATCAGGTCGTGTCGTTAGGTTTACATCCGGCAATCGCGCAGTATAACCGTTTTCGGACACTGGACGGGTATGTTAACTTTTATCCGCTGACCTATAAACAAAAATTCAGAACGATCATTGAAGGTGAACTGAACAAAAGTTCCGAGCTCAAGCACTATTTTGACGACTGGGGGAATCGTGTCTACATCTATGCTGCAGAGCTTGGCAAACACTACGACTATACCAAAACGAATCAGAAGTCGGTCCGTCAGTTGGATATCGACATCGTTCAGCTCAAACGAATGGGTGGAGATTATCTGTTGTCGGCTGTCCCGATCCGCAATGCATCATCGATTGGTCTGAAACTTGAGAAAACGTTTCGTGACAACCAGTCTGCCTGGATCATTTACTTGTATCGTGTCGCGCCTGAAGGAGGATGAATCATGTCTGATGCACCGATTCTCGGAATCGTGATTCCTTGTTACAACGAGTCAGAAGTGTTACCAATGACCATCCGTGCACTTCAAGAACGAGTAACTGAATGGATTTCGACCGGTCAACTGTCCGGACAGTCGTTTGTCTTTTTTGTCGATGACGGCAGTCAAGACGACACCTGGCATCAAATCGAACAGATTCATCGACGGGACGCACGGTTTCGGGGAATCAAACTGGCACATAATGTCGGACATCAGCATGCCCTTCATGCCGGAATGATGGAGGCGTATGATACGGCAGACTGTCTCGTGTCGGTCGATGCCGACTTGCAGGATGACCTCGGCATCATCGGAACCTTCTTGCAACGCTTTCAGGGTGGAGCGGACATCGTCTATGGAGTCCGGACCGACCGGACAAGTGACAGCTGGTTTAAACGGACGTCTGCCCAGTGGTTTTACCGGGTTGAAAAAATGCTTGGGGTGGAAACCGTCTATAACCATGCGGATTACCGATTGATGAGCCGACGGGCAGTGGCTGCCTTAGCCAGTTATCCGGAACGGAACTTGTATTTACGGGGACTTGTCCCGACACTTGGTTTCCGGACGGAGGAAGTACCGTATGCCCGGATGGAACGTCTGGCCGGAGAGTCGAAATATCCGCTCCGGAAAATGTTGGCGCTTGCCTGGGACGGAGTGACTTCCTTCAGCGTCCGACCAATCAAACTGCTGTTTTTCCTGTCTTTGTTCATGGTCCTCGTGTCCGGCGGTTTTGTCGGATATACGCTGTACCGGTTTGCGGAAGGGGAGACGATGAGCGGATGGGCGTCCTTGATGCTGTCAATCTGGTTCATCGGCGGCATACAGCTGTTCGGAATCGGGTTGATCGGCGAATATGTCGGTAAAATTTTCAGTGAAGTGAAACGGCGCCCCTCGTATACGATTGAGGAAACGTTGAAATGACTCAGAAAATCATTCGCTTTTTACTCGTTGGAATCGTGAACACTCTCGTCGGATTAGGTCTGACCCTCTTGTTGTACCATGGCTTTCAGACTGGGTACTGGGTGGCGACGGCATTTGGGAATGGATGTGGCATCGTGATCAGCTACCTGCTGAATCGGCGATTTACGTTTTCTGCAACGACCAGCTTGAAAACGGACTGGATTCGGTTTTTGCTCGTCGTACTGATCAGTTACCTGATTGCTTATCGTCTCAGCCTGTTCGTAATCGACCTGTTCGTTCCGTCGTTCGGCGGAACGGGGGCGATTCTTATTGGAATGGTCCTGTACACGATTTTGAATTTTATCGGACAAAACTATTGGGTATTCAAAAAGCCAAGCTGATCTGTTCTCACATCGAGAAAAGATAGCTTGGCTTGACTTATTTCACGTAAACCATCTGTCCGCCGAGATGGCCGGCATAGGCGAGAAGACCACTGCCGATGATCGCCACGACGAGACTCGCGAGCAGCAACGGCTTGTTTTTCGAGCGGTAATGCAGCAGGAGCAGGACGAGCGATAAACCAAACGTCAACAGACTGTACAAGGCGAAGTCTTCGTGCGTATGAATGGCATCCCGTGCCACGTTCAACTGACTTTCCGCAAATTCCTCTGCGCCGTCTCCTGTTAGGTACGCGGCAATACCGGACAATAACCCGGCAACTAACGTAATCAGCGAAAAAAGTTTCAGTTGCGTCCACTTCAGACTTCCGAAAAGCAACAGGGTCGCAAACAACAAGAGACCAATCGGCATATGCACGAGTAACGGGTGAAGCGGAATTCCACCTAACATCAAGACATCCTCCTCTGACAATCGAATTTAGCTAAGTGTATCAATATTTTTTTGAAATCATTCCCAGTAATTTGAGAATGAAGTCAATCTTCCGAGTAATCTTTTTTCAGCTTCCGTCTTTTGATGACCGTTCGCACGAGAAGGAAAAGGACGATGCTGCCGATGATGATCCAGCTGAGGTGACGTGTTGCAAACGTCGCGACAAGCGTCCATCGCTCCTGTAACAGATAACCGCTCGTCATGAAAAATAACGACCAGACGGTGAAGGAAAGTAACGTCGAGAGGGTGAACGTTGAAAAACGAATCCGTAACGTCCCCGCCAGCAGACCGAATAAAGTCTTCCAAATCGGCGAAAGCAACAGATACCAGCCGCCGTACGCCAGGAGGTTCGCTTCGACCAGCTGCATCCGGACCGGATTGATATGGAGCAGGCGCGTTAAGAAGGACAGGACCCGTTCACCGCCGAAATAAGCGAGGCCGTACAGAATCGATTGGGAGACATAAAATCCGACTAAACCGGCTGCGAACATCAGGAGAAACGACATCTGATTGGAGGCCACCAAATAGCCGGCATAGCCCATAATCAGTTCAGTCGGGATGAAATGGGCCAGTAAAGCGAGCAGGACACCCCAGTAACTGTACAAATCAAGCCACGATTGCCAATTTCCCATGTCGAACATCCTCTCTGTACGGAATTGATGTGAACCCAGTGTAGCACGTGTTCCCGTACAGCGAGTCCATCCTCAGGCGGATTCACTTTAAAGTCACCCGGCGTCCTTCAGCTCCTGATACGGATTGACACGGGCCGCGATTTGCGCCGGCAACAGGGAAGCAATCGTTCCGAACAATACCGGCAGAAGCAGGGAGACAGCAATCAAAAGCGGCTCATCCCACGGGACGAGATCATACAAGACATAAATCGTGATGTAGGAGATGGTCAGGCCGACGATTCCGGCAACAAATCCGATCAGCATCCCTTCCAAGACAATCAACTGACGGACGGAACCGTTCGTCCAACCGACGGCTTTGAGGATGGCGAGCGACGCCCGGCGGTCAGTGACGTTCTGCCACATGATTTCCCCGGTCGTCAGAATCGCAATCGTAATCGCAACGCCCATCGTCACGTAATGCATCGGACCGACCTGTAAGGCAACGAACTGACCGAGCCATGATGTATACAGGACACCTTGCAGGTGGAACGTCACGAACAGGAAGAACGTCAATAGGGCGGTCGGTAAAGCGATTGACAGAATCGACAGCGCATTGCGTTTCCATTTGCCGAAGATTTCTTTCAGTGCCAGTGTCCAGGTCGACCGGAGACCGAGTTTAACGTGCGACAAGGAGGCATATTCACCCGTCTTGATCGCTTCGTACGGCGAGATTTTCCGGATCGTAAAGGCAGACCAGGCGGCACCGGCAAAGTAAATCACGAGACTGAACAGTGTGATCCAGAGCAGACTCCAACCGTTCATCGCCTCACTTCGGACATATGAGAAAATGCTTTCGACGATCAAAGCGACGAGGGAGACAAATCCGGCAAGCAGTGCCGCCTCGATCAGGACGATCCGGTACAAGTCCTTTGTCCGCCAACCGAGTGCCAGCAAGACGGCAAATTCCTTCCGCCGGGCGAGCATCGAGACATAACTTGTCGCGAGGACATAGACGATGGCAACAGCGAGCATCGCGAAGATGACACCGGAGAAGCCGACACTCGTTTCGCGGAAGATCGTCATCGCGGCACCGATATGGACCCACGGCTGTTCAATCCAGCCGAGTGTCTTGCCGTTATCGACGACTTTCGTCACGACCGGTTGCGGCGATGAACCCTTGGTGATCGTTGCCAACAGTCCGGTTTCCTGTTCGATTTGAGTCTTGACGTCTTGAAGCAGTTGTTCCGACTCCTCACTGACGGTCGTTGCACCTTTGATTTTGAGACGAATCGACGAGATGGCTTGTTTTCCGTTGACGGCAAACGCACTGTCCAGCGTTGTCAGGATGTTTGGCGAATTCGTCAGTAAACCAACCGGATTACCAGACGTGTCGATTGACTTTGCCGGATTGACAGGATTGCCTTTCGCGTCAAGGACAAGATCTGCAGAGGACGGACGGTAGGTTTCCATCGGCAGTTCATTGAGCGGATCTTTTGATACTTTAATTTTGTTCGGGTCATAGAGACCGACGACTTTAAAGGTGAGGTAAGGATACTTAAACGGAATTTCCATCTCGCTCGGATTTTTAACTTTTTTTCCGGTCGAGACAAGTGACCGATATCCTTTTGGAGGATGCGTCGACTCTGGAAAGTACCAGTTCTTTAAATGAATCGCAGAGGTGCTGACTTCAAAAGCGCTCTTCCAGCGTGTCGGATATGGACTTTGGGTTTCTTTGAACTGAAGCGGACCTGATTTATACAGCAACTGGGCACCTGGAGCCTCTTCTGCAACAAACGTCTGGAGGTTTGTCCCTTCCGATAATGTTTTAAGATATGTTTCTTCGACTTTAGAAGACGGCATCTCAAGACGTTGGGTTAATTTAGCCGGATAGGTCTTAAGAATAGAATTTACACGATCTCCGTCCGGCTGTTTCTGGGCCAATTCTTGGACCAGCTTTTCCTGATCCTGCTTGGTTTGATACGGGGCATCCAGCTTTTCAATCGTAAATTCATATGTCCCTTTATTAAAGGAATGCGGATTGACAAGAACCGGAATGATGTTGTCGTCAGCCCCACGAGGTGACTCATGTTGATCCAGTTGTGAAAAATACCGGGAATTATTTTTGGAACTGACGCTTTGATCGAGCCCGACTAGTCTTGCCTCCTCTTTCGGATCGACGGCGACGATCAGAACCGGATTACCAGCAGAGACATCCCGGAAGCTTTCCACCGGTGAGGTCGAGAAGGGGACCTTTTCAGGTAACTGGATCTTTGTGCCTTGAGCAATATGAATGAGGTCTTCGAATTGCTGTTCTTTACCGAGTCCTGTCTCGGTGTAAGTTGTTCTCTTGAAACGGTAAATACCGGGCTCCTTTGGAAACGTCATGGCTTTCTTGAACATGACAAACGTGTTGGCGTAGCCCATGACAGCAATCGGTGCTGCAATATCAACTTCTTTGATCTGTTTGATGGTTTCATATTGCTCCAAAGAAATCCCGCCGTTGATACCGTTTAAATAGTTAGGTTCCAGCAGGTCACTTGATTCGGTCGACATTTGACTACCTTTTGGCCGGACGACGATATCGTAAGCGGACGACCACTTTTTCTGTAACGTCTGTTCGACCGTGCCTTGACTCGAGTCGGTCAGGTTGAACATCAGACTGAGTCCGGCGCTGATGATGAGCGCACCGACAAGCGTCAGGATGAATTTAAATCGTTGCCGGCGCCAGTGATTCAAAACGAAACGTAACATGATGAAACCTCCTTAGAAATGATGAGCTCAGACACTGCGAATGGTCTGCTTCCGTCGGTCTTCAATTATCCGGCCATCCTGCATGAATAAAATCCGATCCGCCCGTTCAGCCAGTGCTAAGTCATGCGTCACGAACAAAATCCCGCACTCTTCTTCCTGATGCAGGTCGAGCAACAGTTGAAACTGCTGGAAAACAAAACCGATTTCCTGCGCCCGGAATTTTGACAGTTGCCGGTTCTTCCACTTCGTGATGTCCTGTCCGTTGTATGTAATCTGTCCTCCTGTCGGCCGGTCGAGTGAACCGATCAAGCTTAAAAACGTTGATTTGCCCGAGCCGGACGGACCGACAAGGGCTGTGATGTCATTCGCGGAAAACTGACAGTTTAATTCTTTCAGAACATCGCTCTGTAATCCTGCCTGACTAAACGTATGCGAAACGTCTTTGACGTAAATATCCATCGAACCACTCCTTTTACAAAATAAGGTAAAATAAGTGTAATATTATTTGAAAATTTTGTCTATTAGAAAAAGTAAACATAAGAATTAGAAAACAGGAAACAGATGGTAACAAAAAAGCAGCTAAACCGTTAGTTAGCTGCGTGAAAGAACGCTTATGTCAGGATTCTTTTCCAAAATGAATTTTACTAATCAGCCCGCTCTGTCATCGCGTCAAGAATTGTCCGGACCCAGTCGTCACCGGTGCCGACACACGGTGTCACATCACCGACATTATAGAACGTACTTGCTTCCGGACCGGTCCAACCGGTCACGTCCGTCATGCAAAGAAATATGGGGAGCTGTTTCGCGAGGGCAATCCCAAGTTCGACGTGACTGCCTTTCCCGGCAGGCAGGATCAAAATCAAACAATCACTTGCCTGAACGGCGTCCAGTTCCAATTGTCCGATTCGGTTCAGTTCTGTCGCTGTTTCGACCCGCTCTAATCTTGTCCAGTCGTATGTCAACTGGTGCCCTTGCTGGATCAGCCGATCGTTTATAAAACGGACGTCTTTGATATTGCGAAAG
>Ga0308168_1001547_pt1 | contig 20708 bp, 16 predicted proteins | sample PhyCR2_FD_202133 | JGI IMG/M metagenome (GOLD analysis project Ga0308168, IMG submission 202133) | Phyllosphere microbial communities from UC Gill Tract Community Farm, Albany, California, United States - DLSLRC.R2 | ecosystem: Host-associated > Plants > Phyllosphere > Unclassified | place: USA...
TCCTCGTCAAGCTGATCATGGCCCTGCTGTTTGCCGTGTCGCTGTTCAGCTGGACCTACATCTTCCGCAAGGTATTCGCGCTGCGCGCCGCGCGCCGCCAGACCGAGCAGTTCGAGCGCAGCTTCTGGGCCGGCGGCAACCTGCACACCCTGCACCAGAGCGCCAGCAGCCAGCGCGACCAGAGCGGCCCACTGGCCCGCATCTTCGAAGCCGGCATGGGCGAATTCATCAAGGGCAAGCAGGCCGCGCGCGACTCGCTCGACGTCAATGCCGTGCTGGACGGTGCCCGCCGCGCGATGCGTGCCGCCTTCCACCGTGAGCTCGATTCGCTCGACACCCACCTGAACTTCCTGGCCTCGGTCGGCTCGGTCTCCCCCTACATCGGCCTGCTGGGCACGGTCTGGGGCATCATGAACGCCTTCCGCGGCCTGGCCAGCGTGCAGCAGGCCACCCTGGCCACTGTCGCTCCCGGTATCGCCGAAGCGCTGATCGCGACCGCCATCGGCCTGTTCGCCGCGATCCCGGCCGTGGTCGCGTACAACCGCTTCACCCACGACATCGACCGCCTCGCGATCCGCTTCGAAAGCTTCGTCGAAGAATTCTCGAACATCCTCCAGCGCCAGTCGCGCTGATCGCCGCGTCGAGGACTCACATGGCCTTCAACAGCAACATGCGGAGCAGCCGCCGCAAGCTCAAATCGGAAATCAACGTCGTGCCCTACATCGACGTGATGCTGGTGCTGCTCATCATCTTCATGGCGGTGCCGCCGTCCCAGAATCCGAGCGAGATCAACCTGCCCAGCGCAGAGCGCACCACCCAGCCGCCGAGCGACTACATCCAGATAGCCGTCAAGGAAAAAGGCGTGCTGTCGATCGGTATCGTCGGCAAGACCCCGCAGGGCCTGGAAGACGTGGCCGACCGCACCGCGCTGGTCGAGCGCCTGCGCGCCACCCACGAAGACCATCCCGACTATCCGGTGCTGATCTCGGGCGACCGTGACAGTAAATACGACGACGTGATCCAGCTGATTTCGGAAGCGAAGAAGATGGGAATCAATCGCGTCGGTCTTGCGACAAAATGACGACCCAGCACGACACCGCCGGCTCACCCTACCGGGTGCCGCCCGAACCGAAACGCTGGCCGTCGGTCAGCCTGGCGGTGGGCGTGCACGCCCTGCTGCTGGCCTTCCTGTACATCGGCGTGAGCTGGCAGACCACTGCGCCGATCCAGGTCGAAGCCGAAGTCTGGGACATGAAGGTCCAGTCGGCCGCCCCGCCGCCACCGCCGCCCGCGCCTGCACCCGAACCGGAGCCTGAACCGGAACCCGTGACGCCACCGCCGGCGCCAACGCCACGCGCGGTCGAACCGCCCCCGCCTCCGCCGGTTGCCAAGCCGGAGCCGGTCGCCAAGCCTGAGCCGAAGACGCCCGACATCGCCCTCGAACGCGAGAAGAAACGCAAGGAAGAGCTGAAGCGCAAGCAGGTCCAGGAAGAGGAACGAGAGCGCGAACGCGAACGCGAGCTGGCGGAACAGCGCGCGGAGCAAAAGCGCGCGGACGACAAGAAAGCCAAGACCCTGGCCGAGAAGAAGGAACGCGACCTGGCGGAGAAGAAAGAGCGCGAACTCGCCGAGAAGAAAGAACGCGACGCCGCCGACAAGAAAGCGCAGCAGGAACTGGCCAAGAAAGAAGAAGCGGAAAAGAAAAAAGCGGACAAGGAAAAGGCCGAGAAACTGGCCAAGGAAAAAGCTGCCAAGGACAAGGCTGCGAAAGAGAAAGCCGAAGCCGACCAGCTGGCCAAGCTCGCCAAGGCGACGCGTGACGCGGAGACCAAACGCATTACCGGCAGCGGCAATCCGGGCAGCACCGGCGCCGCCGAGAAGTCGACGGCACCGCGTCTCGACGCCGGCTACCAGGCCGCGATCGCCGCCAAGATCAAGAGCAATGCGAACTACGCAGGCGACACCGACGTGCCGGGCAATCCGACCGTCAGCTTCAAGGTCGAGCAGTTGCCGACCGGTGAAGTGGTGTCGGTCAGGAAGGTCAAGAGCAGCGGCATTCCGGAGTTCGACGACGCCGTGGAACGCAGTATTAACAAATCGTCACCGCTACCGAAGAAGAAAGATGGTACGGTAGAGCGCTCTCTTTCAGTCAACTTCCACATGAAGGACCTGAACTGAAATGACTCGACCTTAACTTATCCGAGAGACTCATGAAGAAACTACATACCCTGCTGTTCTCGGCCAGCCTGCTGATGGGCGCGGCCGCACACGCCCAACTGAACGTCGAAATCGCCGGCGTGGGCGCGAACCAGATTCCGGTCGCGGTGGCCGCTTTTGCCGATGAATCGGTGGCGCCGGAACAGGTGTCCGCCATCATCCGCGCCGACCTGCAGCGCAGCGGCGTATTCAAGGTCATCGACGCGCGCCAGACCATTTCGGACGGCGCCAACGTCGACATGGCCGCCTTCAAGGCCAGCGGCGCCGACGCGCTGGTGGTGGGCTCGGTCAAGCGCACCGCCGACGGCCGCTTCGAAGTCCGCTACAAGCTGTACGACACCGTCAAGAAGAGCCAGCTGTCGCAGCTGGGCGATACCGTCAGCCCGCGCAACACCCGCCTCGAAGCGCACCGCATCGCCGACGACGTCTACGAAAAGCTGACCGGCAGCCGCGGCATCTTCTCGACCCGCATCGCCTACGTAAAGGAAAACCGCGCCGGCCGCGACTACCAGCTGGTGGTGGCCGATGCCGACGGCGAAGGCGAACAGATCGCCGCGCACGGCAAGGAACCGATCATCTCGCCGGCCTGGTCGCCGGACGGCACCAAGGTCGCCTACGTGTCCTTCGAACTGCGCAAGCCGGTGATCTACGTGCAGAACCTGGTGACCGGCCAGCGCACCGTGGTCGCCAATGAGCGCGGCAGCAACTCGGCCCCATCCTGGTCGCCCGACGGCACCAAGCTGGCGCTGGCGCTTTCGAAGACCGGCAATACCCAGATCTTCATCGTGAACGCCGACGGCAGCGGCATGCGCCGCCTGTCCAACAGCAACGGCATCGACACCGAGCCGCAATTCTCGGCCGACGGCCAGAGCATCTACTTCACGAGCGACCGCAGCGGCGGGCCGCAAATCTACAAGATGAGCGTGGGCGGTGGCCAAGCCACCCGCGTCACGTTCAAAGGCAGCTACAACATCAGTCCTCGTGTATCCTCCGACGGCAAGACGCTGGCGTGGATTTCACAACGCGAAGGGGGTTTCTCCCTGTATGCGATGGACCTCGCGAGCGGCCAGGAACTGCGCCTGGCCGACGGGGCTTCCGAACCGAGTTTTTCGCCGAACGGCAAGTACATCATGTATGCGACCAAGGGCGGCGGTCGCGTCGCATTGGCCGTGGTATCGGTCGATGGACGCGTCAAGCAGCGCTTGACGACCCAGGCGGGAAATATCCGGGAGCCCAGCTGGGGCCCGTTTATGAAGTGAAGAAGTAAATATTTTTTGACCAGGAGAAAAACCCCATGAGCAACTTCAAGAGTGTAGCTTTCATCGCGTCGGCAGCCGCCCTGCTGTCGGCGTGCTCGTCGACCCCGAAACTGCAGGAAACCCCGGTTGTCGAAAAGCCGCCGGTCGCCAACACGGCACCGCCGGCCGACACCACCCGTGACATCCGTCCGGTCGAAACCGGCAACGTCGATCCGCTGAACGACCCGAAAGGCGTCCTGGCGAATCGTAGCGTGTACTTCGACTTCGACAGCTACGTCGTGCGTGAAGACGGCAAGCCGATCGTCGAAAACCACTCGGCGTTCCTGACCAAGAACAAGCAGCGCCACATCCTGATCCAGGGTAACACCGACGATCGCGGCGGCACCGAGTACAACCTGGCCCTGGGCCAGAAGCGCGCCGAAGCCGTGCGCAAGTCGATGGCTGCCCTGGGCGTGGCCGACAGCCAGATGGAAGCTGTCTCGCTGGGCGAAGAAAAGCCGAAGGCAACCGGTTCGGGCGAATCCGCCTGGGCCGAGAACCGTCGTGCAGACATCGTCTATCAGTAATCGGACAATCCCTCGCGGCTTATCGTCCGCGGCTGATTGACAGCGGGGCGGGAAGCGGTGCAGACTGCTCCCCGCCCCGTTTCCCCAAGAAAGACTCGAAGATGATCACACTGTCCCAGTTCCGCCTCGCGGCCGTCGCCCTCGCCCTGGCTGCCTGGATGCCCCTGCAGGCGAGCGCCGGCATTCTCGACGACGACGAAGCCCGCCGCGCCATCCTCGACCTGCGCGCCAAGGTCGATGCCATGTCGCGCGACCTCGGCGCCCGCATCGACGCCAAGGCCGACAAGAACGTCACGGTCGACATGCTGAACCAGCACGAGCAGACGATGCGCGAAATCGCCGCCCTGCGCGGCCAGATCGAAGTGCTGGGCAACCAGATCGCCATGGCCCAGAAGGGCCAGAAAGACCTGTACGCCGACCTCGACGCCCGCATCAAGAAGCTCGAACCGCGCCAGGAAACCATCGATGGCCAGACCGCCGAAGTGCTGCCGACCGAAAAACAGGCCTACGACGCAGCCTACGCCCGCTTTACCTCGGCCGACTATGCCGGCGCCATTAGCGCCTTCCAGGACTTCGTGCGCCGCTTCCCGACCTCGGCCTATGCCCCGAACGCCCAGTACTGGCTCGGCAATGCCTATTACATGCAGCGCGACTACAAGAACGCGATCGCCGCCCAGGAAGCCGTGCTGAGCAACTACGGCACCAGCTCGAAAGCGCCGGACTCGATGCTGAACATCGCCAGCAACTACGCCGAACTGAAAGACCTGAAAAACGCCAAGAAGACCTTGCAGCAACTGGTCAAGAAATACCCGGACACCAATGCGGCCCAGGCGGCCAAGGACCGGCTGGCAGCGCTGAAGTGATCGTTGCGCGATCCGTTTTCATGTCGAGCCGGTTCATGAACGTTTGACAGCCCTACGGATCGGCACTATAATCTTGCTTCTTTCGGGTCGTTAGCTCAGCTGGTAGAGCAGCGGACTTTTAATCCGTTGGTCGCAGGTTCGAATCCCGCACGGCCTACCACGAATTCATTAGCAGCATTGAAGGCATCATGAGTGATCATGGTGCCTTTTTTGTTTTGGCGTTGGCATTAGCATTAGCAGTATCCTGTGGTTCTCTTCGAGAAACCTGCCAGACTCATCAATGCCGCTCGATCTTTAGCCTAGACCATTTCATTCCACTATCGTAGATTTTTTCTACCCGCTCTTCCAATTCATTAAAGTTCCGCTCAACTGCCATCGCCGCTCGCCTTCCCGTATCGGCGGCGGTGTCATAAGCGTTATTTACCATTTCCGCCGATTCCCTGACTCTCCTTGTTGTAAAGTCAGCGGCTTTATTGAAACCACGATGAACAGCATCTGCCGCGTCATTAGCAATCTTGTCAGTGGTATCCAAGGCATCCCTGCTAATCCTACCTGCTGTATCGGAGACGACTCGTACGCTTTCCTCCCCTATCGCGGTGACTTTATGAACGGCGCTGCCTATCTGTTGTTCTTTACAATGCAGCCAGGTCCCGCCTGCTTTCCAGATACTGATACTCGACTCATCCACGCCGCGCTGCATGAAATAACTGAAAGGCTCGACGTTCATTAGAAAATCGACCTTTGAGTCATGAATGTATTGAGAAAAGAAGTTCACAACCGCATCAGAAGCGTTTGTATCCCATGCTGTTAGCTGCCAGGCAAACAACTTAACATATTGTGCATTTTTCGCTGCCGTAGGCAGGCCATATCGTAATAGTCCGGAAAATTCTCTGGTTGACCGCCAAAACGCAACTTCAGATGCCATACTGTCGGGACCCAGCAAAGACTTCAATACGCTCGAACGTCGAATACGCTCACCGGGACTGATACCACGTCGCCTGCTCAGGGTACCATGTGCACTGTAGTATAGTTTCATATGAGCAACCATCTGTTTTTCTATACTTCCATTGTTTTTCCCGCACTCGGCAATGTACTTGGCATAGGCCGCCTCTGTTTCTGGGCGACATTCAAAATGTTCTCTGAAGATACCATTGTGCGAACGCTTGAGATCTTCGTAGCTGATGATTCTAACGCCACTCAGCAATGCTTCCCTCATCATTTCACGTAAAGGAATCCGAGCATAATTGTTATCAACAGATTGGTCCCTAGGACCGTAACCACCACCAACATCCGAGTGCACGCCTGGGAATGCCCGCTCCTCCCAATCTCCTGCAAGTCTCCCGTTCTTACGGATCAAGTCGACAGGGAAGGAAAACCTCAATTCGTGAGCTGCAATGTAGTGCACACATCTTTCCACAAAAGGTGAAACTGTCAACTCACGCTCAGTAAAGGGCGTTCGAGCATTCATTGACGGAACACCGAAAGATGCAACCGTATCAAAAATCCCCATGAAACTTATTCGCAATGGATATCCTTGATAGCTTAGCTTTCCATCCTTATCTGCGCACATATTCAATATCCGATTTGAGAATGCCCTCGCCAATGCAGCGCCGCGAGAAAACCCAAAAATCGAAATATCAATTATCTTGATAAGATTAAATTTTGACAACACATCATTGATATCGTCCAAACTGTCTTTGCTGCTTTCCGTCGCATACCTTGAAAACGGTCCTCCAAGGGATTTCGCATTCGCGATCAAGACATCTCGCAAATGATCATTGACCATATTTCTGCCATGATCCATACGTCTGTCTCCGCCAGAACCCGCGCCTCCGCCACCGAGGTTGTCTTCCATCCAGACGATGACATTTTCCAGCCAATCGGCGGCCCTGTTATTGCTCGTTGTTCCTACACCTCTTATATATACCGGGAATACAGACTTCTTCTTATTGCTCTGCGCTGCTAACGCTGCGGATTCGTAAAGCCGCGCTACATTACTCCACTTCTTCTCTGCGATATCGGCGTCCTTGTTATTTCCTGTTCCATCAAAGAACAACATGATATGAACCTCGGTCCGGCAATCCTGGAATGGTCCCGGGATGCCATCTGGCACGTCACGATTCGCAGCCAGAGCGGATCTCGCCAGGTCAGCCGCCATTCTGCCTGCCCTCCCAGGTACGTATGATCGTCATTCCCCGCTCGGTCTGGAGTTCATCCGGCGTACCGGCGCTCAGCTTGATCTCGACTGTATAATCAGGATAAATATGAAGACCCAACCATTTCATCCGCTCTGCTATTTCGGCGACGACTGGAACGTTCTTCGCCGTTATGACATCGCCATTTCCTAACATCTGCTCGGGGCCGTCAAGCTTCCAGCTCACAACTTGCTGACCCAGAGTTATTTCTTGCATAGCCAACACGGCGTTTTCCCCATAAAATCCATGAGCGGCAGCACTCATAAAATGCTCACCGTTCATCATTACGTCGAAAATAGGCCGATCCAAATAGTTGAACAAAGAAACGTTTATTTGAGTGCGCATTATCCGTGCCTCACAAGCAGATAAAAAAGGAATCAATAAAAGTCCACAAAATCGCCTACGCTGACATCCTGCTTCATGCAGAACGTTCACCGAATCTTCCATTGCTTTACCTTTTACGGAAGTTGATTAATTAAATCTTTAAATGCAATTTCCCGGCGAAATAATTTTTCAAAAGCATGCATGGCAATTTTGTCGTGATGTATTCGCTCTCGGTAGATCAGTTCCAAACAAACAAAATTTACGATATCCTTCATCGAAGACAATTCAATTTCTCTTGCTTTTGCAAGCGATTGAGCTATGAATTCATAACGATGAAACGGCGCGAGATCAGCAAAAATATTCGGCTGATTGGATTCGATATAATACAAGATGTGGTCTGGAACGCTGGCCTCGACAAGTTCGTCTACCTGAACCTGCGACAATCTTATCGGAAACACTTCATATGCTGCCTTATTCACGCTCACATTGATCGAATGCATCGTGCCACAGCGGTCCCAATACCACCAATTTTTCAGGCTCCGGAAGAGTGCACTTTTTTGGGCGGGATGCAGTACTGGCCCTTTGACATGAAGAGTATGATCATCCGGTTGCCCTATAAGGCTGCCTAGAACTGCAGGATCCCAGAATGCTAGGAAGATCGTATCGCCGTCCGGCAAAGTGCATTCTGTGCAACCGGATAATTGATTCCAAAGAAATTTGAAATCAAGTTGCGCTGCGATGACGGTAATACAAGCGTCTACCCGTCTATGGTTCGAAATCCAGCGCCAAGCGGCGTTCTTGTTCAATGGGGATCCGATTTCAACCAAGTGTGGAGTTTGCGCTGCAACTGGGCTACGCTGCCTTGAGTCAAATAAGCAGCGCGCCTGAAATCCCGGCTGCTGAATCGCAAAAGGCAGCCCCTTTTGCTGGGCACTGTCTGCAATTGCATACCATTTCAACAAGCCGTTTCCTCTAGCGACTTCTTCGAATATTTCATGATCACGGCTATAAATATTCATCTTATGCGCCTTTATTAACAAACGCGGACCGCTGTGCCGCCCGTTTCTGAAGGCACTCGACGCAAACCGATGAAGGAAAAACCGGGATTTTATAATTAATTCGTTCCGCTGCAGTCAGTTGTTTCCTTCCCGCATGCACCATGATCTTTCCTGGACAGCGCACTTCAATATTCCCGTTTTCGATGACGATATTTGCGCCGCCGGTTGTAGATAAGGAAATACGCGTCGCCGCCGCCCAGTCGATATGACTATTTGCACTTAATACGTTGATCTCATCGCAGGCTCCCACTTTTAGTTCACCCGCCTGTGCCTGTATATCAACCGTATCCCTCGCAGTGATCAGCTGCAACCCTTCTTTTCCTTCCGTTACACCGCTAGCCCCGGCTAGTACGCCAATGACTTGCCCCGCTTGTAAACGCATCTGGCTCCCTGTATTCAACTGGGCATTCTCTCCACTCGCCAACACAATGGTTTCCCCATTCGCCAACTGTAGACTTTGCCCAGCATTCGCGCCAAGACCATCTTTGCAAGCCAGGGTGATCATTGGATCACGCGAGTTCGCCATTTTTTCCGCTGCTGAATGAAAAGTCAGACCGACCGTTTGATGCGTTACGGCGGCTGAATGAAAAACGTCTACCAGCTTTCCCAGTTGCGTGAGCAGCTCAACCCCCTCGGCATTTTCACCAGCCGGATCGCGCATTGAGGCACTGTGATTGATTGAATAACTCGAGACGAGCAACCCCTTCCCTACTCGCACCGCGCCATACGCATCTGTACGCAGCTCCGCCCCCCGCCCCCGAAAGCTGCCACGATAATTGTCAGCCGCATGAATCAAATGCCCCAGGTCGAGCGACGACGCCCCATGCGTACACCTGAGCTGCACCCGTCCCTGCCCATCGGTATCGTCAAACAGCAGGTGGTTGTACCCCAACCCACCGAATTCCTTGCTGCGCACACCCCACTGCCCTGCCGGATTGCGATGACCACCGCTGTCGGCCGAAGCCCCATGCCACACCGGGCTGTTACCCCCAGTCCGATTGCCCTGCCCGGAGCGCGCATGATCGTGGGCAGGCGCGAAGACCGCCGCATTGCTGTCGGCATCAAACTGCCCGCCGGGCGTCGCCGCGATCCCACCCTCGCCGCGGCCGTTGTAGAGCGCGCCGACGATGATGGGCCGGTCGATGTCGTTCTCAAGAAATTGCACCAGCACTTCCTGGCCAATGCGCGGCAGGAACTGGCTGCCCATGCCGCCACCGGCCACACGTTGTGCGACACGGACCCAGCAGCTGGCGTCATCGTCCTGCCAATGGAAACGGATGCGCACCCGGCCGAGGCGGTCGCAGTACAGTTCGTCGGCACCGTCGGGCTGGTCGTTGCCGTCGGCGCCGATCACGACCGCGCTCTGGCTGCCTAGGGCAGTCGGCTGGTCGTCGGGGATGGGACGCCAGACGATGTCGGCGGGCAGCGCATCGAAGCAGTTGGCGTAACCGGTCTCGTGCGCCTGCGCGAGTGCCTGTGCAAGGTCATCGGGCCGATCGGATACGGCGACCGATTGCAGCAGGTCCGCCAGCGGTCCGAATAGCTGGTCCAATGCGTGCCGCACGACGGTCGGCAGGTTGTTCACGCCGACGCTGGTCACGCGCAACATTGTGAAGGCAGGGGTATCACCAAGCAAGCGCAAGGGCGTGCCGGTGATCGTCATCCGCGTACCGGCACGCAGCGTACGGACGGTCGAGCGGCCATGCCACAGCTGGCCGCGCGCTTCCTGTCCTTCCATGCGCATGTCGGCCTGGCGCTGGGCCTGCTCGCGCGTCGCGAACGCATACGGGCGCGGCATATCGAAAGACTCCAGCACAGGCAGGTTGCGCCCGGAACGGACCAGCGACGGCGAGCTCGCGGCCACGATCTGCTTGGCCTTGTAGTCGCTGCTGAGTAAAGTGGTGAGAGAAACGTGCAGGCTGCGCCGGGCGGCCAGCTTTTGCACCGTATCCTGCCGTTCGACCGAACGTGCGCCGTGGTAGCGGATGCCGTCATCGGCCGCGCTGGTCGCGTCCTCGGGTACTGCGGCGCGCCGTGTGCTGTCGGCGAACAGGACGATGCCGGGGCCGTCTTCGCCCTGTTCGATGCGCCAGCACAGGCCTTCCCCGGCCAGCAGACGGCGTACGAAGCCGAGGTCGGACTCGCGGTACTGACAGCAATAGGTGCGTGGCGGAACACCCTCCATGCACGACGCGACATCGTCGCTCCAGCGCCAGCGCGCCAACGGCTGGTAGGCTGCGAACACGCTGTCGACGATCTCGACCACACTGCGCTCTTGCCACACGCGGCTGTTGCGGACGTACGCGAGACGCCACAGCCAGGATTCGATGCGGATGCGGTAGCGCGCCAGGCCGCCGTCGCTGCCCAGCATTTCCACTTCGCTGATGTCGCCGGCGAAGCGGGTGCGGGTGCCGTCGGCCAGGCTGATGTCCAGCGCGCCCAGTCGGCCGAGCCAGGTGTCGATGTCGAGGTGGGCGCTGGTGGACAGCACGATCACGTCGCGCGTGCCGATGGCGTCGATCGCGTCGTCGGCGGCGAACGCCTCGACCAGCAGCGTGCCATCGTCATCACCATCGCCCAGCGTCAGCGCATACAAGCGGCTGCTACTGGCAAATGCCGCCAGTGCGGTCACGATCTGTTCCCTCAGCGCAGTACTCATGACCCGATAAGCTCCCTGGCAAGTCGTCGACAACCTTGCCAAGCTACCTTACGGTTCTGTAGAACAATTGCGCAACGTCATTTTCCATGCCGCGCAACGGAAAAGCCGGCGAATCCGTGGTGTCTAGCAGACGTTCCTAGATGAAGGCAAACTCCATTCAATGCCGCGCGAATCGCTGCCCGGACAAGGGCTCAGGTCACGCCGTCCGCCACCGGCATGGCGACTTTGCGCAGGCATACGGAAAAACTCGATGTGCTCGGGTTATCCACGAACACGCAGCGCTTGCCGTTGCGCTTGCAGAAATCCTTGACGCGCCAGTAAGCCTGGTGACTGATGCAGCCGGTCTGGCAGATCACCAGGTCGGCGGCGGCCAGGCTGGTGTCGAGCAGTTCGCTGGCCTGCTCGAGGCCGCCGTCGTGGTGCATGAAGCGCGCGCCTTCCTTTTCCAGCAGGTCGCGGTAGTTCGGCACGTTGCCGCTGCGCCCGCCGACGCACAGCACGGTCTTGTCGGCCAGGTCCAGCGCCGGCGCGGCCACGGCAGCCGCCACAGGCTGCACCGGCGGCGATGGCAGCGGCGCGGCTGCCTCCTGGCGTTCGCGTGCAAAGCGCTGGCGCAGTTGCGCCATCTTGTCCGACAGCGCCTGTTCGCGCGCTTCCAGTTCCTCGACCCGGCGCGCCAGGCGCTCGCGGTCGCGCAGGTCCGGCAGCGCGGCCTGCAGCGCGTCCAGTTCGCGCCGCAGGGATTCGATCGCGCTGTCGCGCTGGGCCAGTTCGGCGCGCAGTTGAAAAGCTTCCCCGGTCAGCCGGGCCAGCTCGCGTGCCCGGGCATCGGCGGCGCGTGCCGCCTTGTCGCGGGTCTGCTCCAGCTCGAGGGCGAGGCCTGCGTTCTTCTTCTGCAGCTCGGCGAAGCGGCCCAGGTCGACCCGCGCGCTGGCGCCGGCCTGGTGCTGGATCATGTGCATGTCGCGCACCACGTGTTCGATCATGGCCAGGTCGCAGCGCGGATGGGTCAGCGTGGCCCAAAACGGACCGGCCACGTCGCCGCGTTCGACCGCCTGGCGCCAGGCCGCGTGCAGGGCGGCGGCGTCGCGCAGGCCGCGGAACTGGCGCAGCACGACCGCAAAGCGCTCGTCGAGGGTGCGCTGCAGCAGCTCGGACATGCGGTTGCGGCTGGCGCATTCATGCACGGCCCAGACGTGGACGTCGTAGTCGTCGCCTTCCAGCGGCCGTACCAGCAGCTTGTTGACGAGCCGGCGCAGCATTGCCAGCGGCAGGCAGACTCCGATCAGTGGGCAATGGCAATTGGTCGGCAGCTCCCACAGGCGCCGGCGGCGCGATCCGCCGGGCTCGACCTGATCCGTGCAGCTGTCCTTGTTAGCGTGTTCGCACATGGCCGCCCCTCAATGCAAGGCCGGCCGCTCGGCCTTGGCTGCCAGCTGGGTACGGGCTTCGTCCAGCAGGTGCTGGGCCTTGGCGACGATGACACTCAGCTCGCTGAAGCGGTCTGGCGCCAGGCGCAGCGTGAGCTGGGACAGGTGCAGGTGAATGGTGCCGCACTCGGGGCAGGCCAGTACCTGGCCGGCCGGGCCGGAAGACAGGACGATGCAGTTGCAAGAGGAATGGGAGGCGGTCATGGCAACCCTCGGTAAGGAGACGGTTTTACTCTACCGCAGTTTCCGTCATATGTAAATGCGAATCATTATCATTCAATTTTAAGCCAGCTACTTATAGTTGCCGCAACTCAACAATTCGAGAAACTCCTGCCCTATGCCTTTCCTAAAGGAATATTCTTACGAGGTCATACATTCATCCGACCCGCTCGTCGGTTACCATCCGACACCGACCGATTTCCCGACCCCATTGCTGCCATGCCCCTCGACCTATCAGAGACTCTCGTTGTCGGCATCTCCGCCACGGCCCTGTTCGACCTGGCCGAAGCCGACGCCGTTTATAAAGCCAAGTACGCGAAAAATCCGCACAATGCGCTCGACGAATACCGCGCCTACATGCTGGAACGCGAAAACGAGTCGCTGCGCGACGGCACCGGCATGGCGCTGGTGCGCGCCCTGCTCGGCCTGAACCGCTACGCGCCGTCGGAATCGAAGCCGCTGGTCGAGGTGGTCGTCATGTCGCGCAACAGTCCGGAGACCGGCGTGCGCGTCTTCAACAATATCCGCTCGCGCGGCCTCTCCATCTCGCGCCATGCCTTCACCGGCGGGCATTCGGTGGTCGACTACCTCGACGCCTTCGCGGTCGACCTGTTCCTGACCACCAACGTCGAGGATGCCCAGCGCGTGATCGATGCCAAGGCGGCCGCTGCTGCGGTGCTGAAGACGCCGCCGCAGGGCGGCGATGCGCCGCCGGACGACCAGGTGCGGATCGCCTTCGACGGCGACGCCGTGCTGTTCGACGATGCCAGCGAACTGGTCTACAAGACCGAGGGCCTGGAGCGCTTCCACACCACCGAGAACGAAAAGCAAAAAGAGCCGATGGCCGACGGTCCTTACGCGATCCTGCTGCGCAAGCTGGCCAGCCTGCAGAAGCGCCTGCCGTTCGGGGCCGACGTGTCACCCGTGCGCATCGCGATCGTCACTGCGCGCAGTGCGCCGGCCGAGATGCGGGTGATCAACACGCTGCGCCACTGGGGCGTGTACGTCAACGAGATCTTCTTCCTCGGCGGCGTGCAGAAGACCAAGGTGGTCAAGGCCTTCCGCGCCCACATCTTCTTCGACGACCAGGACCTGCACCTCGATCCCGCCGCCAAGCACGTGCCGTCCGGCCGCGTGCCGTACCGCTCGGACTCGCCGCTGTATTCGCACCTGCACGCGCCCACCGCAACGGCGCCGCTGGTCGACATGGGCAGCGAACCGCCGCTGCTGCTCGACAAGGTCGACGCCGGCTGATCCCCTGCCCTGGCGCGGCCGGCACCCTGCCGGCCGCGCAGCGCCCCTTGCACCACACCTTGCACCACACCTCCAAGCGGACCGTGCCGACATCGCGTCTGCTGCCTCCACCCGCATCAATTCCTGCTCCCCGGCCCCACGCCCAAGCGACGTCCTGGTCGCGTTTATTGCTATAAAAGCTCAACCCATGCAAACACCCGGGTTTGGTTATAAAATGCGTCTCTTATATTTCCCAGACGCATATACGACGTCCGGAACGAATTTTGAGGCTTCCATGAGCATTCAACTGATCCTGAACCTGGCGATTGCCCTTGCCGTGTGCGTGCTGCTGTATGTCATGCAGCAGCGCCATGTGTCCTTCACCAAGCGGGTGTTCACCGGCCTTGGCCTGGGTATCGTGCTGGGCGCCGCCTTCCAGGCGGTCTACGGCAACGGCGCGCCCGTGATCGCCGCCACCAATGAATACCTGAAAGTGATCGGCGAGGGTTACGTCAAGCTGCTGCAAATGGTGATCATGCCGCTGATCATGGTCTCGATCATCCAGGCCATCCTCAAGCTGCGCGACGCCTCTTCGCTCGGCAAGATCAGCGCGCTGACCATCGGCACGCTGATGGTCACGACCGCGATCGCCGCTTCGATCGGCATCCTGATGGCCAAGCTGTACGGCCTGAGCGCCGTCGGCCTGACCTCGAGCGCCGCCGAAATCGCGCGCGGCCACTACCTCGAAGGCAAGCTGTCGACCGCGCAGCAGCTGTCGATCCCGAACATGATCCTCTCCTTCATCCCGGAGAATCCCTTCCTCGACATGACCGGCACCCGCAACACCTCGACCATCGCCGTCGTCGTGTTCTCGATCTTCATCGGCGTCTCCGCCACCGGCATTGCCGGCAAGAAGCCGGACGTGTTCGCCTCCTTCAGCCACTTCGTCCACGTTGCCCACGTGATCGTGATGCGCATGGTGACCCTGGTGCTGCGCCTGACCCCGTTCGGCGTGTTTGCGCTGATCACCAAGGTGCTGGCCAGCTCCAGCCTGCAGGACATCCTGCACCTGATCGGCTTCGTGATGGCCTCGTACAGCGCCCTGCTGCTGATGTTCGGCGTCCACCTGCTGATCGTCAGCGGCATCGGCCTGAATCCGGTGCGCTACGTGAAGAAGATCTTCCCGGTGCTGGCTTTCGCCTTCACCTCGCGCACTTCGGCCGGCTCGATCCCGATGAGCGTGCAGACCCAGACCGGGCGCCTCGGCACGCCGGAAGGCATCGCCAACTTCGCCGCCTCGTTCGGCTCGATGATGGGCCAGAACGGCTGCGCCGGCATCTATCCGGCGATGCTGGCGGTAATGATCGCGCCGACCGTCGGCATCGATCCGTTCACCGTCGACTTCCTGCTGCCGCTGATCGGCATCGTCACCATCGGCTCGGTCGGCGTGGCCGGCGTCGGCGGCGGCGCCACCTTCGCCGCGCTGATCGTGCTGTCGGCGCTGAACCTGCCCGTGGCGCTGGCCGGACTCCTGATCTCGATCGAACCGCTGATCGACATGGGCCGCACCGCGCTCAACGTCAGCGGCTCGATCACTGCCGGCACTGTCGCCAGCCGCCTGCTCGGCCAGACCGACGTGCAGGTCTTCAACAGCGACGCCGAAGTCAACCTGGACGGCGACCAGCTGGTCGCCTGAACCTGGCGCGCCGCAGCGCCGGCCAGGCTGTTTTCCCTCTTCCTTTACGCGCCCCCGTACCGCAAGGCCGGGGCCGCGTCATGCCCTTTGCCATGGCCATCAGGAAAGCAATCTTGACGGCCTGAATGCCTCTCCGTAAGCCCCCTCCTACACGACAATTCGTTACACGTTTTCAGCCGGAATCGTGCGCTGAGCTCCCGCAGAATCCGTCTATGATGACCACATGTCAAAAAAACAAACGGGCAGGTGATGGAACAGAAGTGGCCTCAGGAAATCTGGTTAGTCAGGCACGGACAGAGTGCCGGTAACGTCGCGCGCGACGCCGCCGAAGCTGCCGCCGGATTGCGCATCGATATCGCCGAGCGCGACGTCGACGTGCCCCTGTCCGAGCTCGGCGTGCGCCAGTCACAGGCGCTGGCCGGCTGGTTCGCAGCGCTCGGCCCCGAGCGCCAGCCGACCGTCGTGCTGCATTCGCCCTACGTGCGCGCAGCCCAGACGGCCGACCTGGTCATGGCCGGCATGGCACGCGAGGAGATGATCGCCATCCACGCCGACGAACGCCTGCGCGAAAAGGAATTCGGCATCCTCGACCGCCTGACCGTGCGCGGCATCGCCGAACAGTTTCCCGACCTGCACGAACAGCGCCACCACGTCGGCAAGTTCTATTTCCGTCCACCCGGCGGCGAAAGCTGGTGCGACGTCATCCTGCGCCTGCGCAGCCTGCTCGACACCATTACCCGCGAATATGCCGGCGAGCGCGTGCTGATCGTGGCGCACCAGGTCATCGTCAATTGCTTCCGCTACCTGCTCGAGCGCATGGACGAGGCCCGCATCCTGGCCGAAGACCGCGCCGGCGACGTGCCCAACTGCTCGGTCACTTCCTACGAATATGACCGTTCGCTCGGCAAGCGCGGCAAGCTGGCTGTCAGGCTGATCAACTTCGTCGCCCCGCTGGAAGCGTCCGGTACCCCGGTCACGGCCAGCAAGGACATGCCTGCCGCACCCAAGGCCTGAGCCCTTATCTACCGCCAACCACCATGACGCCTACCCACGCCAGAGCGCGCGATATCGACGACAACCTGCTGCGCAGCTGGCCGCTGCCAGTGCCATCCGGCGAAGGCGACAAGGAAGTGCGCGGCCATGTGCTGATCCTCGGTGGCTCGCGTGAAATGCCAGGCGCCGTGATCCTGGCCGCCACCGCCGCCATGCGCGCCGGCGCCGGCAAACTCACCATCGCCACCGGGCGCAGCGTGGCCCAGCTGGTCGCGCTCGCCATTCCCGAGTCGCGCGTGCTGGGCCTGGCTGAGAACGAAGCCGGCGGGTTCACGGTCGAGGCTGTTGCCGCGCTGGACCCGCTGGCCGACAAGATCAACGCCATCCTGGTCGGACCGGGCATGCAGGACGAGGCCGCCACCGCGCGCCTTGTGCATGCGCTGCTGCCGCGCCTGGAAGGCAGCAATACCAGCGTGTTGCTCGACGCCGAAGCCATGGGCGCGATCCTGCAGCCACCGGAGACCGATAGCGACGGCGACGGCACGAAAGCCGGCGCCGCTGTCAACGCACCTTTCCGCTTCAACGTTCCAGTGTTGCTAACCCCGCATGCGGGCGAGATGGCGCACCTGACCGGCATCGACAAGGATGCCATCCAGGACGATCCCGACCGCCATGCGCGCGAAGCCGCACAGCGCTGGAACGCGGTGGTGGCGCTCAAGGGCGCGCGCACCGTGATCGCGGCGCCGGACGGCGACTGCTGGCAGCACGAAGGCGGCAATGTCGGGCTGGCCACCTCGGGTTCGGGCGATGTGCTGGCCGGAATCATCGCCGGCCTGGCGGCACGCGGCGCCGACCTGGCGCAGGCGGTCAGCTGGGGCGTGGCGCTGCATGCGCGTGCCGGCGTGCGCCTGGCCGAACGTTTGGGAACATTGGGTTATCTCGCGCGGGAATTGCCTGAAGAAATTCCCGCACTGCTCGAACAAGCCGCCGGCGGCAAGGCCGCCCCGGCAGACAGACTATCCGGCAGCATGCCGGTGGAAGTTAAGGGTTGAACATTAACAGTTCGCTCTTATCTAATCCGCATGTCGTAGCGCGGATAAAGCAAGAGGTGGGCAGTTCGGCGAACCGGCAACCAGCGTGCTGGTCTAATGAGTACCGTCGAATTCGTGCACCGAACGGGGCCGCGTATTGCGTCGGTTCCCAAGGTTTCGCAGCCATGCCGTCTGGCCTGGAAGCGAACCCAACTGGCGCCACCGACCCTCCAGCGCCTCACCTGGAGACGGCGGCACAAGATAGACGTGAACGAGGAGTAAAACAAATGAAAACGCTTAACACCGCATCGAAAATTCTGTTCGCAGCCGCCCTGATGGCAAGCCTCGCCGCTTGCAAGAAAAACGACACGACCAGCACCACCGGTACTGGCGACACGTCGGCAACCGCACCGTCGACCACGTCGGGCACCAGCGGCACCGGCGGCACCGGCACCACGGGTGACACCAGCACCGGCACCGGCGCAACCGGCACCACCGGCGGCACCACTGGCGCGACCGGCACCACCGGCGATACCGGCACCGGCGCAACCGGCACCGGCACCACGGGCACCGGCGCAACCGGTACCACGGGCGGCACCACCGGCACCACGGGCGGCAGCTCGGGCACCTCGGGTACCTCGGGCACGGCTGGCAGCGGCACCGGCGCCGACACCACCAACTCGGGTTCCACCGGTGGCACCAGCGGTACCGGCACCAGCGGTTCGGGCACCGGTCGCTGATCGCCATGGCGCATCGGCAAAGGGTCGATCACGGCCCTTTGCAGCGGCTTTGCCAGCCCTGTAGCCGAGTCGAGTAGCTGGCAACGGTCGTGCTGCGCCACGACAGACTGCGTCCTCGCCCTTACTGCATGCACTGGGCGCGGCAGATGCGGCCCTAGTGCATGCCGCCTCGGCGGCGCTTCATAAAGAAAAGGGCCTGCGTTCAACACGCAGGCCCTTTTTTCATACGCGGCGATTAATCCACCGCCCTGCCCGACGCCATCACGCCGCCGCCGGACGCGAACGGCGGAAAATGAAGCGGCCCGCCCGCATGACCAGGCGGAACAACAGGCGCCCGAAGGTCAAGGTCAGGATCGCTTCGACGAAGGTCAGCACGAAGGCCGGCGCGGGCGTGAGACGCGCCGCGCGGCGCTGGAACTTCGCCCCCATGCGGTCGCGCGCGACCTCGATGCTGTCGTAGAAGGTCGGCACGACCAGCAGGGTCAGAAAAGTCGAGGTGATGGTGCCGCCGATGATGGCGATCGCCAGCGGCTGGTAGAACTGGCCGGAATCGCCCATCGCCAGTGCTACCGGGAACATGCCTGCAATCAGCGCAAACGTGGTCATCAGGATCGGGCGCAGGCGCGCACGTCCGGCTTCCATCAGCGCTTCCTCGCGCAGCCGGTTACGCTCCTCGAGCGTCAAGGCACGCGTGCCCCAGGCCTTCATGAACTCGGCCTCATCCAGCGATGGCGTGACGGCCCTGGCGTTCTCGAACTCGCGCGCGGCTTCGTCCGCCAGCAGCGCCGCCTTGGTCACGGCCTCGCGCGACCGCGCCGCATCCAGCAGCAGGATCGCGTTCTTGGCCACCAGGCCCATCAGCATGATGATGCCGATGAAGCTCATCAGGTTGAGGGTGCCGTGGGTCAGCAGCAAGGCTACCACTACGCCGATCAGCGACAGCGGCAGCGACATCATCACGCCCAGCGGGGCAGTGAAGGAGCCGAACTGCATCACCAGGATCAGGTACATCAGGCCGATGCCCGAGACCAGGGCGATGGTCATCTGGGTAAACAGTTCGGCCTGGTCCTTGCCGGCGCCGCCCAGCGACAGGCCGTAGCCCGGCGGGAAGTCCATCGACTTGGCCAGCTTCATGGCGTCTTCGGTCACTTCGCCGTTCGAGCGCCCCTGCACGTTGGCCGAGACCGTGATCACGCGCTTGCCGTCCTTGTGCTCGATCGCCGACGGGCCCTTGCCCATCGTGATCTTCGCGATCTGGTCGAGCGGGACCATGGTGTTGGTGCCGGTGACGGCGATCGGCAGGCGTTCGATATTCTCGGTGCCCACGCGGTCTTCCGGCGCCAGGCGCACCGCCACGTCGCGGGTCTCGCCGGTCGGGTCGACCCAGTCGCCGACCTCGATGCCGGCGAAGGCCACGCGCAGCGCGGTGGCGGCGTCGCCCACCGAGATGCCCATCATGTTCGACAGGCCGCGGTCGAGTTCGATCTGCAGCTCGTCCTTCGGATCCTGCTGGGACAAGGTGACGTCGACCGCGCCCGGGACCTGGCGCAGCTTGTCCATGTATGCGCTGGTGAGTTCCATCAGCTTGCGCGTGTCGGGACCGGTGAACTCGATCTGCACCGGCTTGCCGTTGCCGTTGAGTTCATCCATGACCACATACTCGGCGCCCACCAGGCGCGCAATCTTCTGGCGCAGCTCGACCGCGATCTCGGCGGCGCTGCGCTTGCGTTCGGCGCGCTTGCCGATGTCAACGTAGATGCGGCCGCCGCTCGACTGGATGTTGCTGTTGGTGTCCTTGGCTTCCGGCAGGGTGCGGGCGAGCGCAGCCGCCTCTTCCATTTTCAGCTGGGCATAGCCGACCGAGGACGAGGCCGGGGTGCGCACCTCGATCGCCAGCTGGCCGGCGTCCATCTTCGGCAGGAAGGCGGAGCCGCCGAATTGCTTGTGCAGGGCCAACGCCGCGACCAGGCTGCCGAGCGCGATGACGGCCATCCAGCGGCGGTGGTGCAGCGCCCAGGCGATCACGCGGCCGTAGCGGTCGGCCTGGTGGTCGAACCAGGTATTGAAGCGCGCCAGCACTTTTTCGATGCCCTTCTTCGGCGCATGGTGGTGGCCCGGCGGGTCGCCCCAGTAGGCCGACAGCATCGGGTCGAGCGTGAAGGAGATGAACAGCGACACGATCACCGAGCAGGCCACGGTCAGCGCGAACGGGCGGAACCATTCGC